>SXGT01434991.1_pt1 | contig 10703 bp, 7 predicted proteins | sample 3176221 | NCBI WGS metagenome assembly SXGT01 (sample SAMN11356862, study PRJNA531348) | freshwater metagenome | isolation source: freshwater sample F1-120 | place: China: Fuxian Lake, Yuxi | collected 2017-12-25
ACACCGACTTCGAGAAGAACTTCATCCGCGCCGAGGTCTACTCGATCGACGACCTGATCGCCCACAAGTCGGAAGCCGCGATCCGCGCCGCCGGCAAGCTGCGGTCGGAGGGGCGCGACTACGTGCTGCGCGAAGGCGACATCTGCCACTTCCTGATCGGGAAGTGAGGCCGCTCGCCGCGGCGGCAGCCGCTCAGCTGGATTCGCGGAGTCGCTGACCGAAGCGGACCAGCCAGCGCCACGCCGGGTCGGCGACCGACTTGGGGGGGGCGGCGCTGCGGAGCGCTCCGGTCGCGCCGAGCGGCAGCGCGTCGCCGTCGAGCCGCACGAGCAGCGCGAAGTGCGCCTGGCTCGCGTCCTCGGTGGTCGGGTCGATCGCGATCGATCCGCCGTTCGATTCGGCGAGAGCCGCGAAGCGCGGATCGAGGTCGCGGGCCCCGATCGGGCTCACCGCCTCGAGGGTGCCGCGCCGCACGACGTCGGGCTGCGTCGCGCAGCGGAACTCGACCGGGTCGCCGACGCGCGGCTTCGCGTGGAGCCACTCCTCTTCGGTCAGCAGCGCGCGCACGCAGGGTGGTCCGTCGACGATCGTGGCGAGCGGCTCGCCGCGGCGCACGAAACGTCCGAGTTCGGCGGCGCTCGGCGCCACCACCAGTTCGCCGGCGATCGGCGCGGTGATCCGAAGTCCCGCGCGCCGCTCGACGACGGCCGCGAACTCCGCCTCCGCCTGCGCGAGCCGCTCGCGCGCGCTCTCCTGCGCGAGCGGATCGAGCGGATCGATTCCGGCCACGCGCAGCCGCGCTTGCTCGACCGTGGCGGCCGCCGCCTCCACCTCGCCCGCGAGCGTCGGGTCGTGGAGCCGTGCCACCGGCGCGCCGGCCGCGAGCGCCTGCCGAGCCGATGCCAGGCGCTCCTCCAGGAATCCGTCGCTCGTCGCGCATACGGAGACCTCGGCGAGCCGGCCGCTGACGCCGGCGACCACCAGTCGCGGCGGCAGCGGCAGTCCGAGCAGCGCGACCGGGCCGACCCCGAGCAGGAGGACCGTCGCCGCCAGCGCGCGGGCGCGCAACTCCGGCGTCGCAGCCGCCTGCAGCAGCCCGCCGACCGCGCCGCGCAGCAGCTTGGCGCAACGCGTCACGATGTAGCCGGCGCCGAGCAGCACGCCGACCGCGTAGTACTGGTGGGCGATGGCGACGCAGAGGCCGAGCATGAGGCCGACCTGCGCCACGGCGCAGCCGACCGAGAAGGCGACCAAGAAGGCGCGCAGCCGTCGTTGCGCCGGCGGCCGCTCGACCGGCACGCCGAGCAGCAGCCGCCGCGCCAGCGCCAGCGTGTACTCGTCGGCGCGCGCGCGCAGGTTCGGCAGCTCGAGCAGGTCGCAGAGCGCGTGGTAGCCGTCGTAGCGCAGGAACGGGTTCAGGTTGAAGGTGATCGTGACGGCGCTGGCCATCACGACCACGCCGTGCGCGAGCGAGTGGAGCGGCCCCGGCGGGGTGACGGCCCAGACGAACGCCGCGAGCGCCGCGAGGAACAGCTCCACCGCCATGCCGCCGAGGCAGACCAGCACGCGCTGCCAGCGACGCGTGAACGACCAGCAGCTGGTGGCGTCGACGTAGGCGGTCGGCGTGAGGAGGATCAGGTTGACGCCCATCCTCGGCACGATGCCGCCGAAATGGCGGCACGCGTAGGCGTGCCCGAACTCGTGGAAGACCTTGAGGACGATCAGCGTCGCCCACAGGAGCGGCAGGTTGCGGCCGTCGAGCAGGTCGACGATCGGGGCGCTGAACTCGCCGAAGTTGGCGACGATCACGGCGCCGCCGAGCAGCACGGTCGCGAGCCAGAGCAGCGCGCCGGCGCGCGAGAAGAGCGGCCGCACCCACGGCAGCGTCCGCTGCAGGAAGTGGTCGGGATTCCACAGCGGGATCTGCAGCGAGAGGAACGCGGTCCACCAGCGGCGCCGGCGCGATTCGCGCTGCTGCTCGGCGCGCTGGTAGAGCGCGCGCTCGTCCTCGATCGGCAGCGCAAGGAAGCCGAGCCGATGGAGCGAATAGATGAACCGGTAGAAGCTCTCCTCGCCGTCGGCGCGGAGACGGCCGCGCTCCACCAGCTCGGTGAACAGCGCTCCGAGCGTCCGTTCGGCGTCGAGCTCGACCAGGATCGCGTATTCGTCGCACCCGAGGCGGTGGTGGGCGAGCGTCAGAGGATCGCGGATGACGTAGGCGATCTCGCTGCGGAAGAGGTGGCGGGTCACCTCGAGGTCGCGCCGCAGCCCGACCTGCACGCTGCGCAGGCGCGCGGCGAGCGAGGGGGGCGTGGCCGGGGCGGCTGCCGCGGGCGTCGTGTTCATGGCCATGCGTGGAGGCGCAGCCAATCGAGCGCGCGATGGGTGGCGATCCACCAGACTGGCCGGCGGTCGGCCTCGATCACCGCGGTGCCTTCCATGCCCGGGCGCAACTCCTCGCATCCCGCGGTCGGGAGGGCGGTCACCACGAAGACGGTGCCGCCAGCGCGCGGTTCGGCGACCGGCGCGATGCGCTCGATGCGCAGCGATTCGTGGTGCTCGGGGCGGGCGAACGGACGGAAGCGGGCGGAGAGGCCGGCGCGCACCGCGTCGACCTGCGCCTCCGGCAGCTCGATCGCGAACTCGAGGTCGTGGCCGGGCGCCACCTCGAAGAGGTCGGTGCCGCGCTCGAAGCGGGCGCCGACCTGCTCGCGCAGGTCGCCCCGCAGCAGCCAGCCGTCGAACGGCGCGCGCAGCGTCGCTTGCCCGATCTGGAGCTGACAGAGCTCGAGTCGCGCCTCGAGCTCGGCCCGCCGCGCTCGGGCGATGGAGGCCTCGTTCAGCTCCCGTTCGGCGAACGCATGGCGTTCCTCGAGGCGAGCCGCCGCGATCTCGTGCGAGAGGCGGCGCTCCGCGAGCTCGAGCTCGCGCGGCTCGAAGCGGGCGAGTACGTCGCCGGTGCGCACCCGATCGCCGGGGCGATGGGGTGCGGCGGCGAGCAAACCGTCGAGCGGGGCGCAGATGCGGCGCGCAGTGGCGGCGCGCAGCTCCGCGCGCGCGGTGATCTCGTGCGGCAGTTCGCCCGTGGCGACCCAGGTGCCGGCGGCGAGAGCCGCGATCGTGACCGCCTTGCGCAGGAAACGCCGCGGCGCCGCGAGCTCCTGCAATGCTTCGCGCAGGGCGCGCCACGCGTGGGCGAGGAGGCCGGCGCGCGCGCGATCGAGGAGTTCGAGCGCGCCGACGTAGGGGCGCACCATCTTCTCGAGCTCGTCGAGTTCTTCGGCGCGGTAGGGGCGCTCGGCCGCTCGCTCGAATGCGAGCAGCAGGCGCGGCGCCCCCCGATCGTCGAGTCGCAGGCTCGCGACGCTCGCGCCGCCGCACTGTTCGTGCCACGCGCGGTGCAGGCGGTGGGGGGAACTCGGCAGCGCCGGATCGCCGGCCGGGTCGCGGTTCTGGCAGACGAGTCGCGGCCCGTGGTCAAGGCACTCGGCGAGGGCGGCGACGAGCGCGTTCACGCGCGGGCTGTCGAGCTGCACCTCGGCGAGGCCCGACAAGCAGGCGAGCTCGACCTTCGAGCCGGCGACGCGGGCGACTCCGACGCGCTCGCAGCCGCTCTTGTTGCGCAACTGGTTGGCGATGGTGAAGCAGAGTTCCTGCGCCGACGCGAATGCGGCCACGCGGCGCAATGCCGAATGCGCTTCGCGCGCGCCCGCTGACTCGCGCGCCGGTTGCGCGCGCGGCGTCCGCGTGGCGGCGAGCAGCGCGGCGATCGCCTGCAACTCGCCGAGCTTCGCGTTGGCCTCGCTGGCGCTGCCGCAGCGGGCGATGAGGGCGAGTGCGCCGGTGGTGGTCGCATCGGGTTCGAGCAGCGGGACGGCGAGGCTCGCGATGCCGACCACGCCCTCCTCGTTCCGGTAGGTGCGCGCCTCGGCATGACCTTGCGAAAGCACTTCGAGCAACGCGTGGTCGACCGGCTCCCGCCAGAACTCCGGATCGGCGCCGGCAGCCGCGTGGCGCTCCTCGACCGTGGTCGCGCCGCGGCGCACCTCGATCGCAACGCTGGCGCCGTCGAAGCGCGCGGCGATCCACGGAAGGGCGGCGCGCAGGAAGTCGCGCTCCGTCGGCGCCGTTGCGGCGAGCGCGAGCAGCTCGCGCACGCAGCGTTCCGGCGCGATCGGCTCCGCGCCGGCCGCGAGTTCGGGAACCGTCGTCCCAGCGCTCAATCGAGGAGCTCGCGCGTGTCGGGTCGCAGCGTCCGCGGCAGTTCGATCTTGGTGAAGAACTGCATGCCCGACTCGAACGCATCCTCCCGGAGCAACCGGCAGCGGACGCATCGCGCGAACAGCGCCGGTAGCTGGTGCTCGCTGCGGTCGAATTCGAGCCGGTAGAGGTCACCGACGCCGAGCGGCATCGGCAGGATCAGCCGGCAGCCGCCGGTGCTGAGGTCGGCGGTCAGGCCTTGCAGCTTGAAGGCGAGCATCTGGCTTGCATTGCCCGGACGGACGAGCACCTTCAGCTTGTGCTCGAGCCGGACGCTGCCGCGCTGGCGCTCGATGGCGCCGGCGGTCTGCCCTTCGAGGTTCGCGAGCAGCTCGGGGTCGACGTCTGCGTTCGCTCGATCGATGAGTGAATTCGCCATCCTGAGTTCCTCCGGGAGCTCGCTGGCAGCGGCGTCCCCGTCCTGGTCGGTTCATTTCTTCGGTCGGGAACTGCTCGCCGCGTCGCGCCCCGCCGGGCGCGGCGGCGCCTGATCGCTGTTCAAGTCGTCGCGGGTTGCATCGCGGCGCACCACTCCGCCTTGGAGCAGCGCCGACAGCAGCGTGAGCGGCTCGCTCCCGATGCCGCCGCGAGGCGCGGCCGCTTCGTCCCGGCGCGCCGATGCGCGGTCGGCTCCCTCACGTGAAGCGACCTCACCCACGAGCGCCGGTTCGCCGCGCCACACTTCGCTGAAGCGAGCGCCTTCGCGCTCGAACTCGCGCCACTCGGTTCGCGCGAACGATCGGTCGGCGGGAGCCTCGGGAGCGGGCGGCTGCCCCTGCCCATCGATGCTCGTCGGCGGGTCGCCCGTCGATGAGCTGTCGCGCGGTGCCGCGGGATCGCTCGAAGTGGTTGCTTCCACGAGATCTGCCGGTTCGAACGCGGAGTCCCGGTGCGCATCGATGGAGAGCGTCTCCGGGGCCCCTCGCAGGATGGCGAGGTCGCCGGGTGCCTCCTCGAGCGGCTCGACGGGCTCCATCGGTTCGATCGGCGCAGGAGCGCGTTCGCTCCGCGTGTCGAGGAGCGCTTGCGTCGGATCGACGACCTCCTCGGCCGCCTCCGCTCGATTCGGTTCGGAGGCATCGACGCTGGCGAACGCTTCGCTGGGGCTCCTCGACGGGGTGGAGCCGCGTGCATGGTGCGGGTCGATGGCCTGCAAATCGGGCTCGACGAAGACGCGAACGTCGTCGGACGAGCGGCTGGTGCCGTCGCTGACTTCGAGGGCGAACCGCAGCCACGTGCCCTGCGAGTCGCGTGGGGCGACGAACCGCAGCGCCGGGTTGCTCGGTTCGTCGATGGTCACGACCGGCCCATCGATCTGACGCCAGCGGTAGGTCAGTTCTGCCGAGTCGACGTCGCCTCCCGTTCCATGAATGACGACCGGCGTGCCCGGCGACGCGATCACGGGAAGGCCCGCTTCGGCGGTGGGGGCGTCGTCGTCGGCGTGGACGGTGATCGCGACGGTGTCGGCAGAGGTGGTGGTGCCGTCGCTCACTTCGAGAGCGAAGGTGAGGGTGGTGTTGGCGAGCCCTTCGGGCGCGGTGAAGGTCGGCGAGGGGGCGCTCGCGTCGCTCAGCACCACGGTCGGGCCGCCGGTCTGCACCCAGCGGTAGGTGAGCCCGCTGCTGTCGACGTCGTGCGCGCTGCCTTGCAGCGTGACGGTGGCCCCCTCGTCGACGGCCTGCGCCGGCCCCGCTTCGGCGGTGGGAGCGTCGTCGTCGGCTTCGACGTGGACGGTGAAGGAGCCGCTCTCGCTCGACCATTCGCCGCCGTCGAAGCTCTGGAATTGGAGCGTCGCGTCGCCGTGCCAATCTGCCGCTGGCTCGAACGTCAGCGCGCCTGCAGAAACCTGTGCGGCGGTGACCGTGGTGCCGAAGCCGACGGGGATCCCCTCCAAGCGGAAGGTGCCATGCTCGGGGACGCCGGTGATCCGGAACGACTCGATGGCATCGCCGAGATCGCTGTCGGCGCCCTGCAACGCGATGGTTGTCTGGCCATCCTCGTCGATCGTCGTTTCGCCATCGACAGCGGTCGGCGCCGCGTTCGATGGTGCCGCTGCCGAAAGAGCGGACTCGCCATCCGAGAAGCGCACCCGTTCGACGTTCTGGTGCGCGATGGTCAGTTCGCCGCCGTTGGTCAATCGCACGACGATCTGCGCGTTGGAGTACGTCACTTGGTCGGAGTGGTAGGCGCTTAGGTCGAGCAGGTCGGCACCGTCGCCGCCTTCGACGGTCACTCGATCGCCGGCGCTGCCGGTCACGACCAGCGTGTCATCGCCGGCGCCGCCGTCGAGCGCATCGCTGCCGCCGCCGCTTCGCAGCGTGTCGGCACCGGCGCCACCGAGCAGCGCGTCGTTGCCGGTGCCGCCATCGAGGACATCGTCGCCGGTGCCGCCCTCGAGGACGTCGCTGCCGCCGCCGCCGAAGAGCGTGTCGTTGCCGTCGCCGCCCCGCAGCGCGTTGTCGTCGGCGTTTCCAGAGAGGGTGTCGTTGCCGCCACTGCCTTGGAAGACGACGCCGGAGAGGGTGGTCGGGAGCGCGCGGACCTGCTCTACGGTGAGGGCGGCGCGCTGGTCGCTCGACAGGGTGTTGAACCAGCTGGTGCTCGGGATCGTGCCGAGCTGCGTCGCCGTCAACTCCGCGATCCGGTCGACTGGCACGTAGCGGAAGTTGCCGTAGGTGAGCTGCTGCACCTGGGCGGCGGACAGCAGCTCGCGCTGGTCGGCGGTGAGGTAGCCGATCGAGACGTTCGCGGTGTTGAGCCCCTGCACCTGCGCCTCGTCGAGCGAGGCACGCGCGTCGGCCGACATGGTCGCGAACCAGTCGGAGTTGGGGATCGTCGCGATCTGCGCCGGCGTGAGGTAGTCGACCTGCGTGGCGGAGAGGTAGCGGAAGTTGCCGTAGGTCAACGCGCGGACCGCTTCGCAATCCGGATTGGTGAGGCTCACGGCGACGGTGTCGGTGGCGCTGCTCGTGCCGTCGCTGACGGTCAACTCGAAGACGATGTCGCGCCCGGCCGTTCCGTTCGGGACGGTGAAGCTCGGCGAAGCGGCGTGCGCGTCGTCGAGGATGTCCGGCGGACCGCTCACTTGCGTCCACGTGTAGGTGAGCGTGTCACCGTCTTCATCGTTGCCGGAGCCGCTCAGAGTGACGAGCGTGCCCTCGAAACCGGTGCGGTCGACCCCGGCGCTTGCGGTCGGCGGCGCGTCGTCGGGTTCCGGTTCGTCGAGGGGGATCTGCGTATCGGCGAACTCGACGCGCTCCATCGCGGAGTAGTCGATCGAGAAGCTCGTCGCATGTCCCGGATCGAGGAAGACCGTGATCCGGCCGGTTTCTGGATTGATCTGCGCGTCGACCGAGGCGACGCCGGAGAGGTCGATGGTGTCCAATCCCTCGCCGCCGGCGACCGTGAATTGGTCGCCGTCGGCGGCAGCTGCGAATCCGAATCGATCGTCGTGCGCGCCGCCGATCACCCCTTCGACGCTCGCGAGTTCGTCGCTCCCGGAGCCGCCGGTCGCCTGCGCCGAGGTGTCGGTGAGGTCCACCGTCACGGCGCTGACGGCGGCGGAGTAGTCGACGGTGTCGTGGCCCGACCCGCCGACGATTCGATCGTCGCCGGCGGTGCTGATCAGCGTGTCGTCGCCCTCGCCGCCGAACAGCTCGTTCACGGGGCCCCCGTCGCCCTCGCCCGGCCCGGGATCTGACCCCGGTTCACCACCCTCGCCCCCGTCCGGCGGGTCGACCCACGAGGCGGAATAGAGGATGCGGTTCTCGAGGCTCTCGACGCGCAACGTCTCCGCCGCACGCGCTGGCGAGTCGCCGCTCCCCGCAGGGAGGGCGGGACGCGAGGGGCTGCTCATCGGTCGAACCGCACCCGGCAGCGCAGTCCCGCAGGGATCCGCTCGCCGGCGTTGCGCAGTTCGAGGCGCACGAGGAACGTCGAGCTGGCGGTGTCGACCTGCGGATCGATCATCTTCACCGTCGCCGGCAGCGACGGCTCGGGGGAATGTTCGAGTCGGACTTGCGCGAGCTGGCCGATCGCGACGCGGCCGAGTTCTTCGAGCGGCAGGGCGACCTCCACGATCAGCGGATCGAGCGCGATGAGGCGGACGATCGCCGGTTCGCTTCGACTGACGTGCTCGCCGGGTGAATGGAGTCGCTCCACGACGATGCCGCGGATCGGCGCGCGGATCAGCGTGCCGTCGAGTTCGAGCAGCGCACGCTGGTGATCGAGCCGGTCGAGTTCGAGGGTCTCCTGCGCGTCGAGCAGGTCGATCTCCGCCTCACGCCGTGCCGCAAGCAACTCGTCGCGCTCGCTGGCCGGCAGCAGCCCTTCCGCGAACAGCGCGTCCCGCTCCGCGACGAGTCGGTCGCTTTCGGCAAGCCGGGCGCGCGCCCGCTCGAGCGCGGCAGTCCGGCGTGCGCGCGCCGCGGCGAGTTCGACGGCCGCGGCGCGCGTTGCGCGATCGAGCGAGGCGATCGTGCGGCCCGCGTCGACCACGTCGCCGAGCTCGACGTCGAGCGAGACGAGCAACCCTTCCTCGCGCGCACCGACCAGCACGTTCGCCGAGGGCTCGAGTCGCCCTTCGAAGGCGAGGTCGGCCCGGTGCGTGGCACGCGGCGGCACTGCGCCTCCGAGGCCTAGCAGCGGGAGCAGCAAGGCAGCGAAGATCCGGGCGGAATTCATCACGGTGTCTTCCGAGAGGAAGGTGGAAACCGCGCCTCTATCGGCGCGGTGGGCGACCGCGGTGAAATCCCCGGAGAACGAACGATCCACGGACGCTCCCAACTCGACGGTTGATTCGTCGCCATCGGTCGTCACGATGCTCGGCCGGCGAGCGGGCGGCAGGTAAGCCGCTCCCCGTAACGACGAGGGAGGTCGGCATGCGCTTCAGCGGGATGGTTCGGTCGACCGCGGCAGCGTTTGCAGCGGCGGCGCTGGCGGCGTGCGCCGGCAGCGGGGCGTCTGCGACTCGTTCGCTGTTCGACGGGGTGTCGCTCGCTGGGTGGCATGCCGATGTGCCGGCAGCCGACGGCGGCGCGAGCGTCGAGCCCTCCTTCGTCGTGCGCGACGGGCTGCTGGTGAGCTGCGGCAAGCCGGAAGGCCACCTGATCACCGATGAGTCGTTCCGCGACTACCGCCTCGTCCTCGAGTGGCGCTGGGCTGGAGAACCGGGCAACTGCGGCGTGCTGGTCCACAGCTCGACGCCGCGCCGGCTCTACGGGATGTTCCCGCAGTCGATCGAGTGCCAGCTCTACGTCGGCAATGCCGGCGACTTCTGGTGCATCGGCGAGGACATCACCGTCCCCGACATGGAGGCGCGCCGCGGCCCGAAGGAGAACTGGGGCGTCGACGGCGACCGCGCGCGGCGCATCAAGAACCTCACCGACGGCAGCGAGAAGCCGGCCGGCGAGTGGAACGAGATGGTGATCGAGTGCCGCGGCCGCGAGATCGCGGTGTGGGTGAACGGCGTCGAGGTGAACCGCGGCAGCGACTGCACCGCCGAGTCGGGGCAGATCGCCCTGCAGGCGGAGGGGGCTCCCTGCGAGTTCCGGCGCCTCGAACTCACGCCGCTGCCAGCGCTTCGCTCGCGCTGAGCGCGCTCCTCTCCCGTTCGGTTCCAGGAATCTGCGCGGGGCGACCCCGCGTTCGCATGAGCCTTCCCTCCTTGCCATCGAGGACCCTTCCGATGCACCGTTTCCGTTCCTTCCGCCGCGTGTTGGCACTGCTCGCCCTCGTGGCCATCGCCGCCCTGCCCGCTTGCAACAGCGCCGCGATCGCGCTGCGCGAGAAGTTCGGTTTCGCCAAACGCGAGCAGCTCGTCGATCGCGTGCAGGAGGCGCGCGACGGCCAGGAGGAGGCGAAGCAGCAGTTCAAGTCGGCCCTCGAGCAGTTCCTCGCCTTCACCAAGGTCGACGGCGGCGAACTCGAGGCGGTCTACAAGAAGCTGAATGACGAGTACGAAGCGAGCGTCGAGGCGTCCGACGAGGTGAAGAACCGCATCGAGAAGGTCGAGGCGGTCTCGGAGGCGCTCTTCGAGGAGTGGGAGGCCGAGCTCGACCAGTACTCCGACCCGGCGCTGCGGCGCAGCAGCGAGACGCAGCTCTCCGATACGCGGCGCAAGTACGCGACGCTGCTGGCGGCCATGCAGAACGCCGCGGCGAAGATGGACCCGGTGCTGGCCAACTTCCGCGACAAGGTGCTGTTCCTGAAGCACAACCTGAACGCCCAGGCGATCGCGTCGCTCCAGCAGAGCGTCGACGTCCTGAAGAGCGACGTCTCGAAGCTGGTCGCCGAGATGGAGGCTTCCATCGCGGAGGCCAACAAGTTCATCGAGCAGATGCAGCCGCAGGGGTGATCGAGCGCCGCCGCGGTTCCGCATCGAGTCGCCGGAGCGCGACGGCCCCCGAGGGACGCCTCGACGTAGCGCTCGGGGTGGGGCATCA
>SXGT01063497.1_pt1 | contig 10702 bp, 7 predicted proteins | sample 3176221 | NCBI WGS metagenome assembly SXGT01 (sample SAMN11356862, study PRJNA531348) | freshwater metagenome | isolation source: freshwater sample F1-120 | place: China: Fuxian Lake, Yuxi | collected 2017-12-25
GGCGCGAGCGCGCGCCCCTTCCCGGGCCTGCCCTTCGATGGCGTGCGCGTGTGGAATGCGCGCCATGCGATGACGGCGATCGCGGTACCGAAGCGCCTCCTCATCCTGGGAGCGGGCGCAATCGGATGTGAATTCGCCTACTTCTACCACGCGTTCGGATGCGAGGTGACGCTGGTCGAGATGCTGCCGCGCGTGCTTTCGATCGAGGACGACGAGGTCTCGGCGACCCTCGCGAAGTCATTCGAGCGCCGCGGTATCAACCTCCGAACAGGCACCAAGGCCGAGTCGGTGAGGGTCACCGCCGAGGGCGTCGAGGCCACGCTGGTGCCCACCAGCAGCGGCCCGGAGGCCACGCGCGAGGTCGTCACCGCCGACGCGGTCCTGGTCGCCATCGGCGTCGTCGGCAACAGCGGCGGGCTCGGGCTCGAGGCGGCGGGGGTCGCGATCGAACGGGGCTGGGTGAAGGTCGACCGCGACCTCCAAACCACCTGTCCGGGGATCTACGCGATCGGCGACGTGGCCGGCCCGCCGTGGCTCGCGCACAAGGCCTCGGCCGAGGCCGTGCACTGCGTCGAGCGCATCGCCGGCCACGCGGGCAAGCCCATCGACACGCTCAACATCCCCGGCTGCACCTACTGCGAGCCGCAGGTCGCGAGCGTCGGCCTCACCGAGCGCGCCATCAAGGAGCGCGGGCTACCCTACAAGGTCGGCAAGTTTCCCTTCACCGCGGCGGGCAAAGCGTTGGCCCTCGACGAGAAGGAGGGCTTCGTCAAGACCTTGTTCCATGCGGAGACGGGGGCCGTGCTTGGTGTACATATCATCGGCGCCGGCGCGACCGAGCTCATCGCCGAGGCCACTCTCGCGCGCTCGGCCGAGCTGACCGAGCGCGACATCCTGGGCACCATCCATGCCCACCCGACCCTCTCCGAGGCGTTTCACGAAGCGGTCGGGCAGGCGTTCGGCGAGTCCGTCAATCTGTGAGGTGAGGACCCGCCGAGCGCCGACCGCGCGCGGACTTCAGTGGGACCGCGATCTCACTGGCAGGCGGGATCCGTCGGGTGGGATCCGCAGAACGTGAAGGCACACTGGAGCGCCGCTGCAAGCTGGCTCTCGCACGCGTTTTCCGCCGCATCCCCGCAGATATCCAGCGTGGGGGCGTTGTAGCAGGAGACCATCGCCGCCATCTGCGACCGGCACGATGCGGGAACCGCGTCGGCGCAGTCGACCGTGATGGCGGGGGGTGTCGTACAGGCCGCGACCTTCGTCTCCAGCTGCGCGCACAGCGCGGCGAGCTCCTCGGCCGTCACCGATCCGCCGCCGCCGTCGTCGCCGCACGCCGCGACGGCCAAGCTGGCGCTCGAACCCAAGACACAAAGCCGCACGAAGGACATGACACTGCGCATAGAGAGCTCCCGGAATGGTGTGGTGTGTGGCGTCGACTCGACCTGTATCGAGCGGCGCCCCGGACGGGATTACCACGCAATCATTCATCGAAAGTCCGGCCAGCAGACAGAACGGCGATCGGCTATGATTCGGAGCGCGGCGAGGCGAGGCGAAGGGATGGACATCGTCGAGTTCGGGGCCTTCGAGGCGAGCACCGAGGCGTTCGACGCGGACGTGTGCCTCACGCCCGAGATCGATCGCTTCTGTTCCTCGGCGCTCTGGGTCCTGCCGGCGCGCGCCGCATTCCACGCCCAGAGCCCGCCGCTGGTGCTGCGCTCGTCGGCCGGGACCGCGCTGCTCGCGGCCGGGAAGACCGCCTCGCTCGGGCGCTACCTCGCCGCCTGCGAGGCGATGTGGGGTCTGGCCTGCCCGCTCATCGCGCCGACACCCGAGGTGCTCGCGGCGCACTTCGCCTTGGCCATGCGGCAGTTGGCGCCGACTTGGGATGTCCTCTGGATCGGCGGCGTGCTGCGCGGTGGACGCATGTTCCGGTCGCTCGTGCCAGCCCTCGGCGGATTCGCGGAGCTGCGCCTCGGCCCGGTGACCAAGCGCTGGACGGCCACGCTGGACGGTGGGTTCGACGGTTGGTTCGCGCGCCGCTCGCCCAAGTTCCGGACGAACGCGCGGAGCGACTTGCGGAAAGCGCAAGCGGCAGGCGTGCTGTTTACGCCACTCCATGGCGCGCCCGGCGAGCCCATGGACGCCGCTGGCCTCTACGCGCGCATCCAGGGAATCGAGGCGCTGAGCTGGAAGGGCGAGCTCGGCTCGGGCTTCGTCGCGGGCGACATGCGGGCGTTCTACGCCAAGATGCTGCCACGCCTCATCGCGCGCGGCGCGCTGCGGGCGCTGGTGGCGCAAAAGGACGGCGTGGACATCGCGTTCATCTTCGGCGGGGTGCTCGGCGGCACCTACCGCGGCCTGCAGGTGAGCTTCGACAACCGCTACCGCGAGCTCGCGCTCGGCAACGTGATGCAGCTCGAGATGATCCGGCGGCTCGCCGACGAAGGTTTGCACACCTACGATCTCGGATCGGACATGGAGTACAAGGCGCGCTGGTCCGAGCCCGGCTTGGAAACCACGACCGTGATCGCCTTCAAGCGTTGAACGCGATCTCCGGTCCCGTGCTAGATTCCCGCCGTGAGCAACCGTGACCTCCCGCTGCCCGCGGTCGGCGACCTCGGCGACACGATCGTCGAGAAGACCGTCCACAGGCTCGAGCACCTCGGACTCGAGTTCGCGACCAGCACGAACCCGAAGCTCGAGAAGATGGGGCTCGAGCGCTTTCGGCGCCACGACGCGAAGCTGCCGCCGATCTCGGGCGGCGAGGTCGTGCATCTGCTCGACGAGGCCGAGCGGGGCCGCATTCGCAAGCTCGGCTGGCACATGGTCGGCTGGGCCTTCCTCATCGGCGGGTGCTCGGGGCTCATCTCGTCGATCGCGTCGTTCGTCCTGGCGGTGCCCGAGACGGTGACGACGACCTTCTGGGAAGACGTCCGCGACTTCGCCATCGTGAACGCGGTCACGATCGTGGCGACGATGATCGAGGTCGCCATCCTCTATCGCATCGCGCTGCGCACCGTGCATCTGCTCGCCCGCGAGGCCGGCATCGCGCTCGTGCCGCGCCAGGACGTGCCCGAGACGGACGAGCAACGCGCGGTCGCACTCGCGCTCTGTCGGGCCGCGCTCGAGCTCCCGAATCCCCCGCAAAACCCGTTCGGCATCGACCCCTATCGCGAGATCTCGAAGTGGCGCGTCGTCGTGACGACGTTCCTCTACAAACTCAAGATCAGCCTCACCAACTTCATCCTGCGGCTCCTCATCCGGCGCGTCGGTGGGCGCATCATCGTAAAGGCGTATTTGACCTTCACGGACGTCTTCGTGACGGGCGCCTGGGACGCGCTCGTCGCCTGGCGCATGGTCCGCCAGGCGCGCATCCGGGCACTCGGGCCGTCGGCCTGCGAAGCGCTCTTGGCAGACATCTTGCGCGACGAGGGCAGCGTGCGTCGCGAGGTGTTCGTGACGATGCTGCGCGCGGTCGCCTCGTGCATCGTGCGCGGTCACGAGGTCCACCCGAACCTCCTCGCGCTCATGCGCGCCATCATCCGCCGCGCCGGCATCGTCGCGCTCCCGGACCTCGACGACACCCAGAGGTTCCTCACGTCACTCGACGGGCTGACGCCCCACGAGCGCGACCTCGTCCTCGAGGTCCTGGTGCTCGCGACCTTCCCCGACGGGCACGTCTCGCGCGCGGAGGTCGCGCTCCTCCGGGTGATCCTGACGCGCTACGAGCGCACTCTCGATCGCGCCAAGCTCCGCGCGGTCTGCAAGCACTTTGTCCACGGGGACGCCCTCACGCGCGCCGAGCTGCGCGCGGTCATCGCCGCCGCGCCGGGCGCCTGATCGCCGCGCCGCGCTCGGCGGCACGGGCGCTTTAGACGGTCACCGGTCTTGGCAAGCACGTGCGGATTCCCCATGCTGCGACCCTATGAAGGGTCTCCTCGCCGCCTCGTTCGTCCTCTGGGTCGCCGCCTGCTCGGCGGACGATCGCCACCTCGTCGGCGATGCTTTGCACACCAACGATCCCGCCAGCGCCCATCCGGTCACGTCGGCCACCAGCGACGCAGCGTCCCCCGACGAACACACACTGCTCGCGACCACCGCGGACGCCGATCCGCCATCGGACGCCGCCACACAGGCGACGGCCCCGGCCGACGGGACCAACGCCCCCGACGACACGCTCCCGACCGGGCCGCTCGGGACCTTCGACAACCCGATCGTCGTCGCGCCGCTCCCGTTCATCGACGCGCGCGACACGGCCCACGCGCCGGGCGGCGTCTTCACGCTCTACAACTGCGAGCCCGGCACCACCGAGGGCGGCGACGGCTTCGTCTATCGCCTCGACATCGCTGTGCATGGGGTCGTCGAAGCGCGCCTCGACGACGTCCCGGGCGACGGGGTCGACGTCGACGTGCACCTCCTCACCGCGGCGAACGCCGACGCCTGCCTCGTGCGCGACAACCTCGCGCTCTCGTTCGCCGTCGAGCCGGGCACCTACTGGATCGTCGTCGACACCTGGGTCAACGCGGCCGGCAAGGCGCTCCCCGGGCCGTACACGCTCACGGTGACGTTCGCGTCCGACACCGCGACCGACGCGCCGGGCACGCTCCAAAACCCGATTCTCGTCGCGGACTTTCCGTTCAGCGACGCGCGCGACACGGTCGACGCCCCCGGAGCCGAATTCGACGCCTACAGCTGCGCAGCCGGGACGGACGAAGGCGGCGGGGAGTTCGTCTATCGCGTCCTCCTTCCGAGCGCGGGCATGCTCGCGGTGTCGCTGGACGACCGCGTCGGCGACGGGGTCGACGTCGATGTCCATCTTCTGGGTAGCCCGCAGGCCGGCGATTGCCGCGCGCGCGGCAACATCAGCTTCGTGCAGACCCTCGACGCGGGCGTGTACTACGTCGTTGTCGACACCTGGGTCGATGCGGACGGCGATGCCCAGGCCGGTCCGTACGTCCTCACCATCGACTTCACCCCCGACCATACCATCCCGACGACGACCGGCACGTTGGCCGATCCGATCCGCGTCGGCAGTTTCCCCTTCCACGACGCCAGCACGACGGCGCTCGCGACCTCGAGCAGCCTCGACGCGTACGGATGCCAGCCCGACTCGGACCAGGGCGGCCACGAGGTGATCTACAGCCTCAGCATTCCCGCCCCCGGGGGTGTCCTCACGGCCTCGATCGACGACCGGGTCGGCGACGGCGTCGACCTCGATCTGCACCTCTTGAGAGGCGAGAACCCCGCCACCGATTGCCTTGCGCGCGACAATCGCAGCATCGCCGCCGAGGTCTCCGCTGGCACCTATCTCCTCGTCGTCGACACCTGGGTCGATGGCGGCGGCACCCCGATGCCCGGCGCTTACCAGCTCGACGTGGACCTCCTGCCCAAGCCCGACTTCACGCTCGGCTGCCTCGTGATCTATGGCGACACGCGCTCTGAGTATACCGGCGATCCGCAGGTCGCCCATCGCGCCGTGGTGGCCTCGATCGTCGCGCGCTGTCCCGCCGGTTCGACCTCGGTCCACACGGGCGACCTCGTGCGCTCCGGCTCGAACGAGGAGGACTGGTCCCTCTTCGTCGAGATCGAGACCCCGCTGCGAGGCCCGACCCGCCGCCTCTTTCCCACCCGCGGCAACCACGACGGACGCTGGAGCGACATCACCTCGCACCTGGCGACGATGATGCCCGAGGGGCTCTCGGACTCGCAGTACGTGCGCCAGCTGTGGCCCCACCTCTGGCTCATCGCCATGGACTCCGAGCTCGACCCGCAGCAGGGGGCCTCGTTTCTCCGCGCCGCCCTCGAGGACCCGGCGCGCGCGGGCGACAAATTCCTCATCGCGTTCCACAAGCCGCTCTATCCGTCCGTCGGCGGGCACTCGGGCTGGGCCGACGGCAAGTCCGCCTGGGGTCCGATCTTTCGCGATCACGCCCGGCGCATTGTGGTCGCCACCGGCCACAACCACGGGCTCGCGCGCGAGAACATGGACGGCGCGACGTTCGTGACGGCGGGAGGCGGCGGCGCGCCCCTCTACGGCTGCACGCAGGCGCATGATGGGACGCGCTTTTGTTCCAATAATTATGGATACTTCGCATGCGACCCCCTGCTCCGCTGCGCGGCGTTCGAGCTGGATCCGGTGACGCGCGTCGAGAAGCTCCGCGACGCCTTCCGGATCCCATGAGACCGCTCTCGGGGCTCGACGCCTCCTTCCTCTACGCGGAGACCCCCGCCGCGCCGATGCACGTCGGCTCGCTGACGCTGCTGCAGCCCGCGTCCGGCCACGCGCTGGACTTCGCCGCGCTCAAGCGCTTCGTCGCCTCGCGGCTCGGGCGCGTGCGTGCGACGCGCGAGCGGCTCGTCGAGGTGCCGTTCGGGCTCGGGGCGCCGTATTGGATCGAGACCCCGGACTTCCAGCTCGGTCTCCACGTGCACCACGTGGCGCTTCCGGCGCCGCGCGGCATGAAGGAGCTCACCGAGCTCGTCACCCAAATCTTCACACCACCGCTCGACCGCTCGCGCCCGCTCTGGGACATGACCGTCGTGGAAGGGCTGGCGGGGATCGCCGGCCTCGGCGACGGCGCGTTCGGCATCATCACGAAGGTGCATCACGCTGCCATCGACGGCGTGTCGGGCGCGACGATGCTGGCGGCGTTTCTCGACACCAGCCCGCAGATCGCGCCGCTGCCCGAGGTGCTGCCGACCTGGCCCGGCGAGCCGATCCCGACCCCGTTCGAGCTGCTCGGGATGGCCGCGCGCGAGGCGGTGCGTACGCCCGACAAGCTCGTGCGGCTCGTGCCGAAACTCGCGCGCGCGGCCAGTCGCACCGTGGCGACGCGCGAGCAGGCGGTGCCGCTGCCGATCGGCGCGCTCGAGGCACCGCGCACCCGCTTCAATGGCCCGCTGGCGCGTCAGCGCGCCTGGGCCTGGGTCGAGCTCGACCTCGCGCGCGTGCGGCGCGTCAAGGCGGCGCACGGGGTCTCGCTCAACGACGTGGTCGTGGCGACCTGCGCGGGCGCGCTACGGGAGCTGCTCAGCGAGCTCGGCGAGCTGCCGGAGGCGCCGCTGGTCGCGTTCCTGCCGGTCAACGTGCGCCAGCCGGCGGACCGCGAGGCGGGCGGCAATCACGTCTCCGCCATGCGCGCCTCGCTGGCGACGGACGAACCCGATCCCGCGCTGCGCCTCCAGAAGATTCACGCCAGCACGACGCGCTCGAAGATCTACCATCAGGCCGCCGGCGCGAGCACCGCCGCCGAGGTCAGCGAGCTGGTGCCCTATGCGCTCGGCAGTCTCGCCGCCTATCTCTACGTCGAGTTCGCCGGCTCGCGCTTCGTCCCGTCGATGTTCAACACGATCATCACGAACGTGCCCGGGCCCCAGATCCCGCTCTATCTGAACGGGTCGCGTGTGGTCTCGACGATCGGGATCGCGCCTATCAACGAAGGCGTTGGCCTCATCCACACGGTCTTCAGTTTCAATGGACGCGTGACGATCGGTGTGTGCACGGCGCGCGAGTGGATCCCCGATCTCGATCGCTACCTGGGACGACTGCGTACAGCGTTCGAAGAGCTCGAAGCGGCCGTGCCGGCACCCGCCATTTCGTTCCCGACGGCGCCCGACGCCTGAGGTGTCGCATCCCATGCCAACGTGCCACTCTACGCGGCTCGCCGTGCGCGCTCGAGCACCGAAGCGATCGTTGACACCCCCGGACCCCCATCGTAGAAGCCCAGCATGTCCGTCACGTCCGACGGTTCGACCCCCTTCGCAACCGCCAAGGGCGAGCCTGCCACGAGCAGCGTGTTGTGCTGGGAGACGTGGCGTCTGCGCGCCACGCTGCCCAAGATCGTGTCGCGCGCGATGTCGTTCTCGGCGTTGCCGCGCTTCGACACGGCGCTGGTCGCCGCGGTCCATCGCTTCTACGGCATCGACGTGGACGTCGCGACGGCGGAGACGGAGATCCTCGAGGACGACCTCGAGCGCGTGCGCTTCTTTCCATGGTTCCTCTGGGACTGGCCGATGGCCGAGACGCCGGCGAACGCGTCGCCCGATGGGGCCGATGGGCCCGATGGGCCCAATGGGCCCAATGGGGTGGGCACGGCGAACGCGGCCCCACTCGAGCCCTCGCTCGCCGACCACGACGTGCTGCGCCGCATCACGGTCGGGCGCCGATTCCTGGCCGAAGGCGAGCTCGAGCTGATCGAGGCGCGCCTGCTAGAGGCCCTCTGTGATTCGACGGTCGGCTTCGCCGAGGTCGTCGCGATCGAGGGTGCGACGCTGTTCCTGAGCGACTTGATGGGCAGTGAACCGCCCTCGGAGCCAATGCTGGCGGCCACGTCACACGGTCTGGTCACGCTCGAGGACGCGACGCTGGCCCGCGAGGTCGGCATCGGTGCAATCCTTCAAGCGCGCTTCCTCCAGGTCGACGACATCGGCCTGGTCGATACGATCTATGCGGTCCTGCCGGCCACGACGCGGGGCACGATCATGGCCGAGCTCGCGCGCGTCGTCGGTGACGCGGGCGGCGACGCGGGCGACCACGCGCTGGCCACCCTGCGCCTGAAAGCGCGCGCCCCCGAGCTGCTCGAGTTCGCGGAGCGCCTCCTCGAAGGACTCGAGCGCACCGAGCCGCCGCTCGCCGAAGACGGTGAGGCGCTCGTCCTCTGCGCCACGGCGCTGACCGGCGCGGACGCCCAGGCCGTCGCGACCCAGCTGGCGACCGACGTGCGCATGGCCGCACGCACGACGCGCATCGCCGGAATTTGGCGCATTCACGACCTCGGCTTCGTCGACACGCGACAGGCCCCGCGACGTGTGCTGGTGGGCGCCAGCACGAAAACGGCGATGACGCGACTGCGCGCGACGCTGCTCGGGGCCGGGGTCGCGCTGCCGGCCCTGCAATCGGAAGAGGACTTTCCGCGGGCGGCCGCCCAATGGGTCGAGCGCGGGAACGCCGGCACCTGGCTCGATGGCGATCCACGCGCCGCGACGGCCTTCCGTGCGTGGCTCGGCGACTGGTCCAAGCGCTGGGTCGACGCCATGCATCCCAAGCTCGGGCGCTCGCCGCGCGAGGCCGCGCGCGATCCACTCGGGCGCTCGGCGGTCGTCGAGCTCTTGCGACGCATGGAGCGGGTCGCGGGCGCTCAGCCAGCCGAGCAGCTCGGGCTGCAGCTCGGGCTCCCCGCTCTCGCCAACCGCTGAGCGCAAGAGCCGGCGTCTTTCGGCGGGTCTCGTGAAACAGGTTCACAGAACCGCCGGCACGAGCGAGTTGGCGCGCCGCGCCCCGTGCATCCGTCGCTCAGCTGCCCTTGAGCGTCCCGAGGTAGGGGATGAGGGACATCGCGCGGCCGGCCGCCTCGCCGAGTTCCTTGAGCATCACCTCGGCCGACTTGGGCCCAAACACTCCGTCGGCGGCGAGGCCATTGTGTCTTTGGAAGGCGGTCAGGGCCTGCTTGGTTTGGGGTCCCATCACGCCATCCACCGCACCAGGGTGGAATCCACAGAGCACCAACGCTTCCTGGATCTTCTTCACGTCGTAGTTCATGAGCGTTCTCCTCGGGGTTCAGGACGGAGCGAAGGCTAATCCGCCGTGCGTGAAACGTCGAGGGGGCCTAAGAACGCGTTCGCGCGTCACGTCGCGTGACCGCTGTTAGGGCTTCGCTGCGGGCGGCGGCGGGCCGTCAGCCGGCGGCCAGCGGGCCGGACGCTCGAGGATGATGCGGCTCGGCCGGTTCCACGTGATGAACGCCCATGTCCACTGGATGAGCACGATGATCCGGTTGCGGAAACTCGCCAGGTACATGATGTGGATGAAGACCCAGAGGAGCCACGCGAAGAAGCCGGAGAACTTCCAGCGTCCGAGCTGGGCGACCGCCGACGCGCGTCCGATCGTCGCCAGCGTGCCCTTGTCGAAGTAGGCGAACGGGATGGCGGGCTTGCCGGCGAGGCGCCGCCGGATCGCCTTGGCCGCGTAGCGACCGCTCTGGATGCCGCCCTGCGCGACCCCGGGCACCGTCGTGGCCGGCTGCGCGGCGGGCTCGCCCGAGCGCTTGATCCACGGCATCGCCGCGATGTCCCCGCACACGAAGACCTCGTCGTGCCCGGGCGGATGCAGCGTCGTCGACACCTCGACGCGCCCGGCGCGATCGAGCGGCACGCCCAAGCTCTTCGCGAGTGGCGACGCGCGCACACCCGCACCCCAGAGCACGGTTCGGGCGCCAATGAGGCCACCGAGCCCACCCGCGCCGCCGAGCCCACCAGCAGCGGCTCCGGAGGGATCCGCCTCCGCGCCGGCAGGCGCCTCGACATGCACGCCCTCGCCGTCGATCCCCGTCACGCGCGACCCGAGCCGCACCTCGACCCCGAGCTGCTCGAGCCTCGCCTTGGCCTTGCGTCGCAGCACCTCCGGAAAGCCGGAGAGGAGCGAGGCCCCGCCCTCGACCAGGATCACCTTCGCGTCCGCGGGCCGGAAGTGCCGATACTGCGCGGTCAGCGTACGCGTCGCGATCTCCGCGAGCGCCCCCGCGAGCTCGACCCCGGTCGCGCCACCGCCGACGACCGCGAACGTCAGGAGCTTCTTGCGCCGCTCGGGATCGGCCTCGAGCTCGGCCTCCTCGAACGCCCCGAGCACGCGGCGCCGAATCTCGAACGCGTCATCGATCGACTTGAGCCCGGGCGCCCACGCCTCCCACGCGTCGTGGCCGAA
>SXGT01569510.1_pt1 | contig 10702 bp, 9 predicted proteins | sample 3176221 | NCBI WGS metagenome assembly SXGT01 (sample SAMN11356862, study PRJNA531348) | freshwater metagenome | isolation source: freshwater sample F1-120 | place: China: Fuxian Lake, Yuxi | collected 2017-12-25
CCGACGATCGCCACCACCGGGATGCCGCGCACGTCGAGCGCCTCCTCGACCGGCAGCGCGCCCTGCGTGATGTGGGCCGGCACGCCGATCCGCTCGCCGAGGAACGGGAAGTGGAGCACCTGGCCGAGCACCTCGACGACGAACGGCGCGCCAAGATCCGGCGATCCGCCGTCATGCGTGCCGATCACGCCGCCGAGGTTCAGGAGGTTCAGCTTGTCGCCGACCTTCACCTCGTGCGGAACGTGGCCGGAGTAGCCGAAGAGCGCCTTGCGATGGCCGAGCGCGCCGGCGACGACGTCGCCCGGCTTCACCTGGCTGAAGCGGCCCGACGGCAGCTCGAGCGTGTTGTAGGTGCTCTTGCTGGTCAGCACGCGAACGGCGACGACGCTGCCTTCGACCGCGTGGATCTCGTTGGCAACGCGCACTTCGCGCGGCAGGCGGCAGTTCAGCGTCACGGAACCGATCTTGTCGAGCAGGACGGTCTTCATGGGACGAACCACTCCATCAGTCAGGAACGGCGAGCGGTGAACGGACACGACACGCGAGCGGAGAAGAAAGGCGGTGGCACGACGGCGAGCGCGGCGCACTGGCGGCGCACCGCAGCGCTACCGCCGTGCCGCCGATCAGCGTCCTGCACCGCGCGCGCGCGCTCGAGCCCGCGCGGCGAGCTGCGCGGGCAATCCGAGGATGCGGCTGAAGCCGGCGGCGTCGGCCGCGCTCCACTCCCCCGCCGCCTCGCCGTAGACCGCCTTGCTGGCGGCCTTCAGCGAGAAGGGCGACGAGACGCCGCTGACGAAGGCGTGGCCGGTCCGCAGTTGCATGCGCACCTCGCCGGTGACGTGCTCCTGCGCATGGGCCAGCAGCGCCTCGGCGTCGCGACACGCGGGCTCGACCCACTGCCCTTCATGGATCCAGTCGCCATAGAGGCTCGCGACCGTCTCCTTGAGGCGCAGTTGCCGTTGCGTCAGCACCAGCTTCTCGAGCTCGCGATGCGCCGCGATCAGCAGCGTGGCGGCCGGCGCCTCGAAGGCGACGCGCCCCTTCATGCCGAGGATGGTGTCGCCGAGGTGGATGCCGCGGCCGATGCCGAACGGAGCCGCGACGCGATCGAGGGTCTCGATCAGCGCCACCGGCGCGAGCCGCTTGCCGTCGAGCGCGACCGGCACGCCCTGCTCGAACGCGATCGTCAGCGACTGCGGCGCGCGCGACGCATCGAACGCGCCACGCGTTAGGACCCACCCGCTTTCGGGGATCGACTCGACCGTGTCGGTCGTCTCCTTGCCGCCGATCGTCACGCCCCACAATCCGCGATTCACGGAGTACGCGGCGCGCTCGGCGGAGACGGCGATGCCGCGCTCGCGGAGATAGCTCGCCTCGTGCTCGCGCGAGAAACCGTGATCGCGGACCGGCGCGATCACCTGGAGTTCTGGGGCGAGCGTGCGCAGCGCGACTTCGAAGCGGACCTGGTCATTGCCGGCGGCGGTGCAGCCGTGCGCGATCGCCTTCGCGCCGAGCTTGCGGGCCTGCTCGGCGACGACGCGCGCTTGCAGGCTGCGTTCGGCGCCGACGCAGAGCGGATACATGGCGCCGCGCAGCACGTTGCCGGCGAGCAGCCAGCGGAGCGTCTCGGCGAAGAAGTCGTCGCGCGCATCGATGCAGTGGTGACCGACGGCGCCGAGTTGTTGCGACTTCGCGGCGAGGCGGGAGCGCTCGGCGTCATCGAGACCGCCGGTGTCGACGATGACGGTGATCACATCGCTGCCGTAGGTCTCCTTCAGCCACGGCACGCAGAACGACGTGTCGAGACCACCAGAGAAGGCGAGCACGATCGGTTCAGCCATTCGGCCCTCAACACTGGGAGACGCGCGGCCAGCGCTAAAGATCGAGATCCGATCTCTCGGTCGGGCTGCGGCGGGGTTCCCAGAAACGAATCAATCCCAGCGGAACATGCAGAGTGGTTGCGAGAACCACTCTCGTCCGCTGGGGTGCTGAGGCATGAATATGCCTTCAACTACTAAGTATGCAATAGTTCGCTTACCGATCTTAGGCGCGAGTGACGTTGCGGTCGATGCGCGAGCCGCAAGACCACCGCGGCGGCCCCTCCGAGGCGGAGCGATCGCAGCAGCGCTCAGTCGATTTCGGGAGGCGCGCCGGCCAGCAACTCGAAAAGCCGCTCGAACTCGGCCAGGTCGCGATAGTCGATGACGATGCGCCCTCGAGAACCTCGCTCCACGATCGACACCTTCGCGCCGAGCTTCTGGCGCAGGGCATTCGCCAATCGAACAGCATCCGGAGAGCCAGGCTTCCGCCCGGCTGGCCGCTTCGCCACGGCCGACTCGACGGCGCGCACGTTCCAGCGCTGCTCGACGATCGCCTTGAACAGCTCGTCGCGCCGCTTGAGGTCACTTTCGGCCAGTAACGCGCGAGCGTGCCCTTCGCTGATCGCGCCGGATGCGAGCGCGCGCAGGTGCGAATCGCTTAACTCAAGAACTCTCAAGGAGTTACTGATCGTCGAGCGACCCATTCCAGCGAGCTCAGCGACGCGCTCGTGAGAGAGCCCATGCTCCTCGATGAGTCGGCGGAACCCGCGTGACCGCTCCACCGGATTGAGGTCGCGGCGCTGGATGTTCTCGATGAGTGCGACGACCAGCATCTGATCGTCAGCGATCGCCTTCACCGTCACCGGCACCTTGACCAAGCCGGCGCGCTTGGCGGCGATCATGCGCCGCTCTCCGGCGACGAGCTCTAGCCCCCCACCGAGTTTCGGGCGCACCAGCAGCGGCTGGAGCAGTCCGTGCGCCTTGATCGACTCGCTCAGCTCGGCGAGCCCGGCCTCATCGAACTCGGTACGCGGTTGCCACGGGTTCGGCGAGATCTCGTTGACGTCGACCTCGGTCGAGTTGGCAGGCGCGGCCGCGCCCGTCGTCGGTTCGTCGGGGGGGGTCTGGAGCAGGAAGTCGAGTCCACGGCCTAGGCGGCGAGGCTTCAAGAGATGCTCCCCTTCGTCGATTCTGATGCGATGACGCGCGCGCGCCGGGCGGGCGATCGACGGATCCGCGCTTCGCGACGATTCGGCCCGCTAGTTAACGATCTGCTTGGAGTGTTTCACGTGGAACTTTGGGTGACCGGGTCGAGGTGGACCAGGCGCCGTCGTCCGATGCTGCAACGCCGCCAGGTTCCGATCCAGATCATCTCCGCCGTCGCCGACCGCAATGCCACCCGTCCAGAGCCACCCCCGACCGTTCCTTCGATGCGACTCTTCTGCCGCGACCCGATGCGAATGTGCCCTTCTCGCTCGACTTCGCCGGCCAGGGGCCGAGTTGGCGACCCGATCACCTGCTTTGAAGTCTTCACTCGAAGAACGCAACGCGAGGTCAGCGGCTCCGAGTCGAGGTAGCGCGCGTCTTCTGCGGTGATTCACCCGACGTCGAGGGACTCGAGATCGTCTCGCCGAAGCACACCGCTGATCGTTCCGTTGATCCACCGACCAGGCCGAATTCGATGTCGATCGCGCCGCCGAAACCGAGCGCTCGCTCGCGGCCGGACGCCGATCCGCTCGGTCGTGCGGCTAGCAACGAGCCGCAGATTCGAGGTCGGCGCACCTCAAGTTCCTCGGATCGATAGCTCGCCACGAACTCGCAACCGACGGATGAAGAACGGTCGCCGTCGAGAGAGTCCACCGCGCAGCCCGGTTGAACGCTCTGGGTGGAGCCCCAAGCGCACGGCACCGAGCCATTGACGCGGTGGGGGGAGGAGGACACCTTGCAACCATCGATCGACGTCGCGGGCTGAGAGGCACCCCTGACCGACCGTCGGGAGAGGGACCCTCCGCCCGCGTCGCAAACGACCGGCGCTCCGAGCAGTTTCACGTGAAACCGCGCTTGCGCCGACGGCTCGCAGCCCAGCGAGCGCGTTCGACGCCGACGTCTCGCGTCGGCGACGGTCCAAAAATCAGTCGTCCGCCAGCATCGCTCCGGAACGCACGCCGTGGACTCCATGCGGTTCGCCTTGGAAGTCTCTAACTATTTGTCGAGTGACTATTTACGTTGTTCTATGCCATCCCTCGAGAGCCAGCCTCCGTGGGCGTCTCCTTGACACGAACGACATGCACTCGACTCCCCAGCGGAGCACCGCCGAGCGGCGCACCCGTGATCGCTCCTTATGGGTCCGCGCTTCCACAAGCGGCGGCCTCTTCAGCGTTTCTCCCCTTCCGAAGGCCACATCTCGGAACCGAGGTGTGATTCTGCTAGACGGACGCCTCCTATCGCGCGTTTCGATTGCCGAGGGCAGCGATGCCAACCCCGCCAACTGAGCCGCCGGCCACGTCGCGAGTCGCGCATCTATTGCGATGGGACGGCCGTGTCCAAGGTGTCGGTTTCCGAGCCACGGTCGAGGTGGTCGCCCACAATCGGGGGGTTACCGGCTGGGTCCGCAACCGCACCGACGGGACGGTGGAGGCGCTGTTGATCGGAACGGCGGCGACCACGGCGGACGCCATCCGCGCGATCGCCGCCGAGCGACGTGGCTACATCCAGACGGCGCGCAGCCGACCAATCGACCCGCCGCCCGCTTGGCCGCCCGGTTTCGTCATCGCCCGAACCACGGCTGCGGACGAATGGCCGACGCCATGAGCGCTGCCGCCCCAGCGCCGCCGGAGCCCTCCGCCGTTATCCCCCGAGTCGATCGGAATAGATCTGAATCCGCACATAACCCGCTCCGAAGATTCCGCCAACGACTCGCGGCGGAATCTCTCGCGCTGAGCGCCATCGCCTGGATTGCCGCTTTCCAGTTTCTCCACTGGTCGATCGAAGCGGCCAGTTCAGATCCATTTTCAAGTGAACTTGCGATCCACTTGACAGCGTGCGTGAGTTCCCTGATCGCCGCGATCACCGCCCGCATCGCCCACCGCCGCTACCACGACGACCAGTCCGATGGGGGAGTGGTCACTTCGGGAATCGGACTGCCGGGCAACACCCTCTGGAGGGTGACCGTTCTGACCTCCTGGGCGGTGCCGATGGCGCTCTTCGCCGCTGTCGCGAGCGTCGTCGTCGTCGTCCTCGAGCTCGAATTCCACCGCGCGACCGCCGCCGACTCCACGCGCGCACGGCTGCTGATTTCGCTGGGTCTGCGGGCCGCCACCGAGACGCTCTTCGTGGCCTGTCTCACCCCGCTGCTGTCACGGCTCCCGTGGCGCGGACTCGCGACCCCCTTGCTCGGCGGCGCCGTGGTCGCGATCTGGCGCGGTCACCATCTCTTTCCGCTGACGTCCTCGGCGTCAGGAATCGACGCGAGCGGCGCCCCGCCGGCGGCCGATGAGCGCCTCCGATTCCTGCTGCAGGGCGAGCTTCCCATCACCGCCGGCCTCCTGGCCATCGGCGTGGTGGCTGCCTGGCTCGCGTGCAGCGGAGCGCCCGAGCCTCCACGCCATCGCTCCGCAGCGGAGCGGTGACCGGTCCGGCCGAGCGCTCGCCGCTCGGGAGCCCGCCGTGAAGATCGCCGTCTTCAGTGACGTCCACGCCAACCTGGCTGCGCTCCAAGCGGTGCTCAACGACATCGAGCGCGCAGGCGTGACGACCCGGCTCTGCCTCGGCGACAGCGTCGGGTATGGCGCCGACCCGCGCGCGTGCTTCGACCTGCTGGTCGAGGCGTGCGACGTCCTCCTGGCGGGCAACCACGACCTCGCGGCGTCGGGACGTTTGCCGATGGATCGCTTCTCCGGCCTCGCACGCCACGCCGTCCATTACGCACGCGACCTGCTGACCGAGTCGCAGCGGAAGGTGCTCGCCGAACTCCGCGACGAGGAGTGGTGGGGCGAGCTGTTGCTCGTCCACGCCTCGCCGGCCGATCCGTCCGACTTCCCGTACGTGCGCGACGCTGAAGCGGCACGCGAGCAGTTCGACGGTCGCTCCTTCAAGGCGGCCTTCTACGGGCACACCCACATGCCGCTCGTCTTCCAGGACGACGGCGACCGGGTCGGGCTGACGCTGCGTCCGCGCATCGAGATCGCCCGCGCCACGCGCTACCTGTGCAACGTCGGCAGCGTCGGCCAGCCGCGCGACCAGGACCCGCGCGCCTGCTGGACGCTCTACGACACCGACGCGCGCACGATCTCGTTCCGTCGCGTCGCCTACGACGTCGACGCCGCCTCCGCGCGCATCAAGGAGGTCGGCCTGCCCGAGGCGCTCGCCGCGCGTCTGCTCGTCGGCGTCTGAGCGCGGATCAGCTGTCGCGCAGGTAGGAGAGCTCGAAGGGCAACCGATCGAGGCCGCGCTCTCCGAGCCCCGATTCGAAGAGCAGGCGCAGGTGCGCGAGCGGGGCGCGATCGCCGCGGAACGTGTACGTGCGCCGCTGCGGATGGCGGCCGACGAAGAGGATCAGTCCCATCAGCGAGTTGGCCGAGGCCGACTCCGTGCCCACCGCGATCTCGACCGGCTTCTCGTGCTTGCGCACCACGCGCACGATCAGGTTGAGCGGCCGCGCATGCAGATGGACGCCTTCGGGCAGCGCCAGCTCGACCACGTCGTGCTGCAGGAACTGCGGGAGAAGCTCGCGCACGAGCGGTTCGGCGGAAAGCGTCGCCTCGACCGCGTAGCGCAGCGCGAAGTGCACCGCGTGCTCCAGCAGCTGCTCCGGCGGCACCAGCCGCGCGATCTCGCGCTGCGTCGCGCCGCGATTGTCGCGCCCTTCGTGCCGCTCGTAGAAGTGCACCAGCTCGTTCACCACCTCGAGCATGTGGTAGGCGAGCGAGACATGGCCGCGTACTCGCTGCAACTCGGAGCGCTGGTGCGCGTGGGTCGGCTTGACGAACGTGTCGTAATCCGACTGCAGGTTGTGGACGGCCGCCTTGTAGACGCGCGCCTCCGACTCGCCGAGATGCTCGGACATGAACGCGCGCAGGTCGTCCCCGCGCCTTGGCATCTGCTCGCGGATGCGCCGCGCCCGTTCGATCACCGCCTGGAACTGGTGCAGCAGGACGGTGACGGCGCCATTCACGTCGTCGTGGCGCTCCTCGACGAGGTCATGGGGGAGGTGCTGCCGGAAGTCACGGATCTCGGAATCGCCGAGTGCTTGCGTCGGTCGCGATTCCGGCACCACGCCGATGCGCTGCGCCTCCGCATGCATCGCCGCGATCAGCGCGGCGATCGACCGCGAGAGGAACCGCGTGGTCACCAGCAACTGGCTCGGGAAGGCGACCAGCAGCGACTGGCCGTCGTCCCAGTTGCCCGGCATCTCGACGCCGTACTTGGCGAATCGCACCAGCACGTGGCCGAGCGTGTGCCCGGTGACGGCGAGGTTGCGGATGCTCGCGACGAGCTCGGCGAACAGGACGTAGGTCCGGTTGTTCCGCGCGTGGAAGTTGTCGAGGAACGTCTCGAGCTGGTGCGCGCTCTCCTGGATCGCCCAGAAGTGCTTGCGACTGACGCCCTCGGCGTGGCCCGGAAGGCCCGCCAGCAGCGCGAAGAAGTTCGCCTGCGGTGCGGCAGAGCGCAGCACCTTGGCGAATTCGCCTTCGCTGATCGGCCGCTCGCGCGAGCCTGCGTCGCTTGGATCACCCACTCGTTCGGTCCCGTCACCGGCCATGGAACCCGGCGCTCGCCGGGAAAAGGGGCGGAGCTTCCCAACCGAATCCGCGCCCTTCAATCAAGGAATCGACCCGCCGCGGTCGAAACGTGTAGCGGTTCTGGACCGCCGGCCGCCCGTGGCGCGTTCGGCGCCTGCGATCGTCGACGAGGGAGCCGCCCATTTCGAGCCACGCGACACTTCCGACGTACCTGCGCGAGATCAACGAGGTGCCGCTGCTCTCCGCCGAGGAAGAGGTCGAGATCGCGCTCCGCGTCCGCCAGGGCGACCCCGACGCTCGCGAGCAGCTGATCCGCGCGAACCTGCGCCTCGTCGTCAGCATCGCCAAGCACTACGGCAACCGCGGTCTCCCGCTCCTCGACCTGATCGAGGAGGGGAACCTCGGCCTCATGCGCGCGGTCGAGCGCTTCGACCCCGCCGTCGAATGCCGGTTCTCGACCTACGCGACCTGGTGGATCAAGCAAGGCATCCGGCGCGCGCTGGTCAACTCGGTGCGCACCGTCCGCGTCCCCTCCTACATGATCGAGCTGATCTACCGCTGGCGGGTCACCGAGGCCAAGCTGCGCCAGGAACTCGGCCGCGACGCGACGCGCGACGAGATCGCCGCCCGCCTCGAGCTCGGCCCGGAGCACCGCCGCCAGATCCGGCGCGCGCTGCGCATCGCCCACACCTCGACGCAATCGATGTCGCTCGACGACTCCGAGGACCTCGCCGAAGCGATCGCCGACCCGGGTGCACGCCGTCCCGAGGACCTCCTGTTCGACACCCACGAGCGCGACCAGCTGAAGCGCCTGCTGAGCAAGATCGACGAGCGGCAGGCCCGCATCCTGCGCCTGCGCTACGGCTTCGACGGCGAATCGGCTTTGACCTTGCGCGAGATCGGCGTGCGCCTCGGCATCACGCGCGAGCGCGTCCGCCAGATCCAGAACGAGGCGCTCGAGAGCCTCTACCTCGCGCTCGTCCCGGGCCGCGGCGGGGGGGACTGAACGCGCTTCCGCCCGCCGATCGGCACAATGGCGCGCGATGGACACCGCGCGCTCCGCTCCGCCGACCTCTCTCTACGTCCACGTCCCGTTCTGCCTCAAGCGCTGCGCCTACTGCGACTTCGCGACCGCGCCCTACGACGACGCCAGCGCGAAGGCGTACGTGCCGCGGCTCCTGCAGGAACTCGAGCGCGTTCCGGCCGGCGCCCCGATGGAGACCATCTACTTCGGCGGCGGAACGCCGACCGCGCTGGCCGAGCCCGACCTCGAACGCCTGCTCGCCGCAGTGCGCGCGCGCGTCACGCTGCGCGCCGGCTGCGACTGGACCTGCGAGGCGAACCCCGAATCGGTGACGCCCGCGAAAGCGCGCCTGCTGCGCGAAGCCGGCGTCAACCGGGTGAGCCTCGGGGCGCAGTCGTTCCAGGCCGAGGTGCTGCAGGCGCTGGGCCGCGACCACGCGCCGCCGCACGTCTTCAAGGCGCTCGAGCTCCTGCGCACCGCCGGCTTCCGCCGACTCACCCTCGACCTGATGTTCGCGGCGCCGGGCCAGACGCTCGCGCAGCTCGATGCCGATCTCGAGCAGCTGACCGCGCTGCAGCTCGACCACGTGTCGGCCTACTGCCTCGCCTACGAATCGGGCACGCCGCTCACCCGCATGCGCTCCGAAGGGCGCGTCACGCCGCACGACGACGACACCGAGCTGCTCCACTATCGGCGCGTGCGCGAGCAGCTGGCCGCCGCCGGTCTCGCCCACTACGAGATCTCGAACTACGCGCGCCCCGGCGAGGAGTCGCGCCACAACCTGGTCTACTGGCGCGGCGAGGAGTACTACGGCCTCGGGCTCGGCGCCGGCAGCTACGAGCACGGCACCCGCCGCACCAACACGCGCGTGCTGGCCGACTACCTCGGCGCATGGCCGGCCGCGCTGGACGGCGCACCGCGCCCGCCGCATGAAGCGGAGACGCTCGAGCCGGCCGCGAAGGCGCGCGAGCGGGCGATCCTCGGCCTGCGATTGCGCGCCGGCCTCGATCCCGCAGCGTTCGCCGCCGCGTCCGGCTTCTCGCTCGAGCAGCTCTACCGCGAGGGGGAGATCGACTCGCTGATCGCCCGCGGCGTCCTCGAGCGCGCCGCCAGCCGCGTCCGCCTCACCGAGCGCGGCCTCGAGCTCGCCGACGAGGTCTTCGTCGAGCTGGTGTGACCCGACCACCCGAGCTGCACCGCGCCGCCGCCCGCTGTTCCGGTAACGCGCGCCGACCGGGTCGGGTGTCTTCCGTGGCACGCTCGCGGCGTGCGACCCCTACAGCGATCCATCGCGAGAAGCTCAGATGCTGCGCATGTCGGATGGAAGCGCGGATCGCACGAAGGTGCTCGACCTGGTCGCCGCCTGCCTCGAGCGGTACGACGACCGCGGCCCCGCCGTCGTCGACGAGGTGTGCGCCGACGCGCCCGAGTTGCGCGACATCGTCCGGCGCCGCCTCGCCGCGCTGCAGCGACTCGGCCTCGCGAAGGGCAGCGGCGCCCCGCAGGAGAACTTCCCCGAGCAGCTCGGCGAGTTCCGCCTGCTGCGCTGCATCGGCGGCGGCGGCATGGGCGTCGTCTACCTCGCCGAGCAGACGTCGCTGGCGCGCAAGGTCGCGTTGAAGCTGATCCGGCCGGAACACCTCTTCTTCCCGAGCGCGCGCGAGCGGTTCCGCCGCGAGGTCGACGCGGTGTCGCGCCTGCGCCACCCGGCGGTCGTCCCGATCTACACGTTCGGCGAGTCGGCCAGCGTGCCCTACTACGCGATGGAGTGGATCGACGGCGCGAGCCTCGAGGAGGTGCTGCACGTGCTGCGCAAGCGGCGGCCGCAGGACCTCTCCGGCGCCGACCTGCGCGAGGCGCTGCAGGCGTGCCGCGACGCGCGCGATGCCGACCAGCTCCCGCACGACGCGGAACCGCCGCGCGAGATCCCCGGCTCGCCCTTCGCCGCGACCAGCTGGGTCGAGGCGTGCTTCCGGCTGATCCTGCCGGTCGCGCACGCGCTCGAGCACGCTCACCGCCAGGGCGTCATCCATCGCGACTTGAAGCCGTCGAACCTGATGCTGACGCGCGATGGCCGCGTACTCGTGCTCGACTTCGGACTGGCGACGACGCGCGGC
>SXGT01426805.1_pt1 | contig 10701 bp, 10 predicted proteins | sample 3176221 | NCBI WGS metagenome assembly SXGT01 (sample SAMN11356862, study PRJNA531348) | freshwater metagenome | isolation source: freshwater sample F1-120 | place: China: Fuxian Lake, Yuxi | collected 2017-12-25
CATGTCGATAGAGTCTTACATTCTCATTCTGGGCCTCGTGGGCCTTGCCTGCATCATGTGGCTGCATTTTCTGCGCCTGTCAGAGCTTGATGCGTTATGCGACTGGTCGAACGCCACGCTTGACGCCCACAACGCCCACCGCCACGCTTTGCTGCTCGACCTGCTCAAGGCGCTGCGGGCCTTCACGCTCGAAACCCGCGACACCGTCGAAGCCGTGGCGATCACGCGGGCCGCCGCGATCCGCGCCTCGACTCCGCAGGCGCGCGCGCAGGCCGAAACAAGGCTCGATCTTGATGTGCGCAAACTTCTGTTGCTGGCGGAAACCTCGGAGGTTCTGCGCAACTCCGCCGTCTTCGCCGAGCTGCGCTCCCAAATAGATCAAAATCAGATGGATATACTCACCGCGCGCAGCCAGTGCGCCGCCTATGTCAACAGCTACAACCGGGTCCGGAAACAGTTCCCCGGCGATCATCTGTCGGAACGCCTGCGCTATGCGCGGCGGGCGATCCACTCAATCGGCGAGGAAATCGCGGCAGAACCCCATCCGGAAATGGGCGGCGAACCCGTCCAGTCATAAAATCGCCGGACTGTCTGTTTCCAATCGGACGCTGAATCACCATCTCACTGCCGGAAGAGTGCGTAGACCCTGGGTCGACGCATTTTCCGGCATGTCGCCGCCCGAAGCGCGGCGCGAAAGACTGGAGTCGCAGGTGCACAAATTTTCTGTGTCGAATCTTACCCTCGCGCTCGCCCTGATCAGCGGTTGCGCGTTTGCGGGATTGCCGGCGCGCGCTCAGGAGGCCGATCAGGCGGAGTGGGCCCAGCGCTACGACGCAGATGCGCGGCTCACCGTCTCGCGCTCGACAACGCCTATCCTCTCCGAGGCGACGGTCGCGGCGACCGAAGCCGCCATTGAACATTTCCGGGAAATCGTAGCCAACGGCGGCTGGCCGCAGGTGCCGACCGGTCATCAATTGAAGCTCGGAACCAATAGTCCGGCGGTGTCGGTGCTGCGCAAGCGCCTGATCGTTTCGGGCGACATTGCGCCCGAAACCGGCGCAAGCCCGGTGTTCGACTCCTATGTCGAGGCCGCGGTGCGGCGCTTTCAGGCGCGCCACGGAATCATCGAGACCGGCGTCGTGAACCAGCAGACGGTCGCGGCGCTGAATGTGCCTGCGGAAACGCGCCTGCGTCAGCTCGAAACCAATCTCGTGCGACTGCGCAGCTTCTCGAAAGATCTCGGCAATCGCTATGTCACGGCGAATATTCCCGCCGCGCAGGTCGAAACCGTGGAGAACGGCGCCGTCGTCACCCATCACATCGCCGGCGTCGGCAAGATCGATCGTCAGTCGCCAGTGATGCAGACCAAGGCGATCCAGATCAATTTCAACCCGTTCTGGACCGTTCCGGCCTCCGTCATCCGCAAGGATCTGATCCCGAAGATGCAGGCCGACTCAAATTACCTGCATGACAACCATATTCGCGTCTACAACAAGGACGGCCAGGAGCTGCAGCCCGAGCAGATCAACTGGCGGTCGCTCGATGCGATGAATTACAAATTTCGTCAGGACATCGGTGGCGACTTCAACTCGCTCGGCGTCGTGCGCATCGATATCGCCAACCCCTATGGCGTCTATATGCACGACACGCCGGCGAAAGGCGTCTTCGGCGATGATTTCCGCTTTGTGTCCTCCGGCTGCATTCGTCTGCAGAATGTGCGCGACTATGTCGCCTTCCTGCTGCGTGAGACGCCCGGTTGGGATCGCGACCATATCGATCAGGTGATCGCTTCCGGCGAGCGCGTCGACGTCAAGATCACGCCCGCTGTGCCGGTCTATTGGGTCTACGTCACAGGCTGGGGCGCGCCCGATGGCGTCACCCAGTTCCGCGACGATATTTATCAGCGCGACGGCCTCGGCGCCGCGCGCGCCGCCGATATGGCGCCGGTGACGCAGGCGGCGGCGCCCGCGCCCGCCGCGAACAAGGACGATAATGAAAACTAGGAAATGCGCGGCGGAAACGCCGCGTTTTTCTTTGACTACCTAGCCGCGGGTCGCGCGCCAGGTGCCGCCGCTCATATCGGTCGATGACGACCACGCCCCGGACCCTGCCGAGCCACGCAACTGACCATGGAAACGGGCGACGCGATCGCCCGATCCGGTAAAGCGGGCGACAATCTGCCCGGCCTCATCGACATATCCCCAGCTTGTCACCGAAGCGCCTGAGGCGTTGGCGATCTTGCCCTCGGCGATGGATAGTCCTGTGGGAATAAGTCCGTCGCAAGCGCCGACCGTCGTCGTGGAGTCGATCCGCCATTCCCCATCGGGATTCTGGGGCGCGCTCGCAATTGGCGCGGCAGAAGTCTTCGCGTGTTTGTGGGTTTTCGCGACGGCGCCTGTCGCCGTCATCATGACCGCAAGCACGACAAGCGCATGTTTCATTTCGCCGCCTCCAGCGCCCGCCGCAGCACATCATGCATGTCGCAGCCGGCAAAAATAAATTCTGTGACGCCCGCCTTGCGCAAGGTCTCCTCCAGCTCGCCGGGACGTCCGGCGAGCGCAAGCCTCGCGCCTGCGCCCTGCAAAGCTAGCGCGACAGGTTCGGCGGCGTCGCCGTAAATGATGTCGGTCGAGCAGATGCAGGCAAGTTTCGCGCCAGAGGCGCGGAAGGCGTCGACGATCTCCGTCGTTGTTTCGGCCTCGGGACCGAACACCGCTTCAACGCCGCCCGCCTCGAAGAAATTCTTGGCGAAATTGGCGCGGGTGGTGAAGGCGGCGACCGAGCCAATATTGGCCAGAAACACTTTCGGCCGCTGACCGGTCTTCGCAAAAATGGCGTCGGACTCATCGCGCAACCACTCAAAGGGCTCGGCCAGTCGACGCGGCGTCAGCGGCGCTGTCTTCAGCGCGCCAGACGGCGCAGCGACGCTCGCTGCGGCAGCCGCGCCGGGAGCCAGCACATCGAGCGGCTTTTCGGCGATATCCGGAAACTGGTTGGCGCCAATGATTTTCTCTTTTGCGCGCGCGACGTTTTTGGCGCGCACGCCGGCCACTTCAGCGACCTCGCCCTGGAAGCTTCCCTTCTCCAGCGCCGCGCCGAGACCGCCCGCCGCCTCGATTTTCTGGAAGGCCGCCCAGGCGCGTTCGCAAAGGTCCTGCGTCAGGGTTTCGAAGCCGCCGGCGCCCGCGGCCGGATCATCGACCGCTTCAATATGGGATTCATCCTGCAACACGAGTTGGGTGTCACGGGCGATACGACGCGCAAAGGGGTCCGGAACGCCCATCGGCAGGGTGAAGGGCAGCACCGTCACCGTATCGGCGCCGCCGACAGCGGCCGAGAAGGTCGCCAGCGTGCCGCGCAGAATATTGTTCCACGGATCGCGGCGCGACATCATCCGCCAGGCGGTTTCGGCCGAAATCAGCGCCGGTTTCGGCGTCAGGCCGCAGGCCTCTTCAACCCGCGCCCACAGACGACGCGCGGCGCGGAATTTGGCGACGCCGAGAAATTCGTCCGCATCGGCAGCGAAACGGAAACCGATCATCGCGCGGGCGGTTTCAATATCCACGCCATGATCGACAAGGGCGCGCAGATAGGCGACGGCCGCGGCGAGCGCAAAGGCCAGCTCCTGCGTCTCGGACCCGCCAGCCGCATGAACGACGCGCGCGTCAGCGGCGACTGTCCCGGCGACGAAGCCGGCGCGCAGAATCTCCTTGGCCTGCGCGGCGAAACTTTTGGCGACCTCGGGCCACGAACCGGCGGCGAAGCCATGTAAAGCCTGCAGACCCAGCGGATCGAGGCCAAAGGCGACGCGGGTGATCGAGGGGTCAATATGCTGGCGATCAAGCAGACGGATCACTGTCGCCGCCGCATTCGGCGCGCAAGGCGAGGCTTCGACGATGACCGGAATGCCGTAATCCAGCCGGATATTCTCAAAAACCTTGGCGAGCGCGGCGTCGCCATCATCCGTCAGCCCACCGCCCCAGGCGCCCTGCGAGCCGGTGAAAACGAGATGAAGGCCGTCGGCCCCACCCTCAAGATCGTCGAGCGCCAGACGGTTGGCGGGCTCCGGCGGGGCGTAATCGACGCGGCCGAGGATTGACCAGCGGCCGGGGGTGCGGCGCAGGGATTTCGGCGCAGCGGCGGCGCGCGGGTAGAGCGGCGCCAGCGTGACCGAATAGGCCTTGGAAACCAGCGAGTCGAAAGACGCGCCCTTCAGGGCCCGATCGACGAGTTTGCGCCACTGCTCTTCCTGAGGCTGTGGAAAAACTCCGGCGATGGCTGTCTCATGCGCTGTCATAATGGTCTTGATCCCCCGTTTTCCTGCGCCTTTTCGCACGAAGCGCCGTTCTCGGCCACAGCAAATCCGCGCCAAAAGGCCGCGCCCTTTGCTTTTCCCCCCCAAACCCCTTAACCAAGAATGATCGTCCGGCGTCGACTCATCGGGCCCAAAGCGGGGTCCTGAGCGCACGCCAGCCAGGGCGGATCAGCGAATTTTGCGCGGCCATTGGCGCCGCGCCCCGCCTCATAGCTGACGGCGGGCGTATCTGAACGGAGGCTTGAGTGACCGACAAGGCCCAATTCATTGAGCAAATCAAAGAGGTTATCGCCACGGAAGGCATGATCGACATTTCCAAGATCACGCCCGAGGCGACCATTGAAAGTCTCGACCTGAAATCCGTGGACATTGTGATGATCCTCACGGCGCTTGAGGAAAAATTCAACGTCTACATCCCGATGGATGGTTCGCTTCAGGAAGCCAAGGACGTCAAAAGCCTGATGGAAGCCTTGGCGGACCATATTCAGAAAGAGCGCGAGAAACAGTAAATGACCGTCTCGCGCGGGCGTGGAGCGGGACGCCGCGTCGTTGTCTCCGGCATGGGCGCGGTCTGCGCCTCAGGGCTGGGCGTCGAACGGCTATGGACCGCCGCCCGCGACGGCGTCTCGCAAATCCGGCCGCTGAACACCGAGCGCCCCTATGACGGGCGCATCAAGATCGCCGCCCAGGCGCAGGACTTCGATCCGGCCGCGCATATCGAGCGCGAAGTCCTGCCGTTCTGCGATCGCTTCTCGCAATTCGCCGTCGTCGCGGCCGACGAGGCCATGGCCCAGGCCGGCTTCGGTCGCAAGGACATCGCCGGTCCCGGCTCCGCCGTGATTATCGGCACCGGCATCGGCGGCATGACGACCATCGAAGATGGCATCTACCATTATTATGTTGATGGCCAGCGGCCGGCGATGCTGAGCGTGCCGAAGCTTATTCCCAGCGCTGCGCCGACGACGCTGGGCATGCGTTATTCCTGCCTTGGCCCGACCTTCGCCATCGGCAGCGCCTGCTCATCGGCAACGCAGGCGCTGGGTCTCGGGATGCAGATGATCCGCTCGGGCATGATCGACAAGGCGATTGTCGGCGGCGCCGAGGCCTGCATCATCAACGCCACAATTCGCGCATGGGAGAGTCTGCGCGTGTTGACGCCCAATCTCTGCCGACCCTTCTCCACCGGCCGCAATGGCATGTCGCTGGGCGAAGGCGCTGCGATTTTTGTGCTGGAGACATATGAATCGGCGCAGGCGCGCGGCCATGCGCCGCTGTGCGAACTCGTCGGCTATGGCACGACCAGCGATGCGAAAGATCCTGTGCGTCCGGATCTCGAGGGCGCATCGAACGCCATTGCGTTAGCTTTGGACGACGCCGGGCTCACGCCGCGTGATATCGGTTACATCAGCGCGCATGGCACGGCGACGCACGCCAATGACATCACCGAGTCTGAAGCGATCCTGCGCGTGTTTGGCGATTACGGCGCGCAGGTGCCGGTCTCTTCGACCAAGCCGATCCATGGTCATGCGCTCGGCGCGAGTGGCGGGCTTGAACTGGCGGTCGCTATATCAGCGCTGCGCGAACAAATTGCGCCGCCCACCATCAATTTTCAGGACCCGGACCCGCGTTGCCCGATCAACGCCGTGCCGAATGTCGCGCAGAAATGTGAAATACGCGCCGCCATGTCGAACTCCTTCGCCTTCGGCGGCATCAATGCTGTGCTGGTCGTCTCCCAAGCGAATTGATTTACATGCAGATTGATACACCTCTCACAATTGGACCGCTGCGTCTCACGGTCGATCCCGCCCGCGCCAAAGCTTACGCGCATGAAATCGGCGCCGATGGCGGTCGCGTGCCGCTCGCCTATCCGGCGGTGTGGCTCACCGAACCGGCGCTCTCCGAAGTCGTCTCCGGCGTTTGCGAAAAGCTCAATGTCGTCCCGGTGCATGAGTCGCAGGCTTTCACCTATGAAAGACCGCTCGTCGCCGGCGAGAGCTATGATGTGACGGTGGCGCTGCGTCGCGAAGAGACGCCGCCGCGTTTGATTGCTGATGCGTTGATCGCGACAACAACCGGCGCGCCCGTCGGCAGGATTGAAACCATGTTACGGCTTGTCCCGCGCGACGCCTTTGAAAAAGGTGTTGATGGCGCGGACTCGACAAAGAGAGACGCAGCATGAGCGTGCTGGCCGCTGTCGGCGATAAATTGCCGGAAACCATTATTGGCCCCTTCGATGCGTCGGCGCTGGCGCGCTATGCAGAGGTTTCGGGCGACGCCAATCCGCTGCATCTCGATGACGCTCTCGCCGCCGGCATCGGCTTTGCGGCGCCGCCGGTGCATGGCATGAAAATGCTCGCCGCCTTTGAGCCCATGCTCAACAATTGGCGCAATGATCTCGACATCGTGAACCTCTCCGGCAAATTCGTGCAACCGATCCTGCGTGGTGAAAAAATCACGCTGTCTGGCCGTGTCTTGCGCGTCTCAGAAACCGAAATTTTTGTGCGTCTGTTCGCGCATGGTTCGCAGCGGCTGCCTGGCGTGATCGGTGAAGCGACTTTGCGCCCGCGTGCTACACGAGCCTCTGCATGACTCGCATTCTGATCACGGGCGCATCAAGCGGCATTGGCCGCGCGCTGGCGCTGGCCTATGCGGCAGAAGGCGCCGATCTCGTGATGTTTGGACGCGACGCGGACCGATTGGCGGAAGCGGCGCAGTCCTGCCGCGAAGCGGGCGCAAAAAATGTCGCAACCCATGTCGCCGATGTGCGGGATCGAGAGGCGATGGCGCGGCTCATACAGGCTGCGGATGAACAAGGCGCAATTGATCTTCTCGTCGCCAACGCCGGCGTCGCCACCGGCCTCTCGCCTGGCCAGATCCTTGAAACGCCTGACGCTGTACGCGCGATGATGGCGATTAATGTCGCCGGCGTTTTCAACACGGTGGAGCCGCTGATCCCGGCGATGAGCGCTCGACGCCGGGGACAAATCGCCATTGTCGGCTCAATGGCGGGTGTGCGCGCCCTGCCCTATTCGCCCTCCTATTGCGCGGCGAAATCCGCCGTTCACATGTGGGCGGATTGTCTGCGCGGCGCGCTCGCGCCCTATGGCGTCGCGGTGAGCCTGATTGTGCCGGGCTTCGTCAAAACGCCTATGAACGCCCCGCTGAAGGCGTGGCAGCCGGGCGCGATCAGCGACACGGAAGCGGCGCGCATCGTCAAACGCGGGCTCGATCGCCAGCGTGGCGTGATCGCCTTCCCCTATTACATGTATGCCGCAATGCGGTTGTTCTCCTTCCTGCCAGCCAGCATTGTCGATGGCGTGATGCGGCGCTTCAATGTCGAGGTGCTGGAAACGCGCGAGCGTGGCGAGAGTTCGTGATCGACGCCGGCGACTTCATCACCCGCTTCGCAGCCGTTTTCTGGTGCGTCTCGATCGTGCTTCTGCTGTGGTCGGTCGCCGCTGCTCTTGTCCAGCCCTGGTTGACGAGACGACGCGCTCGGCGCGTGGATCAGCCGCCTGTGTCGATCGTGCTGCCGGTGAAAATGCTCGAAGACGGGTTCGACGCGACCCAGGAGTCAGTATTCAGCCAAAACTATCCGCAGATCGATGTGACGGCGGCGGCGCAGGAAACAAGTTCGCCTGCGCTCGATCATCTCCGGACGATATTTGCGCATCACCCGAATATTCCATCGCGTATTCTGCATTCGACGGCGAAATTTGCGGCGAGCCCAAAAGTCGACAATCTCTTCGCGCCCTTCACACAGGCGGCCAACGACACGATCCTGATGAAGGACGCCAATGTTCTGTTGGAGCCCGACGCGCTCACCGAACATATGCGCCAGCTCAACGATGACGTCGGCCTCGTCTGCGGCATTCCCTTTTGTGACCAACTCGACAATTTCGCCGCCCATGTCGAAGCGGCGATCATCAACGGCTCCCATGCGCGGATGCTCTATCTGGCCTCGGCGCTGGGTCAGGGACACGGGGTCGGCAAGATCATGCTGTTTCGCCGCTCGGATTTCGAGCGCGCCGGCGGTTTCACCGCCATCGGCCATACGGTCGGCGAGGACAACGCCATGGCCAAGGCGATGTTTCGAATCGGCAAAAAGGCGGTGTTTTCACACCGTCCCGTCCGCCAGATTCTGGGGCGCCGGCGCCTGATTGATGTTTATCAACGACAAATGCGCTGGAGCGTCATCCGCCGCAAGGACGAGTTGTTGTCCTTCCTCGCAGAGCCGATCTGCCAAGCGCTTCCGGCGCTTGTGGCCGCAGGGCTGGCCGCGCCGCGCGCCGGAATAAGCCCGACGGCGGCTGTGGCGGCGACCTTCGGCCTCTGGATAGGGGCGGAGACGTTGCTTTCTATGGTCAAAGGATGGCAATTATCCCCCGCTGCGCCCGTTGTGTTCGTCATGCGTGAAGCGCTCATGCTGGCGGTCTGGGTGAACGCCTGGATGACGGACGAAGTCGTCTGGGCCAAAGGCAAGGTGCAAGCCCGGGTCACCCCGCCGGCGGCGCCTGAACAAGAAGGATAGGCTGTTGCTCGCAATCCTGCAGTTTCTGATCGATGCGGTCGTCTATCTCGCCGTTCTCACGCTTGTGGCGATCGGAGCCAGCCTGCTCGTCATTATCGGACGCTATTTTTACGACCTGCTGCGCGGCGCGCGTGATCCGCAGGCCATTGTTCCCGCCGACGCCGATTTGCCGCGTGTGCTGCTTCAGATCCCTGTGTTCAACGAGCCGTTGGTGACCGAACAGTCCCTGCGCTGCGTCGCCCTGCTCGACTGGCCGAAAGACAAGCTGCGCATCCAGCTTCTGGATGACTCCACCGACGAAACAACCGAACGCGCCGCCGCCGTGATCCGCGAACTTGCCGCAACCGGCGTCGTCATCGACCATATTCGCCGCACCGATCGCTCTGGCTTCAAGGCCGGCGCCTGCGCCCATGGCCTGTCGATCACCGACGAACCTTTTATCGCCATGCTCGACGCCGATTTCCGACCACCGCCAGAATGGCTGAAACGCACCGTGCCGCTGTTCCTGAGCGAACCCCGCGCCGGCTTCGTGCAGTCGCGCTGCGAATTCCAGAACTACCGCACCAACTGGCTGACGCGCGCGCAGGGGCTGGTGCAGGATGGCCATTATCTTGTTGAGCAGCGCAGCCGCGCGCTGGCCGGCTGGTTGTTCCAGTTCAATGGCACAGGCGGAATCTGGCGGCGCGCGACGGTGGAGGACGCCGGCGGCTGGTCGGATTATTCGCTGACCGAAGATCTCGATCTCACCGTGCGCGCTGAATTAAATGACTGGCACGGGCTGTTCGTGTCGGAGCCGCCGATTCCCGGACAGGTGCCGGAAGAAATCCGGGACTATCGTCGCCAGCAACGCCGCTGGTCGAACGGCTTTGTTCAGGTAGCGCAGAAAACCATTCTGCCGATCTGGAATTCGCACTGGCCGCTGGTGAAGCGCCTGACCGCCATTTCGCTCATCGCACATCAGATTTTCTTTCCCGCCGCCGCCATCGGCATTGTCGCCGGCGTCATTGGCGTCATTCTCCACGGATCGCTCGACGCCTATTTGGACGTGGTGAAACTCATCGCCATCATGACAGCGATGGTCGTGATCGGCTTCACAATGCCGGCCTATTTCGCGCTCAAGCGCGGCTCGCTCAGCGATTACATCAAGACCATGGCCTCCGTGCCGCCGCTGATGATCTATCTCGCTTTCGCCAATGGCGCGAAAATCCTGCAAACGCTGCGCGGCCGCAAATCGACGTTCAAGCGCACGCCAAAGCTCGATCGCGAAAACGAAACAGCGGAAGCAGAAGCGGAATAATCGTTATTATTATTGAAGCGCCAACGGCGCTTCATAGGCGCCTGTATCGGTGACGACCGTCACTACCGCGGCGACAGAGCCAGGCTTGGCGCCGCTGGCGTAAAGTTTGAGCGCGAAAACATCGCCTTCCGGAATGGTTTCAACGTAGAGAGGATCGGCGACCTCGACAAAAACCGCCTGCGCTTTTCCCTGCCCGCGCCAGACCAATCGCCAGCTGTCCTTCGCCGACTTTTTGAGCGTGAGAAACTTTTTCGTCTGCGCGGCGTCGAGCTTTTGCGGCGCCTTGCGGTCAGCCTCGGAAATGAGCGCGGCATAGGGCGAAACGCCTGACGACGGCAGCGTCAGCGACAGGCTGGCGCGCGCCGGCAAACAGATTTTTCCGCAGGCCGAATATTGCAGCGAGAGATTAAGCGTCACCGGCGCCGCTGGATCGCGCGGCGTCACCTTCAATGGAAACACAACCCGCGAGTCATAGCCGGCGATAAAAACACCCTGCTCCTCGATGCGCTTGGGCGCAGGATAGATGACCTCGACTCTCGCAACATTGGTGGAGGCCGA
>SXGT01547339.1_pt1 | contig 10701 bp, 8 predicted proteins | sample 3176221 | NCBI WGS metagenome assembly SXGT01 (sample SAMN11356862, study PRJNA531348) | freshwater metagenome | isolation source: freshwater sample F1-120 | place: China: Fuxian Lake, Yuxi | collected 2017-12-25
CGAACCGCGTTGAACCGCGAGCGCTGAAGCGCCGACCCAAGCCGTACGACCTGTTAAACAAGCCACGCAAAAAGGCCCGAAAGCTTGAAATCAAAAACACTTGTGGGTAATGTCAGTGCCATTCGTCCTGACACCTTTTCCACTCGCCTGCGCGTGTTTTCCTGCGACCCACGCAAGCGCATATCAAGGCTGTAACTTTTCCTCAGAAATCGGATCTACGCCGTGCCCTGACGTCTCTCGGCAAACATCGTTAAAGTAATTGGCCAGCCAGACGTACTTACTCCGAACTCGCGCATTACTTTTGTGTATCCCAAGATTTTCCATGACGAGGGGGCGTAGCAGAAGAAGGCTGTTTTCCATCAGGGAAGGTGAGTTCACAACGTCTGGTACACCCCCGAGAGGTTGCAAGAAATCGAAAAAACGAAATCCATCGTTACTCAATCGCCAAGTTTTGGCATACCCGATTTCGCGCCCATCCTTATACAAGTCGCCTTGTCCCCATATGTTGGCAAGTTCCGGATCCAGAATTATTCGAGGATAAATCGCTCGTAGACTTTCCAATTCATAGGCCTTGAGGAATCCAGGGCCGAACAGTATCGAATCTCGATGGTAGAGGTCTCCAACTGTGACTCCGCCTCGAAGTAGGAAGCCATGCGAAAGGAAGCAGGCAGATAGAAAGCCGAGAGAGGTAATCAACTGACTCTTCCCTGGAAGGTCCGCGGTGGTCGAGATCGCTATACAATCGGAAAAGAACGTCACCTGCTCATCGCCAGGCCAGCCGTCGGGGCCGCCATTATCCTGCTTCCATTGCGCCAACCTGCGATTGTTCCGCATGTGATTCAACGCAAGTCCGAGACGTTGAGTCTTTTCTGGTTGCGTAATCGAGTTCTTTACGGCTTCCTTCCAACCAAGAATGTCTATGAAAGCGACCAGGCGACGTTCGTATTTCACTGAATCCCTGAACGCTTCAATTTCAGATTTCTCGCGCTGCGCCTCAAGCTTTCGTTGCGGCGATTCTGCTTCCCAACGCGCTTCCTGTTCATCCCGTAATCGCTCCTCCTCGGCGGTGAACTCCCGCAAAAACGCACCATCGGGCCCAACGACAGTTGCATATCGGCTGGTTGTGTCTCGGACGTCCCCATCCTTCCGTACGAGCTTCCCGCCTATGAATTTGTACACAGGCAGATTTTCTTTGGGCATGAGGGTGTAAGCCTTTCATTCGAACGGAAGCAGAAAAAGGCCAGCGAATCGTTGTAAGCTTGATATCACATTTTTACGACAGCTTCCCAGCCCTTTAAAGACCGGTAGGCAAACCTGGTTATCGAGACCGAGCCAAAGCCGTCCGCTTCGACCTCCTCGCTAACCAGATTGCCGAGCACATAGTACACGGGTTGCACCCGTGGCTACAGTCCGGCGCTCCTCTGGAGCGAAAAAAACCAGGGCCGTAACTTAACGCCCATGGGATAAACGTCTTTGGCGGCTGCCTGACGCCGTTGGCTACTTCTTGGCTTCGCGCTTGTGCTTCTCGAAGAACGCGAAGATGTCCGGCATCTTGTCGAAGGCGATGCGGACGTGGTCGCCGCCGGCGACTTCGATGTATTCGTGTTTCATCTCCAGCTTCTTCATCTGCTCGGCCCAGCGGCGGGCGCCGGCGACCGGGACGAGATTGTCCTTGTCTCCCTGGACGAGGATCACCGGAATGTGCTTGATCTTCTCCAGGGCGTCCGGCTTGCGAAAGATGGCCGGCGCGATCGGCGCCAGACCGGCCCAGATGTCCGGGTATTTCAAGCCGAGATGCCACGTGCCGCCGCCCCCCATCGAATGGCCCATCAGGTAGATGCGGCTGTTGTCGATGTTGAATTCTTTGCGTGCGATGGCCAGGACGTTCATCACGTCTTTTTCGCTTAACTCGCCAAGGTTTTCAGGGGTATCCTTGGCCGACTGTTGGCCCTTGACGCCGTACCAGCCCTTGGAGTTGTAGCCCATCGGGGCGACGACGATGTAGCCGTACTTTTCGGCGAGGTCGGTGAGCCCGCGATAGCGCATGATCTGCTGGGGGTTGCTGCCGAGGCCATGGAGGGCCACGAGGAGGGGCGTGCTCTTGGTCTTGTCGTACTTGGAGTGCACGAAGAGGGCGAACTCCATGTCCTTGCCGGCTTCCTTGAAGTCGTAGGTGCGTTTCTGGATGCGTGCGGAGGTTTTGTCCTGGGCGTGCGCGGCGGACAGGAACCCAAGGCACGCGATGAAAACGAGGGGGGCGCGACGAAACATGGATGAACTCTCCTCGAAGGTTGTGGGCGTGGGCATTTTATCAATGACGCCACGTTTTTTTACGCTTTTTGCGGACGTTGGTTGATCTAATTTCAAGGACACGGTAGGCTAAAGGCAGTATGGTCAGTATTCGACGCGCCCCTGCGGGCGAGCAGGCGATGCTGGACTTGAATTCACCGCCGGTGCTGGCGGATTCCGTATTGATCGCGACCTTCCACACGCATCCGAATCCGAGTGCCGAGGGGTGGAAGCCCGGACCAAGTGCTGCGGATACCCGCTCGGCGTGGATCCTTGGGGTACCTTGCTTGGTTCGTGCGGACGACGGGATCCACAAGACCGGACCGGATTCGCGGCGTGGCGGACTAACTGGTAATGTCGGTTTTCCACGTTGAATCCCCACCCATGCAGGATTTAGGAGAAATCATGAGCAGCGCACCAGCCAAGCAAAAACCGATTCTTGCGGGGGATCAAGCGTTGGCCATCGCGCAGACGGATGCCGCCACGGCGTATCGCGATCTTTCGGGGTATCGGATTCAGATGGTTCTCGAAGCTGACGGCTGGCACGTCGATTTCGATTTGAAAAGCCCTACCCTGAAGGGGGGCGGCCCTCATTACGTCATCGATGCGATTTCTGGCAAGATCATTTCCGAACGATTCGAGCAGTGAACTCGACGTGGAGCTGCCTGCGGAACCTGCGGCGTTTCACATCGCCCGCAATATCGCATTCATCGCCTGCTGCAAGGAATGGGCGTCCTGGAAGCGTCGGGCAGGTTCGGGATCGAGGCAGCGTTCGATGAGCTCCTTCAGGGCTGGGGTGCAGGTGCCGTTGAGGTGCTTGAATTCGAACTGTGCGGAGCTCACCTGGGTCGTCCCCAGGGAGGTGGGCAGGAACTCCACGGGGCTTCGGCCGGTCAGGAGCTGATAGAGATTGGCGCCGACGGTGTAGACATCGGCGGCCGGCGTCAGCAGATTGTAGGGCTGTTCGCATTCGGGGGGACAGTAGCCGGCGGTGGCGGCGCCGGAGAGCAATTTTTGGCCCGAATCGATATTGAGTAGCTGGCAGCCGCCGAGGTCGATCACCGTGACGCGATCCTGGGACGAGATGAGCAGATTCGCCGGCTTCAGATCCTGGTAGATGAGCTGCCAGGTCATGCCAGCGCGCATCGGTTTGGGCTGATGAAGGAAGTGCAGCACGTCGGCCACCTGGGTCATGATGCGCAGGGCGCGCGCTTCCGACAGCCGGCGGCCCGGGGCCTTTTCGAGCACCTGGGCGAGCGAGAGCCCTTCGATGGCTTCCATCACGAGGTACGGCTCCGCGTCGAGCATGTCCTGGTCGGTGTAGCGCCATTCCTTCTTGTCTTCCGCCGTGTAGGGGCCTTCCAGCAGCGGATTGCTGTCGTAGACAAAATCATTCGGGTGCGGCACCGCGTTGCAGCCGGCGTTACGCAGCAACACCAGGATGCGGCGTTCCATTTCGAGCGTCTTGCGGGGCATGCGCAATTGATTCGTGAAGCCGTCCTGATCGCGCACGCGGGCATAGGGGATGACGTCGTAGAAGAGGCTTGTCTTGATAAGGACGCGGCACTGGGTGCGCAGGTCCTTGCCTTCGAGCAATAAGCCCATGCCGCCGGAGGCGAAGAAGCTGAGGATCTCGTAGCGCTGCGCCAATGGCTGGGCGACCGTGAAGAGTTTGCCTCGGTTGTCGCCGGTGGGAACCTCGGCACGTACGAAGGGACGGTCGTTCCACTTGAACGGGATGGCCTTCAGGGAGCTGACGGGTTTGTTGGCCATGCGCCTTTCAACCAGCCCCAAGCGCAAGCGAAGGGGCGCCAAGACCCCTCGCTTGCGCTCGGGGCTAGTTAAAGTTACGCGATCTCGAACTTCAAGCGAATCACACCGCCGAGGATGATGCGGTGCCCGGGCTTGAGTGGGTAATCTTGCTGCGGCTGCACCATCTGGGCGTCGAGCTGGGTGCCTGTGTTGCCTGCCAGGGGGCGCAGGGCAAACGTGTTGGTCGCGCGGGTTCGCAGGATGACAGCGTGATGGCGCGAGATTTTGCGAATGGTGGCGCGGTCGAACCACTCATCCAGATCGATATCGGGAAAAATGCCGGCGACGGCATCGAGCCGGCCGATCGCCGTGGCGTCCTTGGTCAGTGCGAAGTATTGCAGCGGCTGTTTGTCCGGACCGTACAGGACCAGGCAGGGGGTGCCGGACGGCGGCTTGACCGAGCGTACCTTGACCGCCGGGGCGTCGGGGTCGTCGGCGAGTTCGGGCGCGGGAGGAGTCTCCTCCATCACCGGCGCCATCGGTGGGGCGTCGTCGTCCAGTACTGGCGCCATCGGTGTGGGGCCTTCGTCTAGTACTGGCGCCATCGGTGCGGGGCCATCGTCCAGGAAGGGCGCCATCGGCGGGCCGTCTGCGGGAACACTCTCGGGCGGTAGTTCTTTCAGCAGCCAGGTGCCACAGTCGCAAAATGCATCGCCGTGGTCGGGTCCGTAGACCTTGGAGCATGCGGGGCAGTAGCTGCCCCCCGCGGGTAGCTCGATGGGCGCCGCCGAGGCAGGCGCCGATTCGAAGGGATGCAATCCGGTGGCTGCGGGCAGAAATTCGTCCGCACTCGATCCGCACACCGAACAGGTTCGGCTCCCTTCGGGGATCGCTTCGCCGCAGATGGAGCATTCGGGCATGGTATTGATACCGCGGTTCCTGGATGCCTCTTGCGGCTTGGCGCTCGCGATTCGCGTGCTATGCCGCAAAGGGCAGGATGACTAAAAATCGATATCCTGCGGGACGATGGTTTCCTCCGCGCGCGAGGTGGCGGCGAGGGAGCGGTTGAGCATCTCCTGCGAGATCGTGCCTTTCTTCGCGAATTCGTCCTTCATGGCGCGATACTGGTTAGCGGTTGCCTGGTCGCCGAAGTCTTCGAATTTCTTGATGAGGGCTTCGAGAAGCTTGGCGGCGATTTCGCGATCGCGCTGCGTGCCGCCGCCGGCTTTGAGGACGTCGATCTTGGTTTGCAGGAAGAGCACCTGACGCTGGACCTCGGCCCGAGCAAGCACCTTGCGCACGTCTCCCGAGCGCTCGGCAGCGCGGGCCGCATCCGCGGTCGACTCGACGACAATATTGGATTCCACCTTCTCTTCCGACCTGTTGGCGCTCGGCACATCGTATGTCAGCGTCGCCTTGGCGATGCGAAAACGCTGATTGACCGGCCGACCGGGCAAGCTGCAGCGGAACAAGAACTCATACGCCTTGCCGCGTTCCATCTGTTCCAGACGCAGTGTCACCTGGTGCTGGGCGTCGGGTTGCAGGTCGCCGACAAAGAGGATCTCCGGCTTCGTGCGGTACAGTTCGCGCACCTGCAATTCGGGCGAGAGCCAGAGCTGCAATTGCACGTTGGTCGCCTGGACGTTCTTTTGGTTCTTTACTGCCTGGCCGAAAAGCTGCTGGGCCACGCTCTCGTCGCGAATGTGGTTGAACGCGCCGGCGAGGCTTGTCTTGGCGAGATCGGTGAGAAAGGCCACTTTGCATTCGCCGGTGCCGAAGGCGACGATGGGGAGGTGAAAGTCCCAGCCGACCGATTTTGCGGCGGCCAGCGCGTTGTCGGGTTCCTGGTCTTCGCCATCGGTGAGAAGGACGAGCTTGCGCGTACGTGGGGCGTCATTGGCGTTATTCAGGGCCTCGCGAACACATTCGAACGCGCGGCCCATGGCGGTGCCGCCGCCGCCGACGGTGCTCAGTTTTTGAATGGCGCTCCAGACGGTGTCCATGTCACTGGGGCTGACCGCCTGGGCGAGAACGTGGGGCGAGTCGTCGAAGGCGATCAAGGTGAGCATATCCTCGCCTTGAAGGCGCTCGACCATTTTTTGCACGACATCGCAAGCCATCTCGCGCCGGCTGGGAACGTCTGAAACGACGCGTTGCGCGATCCTTCCCTCGGCGGAACCCGCGCCGACTTTCTGAGCGTTGGGATCGCGCCGCACGAGAACATCCATCGACTCGGAGACATCGACCAGGAGGATCAGGTGCGTCGGTATGCTTGCAGCGGCTGAAGGGGCGCCAAGGACCGTGGGGTTTGGCTCAATGGTCAATAGCGCGTAGACGTCCGCCGGCGTATTCTGTTCGAGATACGGGCGATCGAGCTTCCAGCGCAGTGTGAACGCATCAGCCATGGCGAATTCCGACTTCGTTTGGTACTACAGCGCTTGGTATTTCAGCGCAGGGGTCATCGGTGTCAGGTACTTACTCCCCTCTCCCCCGGTACTCCGGCGGAGAGGGGTTGGGCGTGAGGGGGAAGAGCGGCCAGTTGCTCGGAGCCCAAACCCCTCACCCCCGGCCCCTCTCCCCTGAGTACAGGGGAGAGGGGAGGTAACGCTGTAGTATTAGCCCCGCCTCGGAGAGGCGGGGGAGCGCCGCGTCTGCCCGCCTCTTCCGGGCGGGGCTAAACATCTCCACTTATCTTAATCACAACACATGAAATATTGTCGCCGAAACCGTCGGGTTCCATGATCGAGGGGGCTCGCTGCATGGCGTCGGCCGCTTCCACCAGCAGCAGAGCCAGGTCCGCGGCCGGGCGATCCTGGTTAGCGCGGACGATCTTGGCGACCATGTGCGGCTCCAGAAAGAACCCCTCCTCGACCAGTCCATCGGAACCGAGGACGATCACGTCGCCCGGGAGGAGGGGCCAGTGCGAAATCCTGGGGGTGCAGCTTTCAGGGAGGATGCACGGTTCGCCGTCGTCGTCGAGGGTGCAGCCGCCGACGCATTCGCGCAAGGCCCGCGCCATCGTGCCCAGCTCCCTGATTTGTTCGGGGGGCTCCCCCTGCGCGAGCAGGTCCGAGGCGAGATCGCCGTCCACGGTCAACTGCTCGATGGCGCCCGGAGTGATGAGGTACGCCCGGCTGTCGCCGAGGTTGGCCAGGCTCAAATGCCGGCCTTGCAACCAGGCGACGGTGAGAGTGGTGCCCATCAAGTCCTTGCCGGCCGCGAGTTCGGCGCGACAGTTCTGTGCGAGTGCCCACTCCAGAAGCCCTTCCGAGCCGCGCCGTGTCGCTGCTCCGACGATCTCCGCAAACGTCTCGTGCGTACATCCGTCCGCGAGAGCATTCTCGATGACGATGGCCGTCATGGTGCTCGCCAGGCTGCCGGAGCCGATGTCGCACGTTGACACGCCGTCAGCCACGAGTGCGAACGCGAAATGTCCGTCATCCTTGACAACGATCGAATCCTCATTATCGCGTTCGAGCTTGGACTTCGACTTGCCCGTGCGCGTATGGCCTCCCAGCTCCCAGCCGATGCCTCCCGTAAACGCACGCCGGCGATAGGCGCTGATGATGCACTCGTCCAGCGCGTGAGCGAAGGCTTGCGGCGTTGCGTGGCGGTCCTCGGGATGCAGCGACAGACTCTGCATCAGCATCGGAATGACCCCCTCCGGCAAGTGCGGCGCGAACACGCGCAAGAAAGGAAGCGTGAACTCATTCGCCTCCGGCCCGTTCCCAGGCAAGCCGTCGGGAAGTTGCCTCGCCAACCAGTAATACGCGAACATGGCCAGATGGTAGACGTCGGTGCGCGGCCCGATATCGTCGCCGCGGAATTGCACGACCTCCGGAGCGGCAAAATGCGGATGTACGCGCACGCGCTCCGGCATCGACTGGAATGGGAACAGTTCAAGATCGAGATTCGTGAAGCGAAAACGCCGCCAATCTGCCGACGCCTGCTGCGGTGCGACCAACGGGCCCGCGTCTTCCAGGGCGTTCGGGTCAAAGTTCAGGCATAAGAAGGAATTCTGATGGAGCGATTCAAGGGCGTAAGTCAGCGAATGAATATAGGCCGACAGGTTTTGCAAATCCTGTAACGGGTCCTCCACGGTGGGCGCCATCCAGGGCAACGGGTTATCCCCTGCCACTTCGAAGGCCAGCCAGCGGCCGTCCCGGTCCTCGATCATCCTGCCCGGCGGCAGAGCGGCGATCTTCAGGTCCAGGCGCCTTTGCAGCAGACGGCCTCGATCCCGCCAATCCCGCTCAAATATCCAGTGGACCCGCCAGGTTTTTCCCTCCGCTTCCACGAGGATCGACGCTTCGGGAAAACTCAGTGCACGCCGCTCCTCGACCGCCAGCGCCGCATCTTGCGGCGCCAGCGGACAACGTTCGGGCGGCAGGTTGGCGCCCGAAAGAACCAGGTCGGCATTGCAAAAATCGCAGAACTCCAGGTCCTGCGATTCCTTGCCGCACGTTGGGCACAGTACGCTCATCGAAAAGGGTCCAGCATTCCCATGACATGCCGAGAGCGGAATGAGCGGCCAGTGGTAGCCGGATACGACACCACTCACCACTCACCACTCACCAATTACTTTGACGCCGGCAATTCCTTCACTTCAATCTTCTTCAGCGCCACCAGGACGTCGGGGCCTCCGCTGGCGGGGCCGTGCTGCTGGATTGCGAAATGGCCGCGCGTGTAGGTGTTGTTCTTGTCCGTATAGTCGGCAGTCTTCTTGCCGTTAACGAAGATCTGAATGTGGTTCCCCTTGGCGATCACTTCCTGGGTGAACCAGGTAACGGGTGGGACAAGCATCTCGGTGATCTTGACGAAGCCATAGAGGCTACCGGTCTTTTGCGGATCAGGGAAGTTGCTGTTGATCTGGGCCTCGTAGCCCTTGGGGTAGCCGGGGCCGTACTTGGTGCGGAAGTACTGCCCGCTGTTGCCCTTGTCGCTGATCTTGGCTTCGATGCGGTAGTGGAAGTTCTCGTAATCGTCGCGCGGGCTGAAGAGGTGGCTGGCCGCCTTGCCCTTGGAATAAAGGACGCCATTCTTGACATACCACGATTTTTCAAGCTGTTCGGCAGGAGAAGTCTTCCAACCCTTGAGGTCCTTGCCGTTGAAAAGCTGAACCCAACCGGCATCCGCCTTGTCGTCCCCCGCGCGGGCCGAAGGCACAAGTACGCCGGCGACAACCAGCATGAGAGCCAAGCAGAACGATTTCATGATGCATACTCCAAGGAGATTTGACGATTGTGTCTGGTGGGGAATAGTTATACCATCATTCGGACGTCACGCAAAGCCCCCGCCGTCGTTTAGCCTTCAACGAGCCGCGACTGTCAGGGAGCGGGGTTGCTGGCGGATTCATGCCCTCGGACGGTCGCGGCTCGTGTCAGGACTTTACCCATGCTCCACATGCACGCCATCGACAAGGCTTATCCCGGCGTGCAAGCTCTGCGCAACATCGATCTCACGTTGCAAGGCGGCGAAGTGCTGGCCCTTTTGGGTGAAAATGGCGCAGGCAAGAGCACGCTGATCAAAGTCCTGGCCGGCGCGGTTCGACCCGACCGCGGGTCGATCGAAATCGACGGCAAGGCCGTGGCGATTCGTGATCCTCTCGATGCTCGCCGGGCCGGCATTGCCGTCATTTATCAAGAATTCAATCTCGTCGCGACGCTTCCCGTGGTGGACAATCTCTTTTTGGGCCAGGAGAAGACCCGTTTCGGCTGGCTCCGCCGGAGCGAGGAAGCTGCGGCGGCAGACGCACTCTTTGCGAGGCTCGGCGTGGCTATCGATCCGTGGACGCTGTGCCGAAACCTGAGCGTGGCCCAACAGCAGATCGTCGAAATTGCCCGCGCCCTCTCCCGCGCTGCGCGCATTCTGGTCATGGACGAGCCGACCGCCACCTTGACGCCCCCCGAAGTCGAGAAGCTTTTTGCGGTCATCCGCGAGTTGAAAGCGCACGGCATCGGCGTCATCTACATCAGCCACCGCCTCGACGAGATCGACGCCATTGCCGATCGCGTGATGGTGTTGCGCGATGGCGAGCTGGTCGGCGTGAAGCCGAAAAGTGAAGTGGGCCGAGAAGCCCTGATCGAGATGATGGTCGGGCGCCGGCTCGATCAGGAATTCCCAGCGAGACGGACACAGATCGGCGGCGCGTGTCTTGCCGTCGAACATTTGAGCCGCGGCAGCAAGGTGCGCGATGTTTCCTTCACCCTGCATCACGGCGAAGTGTTGGCGTTGACGGGGCTGGTCGGGGCCGGTCGGACCGAGACCGCCCGCCTCCTCTTCGGCGCCGATCAACCGGATGCCGGCACGATTTCACTAAACGGCCGGCGCTTGTGTCTGCGCGGGCCACGCGACGCCATCGCTGTCGGCATCTGCCTGCTGACAGAGGATCGCAAGAGTCAGGGGCTTATCCTGAATCAGTCGATCCGCGCCAACTTCGGGTTGCCCAATCTCGGCCTCTTTTCGCGTTGCGGCATCGTGCGCCAGCGCGCCGAGCGCGCTGCCTGCCGCGGACATGTGAAAGCGCTCGACATCAAGGTTTCCAGCGGCGAGACGCCCGCCGGGCACCTCTCCGGCGGCAACCAGCAAAAAATCGTGCTCGCCAAATGGTTGCAGGCGAACAGCGAGGTCATTCTTTTCGACGAGCCGACGCGCGGCATC
>SXGT01578673.1_pt1 | contig 10701 bp, 10 predicted proteins | sample 3176221 | NCBI WGS metagenome assembly SXGT01 (sample SAMN11356862, study PRJNA531348) | freshwater metagenome | isolation source: freshwater sample F1-120 | place: China: Fuxian Lake, Yuxi | collected 2017-12-25
ATCACCGCGCACGACGGCTTCACGCTACGCGATCTGGTCTCTTACGAGCGCAAGCACAACCTCGCCAATGGCGAGGACAACCGCGACGGGACGGACGACAACGCGTCGTGGAACTGCGGCGTCGAGGGCGAGACCAGGGACGCGCGCACCGCCGCGCTGCGCGCGCGCCAGATGCGCAACTTCATGGCGACCCTGCTGCTCTCCATGGGCGTGCCCATGCTGACCGCGGGCGACGAGCTGGGGAAGACCCAGCTCGGGAACAACAACGCCTTCGCCCACGACGACCCCCTCTCGTGGATCGACTGGAAGCCCAGCCGGGAGAAGGAGCGCCTCCTCGACTTCACCAGGAGGCTGATCTCCTTTCGCAAGCTCCACCCGGTGTTCCGGCGGAGGCGGTTCCTGAGCGGCCAGGCGCTCCAGGGCAGCCCCTGGAAGGACATCGCCTGGTTCCACCCGGACGGCCGGGAGATGACCGGCTCGGACTGGCAGTCCCCCCAGCTCCCCGCGATGGCGCTGCTCCTGGCCGGCGACGCGCTGGGCTGGCAGGACGAGCTGGGCGTGCCCGTGGTGGACGACTCCTTCCTGATCATCCTGTCGTCGGCGAGGGAGCCCCTCTTCTTCCGTATGCCCGACGGTGACTGGGGGCAGAGCTGGAGGCTCGTCGTCGACACGGACACCCCCGCCGCGCCCGAGCGCCATCCCGCGCTCGCGGCGGAGCTGCTCACCCTCCGGCCCTGTCAGCTCCTGGTCTTCCAGAGGGTGACCCCGGAGCGAGGCTCCTGGAGGTCCCTCCGGGCCGTGAGCTCCATCCCTCCTCCTCCGCTCTCGTCGCCGCACTCGTCGCGCTCCATGCCTGCGCTCTCGTCGGCGCCCTTCCGCCCTGCGCCGTCCTCGGATAAGGCTGGAAAGATGACGCGCGAAGATCTCGTCCTGGCCATAGAGATCGCGCTCGTGGAGCTGAAGGGGACGGCCCAACCCCACGAGCTCGCCCAGCTGAACGAGCTGCTCCTCGACGCCAAGGACGCGGCGGACGGCGCGGCGGGCGACGCGGAGGTGGCCTCGATAAGCTCCCAGTTCGAGAGCCTGCGGGACTTCCTCAAGGCCCGCAAGTCGAGCTCGTCGTTCGGCGCCACGACCAAGAAATGAGCGCACCCGCGGCTACGCCCACGCGCTTTCCCATGGTGCTCCAGCTCCACCCTGCTCGATCGCCTGGGAGGCCGGGACGAGAGTCCCATCGAGGTCGTGACCCCCGCGCCCACTCCGACGCTCACGCCCTAGCCCGGATTATTCGGGAGCGTGGGCATCCTTCCCTTGCTTCTCCCTGTTATTTACAGGGATAAAGCAGGCCAAGGTGGCCGCTCTGCTGGCTTTCCGGTCGGCTCTCTAGCCCCCGTCTCCCATTGCGAATCAAGGGACGGCGCCGGGGCGTAGAACCGCGCGGAGGAAAGATGCCCGAGACATCGAGTTCGAGGAGCCCCGCGCGCGACAGGATATTCGTCTTCGGCATGGGGGCCGTGTGCGGAGGTATGGTCGTCGCCGGGCTGATCTCCTATGGCGTCCTGAAGGGTCCGGTCCCGAGCGGCGCGACCGACGACGCTCCAGCGGCGAGCCCATGCCCGGACGCTCCGGCCTCCTCTCCCGAGGGGCAGCGCGGAGGCGCCAGCGTCGCGCCCGCTCCGGTGGATCCTCCGCCTCTCCCCGAGCGGCCGCTGCCTCCGTTGCGCCCGCTGGGCTCCGGCGATTTCGCCAGGGCGCGGCGGCTCGACGACGGCACCTGGAGCCTCGAAGGGACACGGGTGAAGGTCTACAGCTGGTCTTATGGGAAGCCGGGCATCCTGGCCTTCGGACCCATAGGCAGCGGCGGCCTCGTGGAGGCGCGGCTGAGATCGGCCGAGACCCACGCCGGCGCCTACCAGGGGCTCGCCTTCTGTCCCGAGGGCGTGAAGAGCGACTGCGAGTCCGCTCGGCTGGACGGGGCAGGGCGCCCCGTCGAGCCTGCCGCGGAGGCGCTCGCCGTCCTCTACTCCGAGGGGCGGTTCGCCCTGAGGAGGCGGCTCGGGGTGGTCGGCTTCGGTGACGAGCCGCTGGCGATGTCCGGGCCTGTCGCGCTCGAGGCCGGCGCCGGGTACGCCATGCGTATGCGCGTGATCGACGGCCGCCACGTCCGCGTCGAGATCGACGGGGCGCCCGTGCTGGAGTGGACCGGCGCCACGCCGCGCAGGGGCCGCTTCGCCGCCGTCGCTGCCAACGGCAACTACGAGTTTGGCGATCTCCGCTTCGGCGTCAACGAGTGAGCCAGGATTGGCATCCTCACAGAGCCTGACGGCCACGTTCGAGAGTGACGTCTGGCCAAGGCACTTCGAATTCAACTTTGTTGTTGATAAAGTCTCGGCCGACCTTTGTGGCCCCCGGCGTGCTCGTGCTCGGTGTTGCTGTCCAGATATCGTTGACAATCCCGGCGTGGATGGCTGTTTCGTTAATAACGTTCGCGCCATGGACAACTACCCGAAGCGGTGCTTGGTGACCCTCACCTCACGCCGCCCCGAAGGCGCAACCTCTAGGGACAGCACGGTATCGACCGCGAACGACCAGGGCGATGCCTGATCGTCGACGGCCTCCACCACCAGCACGAGCACCCACCCCTGCTCGACGGCCAGCTTGCATACCCCGTCCACCGTCGGCCGAGGAACCTTCGAGCCGAGCTGGTAGCCATCGCTCAGGGAGTCGACGACCACCACGCGAGGGTCGCAGCCACGCTCATCGCTGATGCGCACGAGATCGAGGATCATGCCCCCCACGTCGGGGATACCTCCGTCCTCGGTCAAGGCCGGCTCGGTCATGCCCGTCACGAGCATCGGGCCGTCGTTGCTTGTCTTGCGCGCCTCTGGCTGGGCCAGGTCGATCACCTTCGTCGGGTCGAAGCCGTCGAAACCTATCCGTTGTGCGATGACCTCGCTCGGCAGGATCTCGACGCAGACATAGAGCACGTCGCCCCCGAGGGCCCGCGCCATACGCATGGCGAAATCAGCGGCCAGGACGCTCTTGCCGGTCCCCGGCCCGCCGCGCACCAGCACCGTTGCGCTCTCGCTGCTCGCTCCATGGATGTGCCGGAGCAGCCGCGGACCCCCGCCGAGAACGAGGTCAAGCCCGACGCTCCCCGATGGAACGGTGCGGACGAGGTCGGTCACGCCGCCTGCTCGTCATGGATCGAGACAGCGCGAGCGACAAAGCGAACTCGCTCCCGGGCGCGGAAAGCGGCCGAAGATCGGGCCTTACGATGGACTGCCGACGCACCGCCGACCGCGCCACCAGGGACGATCGGGCCTAGTGCCTCGTCGCAGGGGAAGTGAAGGGTTGCCCCGCGATCACCGTTCACAAGCCGCGCCGTTCCCAACGGTCGCCCATCAATCCTTCAATTCCCCTGCGACGGGGGACTAGCTCCTCTTCGAGTTTGAGCATCTTGAGCACCCACTGATGCTCGGCCTCGCGCTCTTCCTGGTTCATCGGGTACCTCTTTCCTCCAGCCTCCAGTCGAGAACAGAACCGGGCCGCCCAAGGTTCGACCTGCCGCGGCGAGCCGGCCAGCGTGTCAGGCGCTGGCGAAGAGGGAGGGCAGGAGCTCTCCGCTCTTTCCGAGCAGGACGTGCTGGAACGAGGACACGTTGTCCGGCGCCTCCAGGTTGACCAGCCAGGTCTCGGCGCCACGGAACCTGGCCCGCTCCACCAGCTGGGCCGCCGGGAACACGGCGCCCGAGGTGCCCGCGGCGACGAAGACGAACCGGTGGCCCCGGGCCTCGTCGAAGAAATTCTCGATGGCCTCGAGGTCCTTGGGGGCCAGGGCCTCGCCAAACCAGACGATGTGAGGGCGGAGGAGCGCGAACTCCCCCCGGGCGTCGCACCGACCGCACGCGGGCAGCGAGCCGTCGCCATAGACCGCGTCGTCGTCGAAGGCGGGGCGGTCGCAGCGGGAGCAGCGGGTCTTCCAGAGGCTGCCGTGCATCTCCACCACGCGCCGGTTGCCGGCCACGCCGTGGAGCCCGTCGATGTTCTGGGTCGCCAGGAGGAAGCGTTCGCCCAGCGAGGCCTCGAGGCGCGCCAGGGCGCGGTGCCCCTCGTTGGGGAGCACCGCCCTCGCCGCGGCGCGGCGCTCCGAGTAGAAGCGCCACACCCGCGCAGGATCGTCCACGAAACCACCGAGCGAGGCGACGCGCTCGACGGGGTGGTTCTCCCAGAGCCCGTCGCTCCCGCGGAACGTGGGGATCCCGCTCTCCGCAGAGACGCCCGCCCCCGTGAGGACGAACACCCGGGTGTCCCCGTCAATGCCGATCGAGCCCATGAGGCATTCTGTGAAGTATAAAGGACTCTTTGTCAAGGCGCCGATCGGGGTGGGAGCCGGGAGGCGATTGGTGCATCATGCCCGAGGGTTCCTGTGATCTTCCGCCAGCTCTTCGATCCGGTCTCCAACACCTACACTTACCTGCTCGCGGACGAGCGGAGCCGGGAGGCTGTTCTCGTCGATCCCGTCTTCGAGCAACACACCCGCGACGAGGCGCTCCTGCGGGAGCTGGGGCTCACCCTCGTCTGCACCCTCGACACCCACTGCCACGCCGACCACGTGACGGGGGCCTGGCTGATGAGGGAGGCGCTGGGGAGCAAGATCGGGCTGTCCTCCAGGTACGGGGCGGAGAACGTGGATCTCCCGCTGGAGCACGGGGACGTGGTCCGCTTCGGGGGCGAGTCGCTCGAGGTGAGGGCCACGCCCGGGCACACCGACGGCTGCCTGTCCTTCGTCACCTCGGATCGCTCCAAGGTCTTCACGGGCGACGCGCTCCTGGTGCGCGGCGCCGGCCGCACAGATTTCCAGGGGGGCGACGCCCACCAGCTCTTTCGATCCATAAGAGATCAGCTCTTCACGCTCCCGGACGACTGCGCCGTGTACCCCGGTCACGACTACGACGGCCGGACCTCGAGCAGCATCGGCGAGGAGAAAGTCCATAACCCTCGCATCGGCGGGGGCGCCCGGGAGGAGGACTTCGTCGGTTACATGAGCAACCTGGGGCTGCCTCACCCCAAGCAACTCGCCGTCGCCCTCCCGGCCAATATGCGCTCGGGCCAGCCGGAGGACGGCAAGCTCCCCGGGGTGGTCCTCTGGGGTCCTGTCGTCACGACCTACGCGGGCCTGCCGGAGATCGCGCCGGAGTGGGTGGCCCGTCATCGCGACGAGATCCAGCTGCTGGACGTGAGGACCTCTCAGGAGCTCGAGGGGGAGCTCGGTCACCTGGAGGGAGCCGCGCACGTCCCCCTGGACGAGCTCCGGGCGCGCGTGGGCGAGATGAAGGACGACAGGCCCGTCGTGACCGTCTGCCAGACCGGCAAGCGCTCGGGGATGGCCACTGTGATCTTGCGCAAGGCGGGCCTGTCTCGCGTCGCCAACCTGGCGGGCGGGATGGTGCGCTGGCGGGATCTCGGTCTGCCAAGCTGAACCCCCGCCCGCGGAGCGCCGCGTCGAGAGAACATGGCCCCCCGCCTCGTCTTCATCGCCCTGCTCCTCTTCGTGGCTGTCCCCTCGCCCTGGTCCTCGCCGCCGCTGGCGCTGGTGCTGGGCGTGGCCTTCGGGCTGCTGGCCGAGCACCCTTACCCGGCCTGGGCGAGGAAGACGTCCAAGCAGCTCCTCCAGGTCTCGGTCGTGGCGCTGGGCTTTGCCATGAACCTCCAGGAGGTGCTCCAGGCCGGGCGCTCGGGCTTTCTCTACACGCTCCTGGGCATCGCCTTCGCGCTGATCGCGGGGACGCTCCTGGGGAGGCTGCTCTCGGTGCCCCGCAAGGCCGCCTACCTCATCTCGGTGGGCACGGCGATCTGCGGAGGGAGCGCCATCGCCGCCGTGGGGCCCGCGATCGAGGCGAGCGACGAGGAGATGTCCGTGTCCATGGGCACGGTCTTCCTGCTGAACGCCGCGGGACTGCTCCTGTTTCCGCCCCTCGGCCATACCTTCCACCTCACGGAGCCCCAGTTCGGGTTGTGGGCTGCGCTGGCGATCCACGACACCAGCTCGGTGGTCGGAGCCGGCGCCAAGTTCGGCGAGGCGGCGCTCACCGTGGCGACGACCGTCAAGCTGGCCCGCGCCCTCTGGATCGTCCCGCTCACCCTGGGCACGGCTGCGGTGCGAGCCAGGCTCCTCGTGAAGGCCGGTGGCGCCAAGGCGCCGGTCCAGTGGCCCTGGTTCATCCTGTTCTTCCTCCTGGCCGCGGTGCTCAGCACCTACGTGAAGGCCGGGGCGCCCCTCTACCCGTGGCTGTCCAGAGCGGGGCGCGTCGGCCTCACGATCACGCTCTTTCTCATAGGCACCGGCATGTCCAGGGCGAGCCTCAAGAAGGTCGGAGCACGCCCTCTCGTGCAGGGCGTGGCGCTCTGGATAGTGGTGGCGACCGGCTCCCTGGCGCTGATCTCCGCAGGCTGGATCAGGTAAGGTAGGGGCTGGGTGATCAGGATGCAGAACGGGGAAGGCGCGCTGGGAGTGGGGAGGGAGCTGGGCTTGCTCTACGCGGGAGCGGCGCTCGCGCTGCTCGGCGCGGGGGCCTGCGCCAAGCTCGAGTCTCGTCCGGCCCCTGCGGCTCAAGCTGCGGGCGCAGGTTCTGCGGCCCCCGTGGCCATGGAGCCCGGGGCGCCGGTCGCGAGGAGCGAGGCTCCCCCGCCCGCCGCTCCGATGCCCGCAGCTCCCCTGAGCGCTTCGCCCGAGGAGACCGCCAAGTCCAGGGGCGCGCCCCTGCTTCGCCAGGGGGCCACCCAGGTGAGCGGGCGCCTCCCTCCGGAGGTCATCCAGCGCATCGTGCGCCAGAATTTCGGGCGGTTCCGCCTCTGCTACGAGAACGGGTTGAAGAGCAACCCTCACCTCCAGGGCAAGGTCTCGATCAGGTTCGTGATCAGCGCGAGGGGCGAGGTCTCGAGCGTGGCCGATGGCGGCTCGGATCTGCCGGATCCCTCGGTCGTATCCTGTATCCAGGGGGGCTTCCGCGGCCTGTCCTTCCCCGAGCCCGAGAGCGGCACCGTGACCGTCGTCTACCCGATGCACTTCTCGCCTGGCGGCTGAATCACGGCCTACCCAGGGGCCCGCTCCTCCACGCTCTCCACCAGCCTCCGCCGAGGACGAAGCGCGGAGAGGTGAAGAACGAGCCCTGCGCGCATCCCGCTCCCGTCAGGGAGCCCGGAGGCTGAGGGAGCCCAGGTAATCCTTCTTGCCCATGGGGACCCCGCTATGGCGGAGGATCGCGTAGACGTGGGTGACGTGGAAGAAGAAGTTCGGTAACGCGTGCTCCAGGAAGTAGTCGGAGCCCGACATGAATTTTCCCTCCCAGCGAGGCGTGGTCACCACCCGAGCCGAGGCGCCCTCGAAGTCCTGGGCCGACAGGCCGTCCAGGTAAGCGACGGTGGCCCGCACCCGGGCCTGGAGCTCGCCCAGCGACTGCTCGGTGTCCTCGTGCTTGGGGGCGTCCTTGCCCGTGAGGCGAGACGCGGCGAGCTTGGCTGTGTCGCACGCGGTCTGCACCTGCCTGGCGAAGGCGAACTGATCGGGCGCCAGCCTGGCTTCGAGGAACACCTTGGGATCGAAGGACTTGGTCTGGGCGAAGGTCTGGGCGGTCTCCAGCCACTTGTCGAGCTGGCCCAGCATCTTCTTCATCTGCAGGAAGGTTTCGAAGATCATGGGCGCACTCTACTCCGGGCCGGCATGATCCTCACACCCAAATAGGAGACCCTTTGTCCTCGGCTACTGTCGTCGGCTGCGGAGGGCGCAGCGGATGGTCCTGGCGAGCTCGTCGAGGGTCCATGGTTTGTGGAGGAACCCGGCGAGGTTCTTGCCCGCGAAGCGAGCCAGGGTCTGCTCCTCGGCGTAGCCGCTCGAGAGGACGACCCTCACGTCAGGGTCCACCCGGCGCATCTGGTCCAGGACCTGATCGCCCGAGAGGCCCGGCATGCTCATGTCGAGGAGCACGAGATCGATCTCGGCGCTTCGGGCGCGAAATTTCTCGAGCGCGTCCAGCCCGTCGCTCGCGCCGACGACGGCGTAGCCGTCGGCCTCGAGCAGGCGACCGACGAGGGAGCGGATCGGAGCCTCGTCGTCGACCACGAGGATCAGGCCTCTCGGCCGAGGGGCGGGAGACTCCTTGGGCGCTGGCACCGGGGTGACGAGGGCTGGCTCTCCTGCTCTGGGCAAGAGGACCGTGATGGTCGTCCCCTCTCCGACGCCGGAGCGTACCAGGATCGCGCCGTCGTGGCCGCGCACCACCCCCCTCACCGCGGACAGGCCCAGGCCGCGGCCGGTGAACTTCGTGGTGAAGAAGGGCTCGAAGATCTTGGCCTGGAGCTCGGCGTTCATACCGCAGCCGTCGTCCTTGACCTCGAGGTACACGTAGTCGCCGGCCGGGAGGGAGTCGGCGTGCGCCCGCCGCAAAAAATCGTGGTCGAGGTGGCGCCTGCCCGTAGAGACCGTGACCGTCCCGGGCCGGTCGCCCAGCGACTCGCTCGCGTTGATGATCAGGTTCATGACGACCTGGCTGATCTGGCCGGCGTCGGCGTGCACCACGGCCTCCTCGGCGCTTGGCGCCAGGCGTAGCTGGGTCTTCTTGGACACCACGCTCGACAGGAGCAGCGCCATCTCGGCGGTGACCACGTTGAGATCGACCCGGGAGACGAACTCCCGACCCTTGCCGGAGAACGCAAGCAGCTGGCGGATCAGCTCGGCGGCGCGCAGGGCGGCGGTGCGGATGTTGACCAGCGCTGGCTGCACCGACGTCCCGTCCGTGGCGCCCAGCGCGCTCTCGGCGTTGGCCAGCATGCTGACCAGGAGGTTGTTGAAGTCGTGGGCCACGCCGCCCGCGAGAGCGCCGAGACTCTCCAGCCTCCGGGTCTCTTGCTCGCGCTCCTCGAGCGCGTGCTTCCCGGTGATGTCGCTCACGAGCGTCAGCGCCCCGGCGTAGACGCCCGCCTCGTGGCGCGGGCTGGTCGCCATGAGGGTCCACACCTCGTGGCCCTGCTTGTGGATCAGGCGAGACTCGTGGTTCTCCTCGATGCCCTCTTGCCAGCGAGCGAGGTTACGCTCGCACTGCGCGCGGGCGGCCGCGTCCATGAAGTCGAAGAGCGGGCGCCCTATCATCTCGGCCTCCGAGTAGCCGAGCATGGCCGCCATCCGGGTGCTGACGAAGGTGGTGATCCCCGCGGCGTCGACGGTCCACACACCCTGGATGCAGTTCGAGACGATCTGGCGATAGCGGGCCTCGGAGCGGGCCAGCTCGGCCTCGAAGCGCATCCGCAGAAGCTCGACCCCTGCTCGATCGGCGAACAGGTTGAGGACGCTGGCCAGGTCGGCCGCCGGGGGAGTCTCCTGGTCGTGCAGCGCCGACACCAAACCCAGAGGCCTGCCTTCGGGGCTGACGATGGCCAGGCCCAGGTAGCTCTGGATGCCCAGCTCGGCCAGCATCGTGTCCTCGGGGAACAGGGAGGCCACGCCGCTGCGGTAATGACAGAGCTCTCCGGCCTTGACCTTCTCGCAGGGGGTCCCCGAGAGCGGGTAGTGGAAGTCGCTGGCGTAGCCGTCGCCGCGCCACACCGCGAGGGTCCGGATCAGGCCTGCGCTCGGGTCGACCAGCTCACCCACGATGCCGAAGCGGGTCCCGAGGGTCTCGGCCAGACCCCTGGCCAGCGCCCTGAAGAACTCGGTGCCTGCCGTGCGCGCTGTGCGCTCGAGCAGGATGCGCGTCGCCCGGGCGACCCGAACGCTCTCCTCCGTCATGAGCCGAAACTATCACGGTTTGCGCGGCTCAGGTCCGGAGGCCCCTCGGGTGCGGCGGAGGACCCGAAGAGGGACCTTGCCCCTGGCTCGTCGAACCAGCGCGGGTCTCGCTGCAGTACGTAGTGGCTGAACATGACGGTCGCGCCGGCTTCATCCGATATCCGCCGATGGTGGTCGGCGAGGCTACCCGGCGAGTGATGAGCCAGATGGGGGGATAGAGCCTCAGCGTCTCCTTGATGACCGAGTCCAAGAAGCGCAGCTCGGGGACGTCTTCGAGACGAGGGCGACGCTCGCCCACCACCTCGCGGATCTCGCGGGCCAGCCGCTCATCGACCTCGGGGTGGCGAGCCAGCAGCGAGAAGAGCCACGTCAAGGTGCTGGCCGTCGTCTCGTGTCCGCCGAGGAGGAACACCCCGAGCTCGTCGCGCACCCGGGCGTGGGGAGCCCCGTCGGCGTCGGCGGCCGCCAGGATCATCGCGAGCAGATCGCGGCGCTCGCCCCCGCTCCTCCGGCGCTCCGAGACCACGCGACGGAGGAGCCTGTCGACCCCCAGCATCGCCACGCGCAGCCTGAGGTTCTCGGGGGTGGGGCCGATGCCCTGCATGGTGATGGAGTGAAGCAAACGGGCGCTCTCCATACGCCCGAGTTTGAAACGCCCCGATGCTCTAGGCACACATTCGCCAACGATTCCAGGCAGATTCGCGCGACGGACGAGCGGTGGTCGTGTTCCCTGGGAAGACCCATGCTCGAACCGGAAGTCCGTCCCGCGTAACGGTCATACCCACCACGATCTGCGGCGCGTCGGTCCGCCCGTTCTTGGAGTGACCTCGCTTGCGCATCGGCTCGTGCTTGATGCCCAGCTTCTTCCTCTCGACTTCGTCCTCTTCGTCGACCTCGAAGTGCAGGGATGTCATATC
>SXGT01027286.1_pt1 | contig 10700 bp, 10 predicted proteins | sample 3176221 | NCBI WGS metagenome assembly SXGT01 (sample SAMN11356862, study PRJNA531348) | freshwater metagenome | isolation source: freshwater sample F1-120 | place: China: Fuxian Lake, Yuxi | collected 2017-12-25
ACATTACCAACTCTTAGCTTTAATGGCGGCATCGGCGGCCGCAACTTGCGCTTCGTGCTTTGACATTCCGGTTCCAATAGCGACCAATTCTTTGTCGAGGTAAACGCCCACTTGAAACTCCTTTGCATGATCGGGACCAACTTCGGACATGACTTTGTAGTTTGGCGTAATGCCAAGCCGTTCCTGGGAGGCTTCCTGAAAACGACTCTTTGGATCGATATACAAACGATGCTCTAAGATATTTGGAAGCTCGCACAACACGAACTGCGTGATAAATTTTTTCGCTCCATCCCAACCCAAATCGAGATAGATGGATCCGATGACTGCTTCAAACGCATTCGCTAAAATATACCGGCGCGCTTTTGACTTCGCATCCTTTGCTTCACCTTTCGACAAATACAAATAGGCTTCAACGCCAATTTTTTCACAGATCCCTGCAAGAATATCCGCATTCACGAGGGCCGCGCGCCAATTAGTGAGCTCACCTTCTGGATTCTCGTAGTGCTGATACAAATATTCCGTCACGACGAGTTCGAGTACTGCATCGCCCAAAAACTCCAGGCGTTCATTGTGGCCAAGATGAAAATCTGGATGTTCGTTGAGGTACGACCGGTGAACAAGCGCTTGGCGCAGCGTGTCTTTGTTGAGAAACGTTACGCCCAGGGTTTGTTCCAAACTTTCAATGTCTGGCATACATTTTTTCCTTATTCCTTCGAGCTTACTTCGATCTTCGAGTTTTCACCTTCAACCTTCTTCTCCTTTGGCGGCATTTTATCAATTTCTTTCAATTCGCCCTTCGCTACCATATCTTTATACACAGCTCCAAGCACGCCGTTGACAAATTTACCGGATGAATCCCCACCGAAACTTTTGGCAAGCTCAATGGCTTCATTGATGGCCACTTTCGACGGAACTTTCTCCGAAAAACGAAGCTCATAGACACCGAGACGCAAAATGTTTCGATCGACGATCGTGATTGTTTCAATCGGCCAGTTTGGTGCGAAGTGTGTGATGATCTCATCGATCTCTTTACGCTTGCTTTGTGTTCCATCTACCAACTCACCAACGAATCCTCCATCGTCAAACTCCGCCGCAAATTCCGAACGGTTAAACGCAATAATCTCTGGCATCTTTCCTTCCGGTTCACCTAAAAAATCCCATTGATAAAGGGACTGCATGGCAATCGTGCGAGCCAAATGACGGTTGGACATAGAGCAAAGGAACGTGGAAACCAATGAATGACTTCCACATGCTACCATAAAAGGCATAGCGAGCGCTATGCCTTTTTATATATCTACGCGTGGTTGTGTCCTGTGTGATCTTCGTGATCCTTGTGCTTTTCTGCAACGACTGGTGCCTTTGCTGGACGCTTGGAAGCGGCTTTTTTGACCGTGCGTTTTACCGCGCGTTCCTGACTGACCACAGTACGACCGCGGTAAAAACCGCAAGCCTTACAAGCGCGGTGTGGAAGAATTGGTTCTTTGCACTTCTCACACGTGCCAGCGACCGTCTTTGGCAAAGCAAAGTGTGCCGCTCGGCGACGTTTGTGTGAGGATGTCCGTCGATGTCCAGGAAGACCCATATTTCGGAAGGATGAAGGAGGAAACTCGAAATTCGAAGTTCCAAATTCAGAGTAAATAACAGCGGGACTATAGCAAAGGGCTTGAAAACGGTCAAGGTGGCTGGAAAAGAAAATACGGCCCGAGAAAGGCCGAAATGAAGGTTAGGCAGCGGAAAGGGCAACTGTGGAGCGCACAAGGTGCTGTCGAGCTACTTCGAGCAGACGCACATTTGCCTCCGTGATGGCGAGAAAGATCTCTTTGGTCTGCTGACGGTACTTCGCACCTGAGACCCGACCTTCGATCGTTTCCTTGAGAAGAACATTGTACCGTTGGTCGAGCTCGCGAATACCAGCAGCGATGTACCGCAACGGAACAAACCCCACTGCATAAAACGCCCGACGGATGACCGACGAATGACTTTCATCGCAGAGACTTCCATCACGCCAGCGCAGGAACATGCGAGCGATCGCAACATAGGTATGCGCCGGACGCACATTGGCCCGGTGACACCGCTCGAGCAGCCGCTCGAAACCACCATGCCGTGACAGAGCCACTTCCACACGCTGCCGAAACAGCCGTGCCCGCAGTGAGTACCGCCGCATCTTGCGCTCCATCTCGGACGCCACATCCGGAGACGACGACACTTGGTAGCAGTCGTGTGGGTTGCCGACCATCCATCCGTCTTCGATCAACTGATCCCACGTACCTGCGTAGGAAGGACCGAAACAGTGTTCATTCACCATCCCCGCTTCCGAAAGCGAATGCGTCCGAAGGTTCAGGACGACGTGACGACGCCAGGCCATCTCGCGCAACCGACGACGTAGACGACGTGCATCGGCTCGCAACTCGTCCGGAAAGACGAAGAAGGCGTCGAGATCACTGCGGTTGGTGTAGTCACCGCGACAGGCAGAGCCGAACACGGAACCAGCGATGACGATCGGAGACGCATGCAGCGCGTCCGTCGTTGCCTCGGCGAGCGTTCGGTACACATCGGGGGAAGGAACGAGGCCGTTTCGAACGGCGCTCCACGGATAGATGAAGCCCATGATGAATCTCCTGTGGTTGTAGGACACCTCGCGACGGCAACAGACAGATGTTTGCCAGCTTGGGTTACGAGCTCATTCGTACAACGAACTCTAGCTTGAGACTAACCCGTAGAAGCACGTGCGTCAATGCTCTGAGAGTAATTCGGCTATGACTTCGTCCACTTGCGTTGATAAATGTTCAAACCGATTCGCGTGCTGTTCATAAATCTTTTGATCAAGGGTGAGGCCGTACAAAACAAATTTTGCCTCCATCCAAACCATGTGCGCCAAATTCATCGCGTACAACCGAATACCACGATCTACCTCTGAGTCCTCAATTGGTTGCCGTTCGCGATACGCTCCCAAAAAAACCCGGGCACGCGCAAACGCCTCCGTGTCCCATCCAGAATCAAAACAAGTGATGAGCAAGCTGCGCGAGAGCTCATAGGCCCTGGGTCCCACACACGTCTTTTCAAAATCGAACACCCACTCCACGTCTCCATGGGCATTCAGAAACACATTTTGTGGAATAAAATCCCCGTGCAGCAGTGCCGTTGGACCGACGGCTAATACATCTGGACGTAATGGATGCGCCGCTACATACGCTTGTTTTTTTTGAATAACGTCCACCATGCGTTCATGGACAGGCGAACGTTCTTCCATACGACTCAGGCGCCGAACTAACTCCACCACTTCAAAGCCAAATCGATGCCCATCCCACAACCGCAATGTCTGAAATCCGTGTGCATCAAACCTTGATCCCGCTTCATGTAACGAACCTAACATGCGTCCAAGTGAACTCACTGTTTCCGGTCGGATATTCCCTACCGAAGGACACACGCCATCAACCCACGGAAACACACTAAACCAGTGGCCTTCGTGCCAAAATGCACCACGACCGTACGTGTCGACAAGCGGGAGCAACACAGGAATACCTTCGGCGGCAAAATAACGTTCTGTCATTTTAATCTCATCCACCACCGTACTGATCCGATTTCGATAGCGTTTTAAAAACAGTGATCCAGCGCTCGTTTCGACTCGAAAATTATCTGAAGCATATCCTCCGTGCACCAACGTCATTTCTCCCACAAACCCAAAGTCGAACAAATCCGCAAGTGTACGAGCGATACTTGCATGATCGAGCGGAGTTGCGTGCGCATAAATGTGTTGCATGTTGCTCATGTACATTTCAGCCAAACGCCGCAAGAATTTCTCCTTGCGGCGCATCTATTAGACAACCGTCACCGTCGCAACAGTGTCGTTTTCTTTTTTGAATCGCATGACGCGCACACCTTGTGTTGCACGTCCAAGAACGGACATGGAATCAAGTTTTGTGCGAATCACCTGCCCGGCTTCACTCACCACAAGCAAATCACGTTCATCCTTCGCGTTGAGCACGTTGGCTGCAACGATCTGGCCTGTTTTCTTTGTGATGTTCGCGGTTTTAATTCCCGATCCACCACGACCCTGCAACTTGTACTCAGAAATATCCGAACGCTTTCCGTAGCCGTTGTGCATAATCACAAGGAGGTGGAGCTGTCCGGACTTCTTGCCTGTGCCTTCCGAAATCACATCCATGCCGACCACAGAGTCGCTACCCTTAAGTTTCATTCCTCGCACTCCGGCCGCGGTGCGGCCCATCGGGCGCACATCCTTTTCGCTAAAACGAATCGACTGACCATTTGAGGACACAAGCATGATGTCGTCTTTGCCTGTCGTTGGTTTCACCCATTGCAGCACATCGCCTTCGTCCAAACGAATGCAGATAAGACCATTCTTGCGTACACTTTCAAACTCCGAAAGTTCTGTTTTTTTGATCGTCCCCTTTGCCGTTACCATCACCAAGTGCTTCGTGCCTTCGAGTTCGTCCATCGACATGGCTACGGACACATTTTCGCCCGGCGCCAACTGCAAGAAATTCACGAGCGCCTGTCCTTTCGCTGTGCGCGATGCTTCCGGAATATCGTAGGCTTTCATCTGGAAGCAACGACCTCGTGTTGTGAAGAACATCAAGTCCTTGTGTGCGGTTGTAGAAAACACCTGGTCGATGATGTCTTCTTCTTTTGTTGTAATTCCGGCGACCCCTTTTCCTCCCCGTGCCTGAGCCTGGAAGGTATCTGGTGGCAGACGCTTGATGTAGCCGTCGCGCGTAATCATCACAATCGTCGCTGCATCCGGAATCACATCTTCCATGGAAAACTCCTTCATGCCGGACGCCACAATTTGCGTTTTGCGTTCATCACCTGATTTCTCACGCAATTCTTTGACTTCGTCTTTGATGACCGCAAGCATGCGCTTCTCGCTCTTCAAAATGGCTTCGAGTTCCTTGATGAGTGCCATCTTCTCGTCGTACTCCTGCTCAACCTTGAGACGTTCGAGGTTTGCAAGCTGTTGCAAGCGCATTTCGAGAATCGCGACCGATTGCACTTCAGAAAGCTTGAACCCGCTCATCAAATTCACACGAGCCTCGTCTTTGTCTTTCGATTTTTTGATGGTGGCGATGATTTTGTCGATGTGCAAAAGCGCAATGCGCAATCCCTCAAGGATGTGTGCACGTTCCTTCGCGCGATCCAAGTCGTACTGCGTGCGACGTCGAACAATCACGCCACGATGCTTGATAAACTCTTCCAAAATCATCTTCAAACTGAGCACGCGTGGCTGAATCCCGTCCACGAGCGCCAACATGTTGTAGTGAAACGTCTCTTGAAGCTGGGTCGCTTGATACAAGCGGTTCAACACCTTCTTTGGGTATGCATCTTTCTTGAGCTCGATCACAATACGCACACCCTCTTGAGTGGACTCGTCACGCAAATCGCGAATGCCTTCAATTTTTTTGTCGCGTACCTGCTCCGCAATACGTTCAAGCAACGTCGCCTTGTTCACCTGATACGGAATTTCATGAACAATGATAATGAAGTTTCCGCGGCGATCTTCCGTGATTTCCGTTTTCGCACGCACAACCACCCCGCCCTTTCCGGTCGCGTATGCCTGCTTCAAGTCGCTAGCCCCGTACACAATGGCTCCCGTTGGAAAATCTGGACCTTTCACGAATTTCATGAGGTCGTCCACGCTTGCCTCCGGATTTTCAATAAGATGCATCACGGCGTCGCACACCTCCGTGAGGTTGTGTGGTGGAATATTTGAAGCCATTCCAACCGCAATTCCAACCGTTCCGTTCACAATCAGGTTTGGAATTTTGGCTGGCAATACTTTTGGTTCTTTGTGCGTACCGTCAAAGTTCGGCGACATGTCGACGGTTTGTTTTTCGATGTCCACCAACATCTGCTCGGCAATCTCTGAAAGTTTTGCTTCCGTGTAGCGATACGCAGCGGCAGCATCACCATCGAGCGAACCAAAGTTTCCTTGCCCACGTACAAGCGTATAACGAAGCGAGAAATCCTGTGCCATGCGCACGAGTGAATCGTAGACAGCAGAATCACCGTGTGGATGATATTTCCCAAGCACGTCTCCAACCACCGTGGCACACTTTTTAAACTTCGCATTCGAACGCAAACCCGTCTGCCACATGGAATACAGAATACGGCGATGCACCGGCTTCAAACCATCACGCACATCCGGCAAGGCACGCCCTACAATCACAGACATCGCGTAGTCAAGATACGACACCTGCATTTCGTCCACGATGTTGCGCGCATCAACACGCCCTGTGAGCTCTGCTTGTGTTGGGAGAATTTCGTCGTCGTATTTTTTGGCCATAATCAGAAAAGGTCTACAAGGCTGGTTCAGCGGACGCTTCCGCTTCGACCTCCGTTTTTATTTTCTCTGCAAGAACATCTACAAGGTCTTGTCGTGTTTCTGCGGCTTCTTGTACGGGAGCGATCAATGTTCCTCCAACCTCTTTTAGTTGCGCCATCATCTCAGGAGGCGGACTTCCGGCTTGTTTGAGTGTTTTTGCTGTTTGAGCCACGGTCGTAAATTGCTCCTTTGCGCCAACAATTGCATTTGAAATCGTCGAACGAATCGAGAAAGCCCATCCAACCACAATCACGAGCACAGACCCGGCCACACAGGCCCAGTACGCAACTTTATCGTGTTTTGCTAGAGGTCGAGTAGGCATAAAAACGATTAGGCTCGTGATAAGGAAACAATGAGCATGTCGTCTTCTGGCAAATCCTTACGAGCAACTTTATACTTGTTTGTTTCCTCACGACGACACGTGCCGAACGCTTTACAGAAATCCGCTTCCGATTGCAGTGCTTCTTTCAAATTCGGAATACTGTGTGTCATGGGGATGATCACCCTCGGTTCGATCTGACTAATGACCTCAGACGCAAGTTTTGGCGAAAGCACCCGACCACCACCAACGGGAATCATGAGAATATCAATATTTTCGAGTGCCTGAAGTTCTTCTACAGTGAGTGCACGATTGATGGCTCCGAGATGCCCGATGTGCATCCCCTCGCTCTCAAAGCGAAAAATCAGGTTGTGCGGAGCTTTTGCATCCTTCTCATCTGGTTTCAACAAGGTGGCGTAAATAAACACCCCTTTTACTTCGTATTCTCCCGGTCGATCAACCACAAACGGATTGCCGGCAACCGCTGAACGATTGTTGGCGTCTTCTTCGTCATGACTCACCGCCATCAGTTGTGCCTCAAGCGTACGCGGAAACCGCAAACCAGTTACGTTGTCGTACGGATCAACAACAACCGTAACTTCCCCGCTAGGAGTGGTGGTTTTAATCTCAAAACAAGATAGTCCGTGCCAAGAAATCTGCATATCAATTCATTCAGTGACGGCGAAATCGTACCACGCGCAGCCAAGACGAACAAGCGTCAGACTGTCTGTGCATTTATATCGATCCAATACGCGATTTCATGTTCAATTTCCGCCAACTCCGGGTCTGGCTCTGTCACAAGAAATCCTTCGCGAAACCGAGCGACAGAAGCATCAATCTCTTCTTTTCCATCCGGATGTTTTGCCCCAAGAGCCGCCAGCTCCTCGATCTTCGAAAGTAACTCATCTTCTCTTTTTTTCCATTTTGCAAACAACGATTGGTAGGTCGCGGTATCGTTCGCCGCTGCCTCTGCGAACTCTTCGCGAATATGAATGTCTGCATCAAGCAGCGCATCTTCAATTTGATAACGCTCGTCCGGAGTAAATTCCGTTTCAAACAATTGACTATGTACAAGTTCGGAAAACGAAACCTGAGAGTCGAGCAATTTTTTGAGTTTTGATTGCACCTCTGGCTCAACATGTTCTAACACAAGTTCCGCGCGTCGCGCATCCATCCCAGAAGCCGTCAGTTCCGCAAATGCATGACGATGCGGATACTCCGCCACCCCTGTTTCAAACATCGCCTGACGAATCTCTTCCTCCGAAGCCGTAATGTTCGCCGACAGCGCCAAATGCGCCGCCCCTGCCTGTGCTTTTGCCTCTGCAGGAACCGTCGGAACCAAATGATCGATAGCAAATTGATACTCATCAAGCATGGCCTGGTGTGGATGGGTCATAATGATTCAATCATAGTGGATTCATAAACATTTTGCGAGACAAGAATAAGTGGAAGTTACTGTGTCATCCAGAGGAGGCGCAGCCGAGAAGGATCTCTCGTGTAAGTCGAGAGATCCTTCACTCCGTTCGGAATGTCGGCAGGAGTAAGTAATATTCGTAGCCATTCGTTGATTTGTAGAATTAGTAGCCTATTCGTTGATTCGCTCTCCCTGTTATTCGTAACCCCCGCTGCCATCGCAACTTGACCAAACCACCCCCCAAGCGCTATCTTTCGCGTCGCACCAATCATCTGGAGGTGCCTTTGCTTCAGCAGCGTACTCACGAACCCATCCGTCCTCCCCGCGACCCGCGCAACAAGCGGCCGGGCATCCCCAACCGGTTCGCCAACCTGATCCAGGTACTTGGCAGCTACGTGGGACATCCCTGGGAGGACGTCCAGACGACCATCTTCAACCACCCCAAGTACCGGGCCAAGAAGACCCGTGCGGTGCTCCAGCAAACCCTGCGCAAGCTCGTCTGCCGCAGCGGCCGCCCGCCCGAGGACATCCACTCCTTCGTCGTCCGTGATGGCTACCTCGAGCGCCTCACGCGCCCCACCCAGGCCACCACTCCAGAAGCCACGGACGTGATCGCCGAGGCCTAGCCTCCTCTCTCCCCGACCATTCGCGTCCCCGACCGAATCGGTCTTTTTTTATTCTACATTTTAAATTGTAGGAACGTTCGTCATCCAGAGGAGGCAAAGCCGACGAAGGATCTTACACTGCACAGACACAAGATCCTTCGGTCTGCGACCTCTGGATGACGTTCATACCCACAACCTCGCGCCAATTAAAAAATCCACCAGGCAAAGCCTGACGGACTAGTACGGGAATTTGCGAAGTTCAACGAGTGGCTCGAGCGTGTTCGAGACGAAGACGGCGGACACTTGTGGCCACATGCGGGCCACACCGGCTTTGCGATAGGCGACGCGTTCGACGTCTTGATCCTCCGTGGGCACGAGTAGCACTCCGAGATTGCCGGGGTGCATCATCGAAAGATCAATGGGCGAGTCACCGGTGACGAGCACGCGACGCGCGTCGGCGTCGATCGATCGGCAGAATGATTCTGCGATGAATCCCTTCGTACTTCCTACCACCGCGGTCTGCCAGTCGTATCCACTCAGCCGATGAATCGTATTCCACTGAAGTCGGAGCGCGGCGATGTGATCGCACGGAATCTCGAAGTGATAGGTCCATGCACGAATGTAGTCGTAGATACCGTAGCTCACAAGGGCTACACGAGACGAACGGAAGGATGAGACAAGCGCCTTGGTACCTGCGCGTGGCGTCGCACTTCGCACCGCCTCACCTACCATCAACCGCGTCAACTCCGCTCGACGGAACCGCTCCACTCCACGAAAAAGCAGGTCGATTTCCTGCTGTACCGTCGGATGAGTGAGGCGGAAAAACGCCTGAGCCTCCCGCTTGTCGTCGTCCGCAAGAGCCTGCGGCAAAAATCTCCCGAGGTCCGCCCATTGGCTTCCCGGGTGCAGCATCCCATCAAAATCGCTCACCAGCACATCCGCTGCACGCAGCCTTTCCACGAACGTTTCACGTCCCGAGTGCCGCGCATTCACGACCAAATACGGCCCCATCCCCTCCCGCTTCCCCATCAGGGCAAGCAGGGCCTCCACCGAGAGAATCTCGAAGATTTCCATGCTTCCTCCGGCCAGCCAACCTACCCTCCACCTCCCACCTTGTCAAAACACTCAACTTTCTATACACTTCCACCGCTATTTAATCCAAGACTTAACGTATTGTCTTTTTTCCAGAGACATTCGGATGATGTTTTGAGCGAAAAATTTGAAGATTGACGAAACGTAGCGAGCTACGTTGAGGAAATCTAAAAATTTTGCAGCCAAAACAGCGCCGAAAGGAGTCGGGAGAAGGATAATACATTAAGTCTTAGCACCGGCGGCGCAGGGCTCAACGGGAGGCCTCCTCTACCGGAAACATCTATGTCTGACATCATTGATAAGTCCCAGACCCAACTCGGCCAACTCATTGCCGACGGGAGCTACGTGAACGTCCCGAAAGTAGGCGACGTGGTAAAAGGGAAAATCATCTCAGCTGATCGCCGCGAAGTGCGTATCGATCTCGAAGGCATGACCACTGGAGTCATCCGCGGTCGTGAGCTCTACGCAGAGAGCGATCAGTACGACGCCATCAAAGTTGCCGACGTTGTAGAAGCAACGGTGATCGATCTCGAAAACGAAAACGGCGAAATGGAACTCTCGTTCCGCTTTGCCGGTCAAAAGCGCGCTTGGGAAAACCTCCGTGAACTCTTTACCTCAGGTGAAGTCATCAACGTAAAGGTACTCGAAGCAAACAAAGGTGGAATCATCGTTCGCTTGAACCACGTCACTGGGTTCTTGCCTGTTTCGCAACTTTCTCCAGAGCATTACCCACGCGTCACCGGTGGAGACAAAAACAAGATTCTTGAAAAACTCCGCAGCTACGTAGGCCTTTCGCTCGCCGTGCGCGTCATCGACGTAAACGAAGCGGATGAAAAGCTCATCGTCTCCGAAAAGTCGGTATGGGAGGAACGCCAGAAGAGTGTAATTGCACAATACCGCGTTGGCGACAAAATCGACGGTGAGGTC
>SXGT01137539.1_pt1 | contig 10700 bp, 10 predicted proteins | sample 3176221 | NCBI WGS metagenome assembly SXGT01 (sample SAMN11356862, study PRJNA531348) | freshwater metagenome | isolation source: freshwater sample F1-120 | place: China: Fuxian Lake, Yuxi | collected 2017-12-25
CGATTCGATGATGTCGAAAGGCAAGGACACGCTGCAGGTGATCGACAAGCGCACGCTGGAGAAAGTTGCGGAGATCAAGACCGATCCGGGCAAGGCGCTGGCCCATGTCGAATTCACCCGCGACGGCAAGTACGTGCTGGCCAGCCTGTGGGAGCGCAAGGCCGACGGCGGCGCGCTGATCGTGTTCGACGCGGCGACCTTCAAGGAAGTGAAGCGCATCCCGATGGACAAGCCGGTGGGCAAGTACAACCTCTACAACAAGATCACGCGCTCGGAGGGAACGAGCCACTGAGGCAGTCGCCGGCAGGCCGCGCGGGCGCCCTCCGCGAATCGTCAGATCGATTCCGCTGGCTGTCCCCGCCGAATATGCTCAAGGGAAATAATGTAGCGCTGAATGGCTATTTCCATCGATCTGGGCAAATTCCTGAAGACGACTCCCTCCCGGTAGGAATGGCTACCCGATCCTTCCGAAAGCTCGGTTACATGACAGATCGTTCCTCCGCAGTCGATTTCGTGACGCTCGGGCAAGGTAAATGTGACGCGCTCTATTGCTTGTCCCTGCTCTCGTCTGGTTCGATGCGGGAATGTCATGCCAAGGCCGGAGACACTCAGGTCATGAATATTGGATAGCTCGTCGCGACGGACGCCGTCCTGGCTGATTTGCAGGCGCACAGAAACAGATTTAACGACCGGCATGACTATCCGGTAAGCCTCGCGTCGCTGGAGGCGAACGACACGCGTCGGCAACTTGACTGCAAAAGCGTTGGCATCGCCCCACCAGACTTCTTTAACGCCGCCTGACGTCGAAAACTGAACCCGAATGCCATTTACCGAGGTGACGAACGTGCATGAGGCCGCTTCCAACAAGCGCTTGTTCGCTTGCAAATCGCCGCCCAGATCAAAAACGAGAGACTCGGTTCGCGCTTCCAGCAGCGTGGTCAGGATGAAGTCGTTACCGTTGTTGAATAACACGGTGACAGGAATGCTCTTGTAGATAAACTGCCCGAGCGTGGCGATGATTGGCTGCGCGCCAAGGACAAAGAAGCGGTCCTCAATTTCGTCGTCGGTTAATGCGGAAGCCATTGCGCGTGGGTACGAAAGGGTGAATTGCCATCCTGACCCGGAATGCTTTGGTTACGAACCGCAACACAAGCACCGAAAACCGGCCAGTCACTCTTGCATCAGGGCTTGCGGCTCCACTTGCCTTCGGCGTCGCGCAGCCACCAGCCGGATTTCCACTGCTTGTTCCAGCGCTCGCGCATCAGTTCCCATATTTCCGGCTCGGCGTCGCGCCGGTGGTTGCTGTCGGCCAGGGCCTGGATCAACGCCTTGCGTTCCTCGTTCTCGATGTCGATCAGCTTTTCCGCGATCTGGCGTTTGGCCAGCGAGATTTTGACGCCGTCGCGCAGGTAGATGAAGCCATCCTTGCCCAAGCCGATTTCGCCGGCTTCGTAAAAGCGAACCAGGCGCGAAGTGCGCTGCGCCAGGGCATGCTTGACGACGATAACCGGCGGCGTGCCGATGTCCAGATTGATGGCTGGCTTGGCAGCGTCTTTGGCGGCGTTTTTGGCAGGCTCGGCGGCCGCAACAGGCAGCGCGAGGCAGGCAAGCAGTAGCACGAGTCGTTTCATCGGGGTTCCTTGGTTTCCTATTTTTCGCTGAGCAGCAGTTTGAGGTCGGCGGCCACGTTTTGCGGAGTCTCGCCATGGCGCAACAGCAACCTCAGCTTGCCTTGCGGGTCGAAGGCATAGCTGCCGGTGGAGTGGTCGATGCTGTAGCTGCCGGGAGTCGATCCCGGTTGTTTGGCATAGAACACCTTGAAATCCTTTGCCAGCGCCGCGATGGTTTTTTCATCGCCGTACAAGCCGAGAAAGCCGGAGTCGAAGGCGGGGACGTACTGGGCCAGCAAGGCCGGCGTGTCGCGCGCCGGGTCGACGGTGACGAACAGCACCTGCACCCGCTTCGCGTCTTCGCCCAGAAGCTTCATGGCGTCGCGCATGGTCGACAGCGTGGTGGGGCAGACATCGGGGCACTGGGTGTAGCCGAAGAACAGCACGACGGCCTTGCCACGGAAGTCGGCGAGGCGGCGGGCCTGGCCGTTGTGATCGGTGAGGCTGAAATCCTTGCCCCAGTCCACCATCGAAAGATCGGTGGAGACAAAAAGCTTCGGCTCGGAACACGCGGCGAGCAGCATGGCGAGGGACAGGAAGAGGGCTGACAGCAGCTTCATGGGAACCGGAACGGGAGATGGTGAAAACGGCGGTCAGTGTACCCGGTTTACCCTGGAGCCTTGCCGTATACTTCCATACTTTTGGCGGGAGTAATAGTGAATATGCATAGCGTCACGGTTTCCGGCGGAGCGTCAAAGGCCCTTGCCAGGGCATGGTTGTGGTTGGGGCTGATGGCGCTGATCGGTTCCGGGCTGCTGGCCATCCTGCTGGTGCTGTCGCGCACGCCGGGCATCCAGGATGTGTTTCCGCTGAAGGACATGTTCCGCGCCGCGCTGGTGGTCCATGTCGATCTTTCCGTGGCGATCTGGTTCATGGCCTTCGCCGCGGTGATCTGGAGCGCGCTGGGCCGTGACGGGGTGGCATGGCTGGGCTGGGGCGGCTTCGCGCTGGCCGCGCTGGGCACCGCGGTGATGACGGTGTCGCCCTTCCTGCCGGGCGCCGATCCGGTGCTCAACAACTACATCCCGGTATTGCAGCAAAACATCTTCTATGCCTCGCTGTGGCTTTGCGGCGCGGGTTTCAGCCTGGCCGTGCTGCGCGCGTTGATCACTACCTGGCCGCGGCCTTTCTTCGGCGCACCGCTGCAACTCGGCGCATTCCTCGGCGCGGTGGCGGGATTTTTGGCACTTGCTGCCTTTGCCTGGTCCTGGCTGATTGTGCCGCGGGATGCGGAAATCGAGCCCAAGCTCTACTTCGAGGTGCTGTTCTGGGGCGGCGGCCATACCCTGCAATTCCAGCATGCGATCCTGATGGTGGTGGCGTGGCTGTCGATCGCCGCCCATCTCGGCCAACCGCCGGTGGCGTCGCCGCGCGCCCTGTCGGCCATGTTCTGGATCGCCGCGCTGCCGCTGCTGGTGGTGCCCGCGATCTACTTCACGATTCCGGCGGGCGAACTGCCGCACATGGAACTCTTCGCCAAGCTGATGATCTGGGGCCATCCCTACATGGCGCCGCTGATTCTGGTGGGCTTTCTCAGCCTGTGGGCGATACGCAAGACCGAGGCTCACGCCGCCAAGTCCGCCTTCATCGCTTCCTTCTCCCTGTTTGCCGTGGGGGGCGTGCTCGCCTACATGATCCAGGGCGCCAACGTCGTCATCCCGGCGCACTATCACGGCTCCACGGTCGGCGTCACGCTGGCCTTCATGGGCCTCGCCTACGTGCTGCTGCCGCAACTGGGCTTCGGCGCGGTGGAGGGCCGCATGGCGCGCTGGCAGCCCTATGTGTATGGCGGCGGACAACTGATCCATGTCCTCGGCCTGGCGTGGTCCGGCGGCTACGGTGTGCAGCGCAAGGTGGCCGGCGCCGAGCAGGCCCTGACCACGCTGCCGCAGAAGATAGGGATGGGCATGATGGGGCTCGGCGGCCTGATCGCCGTGATCGGCGGCATCATGTTCGTGCTGGTCTGCCTCAAGGCGATGACGCACTGGAAGCGCGGATCGCAGGGATAGCATTTCTGCCGGATGCAGGACGAGGAGCGCCACGTGGACCAGTTGCTGCCCGCCATCGAAATCGAGACCGCCGCGATGCCGCGGTTTTCCGTGATCTGGATGCACGGTCTCGGCGCCGATGGCTCGGATTTCGAAGCGATCGTGCCGGAGTTGGAACTCGAGGATGGTCCCGGCGTCCGCTTCATTTTTCCGCACGCACCCCACATTCCAGTGACCTGCAATGGCGGCTATGTCATGCCGGCGTGGTACGACATCGTTTCGCTGGACAGCAATAGTCGCACCGTGGATGTCGCCGGGCTCCTGCGGTCCCAACAGGCGATCCGGCAACTCATCGAGCGGGAGAATCAGCGCGGCGTGCCGTGCGCAAACATTTTTCTTGCCGGCTTTTCGCAAGGCGGGGCCGTCGCCTACACCACGGCGCTGACCCATCCGGAAGCCATGGCGGGCGTCATTGCGCTATCGACCTACATCCCTGCCGCGCAGTTGCTTGAACAGGAGGCCACGGCGGTCAATCGGGCGGTGGCGATTTTCGCAGCACATGGCAGCGACGATGATGTGGTGTCGCCCGAACTGGGCATCCGCGCCAGGAATTTTCTGACGGGTCACGGCTATCGCGTCGAGTGGCATGAATACCCGATGCCGCACTCGGTCTGCCTTGAGGAGGTGCAGGAAATCGGGCGTTGGCTCAAGGCACGGATGACTCCGTCCCGCGAACAGTTACCGTGAAGTGATCAGCCGAGCCACGATCCGGCTTTTCTTGCGCCACTCCCAGGGGGGTATCGGCGCGGCATCCTGCCATAAGCCGATCCGCCTCGCCTTTGCATCGAACTCTGCGTATTCGTAGTAGCCCTGGTCTGCCAGAGACTGCTCGCGCCGGTAGTCGCGATCCCACCATGCGAGGCCCGCTTCGAGTTGCGCCAACCCGGCATCAAGCGTCTTCGGGCAGTTCGCACACGGAGGCGTTAGCAAAGTGAGCTTGCCGACGATGCGTCCGTAGCGATCACGCTGGCGCCATTCGACCTTGACCTCTTTGTCCAGCACCAGCGCGGACAGATGCTGCTTCGATTCCTTGCTGAACGGCTGCGTGGATTCCGGCGCGTCGATGGCGGCGAGGCGAATCTTGTGCTCGACCCTGGCGTTGTCCGTCACGATGAGGGTGGCGCCGTCGTCGATGCCGCTGACCCGCCCCGAAAGCGTATCAGCCAGGAGTGGCGCGGTCTGGAGCAGCAGACCGAGGACTAGGAGATGGCGAATCATGGCGGCCGGCGATCAGGCATTTCTGGAATTCACAGCCTAACCCATTTGTCGCAAAATGCCGTAGCGCCAGCGCCGGCTTCAGCGCCCCCTGTTTGAAAAGTCGGCGCTGGCGCTACGGCGTTTTGCCGCAAGGATCGAGGGCCCTGTTCGCATTGCTGCGAACTGGGCCGGCCCTGCTTCTTGCTACTTCGGCTGGAAGGCCATCGAACGCGCCGAGATGGTGAATGCGTCGGAGAAGCACATGCCTTCTTCCGCGCCCTGACTCTTCAGCGAGGGGAAGATCGCCTCGACCATCTTTACCGAGCCGCAGGCGTAAATCTCCTTGCCGGCGAGATCGGGGAAGTCCGCGAGGATGGCTTCGTGCACCAGTCCGGTGCGACCGCTCCAGTTGTCCTCGGGCGCGGCATTGGAGAGCACGGGAACGAAGTGAAAGTTGGCGTGATCGCGCGCCCATCGTTGCGGCAGGTCCGGCAGATACAGGTCGGCCAGCTTGCGCACGCCCCAGTAGAGATGGATGGGGCGCTTGAGGCCGCGATGGAAGGCATCCTCGACCATGCTCTTGACCGGCGCGAAACCGGTGGCGCCGGCAACGAAGACGATCGGGCGCTCGGATTCGCGCAATGAGAAATCACCCAGCGGGCCTTCGAACTGCACGGCATCGTCTTCCTTCATGTGTTCGAACACATGGGTGGTATAGCGGCCACCCGGCATCAGGCGAATCTGCACTTCGATCAGGTCGGGCAGATGGGGCGGATTGGCGAAGGAGAAGGCGCGGCGCTGGCCGTCGTCGAGGATGATGTTGATGTACTGCCCGGCCTTGAACGGAATCTGTTGCCCGTGAGGCAGCTTGAGCATGACGCGCATGACGTCGTGGGTCAGCTTTTCCATGTTCACCACGTGGGCGGTGTATTGGCGGATCGCACTGGGGACCGCTGATGCCGCGTACTCGATCTCGACATCGCCCAGCGCCGTGGCGCAGCACAGCAGGACCTTGCCCGCGGCACGTTCTTCCGCCGAAAGGGCGCTCGGCTGGTACAGCCCCGGATCGACGTTGCCGGAGAGCACGGTGCATTTGCACTGGCCGCAGCCGCCGTTGCGGCATTCGTAAGGCAGGTTGATGTCATGGCGCAGGCCGGCATCGAGCAGGGTTTCGTCGAAGCGGATGGCGACGGTGCGGTGGTCGGGGTGGAAGGTGACGACGGCTTCGGCCGGGGCCGACCCCATGCGCTTGGGCGGCAGCCACGGCGCGAGGACCAGCAGCACGGACAAGCCGACAATGCCGAACCACAGATACAGCGGATTGACGACATAGACCAGCGCCAGCACCGGCATCTGGAACCAGTCGAACTGGATGTTGGTCGGCACCACCAGCATGTCGGCTTCGCCGCCCTGGCTGACCACCGGCTTGACCAGTGCAAGAACGACGAACATCAGGGTGAAGGCAATCGCGATCGCGCGCGGCGGGTTGACGTGGGCGCGCGGCACACGCTGTACATGCACCCAGGCGAGAACCCCGGCGATCAGCGGCGCGCCGAGGTGGATGAAGGCGAGCAGGGTGAATAGCCGGCTGGTGACGTTTTCCTGGTAGATGAAATTGCGGACCAGCGTGCCGTTGAACATCGGCAGCACGTCGAACCATTCGGCGGTGGCGACCACCACGAACTGCGCCAGCTTGTCCCACACCAGCATGAAGCCGTTGAGGCCGGAGATGTATATCAGCCAGATCATGGCGATGCCGGTAGCCCAGGAGAACCAGCGGAAGCCGCGATAACGGTCGTAGGCGAAGTGCCGCATCATGTGCAGCAGCATGGTCAGGATCATGCCGTCGGTGGCGTAGCGATGGATGCTGCGCATGATGCCGCCGGCCCACCATTGTTCGTGGGTGATGCGCTCCACGGATTCGTAGGCATCATGCACGGCGGTATCGGCGAAGATGTAAAGGTAAAGCCCGGTGCCGATCAGCAGCCAGAACTGCCAGAAGCTGATGGTGCCCAGGTGGTAGAAGGGATTGATCTTTTCGCCGAAGGCGTGGTTGAACAGGTTCTCCGCGCGCATGAAGAACCAGCGCACGAGTTTTTGGAGGAGGGTCAGCATGGTCGTTGTCTGTGCAGTAGTAGAGGTCAGGTATTGCCCTGCTGGAAGAACAGGCCGCCTTTGTCCGGGTTGAAGTCGATCACCAGTATCTGCGCCGGCTTCAGCGTGACTTGCGCTTCCTTGACGAAATTGAAGTCGCGGTTGATGACCAGATTGTCGTTCATCTTCACCGACAGCCGATAGGTGCCGGCCTTGACCTCGAAGCGCTTGTAGACCGTGGAGACGCCATCCTTGGAAAGCCCGGTGGGATGCATCACGGTTTCAAACATCGGCTTGCCGTCGAGTTCCAGCACCAGCTTGATGTCGGAACGTCCGCGCGGGCAATCGAGCGGCGCGCGCATGTTGGGCGGCATCTTGGCCAGTTCCTCGGGGGTGCGCTTGCGGCATTCGCGCCCGCCCAGATGGCTCATCGAGAGCTTGATCAGGGCGACGTCGTCGGGTATCTGCTTGTAGGTGGGCGCGGTCGCGAAGTAGCCGATGAAGGCGGCAAATGCGCCATAAAGAATGATCTGGCCGACGATGGCGGCGGGTTTAGCCATGATGAGTTCCTTCGCAGGGCCGTCCCAAGACGGAACAGCCAGGTGTATGGAGCGGGCATTGCCCGCGAACGATTGTCACCCCCTTGCTTGGCAAGGGGGCCGGGGGGAATGTGGTCATCTGGTTCTCCGGGAATAGGCGGGAGGTCTGCTGCTGGCGACCGTTCGGGTTTCAAGCTGGGTTCTGAATTCTTGCACGGCGGCGGCGAGTTGCATGCCTTCGCCGCGCGACGCGGGGACCACGTGCAGTCGATCCAGGGGTACGAGGCTGCGCAAGTAGGGTTCGCGCTGGTGGGCGAGGCGTTCCCGGGTCCATTCCATGCCGAGGCGGAAATCGCAGCCGCCATCGCGGCAGCCGGTGACGACAATGCCATCGACGCCGCTGCGCAGCGCATATTCGATGAAGGAGGGCGGCAGCATGCCGGTGCAGATCAGGCTGATGGCGGCGGTATCCGTCGCGGCCAGGCCGCGCACGTCGGCGCCCTTGTCGCAGCCGAAGACAAGCAGTTTGGTTTTGCCGGCAAGCTGCGCCACGCTGGCTTCCAGCTGCTGGCGCATGACATCGACCGGTTGCTGCGGCATGTCGATGCCCGTCACCAGCTTTTCCTGGCTGCGGAAGGGCGTCGATGACGGACAGGCGCCGGCGCAGATGCCGCAGCCGGCGCAGTTGTCGGCATCGACAATGGCGATCTTGTGGCCCGGCTTGTCGGGATGAATCGCCATGGTGATTGCCTCGTAGGGACAATCGACGTGGCAGCGGCTGCAGCCGTTGCAATTGGCGGCATCGACCACGGCAATCGGCTGGGCGGTCGGGTGGGGCAGGAAGGGCAGGGCGAAGAGCAGGATCGTCGCGCCGAAGATCAGCGCCCACACCGCCGCGGGCGATGTGATGTCTGTCAGCGGATGGATGAACAGGATGAACCAGTTCAGCGGCAGATCGGTCGCGACCACGGCCAGATTCGCGGGCGCCTGGCTCTGCGCCGGAATGAGCAGGGCCAGCGCCAGAAAACTGGCCAGGGTCGCCAGCATCACGCGTCGCGACGGCAGGTATTCCACCCGGCTGATGCGATTGACATGGGCCCAGAGGCCGAGGAGCAGCATCAGCGGGACGCCGATGTGGATGAACACCAGCACGGTGAAAAAGCGATCGCTGATCGAATCGGGTGAGAGGAAGTTGCGCGCCGTCGGTTCGTTGAAGAACGGCAGCCAGTCGAGCAGTTCGGTGGTCGCGACGGCGGAAAACTGCGCCAGCCGGTCCCAGACGATCCAGTAGCCGCCGATGCCGGAGATATAAGCAAACCAGATCAACGGCACCCCGGTCACCCAGGAATAGAGGCGGAAGCCATGGTAGCGACCGTAGGCCCATTCCCGCAGCAGATGCAGCATCATCGTCAGCACAAAGGCGTTCGACGCATAGCGGTGCAGGCTGCGCAATATGCCGCCGAGATACCACTGCTCTTGCGACAGGTAGCCAATCGAGTTGTAGACGCCTTCGATGCTGGTATCCAGCACCGTATAGAGATAAAGCCCGCTGGCGACCAGTATCCAGAGAAAAAACAAACCGAGCGCACCCAGATGGCGCAAAGGATTATCTGCGCCGCCAAAGGATGCATCGAGAAAATTCTCGATGTGTTCAAAGAAGGTTTGCGCGTTGCCGCGCAAGGCTGCGTGCAAGCTCACGTTGGGAGATTCCGTAACTCCGGCGCCAGTTGACCACATGGCCACTGGGGGGATTATTAGCCGTTAATGATATACGAGCCGGACGTCATCCGACTTGACGGGTATCAACCCGACTGAATCTTGTCGTCGCGGTGCTTCTTCGTGAAGCTCCAGGCCACCCACAGCATGAAGCACATGAAGCTGATGAAGCCGGCGATCTCGAAATACAGCGCGTAGTTGGTGCGGTATTTCCCGGTGGTCGGATCGTAGACCGAGCAGAGTATCCGGATGCGGTCGGCGATTTCCGCCAGGGTACTGGTCTGGGGCGGGATCGGCGAGCCGGTGATCATGGCCTTGAGCGGCTCTGCGAGGTCCGCAGCGGTGAAGGTTTCACCATAAACCTGCCTGAAAATCCTGCCCTCGGCATCGACGATGGTGACCTGGTTCATGTGGTCGAATCCCGCGGTCGTCGCCACATAACTGAAGCCGAAATTTTGCGTCAACTCGTCGACGATCGCTGCCGCCGGGCTGAGGAATTCCCAGTTGGGCAGATGGATGCCGTACTGGGTAGCGAAGGCTTTCATGGCCTGCGGCGAATCGAAGGGCTGGTTGAAGCCGATGCTGATGATGTTGAATCTGTCGGCCCCAAGCACGCTGGCCGTACCCTCGACGGCCTTCTGGAGGTTCTTCGTGGTGGTGGGGCAGACATTGAAGCAGGCGGTGTAGATGAAATTCACCAGCAGCGGCTTGCCGCGGTATTTGGTCAGCGGTATCGGGCGCTCCTGACGATCGAGCAACACGTGGTCGCCAATCGGCTTGCCGATCACGCTTTGCGACCGTTCGAGCGCCGCCTTTTCGTCAAGCGTGGTGAGGACCAGTCCGGTGCGCGCGCCCTGGGGTTGCTGCGCCAGTTTGGGCTCGGGGGACTTGTCGGCGGATTGGGCGCAAGGCGCCGCAAAGACCAAGACTGCTGCAAGTGCAGCACGAAACGAATGATGGATCACGGGGAGACGCCGGGCTAAAAACGAGCGTCGATGATTGCAGCAGTGAGTACCAGAGTCAACTGAGCCAGGGATGCGTGGAAACAGGTCATCGCCGTTTCACGGTTGGTGTTCTGCATCAGGCGCCACGCCTTCTGGATGAACAGGGCGCCGCCGACAGCCGCGCCGGCAAAGTAGATCGCGCCGAGGCCGAAGGCCAGCGGCAGGAAAGACGCGGCCACCAGTGCCAGCGTGCTGGCAAAAATGATTTGCGCAGCGCGCTGGTCGCCAACCACCACAGGCAGCATGGGTACGCCCGCTGCCGCGTAGTCCTCGCGGTAGGCAATGGCCAGGCTCCAGAAGTGCGGCGGGGTCCAGAGGAACAGCACGAAGGCCAGACTTAGCGGTACCGCACCGACGTGGGTATCTGCCGCTGTTGCGCCCGCCAGCACCGCCCAGCTGCCAGCCAGCCCGCCAAACACGATGTTGAGCCAG
>SXGT01204691.1_pt1 | contig 10700 bp, 10 predicted proteins | sample 3176221 | NCBI WGS metagenome assembly SXGT01 (sample SAMN11356862, study PRJNA531348) | freshwater metagenome | isolation source: freshwater sample F1-120 | place: China: Fuxian Lake, Yuxi | collected 2017-12-25
GTGGACGGTGAGCATGCGAAAGCCTTTCGTTGGAGGGTCTGGGCAGGGGTTCAGGCCAGCGCGGGCGGCAGGGCCTGTGAAAGAAAGTCCCACACACGGCGGATGCGAGGATTGCTGCGAATCTCCCGGTGCACCGCGAGCCACATGGGCAAGGCAGGTATGTCGAGCATGGGCAGCAGTGGCACCAGTTCGGGATTCTGCCGCGCCGCGTAGCGCGCCAGGAAACCCACACCCATACCCGCGTTCACGGCAGCCTGGTAGGCATTGAGGTCGTCGGTGCGAACGGCGAAATCCTCGCGCTGCATCGGCATGCCCATGCCGGCAAAACCGCGCAGGATGTCGGTGTTGCGGTCGTTGCCGATCACATCGTGCGTGAGCAGGTCAGCCGGGGCGCGCGGCGTGCCGCGCCGGCGCAGGTAGTCGCGGTGTGCGAAGGTGCCGATGGCGACCTGACCCACGCGCTTGGCCACCAGCGAACTCTGGTCGGGCCGCACCATGCGCAGCGCGATGTCGGCCTCGCGCTGCAGCAGGTTGCTCACCGCGTTGCTGGAGACGAGCTCGATCTGGATGTCGGGGTGCAGCTCGCGCATTTGTTGCAGCAGCGGTGGCAACAGCATGCACGTGACAGGCTGGCTGGCGCTGATGCGCACCGAACCACGCGACTGCGCTTGTGCGCCCGTGGCCTGGCGCGCGAGTTGGTCGGCCGCAGAGGACATGGCGCGCGCGGCATCGGCCAGGCGGTGCGCATGTGGCGTGGGCACGAGGCCACGGCCGGTGCGCTCGAACAGCACCACGCCGAGCTGTGCCTCCAGTTCGCCGATGTGCCGGCCCACGGTGGGCTGGCTGGTGGAGAGCGCGCGTGCCGCCCCCATGAGACTGCCCCGGTCCAGCGCGGCCAGAAAGGAGCGGATCAGCGTCCAGTTGAAATCGCCGGTATGCATTTATGAATAACTGTTGTTTGATCCAAGGCAATTGTGTATGAGCGAGTCTGTTTTCACAATCACCCCATCGCACGGATTTTTCCGGAGCACTCAGGAGTTTCAGCATGACATCCCCTACCGACAATTCTCTTTCCCCGGGCACGGTGCTCGTGCTCGGCGGCCGCGGTCGATTCGGCCTCGCAGCGGTGCAGGCCTTTGCCCGCAACGGCTGGCGCGTGCTGGCACATATGCGCCCTGGCTCCACCGCGCCCCAGGTGAACGGTGTGCGGTGGCTTGCTCATTCGGTGGACACGAGCACCGGCCTGAAGGCCTTGATCGCCGACGCCGAGGGCGCCGGGGTGGTGGTGCACGCCCTCAATCCAGGCCAGTACACCCGCCAGGCCTGGGAGCGCGAGAACGGTCCACTGTTGCAGGCCGGCGCATCGGTGGCAAAGGCGCTGGGCGCCACGCTCATGCTGCCAGGCAATGTCTACAACTTTGGCCAGGCGATGCCGCGCGTGTTGATGGAAGGCGCTCCCTACCAGCCCAGCATGGCCATGGGGCGCATCCGAAGCCACATGGAAGAACAGTTGGAAGCCGCCACGCAGCGCGGCGAACTGCGCGCGGTGATCGTGCGGGCCGGCAACTTCTACGGGCAAGGGCAGGGCACCTGGCTCGATCTCGCGATGCTCAAGGACCTCCGGCGCGGCAAGCTGGTGTTTCCCGGCCCGCTCGACGTGGCCACGCCCTGGGCCTACCTGCCCGATCTGGCACAGACTTTCGTGGAACTCGCGCGCGTTCGCGCCGCCATGTCGCCTTTCGAATCGCTGCACTTCGCCGGTCACACGCTGACCGGCCACGACTGGGTGCGCGATCTGCAAGCGGTGGCGCGGCAGCAAGGCTGGTTGCGACACGATCAAGACCTGCGCGTGGGCGGCTTGCCCTGGCCCTTGCTGCGCCTGTTGGGTCCGTTGGTGCCGAGCTGGGGCGCACTGGCCTCCTTGCGCTACCTCTGGAACCAGCCGCACTGCCTGGACAACCGCCGCTTGCGGTCGTTCATCGGGGAGGAGCCCCACACGTCCTGGTCGCAGGCGCTGGGTCGCACCCTGCAGCACCTCCAGTTGCTGCCCTCCGTGTCCGCGCCCGTGAGCGCTCTGAGCGCACAGGCCTGATCCCCTTCACCCACTTCACCCACTTCGCAGGAGAACACCGTGCAACGTCGACTCTTCATTCGTCTGGCCGGTGGAGGCATGATCGCCGCCGCCACCGCCACCACGCTGGCCGGTTGCAGCAGTGCATTGCCGCCCGAAGCCATCGCCGCGTGGCAGGCACCGGGTCAGACCGAGACCGAGGCGCGTCGCTGGATCCTTTCGCATGCCATCCTCGCGCCGCATTCGCACAACCTGCAATCGTGGCTTGTGGACCTGAGCGTGCCCGACGAGATCACGCTGTTCATCGATCAGAAACGCCTGCTGCCGGAAACGGATCCTTACTCGCGCCAGATGATGATGAGCCAGGGCACCTTTCTGGAGCTGCTGGATCTGGCGGCGAAGCAGAAGGGCTTGCGCGCCGAGATCGCGCTGTTCCCGCAAGGCGTGTTCTCACCGACCACGGTGGATGCAAGGCCCACGGCGCGCATCCGTCTGGTGAGCGACGCCACGGTGAAGCCCGACCCGCTCTTCGCGCAGATTCTTCGCCGGCGCACAAACCGCGAAGCCTACGAAACCCGCCAGCCCGACGCGGCCGCTCTGCAGGCCATTGCCGCCAGCGCGCAGCCGCATCCGTTCCGGTTGGGATTCGTGGGCGCCGCGCAGGCCGATGCGCTGCAGCAGCACCGCCGCATCGCCAAGGAAGCCTGGCGCATCGAGCTGGTGACGCCGCGCACGGTGATGGAATCGTTCAAGGTGCTGCGGGTGGGGCCGAAGGAGATTGCGCAGCACCGCGATGGCATCTCTCTCAACGATCCGATGGTGCGCGCGCTCGATGCGGTGGGTCTGTTCGACCGCAGTGTGGCGCCGGCGGCGGACGACTTCGCGACCACGAGCCAGATCAAGGAGTTCAACACGAAGATCGACTCGACGCCCGCCTTCTTCTGGCTGGTGACCGAAGGCAACGACCGCATCACGCAGATCAACTCGGGTCGCGCCTATGCGCGTGCGCAGCTCGCGGCCACGGCGGCGGGCCTGTCGATGCAACCCTTGTCGCAGGCCTTGCAGGAGTACCCGGAGCAGATGGTGCCCTACACCAAAATTCATCAACTGGTGGAGGCGCCCGCGCCGCGTTTCACGGTGCAGATGTGGGCTCGGTTGGGGTACGCGCCGGTGATCGAGCCTTCGCCTCGGCGGGGGTTGGCTTCGCACGTGTTGAAGGCTTAAGGTTTCCACCCTCGCCAACCAGGCAACAAACTAGACAGACAAGAGAAAAGAAGCCTCAGCCAAAGAAACCCCGTTCACCCGGACCTCCACCACATGCCGCCCGGGATACAGCGTCCGTGTGGTCACTGGCTTCAAACTGTGCCGCTTCGAGAGCAAACGTTCCTCGCCCGGCTCCAGGGAAAGCTTCCACCCCTTGAACACCTTGGGCGAAGAACCGCCATTCGCACGCACCTGGTGTACCGCGTAGTCCACCTCCAGCAGCTGCGGCTTGCGTGAGGTCGAACGCAACACCACGTTCAACCCGATCTCGCCACCCACCGCCGCCCTGGCTGAAGACAGCTTCAGCGAAGCCTCCCCCTTCAAACCACTCGCCAAGCCCCAAGCCGACAGTGTGGGCGCGTGGCCCGACTTGATGAGCCCCCGGCTCGCGTGGCGCAGCAGTGCGCTGCGCTCACCCGGTGCATCGATCAGGTGGTCCCGCACCCAGCCCGCCACCAGATCCGGATGGTCCTTCGCGATGTCGTTCAGGTGATTGGCCACGCTGCGGCGCACGTAGCTGCTGGCATCGTCCTGCAAGGCGCGCAGCAGCGGCAGTGTGGGCGACGGGTCGACCACCAGCGCCTGCAGCCGCAGTCCCCAGGGCAGGCGCGGGCGGCTGCCTTCGCTCACCAGACGCCGCACATGGGGGCTCGGGTCCTTCACCCATTGCTTCAAGGTTTCCAGCACCAAGGCCTGGTGTTGCTGGATCAGCGGCCGGATCGCGAACTCGGCTGTGAAGCGTTGCGTGAGCGCGTGCAGACAGGCCAGCGCCGTGGGCACATCGTGCACGCCGCGCCGCGCCACGAACTCGCCCATGGACCATACCGCCCAGCCGGCCACACCGGTGGCGGCCACGGCCGGACTGTGGGAGACCGGTTCGCCTTTCGCGTCTATCGCCAGCGGCGGCGCCAGGCTCGCTTCGAGCACCTCGCAAGCGTGCGCAAAATCGTCGGGCAGCGTGGCCTGCAGCGCGTCGGCCATCTGCATGGCGCGCGCCTTGAATTCGAGCGACTCCAGTCCATCGGTGGCCAGCGACTCGAAGCACTTGCGATCGAAACGCGGCCATGCTCGTTTCAGGTGTTTGCCGGTGGCGGCCACCGTGTCGCGGTTGATCAGGTTCTTGAAGGGTTCCATGCGGGCTCAGTCAGGCAGACGTTGCAGCAGGCCCGCCAGCGCATGGCGCACGGTGGCCTGGCGAATGGCGGCGCGGTCGCCCTCGAACCGCTGGTGCTCGGTGAACACACCTTCGGGCGTGGCCCAGCCGAACCACACCGTGCCCACCGGTTTTTCGGCGCTGCCACCGGTGGGACCGGCAACGCCCGTGACCGCCACGGCCATTTGCACCGGTGCATGCGCCAACGCGCCCGCCGCCATGGCGCGCGCCACCGGCTCGCTCACCGCGCCGTGTTGTTCGATCAACGCGGCCGGCACGCCCAGCAACGCCGTCTTGGCGGCGTTGGAGTAGGTCACGAAGCCGCGCTCGAACCACTCGCTCGAACCTGACACTTCGGTGCAGGCACCGGCAATCAGGCCGCCCGTGCAGCTCTCGGCCGTGGCCATCATCAGGCCACGCGCCTTGAGTTCACGCGCCAGCGCATCCACCAGGGCAGGGATGTTGTCCATGTTTCAGACCCTCCAGAGCGCGATAACGATGAGGGTGCAGAAGGCGGCGGCGAAGTCGTCGAGCAGGATGCCGAAACCACCGCGTGGGCCAAAGCCTTTGAAGGTCTTGTCGGCCCAGGCCATCGGACCGATCTTGACCATGTCGAACAGGCGAAAAATCGCGAAGGCAGTCAGCTGGTCCCAGAATCCGCCGGGCTGAATCAGCCAGAGCACCAGCCAGAAGGCGACCACTTCGTCCCACACGATGTGGCCCGAATCGGCGATGCGCATGTGCTGCGCGGTGACCGTGCAGGCCCACCAGCCGACCAGCGTGGCAAACAGGATCAAACCGCCCCACGCCAGGGGAGACATCACCGGTTCCAGCACCAGGAAAGCCACCCAGGCCCAAAGCGTGCCTGCGGTGCCGGGCGCGAACCGGCTCAGGCCCGCCCCCGCGCCCAGCGCGATGAAATGGGCCGGGTGGGAGAACAGGAAACCCCAGCTCGGACGGACCAGGGGGACGTGGGCGGACTCGGTCATGCGCGGATTATCGGGCGCGCCGCACTTGTTGCCGGGTGCCGGTGGCGCGATACTGCGCCCTCGTCGGACTGGCGTCCGGCACAGGGGAGTGGGCATGGCCATGAACACCGGGGCGATCCTCACGGCGCTGATGCTGGGCGTGCTGCTGACCGCGCTGGCCTCGTGGGTGGTGAGCGGTCTGTACCGCCGCCGCATGCTCGCCTTGATGGGCAGCGCGCCGCCGCCCGACGCGAGCCACGCGGCTGGAAGCGTGACCGGGAGCGCTTCAACGGGGTTGCGCGCGCGCGTGCGGCCCGATCGCAGCGCCAGCCGTCAGGCAGAGTGGCGCTACCTGGCGGTGGTCACCGGCCTTTCGCTGCTGATCGGCATCACGCAGTCGGTGCTGGCCCTGCTCTTCATCTACGGCGACGATCTGCTCAGCCTGGGACGCGCGCTCACGCTCGGCCTGGTCTACGCCTGGCCCATGGCGCTCACCTGGGGCCTCATGCGCCGCTGGTCCTGGGGACGCACGCTGGTGGCCATCGCCGTGTACCTGCTGTTGATGCTGGCGCTGGTCAGCTGGCGTTCCGTGTCGCCCCAGCCCCTCACACAGTCGCTCGCCTGGCTGGGTGGGCTGGTGCTGATTCCGGTCACCGTCACGCTGCTGATCGGCGCGAGCGGCCGCATCCGTGCGGTGGCGCCCTACCTGCTGCCGATCTTTCTTTTGCTCGCGGGGTCGTCGGTCATCGCATTGCAGTTGATGGTGATTGGCGTGAACGACCCGCCGCGCTGGCTTGTTTGGCTGGTCGGCAGCGTCGGTGCCTGGCCGGCCATCCTGCTGCTGACGCTGGCGCCATGGCTCCTGCTGGGCTGGCCGGCCTGGGCCATGGCGCGCGCGCTCGCCCGCGCCTACCGCGAAAAACGTTTCTCCGACCTCTGGTACCTGTTGGCCGCCTACTGGCTGGTGGTGCTGGCGGCCACCGCTTTGCCGGCGCTCCAGGGCGAGGGACTGATTGCGCTCACCCAGCTTCTGCCGTGGTTGTGGATTCCACTTGCCGGCTGGGCGTTGCGCGGCTGGCTGGCACCGCGCAGCCCGCCGGCCACGCTGCTGGTGTTGCGCGTGTTCCAGCAGGACGCCGCCGTGCAGACCCTGTTCGACCGCGTGGTCGAGCGCTGGCGGCTGAACGGCAACACCGTGCTCATTGCCGGCACCGACCTGCTCAGCCGCACGCTCGATCCCGACGACCTCTTCACTTTTCTCAACGGCCGGTTGGCCACGCGCTTCATCGGCAGCGAGGCGCAGGTGGCCGAGCGCCTTCGCGGCTTCGACCTGTTGCCCGACCCCGACGGGCGCTATCGCGTGAACGAGTGCTACTGCTTCGACAGCACCTGGAAGGCAGCCCTTGAGGCGCTGGTGCAGCAGACCGACGTGGTGCTGATGGACCTGCGCGGCTTCCATGAAGGGAAAGACGGTTGCCGCCACGAGTTGCGCGTGCTGGCCCGCGCGCCTGGCCTGCAGCGGGTGGTGCTGCTGCACGACGCATCGACGAAACGCGCCGTGGCGGAATCCGACGTGGCCGGTTCAGCGGCGGGGCGTTTCGTTTGGGTGCGAAGCCTGGGCGAAGTGGTCGAAGCCCTGTACGCGAAATGAGCGCGGTCGGCCCTGCGCGTCGAGCAGACGCAGGCCTTCGCCGGCGGTGATGCGGCCGATGCGGGTGACCGGCGTTGAGCTGCCTTGCGATGCGGCCTGCACCGCGTCGCGAGCGGCTGGCGCGGCGGTGAACAGCAGTTCGTAGTCGTCGCCCCCTGCCAGCAGGCATTCGAAGCGCTCGGCTTCGGCAAGGTCCGCCAGCTCGGGCGCCACGGGCAGGAGGCCGAGATCGATCTCCGCCCCCACCGAGCTGGCTGCGAGGATGTGTCCCAGATCACCGACCAGGCCATCGCTCACATCGATGGCCGCATGCGCGCCGTCCACCGCCGCCAGCGCGATGCCGAGCGCGTTGCGCGGGGTGGGGCGTTCCAGCCGCTGGCGCAGGCTGGCGCCCGTGGCGGTTTGGGCCCACTCGGTACCGCGCTGGTGTTCCAGCGCCAGCCGCGCCTCACCGGTGCGTCCGCTCACATACAGGTCGTCGCCCGCACGCGCGGCGCTGCGCCGCAGCGCGCGGCCGGCGCGCACCTGGCCGAACACGGTGATGCAGATGTTGAGCGGTCCACGCGTGGTGTCGCCGCCCACCAGCGGGCATGCGCTCGCATCGGCCAGCGCAAAGAGTCCGCTGGCAAAGGCCGTGAGCCAGGCGTCGTCGGCCTGGGGCAGGGCCAGCGCGAGCGTGAAGCCCATCGGGCGTGCGCCCATGGCGGCCAGATCGCTCAGGTTCACAGCCAGCGCCTTGTGACCGAGCGCGGCGGCATCCACTGCGGCGAAAAAATGACGGTCTTGCACCAGCATGTCGGTGGAGATGGCGAGCTCGTGGCCGGGCTCGGGCCGCAGCAGCGCGGCATCGTCACCGACGCCGAGCACCACGTCGCCGGGCAGACTCACCCCAGGGCGCTCGAAGTACCGCCGGATGAGCTCGAACTCACCCATGGGGCCTGGGCTCCTCGTGCGCGGCATCCTCGTCCAGCTGGGTCGGCTGACGCGGCGGCAGCAGGAAGCTGAGCGGCGCCGCGCGGATGCGACGCTTGATGGCCGCGCGGATCAGCTGGCGGTTCACCTCGCTCACGCTTTGCGCCTGCAGCGCCAGGCGGAACGCCAGATAGAAGCTCACCCCGAGGTTGAGCGGGCCGATCACCAGCACGCCCGCCACCGCCCACCAGAAGGCGGACTCGCGAAACACGTCCCAGCCCAGCGCCATGGCGGCGGCCGACACCTGGCCGGCCGACAGGGTGACGTGCCGCACGTCCAGCCCGATGCCGAAGAAGGCCATGAACGCCGGCACCAGCCCCAGCATGAAGCCCAGCGAGATGTTGGCCGCCAGGCCGGAGATGTTACGGCGCATGAAGTCGGCCCAGCGCGCAGCGCGCTCGCGGCCGAGCACGGCGGTGAAGCGCGGGTTGTGCTGCATGGCCGAATCGAGGTTGTGGAACACGTACCAGTTTTCCACCCAGCCGGCCACGATGCTGGAGGCAAACAGCAGCACGCCGGTGAAGGCCGCGTACAGCATCAGCGGCCCGAGCAGGTGGATGTCGTTGAGCACCTGGCGCGCCTTGGCCTCATCCACCATGGCCCCGCCGGTGATCAGCATCATGACCAGGCTGATCAGCACCACCACCGGAATCACCAGCCCGATGTTGCCCACGATGGAGGCCACCTGGGAGCGGAACAGGTTGGCCACTTCGTCGACGAAGCGGCGCACCGCGCCGGGTTGCTTGATGTCGCGCAGCTTGGCCACCATGGCCGGCGCGGTCACGGCGGGCTGCTTGGTGGCCAGCGTGAGGTGCAGCAGCATGATCACCACGAACGAGGTCGCGTAGTTCACGCCGTTGGCAAAGCCACCCCAGAACGCGGTCAGGCCCAGGCCCACCATCAGGAACTTCACCCAAACGGTGACGCCCACGAGGGCGCCACCGCCGGCGGCCTTGCGCAGCATCTCGCGGTACTCGGCACCGTTGCGGGTGATGTAGTGTTCGCCACTCTCGGCACTGCGTTCGGCCACCTTGGCGGCGGTGAGGTGCGAGCTGGCGGCAATCAGTGAGCGGATGCTCTGGTTGTCGATGCCCACCTGCGCCAGGTCGGCCAGCAGGGCGGCGGCGGCGCGTTCGGGTTTTTCGGACTGGAGGCAGTCCATCAGTTCCTTGATGCGCACAATGCGCTCGCGCAACTGGCGCAACCGGAACACGATGCCCACCGAGACGCCGTGCTCTTCCAGATGCGAATACACCGAATAGGCGGCATGCCGGCAGGCGTCGAGCCGCTCCCGCAGCGCTTCAGCGGCAGCCAGCGCCGGCGCGCTGTGAGATCCGTGCAGACGCACCGCCAGCCGCAGGGCTTCGAAATCGGTCGGGAGTTCGTGGAAAGGGCGGGCGGCCTGGGCTTCGGGCGACATGCGCACGCGGATCTCGGATGCGAATCCGGTGGCGCAGACCTGGGCCACGCAGAACGTGAGCGCATCCATGAGCGCGTTTGGCCAGAAGCCCGCGACGGGGGACGCTGCTTCGACGCCCGCCTGCGCCGGTGGCGCGATCAACAGATCGTGCACCCGCTTCAAGGTGGCGCTGTCCAGCGCCTTGAGCCAGCGCACGTCGAACCGGCTGGAAAGCAGCAGGTCGTACAGCTCGCCCATGTCGGTGGTTTCCGGCGTGCCGGGCAGCACCTTTTTGCGCAGGCGGTTGCCGAACTCGCTGAGGAAGGCGGTGCGCGGTGCGAAGCCGTGGTCGGCCAGCAAGGGGGTGAGGTCCACCGTGCCGATGAAGCGGCTCCACCAGAGACTCCATCGCGCCTGGCCGTCGGCTTGCGATTCCACCGCGTCCAGGAACGCCTTCACGCGGCCCACGCTGGCGGTCACGTCGCTGGCATCGCCACGCACCCATTTCAGCGCGTCGATCAGCCACAGGTGGCGGCGCGCCAACGGTGCATCGGGTTCCAGCGTATCGAAGGGTGTGCCGGTGTTCACGCGGTCGTGCCCTCCAGAGCCACTGGCGCCGTCGGCGCGTTCAGTGCAGCACCCGCGCAGGTGCTTCGCCGCCGCCGGGCGCGCGCAAGGCGAACTCGGGCACCTCGGCTTCGAAACGTTCGCCGTCCTCGGCCACACAGAAGAAGCTGCCGCGCATGCTGCCACTCGGCGTGGCCAGCCGCGTGCCGCTGGTGTACTGAAACGACTCGCCGGGGCGCAGCAAGGGCTGGTGCCCGACCACGCCCAGGCCCTTCACCTGCTCGGTGTGGCCCCGCGCGTCGTCGATGATCCAGTGCCGCGAAATGAGCTGCGCCGGCACCTCACCCGCGTTGGTGATGGTGATGGTGTAGGCGAAGGCGAACTGCTCTTCCTCGGGCGAGGATTGCTCGCTCAGGTACTGGGGCTCGACCTCGCAGGTGAACAGGTATCGGGGCATGGCCGGCATGTTACCCCGCCGCCCCGTAGCCCCTCGGCGCCTGCGAGAATACGGCCTTCGAATCTTCAGCCGGCCACCGACCATGACGTACCGAATCGCCCCGTCCATCCTGTCCGCCGACTTTGCCCGCCTGGGCGAGGAGGTGAAGAACGTCATCGAAGCCGGGTCGGACTGGATCCATTTCGACGTCATGGACAAC
>SXGT01284805.1_pt1 | contig 10700 bp, 13 predicted proteins | sample 3176221 | NCBI WGS metagenome assembly SXGT01 (sample SAMN11356862, study PRJNA531348) | freshwater metagenome | isolation source: freshwater sample F1-120 | place: China: Fuxian Lake, Yuxi | collected 2017-12-25
GGAGGGTTCTTGGTTCGAGTCCAAGTGGGGGAGCACCACCCGACGAGGCCCGGCGACCAGTGGTCGCCGGGCCTCGTCGTTCCTGTGGGGGTCCGACCGTCCTGGTCACTCCGAGCCATCTTCCGACCAGATCGATCCGATCGTCCGCGCCCGCGGCGACCCTGCGCCTAGCGTGCCGACGTGGCCCCCGTCCGGGGTGCCCGGAGGGAGCCCGTCATGAAGTCCATCGTCCGTCGCGCCACGATCGGCGCGGGTCTCGTCGCCGCCGTGGTGCTCGCCACCCTGCAGCCGGCGGCTGCCGCGACCACGACCGTCAGCCCGGTCCAGGTCGGCCCGAACGCCGTCCGCTTCGACTACACGCTGGAGTCCGACGCCGCCAGCAGCGCCACCGCACCGTTCCTGACGCGCACCGACGTGCCCGACCGCTGCTCGCAGCTCGGGAACGACCCGCTCCGCTACACGACGACCACGTTCCGCGTGGGGACGACGGGGACGTACTCCATCGCGGACGCCCGGTCGACGGCCTTCGTCCCGAGCGGCTACGCGGGTGCGGTCAACCCGACGGCGGCCAACGGCTCCGCCGCCGTCTACGCGGGTCCGGTGTCCGGCGACCTCCAGGCGACCTGCCTCGCGGCGACCGACGACTTCCGTCGTCCGGTCGCGCTGACGGCGGGCACCACCTACACGATCGTGCTCTACAACAACGTCTCCACCACCCCGGTGAGCGGCGCGACCTACTCGATCCTGCTCGACGGTCCCGGGGCGGTCCGGACGGGACCGCTGACGCTCGACGAGGCACGCGCCGCCTGCCTCGCCGACGCACCGGTCCCGGACGGGTACACGCTGCGCGAGGGCACCGCGAGGAACGACACGCTCGTCGGCACGGCGGGCCAGGACCTCATCCGTGGCTTCGGCGGCCAGGACACGATCCGCGGTCTCGGTGGCGACGACATCCTCTGCGGCGGTGACGGCCAGGACTCGATCCAGGGCGGCGACGGCGCGGACTTCGTGATCGGCGAGGCCGGCAACGACACGCTGCAGGGCGACGCAGGCGACGACGTGCTCGACGGGGGTGCGGGCTCGGACACGCTGTACGGGAACGCGGGTGCGGACACGCTGTTCGGTGGCGCCGACCTCGACGTCCTCGACGGCGGCGCGGACGTCGACGAGGGCACCGACGGCAAGCGCGACGTCTTCCGCAACATCGAGACGCGCATCTCCGACGCGGCGCCCGCGCCGACCCCGACGCGCTAGCCGCCCGTCGACCCCGGTCCGCCCGCCCCGCGACGCGGACCGGGGTCGGCGTGCGTCCGGGGACGTCTGCTCCGACCCACGCCGGACCAGCCGTCACGCGTCGAAGCCGGTGGTGATCCGCTCGAAGGGTGCGGCGTGCTCGGTGCCGAGGCGGGCCCCGGTCCCGCGCGACATCCCCGCCAGGAAGGTGGCGGCGTCGACGTCGGCCCAGCCCAGGCCCGCGACGTAGGCGCGGTGGGCCTCGAGCGACGCGACGCCCTGCGCGAACGTGTCGGTGGTGTCGACGGCGTGCCCCGACGCGGGCGAGGCCGCGACGAGCACCTCCCGCACGCCGCCCCACGGCTCGAGACCGTCCACGAGCTGGTCGCGGTGGACCCAGCGGTTGCCCGCGTCCTGAACCGCGTGGATCGTGGCGCGCCCGACGGCGACGTGGTCGGCCTGGTTGACGCTCGCGCCGCCCCACGTGTCGTGGTGGTTCATCGTCACCACGACGTCCGGCCGGTGCCGGCGCACCTGCTCGGCGATCGCCGCGCGCAGGGCGACGGTCGCCTCGACGACGCCGTCGGGGAAGCCGAGGAACTCGACGACGTCGACCCCGACGATCCGGGCGGACTCGACCTCCTCGGCCTCGCGGACCACGCGGCACTCGTCGGGGTGCAGCCCGTCGATGCCGGCCTCCCCGCTCGTGACCATGACGTAGACGACGGTCTTGCCCTGGCCGGTCCAGCGCGCGACGGCGGCCGCCGCACCGAACTCGACGTCGTCGGGGTGCGCGACGACGACCAGGGCGCGGTCCCAGTCCTCGTCGACGGGCTGCAGGGGCTCGGGCCGGTCCTCGCTCATGCGTCCACGGTAGGGGAGCGTGACGGGTGCGGACGGTGTCAGCGGTGTGACGGCGTGAACGGGGGGTACGGGGTCCGCGGCGACGTCCCACCTCGACCGGGGCCGTCGCCCGCGGGGTCCGGGGCACACTCCTCTCCGGGCCCCGCCCCTCCCGGGCCCCCGTCCCGCTACGCTCGACCGACGAGGGGCGGTAGCTCAGCTGGTCAGAGCAAGCGACTCATAATCGCCCGGTCGCCGGTTCAAGCCCGGCCCGCCCCACGACGCCCCGTCTGACGAGAACGGCGATCTGCGCGAATCCTCTTCGAGTTGGACATATGTTCCACTACGTTCCCGGTGGGGCGGTCTCATCCGGAGTCCGCGTCGGAGAGGTCCCTCGTGAAGTCCTTCGTCCACCGGACCGCGATCGTGGCGGGACTCGTCCTCGTCGTCGTGGTCGCCATGCTGCAGCCCGCGTCGGCCGCGGTCCGTTCGATCTCGTTCATCCCGAGCACCGCGGGTGGTCCGCCGGCGACGTTGGTGGAGTACACCCCTCCGATCGAGTCCACCGGGTTCTGCCTCCCGTCGCCGGAGGTGACGGTGACCATGTCGGTGTCCGAGACGGGCCTCTACCGGTTCTCGGACGCGCGTTCCAGCGCCAACATCCCCGCGGAGTACTCACCCGGGACCACCGTCCGACCGGGTGTGCCCCCTGTCGGAGCCATCTCCGGCATCTACGGCGCGTGCTCCGACTTCGTCCTCGGCGGCACCCATGTGCCGCTCCGGGCCGGTGAGACCTACACGGTCCGGCTCTACGCGAGCAGCCTCATCGACGCCAACGCCGCCTTCCTGATCAGCGGGCCCGGCGAGGTCACGGTCAACGGCATCGGTCCGGGACCGAGCGCCGCCGAGGCGCTCGCCGCCTGCCGTCCCGGCGCCGCCGTCCCGGCGGGGTACACGCTGCTCCAGGGCACGGCGAAGTCGGAGACGCTGACCGGCACGTCCGGCAAGGACCTGATCCGCGGGCTCGGCGGCAACGACATCCTCCGCGGGCTCGGTGGTGACGACATCCTGTGCGGTGGCGACGGCAACGACACCCTCGACGGCGGCGACGGCCGTGACGTCCTGCTCGGCGAGAACGGCCGTGACTCCCTCTCCGGCGGCATCGGGGACGACCACCTCGACGGCGGCGCCGAGAACGACACGTTGAACGGTGACGCCGGCAACGACGTCCTGCTCGGCGGCGCCGGCCGCGACGCCCTCTACGGCGGCGCCGGGGACGACGAGCTGCGCGGCGGCACCGACGACGACGTCCACGACGGCGGCGCCGGCTTCGACACCGCCCTCGACACCCAGGGCAAGGACGTCTTCCGCGACGTCGAGTCCCGCGGCTGACGCGCCGCGCGTCGATCCGCTCGGGGCCCCGGCAGTGTCCCGAGGACGAGGTGCGGGCCAGGGGAGACCGGGGCTCCAGAGCCGTCGGCGTCAGGATCATGAGCACCCGAGACGGCGAGGAGCTACGGTTCTGCGATGGACGTGCTCGCGGGACTGGAGGAGGCTGCCCGTCTGCGGCGGCCGGAGGTGCTCGTCCCGCTGATGGCCGCCGACGTCGAGTTCGCCGCCCCGGCGTCTGCCCGGCTCGTCTTCCGCGGTCGTGCGGACGTGCTCTCGGTGCTGGGCGTCCTCTTCTCCACCTTCTCCGAGCTCGTCCCGCGCGCGAGGTTCGTGACCGACGGTCATGTGATGGTCGTCGTGGATGGTCGCTTCGGACCGTTCTGGCTCACCGACGCGATGCTCGTCGAGGTGACGGAGCACGGGGGCATCCGTCGTCTCGAGCCGCACCTGCGTCCGTGGCCCAGCGCCACGCTCTTCATCGTGCTCGCGGGCGCGAGGCTTCTCCGCCGACCACGGCTGCTGCGGCGCGCCGTGCTGGGCGGGACCCGCCGAACGCCCCCGGTCGGCCGGTAGGCCCGGACGCGGGTCCGGCTCGCCCGAGGCAGGGGCCGGTTCCGCGCGACCCGGTGGACGTGGTCCCCGAGCCGACGTCCTCGGGCTCGCCCCCACGGAGGTCAGTCGGTCCAGACGCCCCTCGGGCTGGTGTCCAGGCTGTGCAGCCAGAACAGATCGGTGTCCAGGCGCGCCTCGTACCAGCGGCACAGGACGAGATCGCCGACGCGGGCCACGGTCCTCGCGGGTACCTGCTCGACCTCGACGTCGCCACCCTGGTGCAGCCAGCGCAGATGTGCCCAGACACGTTCGTCCAGCGGGTCGGCGAACGTGGTCTGCAGGATCGGCGCCGGTCGCAGGTTCAGCAGCTCGGGCTGAGGACGTCGGGGGTGGAACTGACTGGCTCGGTACACGGACTCTCCTGCAGGAGCGGAGAGAGCTCGTCGGGTCGGCAGGCGAGCTCACCAGCGGGGGCGGATCGCGCGTCGTGGCGCGACGGGTGACGGGTTCTCCCCGCCGTCCCGCCCTGAACTCTGCGTAAGTGCCCAGGGCGAGCGGTGGGAGTCAGAGGGGGCGGATGTTCGCGGCGGCGGGGCCCTTGGGACCCTGCGTCACCTCGAACTCGACCTTCTGGTTGTCCTCCAGCGACCGGTAGCCCTCGGCCACGATCGCGTTGAAGTGCGCGAACACGTCCTTGCTGCCGTCGTCCGGAGCGATGAAGCCGAAGCCCTTGTCAGCGTTGAACCACTTGACGGTCCCTGTTGCCATGATGGTGGAGCCTTCCGATGATGCGCACGCACAGCGCGTGCGACAGAAGTCGCGACGCGGATCATCCGAGGTAGAGACTGGACGGCACGATCGCCGCTCCAGAAGGTCTCAAGGCCAACAAACGCCTACAACGTGCTCAACCTAGCACGCGGTCCTCGTCGGGAGGGCGTCGTGAGGCGCTCACGGGAGCGTCGTCTCCTCCGTCGTGTCGCGTCGCGTCGGAGGAGACGGGACGCAGCAGGTGGCGGGCGCCCGATCGGTGCGGAGGCTGCTCGGAAGGTCGTTCGTCAGGATGCCGACCAGCTCGAGGTACGGGGGCGTCCTCCCACCCCGGCACGACGTGCACCTCGATGCCCTCGGACCGCCACAGGGCGACGATGGCGGGGTTGTCGTCCCAGGCGGCCACGACCTCGTACCGCGTCCGCAGGTGCGCCAGGACGTCGCGCTTGACCTCGACGTCGGGACGGCCGTCGCGCTCGCCGCGCAGGAACAGGTGGTCCGAGGGGACGTCGTGCAGGGCGAGCCAGAAGCCGGTCTGACGGCGCCAGCGCTCCGCCCGCGCGGACACGACCACGACCGCGTGCCCGTCGCGGCGTGCCGAGCGGGCCGCCTCGACGACCTCGTCGTGCGGCGGGCAGGACAGCGCGTCGGCGTGGAAGGCGTGGAAGTCGCGCCGGGGTCCGCGCACGTGGTGCCGCACGCTGCGCACGTCGTACAGCGTCCCGTCCACGTCGAAGATCACGGCGGTGCGCACGTCGTGATGGTAGGTCCGAGACCGCACGACGACCGAGCGCATTCACGGCGCCGGTCCTCACGGCGCCGGTCCTGACCAAGACCCCCAGGACGGGGAAGACCCCCACCTGCGGTAGCAGGTGGGGGCCGCCCGCGGACGGGAGGGAGAGTGCCCGCGGACCAGCGGCGAGGGAGTCACCGCTGTCTCGACCGTAGCGCGTCCGGGCCAGGAACGGGGATGGACTGCCCCACGGGACCGCCCGGTGGGACGCTCGACCACGGCATGATGGGCTCCATGGACGCCGTGATCGCCGACCTCGACGGCACGCTCGTCGACGTCTCCACCGTGCTGCACCACCTGGAGGGCGAGGAGCGCGACTTCCGGGCCTTCCACGCCGCGTCGGCCACCTGCCCGCCGCACCCCGAGGTCGTGGCGGCCGTCCGGGCGGCGCACGAGGCGGGTCGGGCGGTCCTGGTCGTCACCTCGCGCGAGTTCGTCTGGCGCGACCTCACCCTCGACTGGCTCGTCCAGCACGACGTCCCGTACGACGAGCTCGTCATGCGCGTCGTCGGCGACTTCCGCCCCGACCACGTCGTGAAGGCCGAGATGCTCGACCAGGTCGAGAAGGACGGCTACGCGGTGCTGGAGGCCTGGGAGGACACCGAGGACGTCGCTGAGCTCTGGCGCTCCCGAGGCATCACCGTGCACCTCGTCGGCGACGGCGCCCCCTGACCCGGGCTCAGAGCCCGAACGTGGCCCGCTCGGACTCCGGCACGAGCGGCAGCAGGTCGGGGTTGTCGCGGATGACCTTCGGCACGAAGGGGCAGTACGGCAGCACGGACGCGCCCCGACCGCGCAGCTCCTCCAGCGCACCGACGACGAGCCGCGAGCCGATGCCCTGACCCTCGTACGCGGGCAGCACGCGGGTGTGGGGGAGCGCGTACACGCCGTCGTCCTCGCGGTAGTCGACCCACCCCGCGAGGTCGCCGTCGACAGTGATCTCGAAGCGCGAGGCGGTCGGGTTGTCCTGGACGACGGTGCTCATGCGTCCATGCTCGCACGGGCCCCGAGGGCCCGCCTCGCGGCGAGGACGGGACCGACGACGACGGTGAGGATGGTGCTCGCGGGGCGGGTGTGGCTATCCTGGTCCCAGCGCGGACGGATGTCGCGTTGCTCCTGGAGGACGCTGGGGAAGGCGGATCTCGACCAAGGAGGAACGATGAGCATCCCCACCCGTGGCGTTCTCTACGTCCACTCCGCGCCGTCAGCGCTGTGCCCGCACGTCGAGTGGGCGGCGGCCGGCGTGCTCGGTGGCACCGTCGACCTCGACTGGCAGGGCCAGCCCGCGGAGTCCGGCACGTACCGCGCCGAGCTGTCGTGGCAGGCCGGCGCGGGCTCCGCCGCGGCCATCGCGTCGGCCCTGCGCGGCTGGGAGCAGCTGCGCTTCGAGGTCACCGAGGAGCCGACCGCCTCCAGCGAGGGCGCCCGCTTCTCGTACACGCCGCGGCTCGGCATCTTCCACGCGATGACCGGCCTGCACGGCGACATCCTCATCCCCGAGGACCGCATCAAGGCGTTCCGGGTCAAGGCCGCCCTCGGCGAGATCACGATGGACGAGGCCCTCGACGGGCTGCTGGGCTCGGCCTGGGACGCCGAGCTGGAGCCGTTCCGGCACGCCGGCGACGGCGCACCGGTGCGCTGGCTGCACCAGGTGGTGTGAGGCCGCTCAGCCGATCGTGATCTCGGCCGACGGCGACGCCTCGCCGCTGTCGACCTGGACCACGCGGAACTCGCGCACGCCCGTGCGGGAGGTGTAGAGCGGGGTCTCGAACGTGCCGCCCGAGCTGGTCGCGACGGTGACGGGGAACTCGTCCCACTCGCCGCCCTGCTCGCGGGCCTGCACCTGCAGGTTCACGTTCGCGTCGAGGCCGGGGAACCGGCCGTAGATCGTGAAGCGCTCGCCCGGCGCCACGCGCTCGGTGGAGATGCCGAACGTCGGCGGCGGCTCGGCGTCGTCCTCGGTGGGAGTCGGCGTGGGGGTCGGCGTGGGCGTCGGGGTGGCCGTCGGGGTCGGCGTCGGTGAGGAGATCGGCGGCAGGTCGACGCTGCCCAGGCCCGTGGCGCGGACCACCGTGGCGCCGCCGAAGCCGATGACGCCGCCGATGACGACGCCCGTCAGCACGAACCAGAACGCGAGCCGCCAGAACGCGTCGGCGCGACGGCCGAACGACGAGTCGCGTGGCGGCGGAGGCGGTTCGACCGACAGCGTGGTGGCCACCCGACCGTGCGGTCCGGCGGCGAGCACCGCGCCCACGGCGTCGGCGACCGTGACCAGGCCGTCGACGACGTCGTCGGGCAGGTGGACGCCGAAGCGTCGCCCGAGCTCGTCGGCGACCTCGACCGCGGCCAGCGAGTCGACACCGAGGTCCTCGAGCCGGGCGTCGTCGGTGACGGCCTCGGGGGCGCACTCGACGACGGCGACGAGGATGTCGGTCAGCTGCGCGCGGACCTCGGACGACGTGGGCACGGGACGAGTCTAACGAGGCGCACGTCATGCTCGATCCGCCCTGCCCGGCGCGCCGTCGGTCCTACGATGGGCCGATGAGCAGCGGTGACGAGGTCGAGCACGTGGTGGTCCACGGGTACCGGCGCGCGTACCGCCGTCGAGGCACCGGGCCGGCGCTGCTGCTCCTGCACGGACTCGGCTGCGACTCGACGACCTGGGACCGCGTCATCGACGCCCTGGCGGAACGGTTCACCGTCGTCGCGCCCGACCTGCTCGGCCACGGCGAGTCCGACAAGCCCGACGCCGACTACTCCCTCGGCGGGTACGCGAACGGCATGCGCGACCTGCTGACCCTGCTCGGCATCGACAAGGTCACCGTCGTCGGCCACAGCTTCGGCGGCGGCGTCGCGATGCAGTTCGCCTACCAGTACCCCGACCGCACCGAGCGGATCGTGCTCCTGTCCTCCGGCGGGCTCGGCCGTGAGGTCTCGCCGCTCATCCGCTTCCTCACGCTTCCGGGCAGCGGCACCGCGCTGGCCGTGGCGACCTCGCGTCCTTGGCGGGCGGCGGTCGCGGCCGGGCTCCGCGGGCTGTCGCGCACGGGCCTGACGCCGCTGCGCGACCTCGGGGAGGTGGCGCGCATCTACGAGTCGTTCGCCGACCCCCGCACGCGGCTTGCGGTCCGGCGCGTGACGAGCCACGTGCTCGACTGGCGCGGGCAGTTCGTCACGATGACCGACCGCAGCTACCTCGCCCGGGTCGTGCCGGTCCTCGTCGTCTGGGGCGCCGACGACCTCGTCATCCCGGCCACCCACGCCGACATCGCGCGACGGCAGGCCTGGTCCGACGTCCACGTCCTGGCCGACGCGGGGCACTTCCCGCACCGCGACCACCCCGACGAGGTCGTCCGCCTGCTCACCGAGTTCGTCGACGCCACCGTTCCCGCGGCGTACCACCGGGGCCGCTGGCGGGCCCTGCTGCGGCACGGCCAGGACGCGCCGCCTCCCGCCGAGGTCTCAGGCTCGGGGACGGTCACCGTCGCCGGGTGACGGCGGGGGGCCGTCGTCGACGGCCACCGGGTCGCGCAGGACGGGCTCGCCCGACGCGACCAGGCGTCGCTCGTCGTCGCCGCGCGACGCGTCGTCACCGTCGAGGGGGTCGGGCTCGTCGGCGCCCCGCAGGTTGCGCCGCCGTCGTCGGCCCCGGTTGCCGGTGGCCCAGGCACCGATGGAGACCGAGGCCCAGCCGATCAGGATGCCGGCCACGTCGTCGCTGACGTAGTGCCAGCCGAAGTACAGGGTCGCGAGGACCGTGAGGGCGAAGAAGGCCCAGGTGATGATCCGGATGATCAGGCGCTGGCCGGTGCGGGACATGAACAGCGCCGCGGTGAACGTGACCGACACGTGCAGCGAGGCGAACCCGGCGACGCCGTGGATCTTCTCGCTCGCCCACGGGTCGGCCAGGACGTCGACGCGGTTGCGGAACAACGACTCCTGCAGCGCCGTGACGTCGGTGGTGCTGAGGTCCCAGAACAGCGACGGCTGCGCGAACGCCGGGCCGAGGGTCGGCAGGACGTAGTAGCTGACGACGCCGAGCACCCAGTTCAGGCACAGGGCCGTGGCGTACCAGGCGCCGATCGACATGTTCCGGTTGAGCACCAGGAAGGCGCCGAGCGTGATCGGGATGAGCGGCAGGTAGGCGATGTAGGCCAGCGACAGCACCTCGGCCGCGAGGTCGGTGCCGAGCAGGTCGTGCAGCAGCGTCGCGGGGTTGTGGCCGAGGAACAGCCAGTAGTCGAGGTCCAGGAGCTGCTTGTCGAAGAGCACCCCGTCGCGGTAGACGGGCAGGTAGCTCTTGAGGTTGCGGTAGCTGACGTAGCACGCGTAGAAGGTGACCAGGCCCGTCGCGATGTACGCCGTCCGCTTGAGCGTCCACTCCTCGCGGACCACCTCGCGGGCGCCCTGCGGGATCTGGCGCCACCCGCGGCGCCGGATCGCCGCCGGCACGATGCCGGCGGCGAAGAACATGAACGCCAGCAGCGGGAGCCGGACGTAGGCCGGGCCGAGGAAGCCCTCGGGGTCCTTGAGCGGGAGTCCGAGGTGCCAGGAGGAGAACACGGCGGCGCCCGTCACGACCACGGACAGCGCGACCGCGAACGTGTAGGGCCAGCGACGCATGCGCGCCATCCTAGGGTGCCCGCCCTGGGAGTTCCCTGAGACGTGCGCCTCGCCCGTGGTCCGCGACGCCGCCGCCCCGCTCAGGCGTCGCCGCCTTCCTGCTTCACGCCCCGGGTCGCGGTCGGGTCGTCGATGCGCAGGTCGGTGAACGCCTGCTGCACGACGGACTGCGGCACGAGCTCCTGCTGCGCGAGGCTGTGCAGGACCGAGACGACGATGGACTCCGCGTCGACCTGGAAGACCCGGCGCGCGGCGGCCCGGGTGTCGGCGAAGCCGAAGCCGTCGGTGCCGAGCGACTGCCAGGGTCCGGGGACCCAGCGCGCGATCTGGTCGGGCACGGCGCGCATGTAGTCGCTGACCGCGAGCGTGAGGGACGTGCGGTCCATCAGCTGGTTGGTGACCCACGGGAGGCGCTGGTACTCGCCCGGGTTGTTCAGGTTCCAGCGCTCGGCGTCGACGGCGTCGCGGGCGAGCTCGTTCCACGACGTCACCGACC
>SXGT01420545.1_pt1 | contig 10699 bp, 6 predicted proteins | sample 3176221 | NCBI WGS metagenome assembly SXGT01 (sample SAMN11356862, study PRJNA531348) | freshwater metagenome | isolation source: freshwater sample F1-120 | place: China: Fuxian Lake, Yuxi | collected 2017-12-25
CAGGGGGTCCTGGAGCCGGCGCGCGATACTGATGGCCCCGCGTACGGTCAAGTCGAGTGTGGGGAACTCTTCCCGTGCGACCGCGCTCGCCGAGTAGATGGATGCCCCAGCTTCGTTGACGACGACCGTCCTCACGCCGGGACGTAGGGATTCGAGTCCGGTGCAGAAGTCGACGGTTTCACGTGACGCCGTACCGTTGCCGACAGCGATGAATTCCACAGCGTAGCGATCGATGAGCCGTAGGAGTTCGCGCTCTGCTCCCGCCGTGTCGCTGGTCGGCGCGGTTGGAAAGACAGTCGTGTGGGCGACGAACTTGCCCGTCGCGTCGATGACCGCGACCTTGCAACCGGTCCTGAACCCGGGGTCGATGCCGAGAATGACCGTGTTGGTCGCTGGCGGAGCGAGCAACAACTCGCCAAGATTGGTCGCGAAGACGCCGATGGCGTCGTGTTCAGCGGTCTCCCGGAGCGACGTCATCACTTCGCCCGCGACCGACGGCTTCAGTAACCGTGTGTAGCAGTCTCGAACAGTGCTTTCGAGTTCGCTCCTGAAGAGGAAACCCGGGTTCGTGAGCCACTGTCGCGCCAGCGCGGCAACGAGGCCATCGTCGTCGGCCTCGATGCTCAGTGACAACGCGTGCGCGGCCTCGCCTCGACGCATCGCCAGGAGTCGGTGTGAGGTCAGCCGTCTGATCGGTTCGCGATGGTCGTAGAACTGCTCGAAGCGGTGATCGTCGCCAACGCAGCCCCGCTTCCGCCGCGTCCTGATGAAACCACACTGCAGTTGCCCACGGAGCCAGGCGCGCGTCGTGGGTGCTTCGGACCAGCGCTCGGCCACGATGTCGCAGGCTCCGCTCAGCGCCACGCTCGCGTCCAGGACGTCGCGGGCAGGATTGATGAAAGGGGTCAGGAGAGCGGTACGAGAAGCCGGGCGCGCGACTTGGGCGGCCAGGATGTCCGCGAGTGGCGCCAGCCCGCGCGTGCGCGCAATGGCGGCCCGAGTCTGGCGGGTGGTCTTGAACGGCCGAGCCAGGTTGTCTACGGCCCGCGTGTCAGTCGCGTCCCGGATCGCTCGTTCCAGTGCGTGGTCCAGCTGGCCCTGGTCGGCGATGAACCGGAGGGCCTTGTTCTTTCGAACAACCAGTTCCTCCGCCGCAGCCAACGCGACAGCGATCGCGCCGACCTGGACTTCGTCCATTCCACCGGTTCTCTCCTAGCGATACCGGGCGATGAACGGGATGGTGTTGCCGTCGGCGAGGAGCGCCATCGTCTCCGAGACCAGACGGGGCGCGAGTTGTTGTGCGGATGCGGTCGCCACCGCCGCGGCCGCCCGATCGAGCACCACGTGAGGCGGGGGGACAGAGCCGGCCAGGTCCATGGAGGCTGGCCGGACTAGTTCAAGAGATCGAACAAGGCGCTGTATTTGAGCGTCAGCGTTCGCCCGGCGCCAGGCGGGACAGTGCTACCGAGGCCCTGGATGTCGTTGTAGACGATGAAGAGGCCGGTGTTGGCGTCTGAGAGCAGACCAAAACGGAGGTTCGACGACCAGAGGTCGGCGCGGTCGTTGTACTGGACCAGGGCCTGCACGAACATGCGGGTCGTGAAGGAGTACGACACGCGAAAGCGCGCGAGGTTGGTCGTGAAATCGCCCCCCGGCAACTGGAGGTCGTTGTAACTCCACTCGAAGATCGTAGTCAGGGTCTCGCCAAGGCGGGCAGCCACCGACGGCGTGATGGTGACCCGCTCGCCGCCAAACAATCCACCGACAATCACATTGACGTTGCCGTTGACCGGCGCCCCGAGATTCGTATTTCCGGCGAGCTGCATCTCTTTGTGGTCGTAGGTCCCCGGCGGAATGAAGACATCCGGGAAAATCTCGAACTGCTCGAGGACGCCCTCCCGGGTGACATTCATCCCCGTGTGAATCTCGTAGCCGTTGCGCCACTCGAGGTGGTTGTCGATGTGCGTGAACTGGGTCTGTTGATAGCCGGTCACGAAGTCGAACACCGTGTTGTGGTTGACGTGCGGGCGCACCTCGTGGAGGCCCCAGAAGTTCGCGGGACGGAAGGTGGTGAACACGCTGCCGTTGGCCCGTCGGTAGCTCTCGCGAGCGAGGAAACCGGCCTGCGGGTTGAAGTTGGGAGCCACCTCCGTGTAGCCCAGTGACAGGCGCACCTGTTCCGAGGCGTATTCGCTCGAGATGGCGTACGCGTGTGAGGCGGCGGTCGGGTCATCTGAGGCGCCGGTCGTACCCGGCGACGTGTCCGTATCCGCAGCGAAGCCGGAAATGGTGCCCCCCTCACCGATGCCGACGCGTCCGTCCACCGCAAACGTCCGGTTGTAGTCGTCGCCAGCCAGGTCGGTGCCGGCCAGTTCACCGTTGGCTTGTCGGTTGACGAACATGACGCCGATGTTAGAGCGGTTGGCGAGGTCCTGCCGCACGCGTCCGACGGTGAAGTTCTGCCGCGGCGTGCCAGTGGCTGCCTCCGCCGCGGTCTGCATGTTCAGGAACCCGACGTTGGTATTCGAGCCGACCTTGCCCGAGAGCCGGCCACCACCGAGGATCGGTATCTGAGCCCCGTTGTCGTTCAGTCCGATCCGGCGGCTGAAAAAGAGATCAACCTGGCCCGGTTGTCCCACCGAGAAGATACCGGCGTTCTCCAGGAAAAACGGGCGTTTTTCCGGAAAGAACAGATTGAAACGATCGAGGTTGACCTGCTGGTCGTCGACCTCGACCTGGGCAAAGTCTGTGTTGTAGGTCAGGTCGAGCGTCATGCTCGGCGTCACGCTGTACTTGAGGTCCGCCCCGAATTCGCCGGTCCTGGTCGTGCGATCGTCCCGCGTGCGCGTCAGCGACTGACCGAGCAGGTAGGGCGTGAGCTGCAGGTTCCGCTGCGGCGGCACCTCGACGCCTTCCAGGACGCCGGCCAGTGAAATGCGGTTGATGTCGTATTGCCGAGGCAGTGGGGCCCAAAACGCTTGCTCGTTGCGCGCGCGGATATTGCGCTGGAAGTTCATCCCCCAGGTCTGCACGTCGGTCAGCGGGTAGCGTAGCGTCCTGAACGGGATCGCGAGTTCCGCCGTCCAGCCGATGTCGGTGACCGACGTCGCTACCTGCCACACCCCGTCCCAGTTGACGTTGAAACCGCCCCCGGAGCCGCCCTGCTGTCGGTTGTTCCCGGGCCGTCCACTGCCGCCGCCACCGCCAAAGCGGCCGCTGCCCTGGCCCTCGCTCGTGATCTGGCCGTCGTACTCGACCCCCGCCGGGTTGGTGCCGAACACGAAACCGTTCTGGCGGTCGAGATACGTATCAAGGACCACCTGAAAGCTGTCGGTGTCGGTGAGGTCGGAGTCGCGCCGGCTGTCGGCGGCGATGATCGTGCCGGGGTCTTCGGTGTAGCAGATGACACCCAAGTACAGGGTGTCCTCGGTGTAGACGATCCGCACTTCGGTGCGCTCTGACGCCGGTGCGCCTTCGAACGGCCGACTCTGCACGAAGCCGGTCGCGGGCATGGCGCCGGCATACGCGGGGTCGTTCAGCACGTCACCGTCCACGGTCGGACCGTCGGTGACACGCAGCGACTGCGCCGCGGGCGCGGCGGTGGTCGGCACCTGGGCTGGTTGCGCGAGCACGACCGCCGGGACGGACCAGATGACAACCCAAGCCAGAGCGGGGCGAACGCGGTGAATCGGCAAAGTCATAGATGTCGGATTCCTGATTGCGGACGAACCGCTCATTCTAGCAATCTTGGGCGGCAGATTCGTCGCCGGGAAGACGCCCTTCGGGGGGCAGACGTTGCAGTCGGCGATGCTAGTCACCGGTCGGGTGTTTCCTGGCTCCGGCCGTCTTGGTGCGGGCGGTGCTCCTACCGCCGGACTTTTTCCTCTCCCACCATTTCTCTTCGCCAGCGACCTTCGTGGCCTTGTGGCGCGCCTTCGGAGGGCCGTCGGCCTTCGCGAACCTGTGGGGCGTCTTGTGTCGCTCACCCCGCGGACGTTCTGGCCGAGGCTCCAAGGGGCCTTCGGTGTCCAGTTGGATGGCGAGTGCCTGCTTGAGGACCCGAACGCGCCGTAGGCGGAGGAGGACGTCCTCGGGGAGATTGGCCGGTAGTTCCACGGTGCTGTCGACCTCATTCAGCCGGACACGGCCGATGGACTTGCCGGTCAGACCCGCCTCGTTGGCGAGTGCCCCGACGATGTGCCGTGCTGTGGCTCCGTGCTTGTGGCCCACTTGAATCCGGTAGCGGTCCATGGGCGGGGCGTCCCGGCCGGCGGCCGGCGGGCGTCCCGGGCGGTCGGGCCGTTGCTCTCCGCGTGGCGCCGAGAGCTTCGGCGGGCGGACCTTGTCCGGCGGCGGCTGCAAGGGGCGCTCGCGTTGGAGCTGGAACGCCAGCACGGCTGCGGCATCCTCGGTCGAGCAGCTGTTGTCGGCGGCGAAGTCCCGGATCAACTGCCTGAAAAATTCGAGTTCCTCGTTGCTGGCGAGGATGGCCTGCATCTTCTCTTTGAACGCCCCGATACGGCGTTCAGCCAGCTGCTTGCGACCGGGGACCTCGATCGACGCGATAGGCGACCGGGTGGCGCGCTCGATGGCGCCCAGCAGTCGCTGCTCCCGCGCGGTGACGAAGGTGATGGCGGTGCCGCCGCGACCCGCCCGGCCCGTGCGTCCGATGCGATGGATGTACCCTTCGGCGTCGTACGGGATGTCGTAGTTGATGACGTGGCTGATCCGGGGGACATCGATCCCGCGCGCGGCGACATCGGTCGCAATGAGGATGTCCAGTGTGCCCGCCCTGAACCGGCCGATGGTGCGCTCGCGCGCCTGCTGGTTCATGTCGCCGTTGAGCGCGTCGCAGGCGAAGCCGCGCGCTTCGATGCGTTCGACCAGGTCCACGGTGGCGGTCTTGGTGCGCACGAAGACCAGCATGCCGTCAAAGTCCAGGGTCTCCAGCAGACGGGTCAGCGCATCAAGTTTGTCGGGGCCGTGCACGAGGCACGCCTGCTGCACCGTATCGGTCACCGTGACGGTGTCTGACACGATGCGAACCTCACGGGGATCGCGCAGATGGGTCTCGGCGACGGCGCGGATACGAGCCGGCATGGTGGCCGAGAACAACGCGGTCTGGCGTGTGTCCGGCGTGTGCTGCAGGATCCATTCGACATCGTCAAGGAAGCCCATCCGCAGCATCTCGTCCGCTTCATCGAGCACCAGCGTCCGAAGCGCGTCGAGGACCAGGCTGCCTCGTTTGATGTGGTCCATGACCCGGCCCGGAGTCCCGACGACGGCGTGGACGCCACGGCGCAGCTGCCGGAGCTGTCCCGAGTACTCCTGCCCGCCGTAGAGCGGCACGACGTGGAAGCCGGTCATCTCACTGGCGTACCGCTGAAACGCCTCGGAGACCTGAATCGCCAACTCGCGCGTTGGGGCCAACACGAGTATCTGGGGCTTGGCCTGGCTCATGTCGATCCGCGACAGGAGCGGCAGGGCGAACGCCGCGGTCTTCCCGGTGCCGGTCTGAGCCATGCCGATCAGATCGCGCCCGGCCAGCAGGTGCGGGAGACTCTCGGCCTGAATGGGCGTGGGCTGCTCGTAGCCGATACGCTCAACGGCGCGCAACACGGCCGGCGCGAGGGGGAAGGCTGCGAAACCAGATGGCGACGGATTGTCTTCTTGGGGCACGGGGGCCTCGCGACACTGACCGATCTACGGTGCTGAGGAACGAAGGGCGGGAGTGACGCGCTAGTGTAGCACTGCGTCGGCCAGAGGCGGTAGGCCACGTAGGGCGTCTACCGACGCGCGCGGGGGGGCGCGGGATCGGACGCCGGCTTCAGTCCCACGAAGATGGTGTGTTTCGAGCCGCCCTTTTCGCGACGGGCGCGTACGCGCTCGGATTGCGCGTTGAACCCGTGGAAGCGGAGACGCTGTTCGAACTTGCGGTCATCCCACGCCGACCAGACGGCCAGTGTGCCGCCGGGCTTGAGCGCGGCAAAGGCGGCGGCGACACCGGCGTTGTCGTAGAGCCCGCAATTGTTGACGGAGGTAAACGCCGACGGCCCGTTGTCGACATCCAGCAGAATCGCGTCGAACTGTCCCGTATGCGTCCTGAGGCTGAAGCCGACGTCTGTAATCACGACGCGCACCCGCTTGTCGCCAAGCGGGTGGTCCGCCAGCGGTGCCAGCGGGCCACGATTCCACTGCACCACGGCCGGCACGAGTTCGGCCATGGTGACCACCGCATCGCGGGGCAGCAAGTCCAGCGTGGCGCGGAGCGTGAATCCCATCCCGAGCCCGCCGACGAGGACCCGTGGCCGTTCCACGGTGGCGAGCCGTCCGCAGGCGCGGGTGGCCAGCGATTCTTCCGACCCGTGGGTGCGGCTCGACATCAACGTCTGACCATTCACCAGAATCACATACTCGCCGTCCCGCTCGGTGAGACGCATGTCGTTGCCGTCCGGGGTGACGGTCTGCCCGAGCTCTTTCCACGGTTTCATGATCGGCCTGTCGCCTTCGTGTAGACGCCAACCCAGAGTGCATCCGCCGAATCGAGGTGGCGGCGGAGCCAGCGTCCAAAGGCGGCCGGGGAGTCGACGTAGATCGGTTCTTCAGGCACGACTCCAAGACTACGCCAGACCGCGTCGCGGATGGGACTGAAGCGGGGGAGCGCCGCAGAGTAGAATGCTGAAGCACCCGTGACAGTGCTCGAGATTGGAGTCTTTACGATGCCTTTGCGAAGCCTTACCTCACCGTCTGCGCTCGTCCTGGTCCTGGTGGGGGCGCTCGCACTGAGCGCCGTCCCCGCCGGTGGTCAGCCGGCGGCCGGCGCGTTCGTGCCCGTCACCGACGCCATGCTGCAGAACCCGTCACCCGATGACTGGCTGATGTGGCGCCGGACGCTCAACGGCTGGGGCGACAGCCCGCTCGATCAGATCGACCGCGACAACGTCGGCGACCTGCAGATGGTCTGGACGCGTGCCTTGGCTCCGGGTGCACAGGAGGGCACCCCGCTGGCGTACAACGGCATGTTGTATATGCCGAATCCGAACGAGGTGGTGCAGGCCATCGACGCCGTCACCGGCGACCTGAAGTGGGAGTACCGGCGGGACATCCCCGATGACGTGGCCGAGATCCTCGGCGGCCTGACGGAGAACAACCGCAACCTCGCGATCTACGGCAATCTGATCATCGACACGAGTAACGACGACTATATCTACGCGCTCGATGTGCAGACCGGCGAGCTGGTGTGGGAAGAGCAGATCTTCGACTATCGAGTCCATCCGGCCCGGCACTCCTCAGGTCCCATCATCGCCAACGGGAAGGCGATTTCGGGCAGAAGCTGCCGGCCGTTGGCCGGACCGGTCTCCTGCGTCATCCTCGCGCACGACACCGCGACCGGGGAGGAGTTGTGGCGCACCAACCTGATCCCCAGGCCCGGCGAGCCAGGCGACGAGACCTGGGGAGGCGTGCCGTATGAGGAACGGATGCACGTCGGATCGTGGATGGTGCCCAGCTACGATCCCGAACTGAATCTGGTCTATGTCGGGACGTCGGTCACCTCCCCGGCCCCCAAGTTCATGCTCGGCGGCCATGACAACCGCCACCTCTATCACAACTCCACCCTGGCCATCGACGGTGATACCGGCGACATCCGGTGGTACTACCAGCACCTGAATGACCACTGGGACCTTGACCATCCCTACGAGCGGCTGTTGGTCGATACCGCCGTGGCGCCGGACGCGAGCGAAGTCTCCTGGATCAATCCGCGGCTCCGCCCCGGTGAGACGCGGAAGGTGATAACCGGGATTCCAGGCAAGACCGGCGTGGTCTACACACTCGACCGCGAGACCGGCGAGTTCCTCTGGGCCACGCCGACGGTGCCTCAGAACGTCATCAGCAGCATCGATGGTGGGACGGGTGCGGTCACCGAGAACTCGGAAGTGGTGTTCACCGGGCTGGGCCAAGAGGTGGTGGCCTGCCCGTCCTGGGGCGGCGGGAAGAATTGGCCCGCGGGCGCCTACAGTCCCCTGACGAACAGCATGTTCTACCCCCTGCAGCAAACCTGTGCCCGGGTGCTGTCGACGATGGACGGCGGCCTCGCCATCTATCGTTTGGCGGCGCGGTTCGAGCTGCCGCCTGGGACTGACCAGCTCGGCACCGTGCGGGCGATTTCGGCCGAGACCGGGAAGACCGCCTGGTTGCATGAGCAGCGGGCCGCGACCTACGCGCTGGTCACAACCGGTGGGGGACTGGTGTTTGGCGGGGACGGCAACGGACGATTCCGCGCCTTCGACCAGGAGACTGGCGACGTGCTGTGGGAGATCAACCTCGGGTCGCCGGTGACCGGGTTCCCGATTACCTATGCGGTCGACGGACGGCAGTACGTGGTCGCGAGCACCGGGACTCGCCGGGAGGGGTTGACGCCCGAGCTACAGCCCAGCGCCGGCAATAATATCTTCGTCTTCGCGCTCCCGAACTGAGCCCGCGCGCGACGCGCGCCGCAAGAGTGCCAGCGCGGCTGTCGCGGATGTGCGCCCGCCCGCCGGGAGATGGCGCGCCAGGACGCCGGTGACGTTGGCCACCGCCAGACTGACGCCGTGGAGGTCGTGCTCGGGGTCTGTGCCCGGCGCGGGACGTGGGTGCCCGGACGCGCGGCAGCACGGTGGTCCATGCCCACTATCATCGACAACGACACGCAGCCGGGGACACGCCCAGTCGACCTCCACCGGCACGACGCCGGAGAAGTTTCCGGGTCGATAGCTGGTGCCGGCGTGCGCACGGGCCGCAACCACGAGGCTGCCTGCGCGCGTGGCGTCGTGGGTCGCCTTACGTAACCGCTGGCCCGGGTCCGGGTGTGTGGTGCCGAGGCTGAGGTTGATCAAGTCGACCTGATGGTCACAGGCCCAGCCGATGGCGGACTCGAGGGCCTCAACCGACGCCGACAGGTCCCAATCGAACACCTTCACGGCGAAGACCTCGGCGTGCGGCGCACGCTCCTGGATCGCGGCCGTCACCGCGGTGCCGTGACCGAGTCGATCGAAGTAGTCGGGAGCGGTCGAGCCGTCTGGCCGGATGGTCACACCGGCCGCAATGCTGCCGATGTGGGGGTGCGCCAGGCTCACCCCGCTGTCTATGATCGCCACACGAACGGCCCTGGCTGTCATCGTCGTTCGCCGTGCCCTCGCGTACGAGGGGGGCAGGGCTCGATGCCGGTCAGGCGCCGACGAGCTGGCCGTGGGCGGCCGCCCGTCGCGCAAGAAATTCCGTGTAGTCGTACTGATGGTCGAGCAGGCCGTCATCGGTGATTTCGATGACTCGGTGACTCAGCGACTCAATCAGTTCCACGTCGTGGGATCCGAAGATCAAGGTGCCGGTCCGTTTCGCCAACGCGGTGTTCAACGCGGGGATCGACTCCAGGTCCAGGTGGTGGGTGGGCCCGTCCAGACTCAGACACTGCGGATCCTCGAGCATGAGCCGAGCGATCATGCATCGGACACGCTCTCCTCCCGAAAGTACCCTGACGGACTTCCGCGACTCCTCGCCGGTGAACAGCATCCGTCCGAGAAACTGTCGAATGAACCCCTCGTCTTTTTCTTCACTGAATTGACGGAGCCAGTCGATGACGTCGAGGTCCTGCTCGAAGAGGTGCCCGTAGTCCTTGGGGAGGAACGAGCGGCGGATCGACTCGCCCCATTTCACGGTGCCGGTGTCTGGTGCCTGCACACCGGCGACGATCTCCAGGAACGCGGACACCGCCACCGAACTGCGGGAGACCACGACCACCCGCTCGCCCCGTCCGATCGTCAGGTTGACCCCCTCGAAGATCGGTGTGCGGTCCACCGACTTCGACAGGTTCTCGATGCTCAGCATCGACTTGCCATGCACTTTCGAGGTGTCGAACAGGATGTGCGGATATTTGCGGGATGAGGGTGGAATCGCCTCGACATCCAGCTTGTCCAGCATCTTCTTGCGTGACGTGGCCTGCTTGGACTTTGAGGCGTTGGCGCTGAATCTGGCGATGAACTCTTTGAGTTCGATGGCCCGTTCGTCGTTCTTGTCTTTTTTGGCCTGTCGATGTCGGAGCGCCATCTCGCTGGCGCCACGCCAGAACTCGTAGTTGCCGGTGTACATCCGCACCTGACGGTAATCGATGTCCGCGATGTGGGTGCACACCTTGTTCAGAAAGTGCCGGTCATGCGACACCACGATGACGGTGTTTTGAAACGAGAGGAGGAATTCTTCCAACCACAGGATCGAGTCGACGTCCAGGTGATTCGTCGGCTCATCGAGCAGCAGGATGTCGGGATCGCCAAACACGGCCTGTGCCAGCAGCACTCTGATCTTGTCGCCGTCGTCGAGGTCACGGACCAGCACGCCGTGGCGTGGCACCGGGATGCCCAGTCCGCACAAGAGTTCCCCCGCCTGCGCTTCGGCTTCCCACCCGTTCATCTCGTCGAATTCCGCTTCCAGCTCGGCGGTGCGCATGCCGTCCGCCTCATCAAAATCAGGCTTGGCGTACAGCGCGTCTTTTTCCTGCATGATGGCGTACAGCCGCTCGTGGCCCATCAGCACGGTGGACAGCGCCTCGAAGTCATTGAACGCGAAGTGATCCTGCTTCAGGACGGCGAGCCGGAGACCGGGCGGCACCACCACCTGGCCGGCATACGGGTCCACGTCGCCTGCCAGGATCTTCAGGAAGGTCGAC
>SXGT01669075.1_pt1 | contig 10699 bp, 10 predicted proteins | sample 3176221 | NCBI WGS metagenome assembly SXGT01 (sample SAMN11356862, study PRJNA531348) | freshwater metagenome | isolation source: freshwater sample F1-120 | place: China: Fuxian Lake, Yuxi | collected 2017-12-25
TATCAACATAAGGCGCTACTTGGTCGGCCAATGCTACGGTTTGGTCGAAATCCAGTGAGTCCAACGCCATTTGAATTAATGGTCTTGCCATGTGAAGTGCTCCGAAAGTTTTTAATTATTAGTAATAGCTGATTTTGCCAGTTGCAGAAATCCGCCAAGGTATGTCACATACTCGTGATGCACTGGCAACTGTATGATAGAAAGGGGATATATGTCAATGCCTACTACCCTGTATATTTGGATAGCAGCCAGCTTGAGGCATTTTATACTGATAGAGCAAAGCTTGCTGGCTTCGCCCTATCAGTCTAAGGCTGATTATTTATCTTTCTTGACCTGATTACCGCCCTCCTTTACATCAGGTTCTTTCGGCTTAGAAACTGGGTCGTTAGAAAAAAGAATGTCTTTTTCATTGGCTTTAATAGTTTTTTCACCAATCCCGGTCACATTTTCCAGGTCTTGCAAAGTTTTGAACGAACCGTGCTCGGTTCTGTACTGAACAATTGCCTCTGCTTTTTTGGGCCCTATCCCGGACAAGGCATTAGAAATGGTTTCTGCATCCGCTTCGTTGACATTGACCGGCTCAGCTAATCCAAAAACAGGAAAAAACAATAGAATTGCAAAAAATTTAAGCATGGAATCCCTCCAATTATTGACAGGCATAATTTATGACATCAAGCATCAGCACAACCCGTCGCCTGACATCAAAAGCTAGTCTAGCCAAAAAGATCATTCTTGCAACTATTTAATCCACACTTGCCGTGATTAATGCCCGAATTGGCGCCGGCAATCCTTCACAAGTCAGATCACCACCTACATTCAAAAAGTTTTTCAACGAATAAAACCTCATCCATTCTGTACTTCGTTGTTCTTGAACACTCGTTTTAGTGACATCGACCAACTTGATGTTTTTGAATCCACAACGCCGCATCCACAACATCAAAGCCTTACAACTCGGCAAAAACCAGACATTTCGCATTTGTGCATAGCGATCTTCAGGCACGAGCACCGAATCTTCAGCCCCCTCAATCACCAAGGTCTCAAGCACCAACTCCCCTCCAGACCGCAAACACCCTTTTAACTCTAACAAATGCTCAATAGGCGACCGCCTATGGTACAAAACCCCCATTGAAAACACCGTATCAAACAACTTCATGTCGACGGGCAAATCCTCGACACCTAACGGCAAAACATATACCGCAGCCTGACCATAAAGTTTCTTAACAGCCTGAAACTGCATGATATTCAACAGCATAGGATCAACACCCACAACCAATCTCGCCCCGGCACCGAGCATACGCCAACAGTGATATCCATTGCCGCAACCAACATCGAGAACCATTCTATTCTGTAAAGAAGCGATATGCGGCTTTAGCCGCTCCCATTTCCAATCAGAGCGCCATTCCGCATCGACCTCGACACCCATAACCTGATAAGGACCTTTACGCCAAGGATGCAGCGCCATCAAATGCTCACGCAATTGCCAGGACAACACTTCGGACAAGTCGCCCTGACAGCCCATTCGGACGGAATCCAGCAAATCAACACTGCTAGGCGTTAAACTTGGCATCGCCTCTATGACGCTTAGCCATCGCGGCAAATCACCATGAGCTTGCAGATCAAAAGCGCTAATTAATTGATCCGCAAGTTGTTCCGCCCATACACTTGCCCCAAGATTTTCAAGCTCTTTTAAAAGCGGTTGATAATCAAACACCTTAATCCTGACAACTCGGAGCGGTAAAATTTAGAATCAAACTTGCGGTTAACATATGGAAAACGCCTGCAACTTCTTTACAGGCATTCAAAATGAAGGCCATCGTTATCTCTAACTACCTTATCGCCAGATAACGCTTGACTTGTAGAGCGCTTCATCATTCCCCGACAGCGTTAGCTGCAACAGAAAAAGTGAGGCGCACAAAATCACGAAAAACTTAGGAATGGTTGGAGGCTAAGGCTTCAGCGTTGCGCTTTGCCAATTGATTAATCACTTCCTGCAAAGAACCTGTACGCTCCACTTCATTTTTAAAGCTAGTCCGGTAGTTACTCACCAGACTGACGCCTTCAATCAAAATATCGTAAACCTTCCACTGCCCCTTGTTTAACAACATCCGATAATTCACCGCAATCGGTTGCACACTCGGCTGCAGAATTTCGGTCTTGACCATAATTTTCCGAGGATCTTCTTCTGCATTCATGGGCAAAAACCTGACCGACCACTCTTTGAACTCCACAAACGCTCTTGAGTAAGTTCTGATCAGCAACGTTTGGAATTCTTTTTTAAAGGCTTCTTTTTCAGTGACCGAGGCATCTTTCCAAAGTTTGCCTAAAACCAATGAAGATATCAGTTCAAAGTCTGCTCTTGGATAGATGACGGAATGCACAAATTCGGTAATCTTGCGAAAATCCTTGGTGAACCCAGGATCCTGCATTCGGGATTTCAATTGAATGGACGCATCCTCAATCACTTTTTGCGGCTCGACCAATTCCCCGGCATTAACATGGCTTGCAAACGTATTTGCAAAAAAACCCAAACCTAAAATTAAAAATACTTTTAGATAATGCTTCATGATTTTTGTTAACTCCTAAATAACCTAGTGTCGGCCAAATTCAGCGCCCGACGATCAATACGCTGTTACAATAACAGTCGCTTTTGTCGCAAATCCGCCGAGATCGACTAACCTCTTTCAGACCAGCTTACCCAACTATTTTACTATGGAAAAGACGTCACACCCTAAAGACTTTTTCCCGGCCACCCGACTGCGCAGAATGCGTTATCAGGCTTTTTCCCGCCGACTCATGCAGGAAAATCAACTATCTGTGGATGATTTGATTTGCCCCCTGTTTGTGATTGAGGGACAAAACCAACAGCAAAACATTGCATCAATGCCGGGCGTTAGCCGTCTATCTATCGATCTGTTGCTAAAAGAAGCGGAATCGCTGCTTGCGTTAGGTATTCCGGCTATCGCCTTATTTCCGGTCATTGATCGCACACAAAAATCCCTGGATGCAGCCGAAGCCTTTAATCCCGAGGGACTAGCGCAACGAACTGTCAAGGCTTTAAAACAAGCTTTCCCAGAGCTAGGCGTCATCACCGATATCGCTTTAGATCCATTTACTTCACACGGACAAGACGGATTGCTCAACGAACAAGGTTACGTCATCAATGACGAAACCGTTGCCGTCCTCTGCAAACAGGCGCTTTCCCACGCAGAGGCTGGTGCAGATATCGTCGCACCATCCGACATGATGGACGGACGTATTGGCGCCATTAGACAAACCCTGGAAAATCACGGTCACATTAATACCCGCATACTGGCTTATTCTGCTAAATATGCCTCCAGTTTTTACGGACCTTTCCGGGATGCGGTAGGATCAGCAGGCAACCTGGGTGGCGACAACAAGTACAGCTATCAAATGGATCCTGCCAATTCGGACGAGGCCTTACGTGAAATTGCCCTGGATATCCGGGAAGGCGCCGACATGATTATGGTTAAACCCGGCATGCCTTATCTGGACATCATTCGCCGAGCTAAAGACGCATTTGGCGTACCGACATTTGCTTATCAGGTCAGTGGCGAATACGCCATGCTGAAAGCCGCCGCTCAAAACGGTTGGCTGGATGAAAAACAAGTTGTGCTCGAATCGTTACTCGCCTTTAAACGCGCGGGTTGCAATGGCATACTAACGTATTACGCCAAAGCCGCCGCGCAGTGGTTAAAATAATCCTTATTATCAAGAGGCCTTAGCATGCAAGACGATCAGGAAGAATCCTTACCGCTGATTCGCCATTTCGGCCTGGAACAAGCCATCTTTATTTTGATGCTGCTACTGTCGTTGTTTGGCATGACCATCACCGACTTTTCCAGGCATGACGGCTATGTATACTGGCTATTCATGGTTCTAGTATTTAGCTTGTTATCCATTTTCGTATCGTGGCTACAATCAAAAAGCAGTGAAAATGACTTTGGCAATATCGTCAAAGATCAGGCTTCTCACTGGCTACTGACCTTAGTGGTTGTGGTGTCGGCGTTTTTAGTGCAAAAATCCGGGCAATTATCTGAAAGCAGCGCCGAATTAGTAATATTGCTATTGCTCTCCATGGCTACGATGCTGGACGGCAGAAGAATAGGCTGGCAATTTATCTTGATCGGTTTCTATCTGGCAGCCTGCACAGTCATTATTTCTTTTGTCGATGCCTTCATCTGGGCTTGCAGTGGTCTGGGCGTTTTAATCATTATCGGCACATTTCTCTGGAACAGATGGGTCATTAAACACCACCAAAATGACGTTAATTGACAAATATGCTGTGATTGGTCACCCAATAAACCACAGCAAATCGCCACGCATCCACCAATTATTTGCCGAACAAACCCGGCAAAATCTTAGCTATACAGCCCAGGACGTACCTACAGATCAGTTCATATCCGACGTGGAGCTATTTTTTAAACAAGGCGGCAAAGGCTTGAACTGTACGGTTCCCCTCAAAGAACTAGCCTGGCGATATGCCGATCGCCTATCCGATCGAGCTCGTCTTAGTCAAGCCGTCAATACCCTGGCCCTGGAAGCCGATGGCAAAATTTTTGGCGAAAATACCGATGGCATCGGCTTGGTCAAGGATTTAACGGTAAACCATCAAATCAATTTAACCGATTGTCGAATTTTGATTCTAGGCGCAGGCGGCGCTACTCGCGGCATATTACCCTCCCTATTCGAACAACGCCCTGCACAAATCACCATAGCCAACCGCACCCCCGTTAAAGCTGACCAGCTAGCAAGTGAATTCAAGCCTTTGGGCAATATATCCAGCAGTGAATTTGTCGAGCTGGTTCATCAGCAATTTGACTTGATCATCAACGCTACCTCTGCCAGCCTTAGCGGACAATTACCGCCACTTCCGGATAAGCTATTAGCTGAAAACGGCTGTTGCTATGACTTGGCCTATAGCAATCAAGCCACCGCTTTTGTGGCATGGGGCAGGTCTCAGCATGCCCATAAAAGTATTGACGGATTAGGCATGTTGGTAGAACAGGCAGCTGAAGCATTTAAACTATGGCGCGGCATTCATCCGGAAACGACTGAGATTATTCGATTGCTGAATAATGAACGCAAACCAACAATCTAACCTAGCAAGACAGTTCGACAACCCACCATTAACGCTCATTTGCCGCACAACATAATGTAACCAATCCAGGATTGATATGGCTTCAATAAAAGGCTTCTTTAGCAAATTTCAGTCATCCTCTTCTGAGCCGCGCCTTGGAAATAAAGTCTCGCCTGAAATTCTGGAGCAATTATTTCCCATTAGAAACCTCAGTCCCGAGATCCGACATAGCTTTGCTTCCGAAAATCATGTCGAACTGATCGATGCCGGAAGCACCTTATTTGAAATTAATAATCCGGCTGATTGTGCGATTTACCTGATCTCCGGAAGCGTCAAATGCACAGACTCGAACGGACGCAGTTACAACATTGAAGCTGGCAGCGACCAAGCCAAATTCCCGCTGTGTAGCGGCAACAAACACACCACCACGGCCATTGCGCAATCTGGACTGAGTATTTTGCGGGTATCTTTGAAAATCATGTCTTCAGGCAATCGCTTTCAACACAAAGCCCTGGAGATTCCTGAAGAGCTGGAAGATAACCAACTGTTAGCCCTGTTTGCCGATCACTACCAGAACCACGAACTAGAGCTGCCGTCTTTGCCCAAAATTGCCATTCAGTTGCGTAATGCCATCCAGAAAGATGTCAGCTTACAGGACGCCGTCAAGATCATTCAATTGGATCCTGTTATCTCGGCCAAGCTGATTGAAGTGGCCAACTGCCCGCTTTATCTGACCGTCGTCCCGGCCAAAAACTGCCTGGATGCCGTCAAACGCATCGGTCTAAATGCTACTAGAAGCCTGGTTGTATCTCTGAGCTTGAAACAAATTTTTCATAGCCATTCGGCGCCCATCATGCACCGTATGGAAAAACTCTGGAAACAAAGCCTGAACTTATCGGCATTGTGTTACGTGCTGGCCAGCACCAGCCGTCAGGCGAATCCCGAAGACGCGTTACTGGCCGGACTGGTCTGCGATATTGGTGCCATCCCGTTCCTAAGCTTTGTCGCCAACCTGCCTGCCGAATTTATTCTCGATGCCGAAATTGAACAGGCTTTACCTATAGTCACCGGCATCGTCGGCGCTACCACACTGAAGGAATGGCAATTTGCCGAAGAATTTATTGATGTTGCCCTAAATTCCGAAAATTGGTTTGAAAACAGCACTGAGGAATTATCATTAACCGATATTGTGGTGTTATCGCGTCTGCACAGCATGATAGGCAAAAAATCCGCTAGCGAATTGCCCGCCATTACCGCCATCCCAGCCGCCAGTAAATTAAAGGGCATCGCATTGTCCCCCGAAAATTCGCTGGCGATCTTGCATGACGCCAAAGCCAAAATTCACGAATCGCTGGCCATGTTGATAAGCTGAAGCCCATGATTTGGAATTTTTTTAAGAAAAATCCACCGACGTCAGAAACGGTTCAGCCAACACTCCAGCCGGTTAAATCCGCCATACCCCTGGATTTTTTGCAAAACCTGATTCCAATCGGTCAATTACCCGCAACGGAATTAACCGCGCTTAACGGGCATTTGCGCCAGTTCAATCCCGGCCAAATCATATTCAATCGTGGCGAAAGCGCAGACCACCTGATGTATTTATACGTCGGCAGTGTGTTTTTGGAGGCCGCCAATGGCTATGGTTACACCACAGAAGAAGCGACTTTCAAAGCCTATTATCCGCTGTCGAATAGCAGTGAACACCAATTTAGCGCCGTTGCCAAAACAGCCACACAAATTGCTTACTTACCCTTATCAACCTTACAAAATGGTTCGAAGGCCAGTCTGGTCAACAACCCATTGCTTAATGAGCATGACATCCCCAAGGCACTACGCCATTCCGAGTTTTTCCAGGGATTCTGCCATGCCTACCGTCAAGATGACCTGCAAGTACCCAGCCTGCCGGATGTGGCGCTAAGGCTTCGCGCCGCCTTGCAAAAAGATATCAGCATCGCCGACGCGGTTAAAATCGTCAATCTGGATCCGGTTATCGCCTCGAAATTGATCCAGGTGGTAAATAGCCCGCTTTACATGACAGCCCAGCCCATATCCAATAGTCATGACGCCATCAATCGCTTAGGTCTGAAAATCACCCAAAATCTGGTCACCAGTATCAGCTTGAGCAAATTGTTCCGCAGCACCAACAAGACCTTACACAGCAAAGTCCAACAGCTATGGAAACAAAGCATCCAAATTGCCAGCTTGAGTTACACCTTGGCTAGCCTGACCCACAAAATCAATCCTGACGAAGCTTTGCTGGCCGGACTGATCCACAATATCGGCGCGCTCCCTATCATCACCTACGCTGAAACCCTGAAAAAAATACCTTATACCGAACAAGAGCTGGAACAAACCCTCCAACTGCTCCAGGCTAAAATCGGGGAATTTATTTTACAAAAATGGCATTTTCCGGAAAGCCTGCAACATATTCCCTGCAAAACCAGTCATTGGTACCTCGACGACCATCCGGGTTTGCAGATTAATGACATTGTGCTGCTGGCGCGCTTCCACGCCCAACTCGGCACCCCACAAGCCCAAAATCTGCCGCCACTAAACACCTTGCCCGCTTATCTAAAATTGGGCGAATATAGCCTGACACCGGACATGTCCTTACAAGCCTTGCATGACGCCAAGCAGCAGATAGCAGAATCGCTCAGTTTTTTTAGAAGCTGAGGCTTGTCCCGGACATTCGTTAGGCCAAACTCCTAGAACTCGGCATACTCGTTTTAAAACTTGCCTGGAACAGACTCCACTGATCAACTGACTAACCCATACCATGACAAATCCTTTGCTAGAAACCACTGAACTGCCACAATTTTCCGCCATTCTGCCTGAACATGTAGAACCGACTATCGATCAGTTACTGGCCGATGCTCGGCAAACCATTGCCGATTGTTTGCAAGCAGGCCACGACTATACTTGGCTTAATTTGATAGATCCTATCGAAGCTGCCGAAGACCGGCTGAACAAAGCTTGGTCACCTGTCAGCCACATGAATTCCGTGGTCAACAGCGAAGCCATGCGCGAAGCCTATAACGCCTGCCTGGGCAAACTCAGTGAATACGCCACCGAAACCGGCCAAAACCGGGCGCTTTTCGAAGCCTATCAAGCGATTCATAACAGCTCAGCGTTTGCGCAACTGGATCGCGCCCAACAACGTATCATCCAAAATGCTTTACGCGACTTTCATTTGTCCGGTGTCGATCTAACGGCGGATAAACAGGCTCGCTATAAAGAAATCAGTCAACAACTATCAAAACTGGCCAGCCAATACGAGGAAAACCTGCTGGATGCCACCAATGCCTGGCACAAACAGATCACCATCATTGAAGAATTGGCCGGTTTGCCGGAATCGGCATTGGCTCAGGCCAGGCAAGCTGCAGAAACAGATGGCAAAGAGGGCTGGCTGATCAATCTGCAATTTCCATCCTATCTGGCGATCATGACTTATGCGGATAATCGCGAACTGCGCCGGGAACATTATGAAGCCTTCTGCACACGCGCTTCGGATCAAGGCCCCCATGCCGGTCAATGGGATAACTCGACCCTCATGGAACAAATCCTGGCCTTACGCCATGAAAAAGCCCAGTTGCTGGAGTTCAATAATTACGCTGAGTATTCGCTGGCCACCAAAATGGCAAAGTCCACAGCGGATGTCGTGCAGTTTTTGGAAGATCTGGCGGATAAATCTTCGCATCAAGCCCAACAAGACCTCGCAGAACTCAAGGCTTTTGCAGCATCCGAATACGGTTTGGACGATTTACAAGCCTGGGATATCGGCTATTACTCGGAAAAAATGCGCCAACATTTCTACCAACTTTCCCAAGAAGAAGTGAAAGCCTATTTTCCTGCCAACCGCGTTGTACCCGGATTATTTGCGATTGTGGAAAAACTCTATGGCTTGCAAATAGCTGAAATTAAAGATTTCGATACCTGGCACCCGGATGTACGCTTCTACCAAATTCTGGACAGCAACGGCCAACTTCGCGGTGGCTTTTATCTGGATCTTTATGCCCGAGCTAAAAAGCGCGGCGGCGCCTGGATGGACGATTGCGTGTGCCGCAGAAAAACTGCCACACAATTACAAAATCCGGTCGCTTATCTGATCTGCAACTTTACCCCGCCCACCGGCAATGACCCTGCTTTGCTAACCCATGATGAAGTGCAGACCTTATTTCACGAGTTCGGTCACGGGCTGCATCACATGCTCACCCAGATTGATCACCTAGGTGTATCCGGTATTAATGGTGTCGAATGGGATGCCGTAGAATTGCCCAGTCAATTCATGGAAAACTGGTGTTGGGAAAAAGCCGCCCTCGAATTAATTTCAGGTCATTACCAAACCCACGAGCCACTGCCGGATGCGTTGTTCGCCAAAATGCTGGCCGCCAAAAATTTCCAGGCGGGCATGCTGATGGTGCGTCAATTGGAATTCAGTTTGTTCGATTTCAAGGTTCACCAGCATTACGACCCGGCTGCAGGCGGTCGCATTTATCAAACGTTGCAACAAGTGCGCGACCAAGTCGCCGTTGTTAAAGTCCCGGCCTTCAACCGTTTTGCTCATAGCTTCTCGCACATTTTTGCCGGTGGCTATGCTGCCGGGTATTACAGCTACAAATGGGCGGAAGTGTTATCGGCAGACGCTTTTTCACTCTTCGAGGAAAATGGTATTTTCAACCGCGCAACCGGCGAAGCTTTTTTACACAACATCCTGGAGCAAGGCGGCAGCGATAATGCGATGACCTTATTCAAAAACTTCCGTGGCCGTGAACCCAACATTGACGCCTTGCTCCGACATAATGGCATAGCAACCAACTAACCCTTCGCTTAGACTCTGGTATCCCCAGACATTGCATGTTCCGGGGTATCAAACTCCTTGCAGACACTAAGAGCCTAAATGATTGAAACAAAGAGTATATAGACGCAAAGACTTACGTCTATGGTCTAATCCGGCTTATCCCAGCTTAAAACCAGTCAAAAAACCTGCCGTACTGCTAACACCGGTACTGGTGATGCGGGTGACGCGATCCATCAAAAAACCGCCGGTTTGTTTGGCGGTATCGGTGGCCGCATTGGCGGCGTCTTGCAGGAACAGATCATTCAACTGAATAATCCCGTAGGATTCGCAGACAAACAGAGTCACGATGATCGCCCCTCCTACCAAAAGCGCAATGCGCAACATTTTTTTGGCAAAATAGCCAACCGCCATACCGATAACAAATGGAGCGCCGACATGGCCCATCAGAAAGCTTGATGAAAAAATATCGTTGCTTGTTGCGTTGGCTTGAAGTGCGGAATCGTTCATAAAACAATCTTAGAGCTTGTAAAAGTCATTAACCTGGGCGTATTAACGCTTCATCGAGTCAAAAAACTCGGCGTTGGTTTTAAAGTCTTTGAGTTTACCCAGCAAGAATTCTGAAGCTGCCAGTTCGTCCATGGGCTGTAAAATCTTGCGCAAAATCCAGGTTTTTTGTAATTCGTCAGGATCAACCAGATACTCTTCACGGCGGGTGCCTGAGCGATTGATGTTGATGGCGGGGTAGATGCGTTTTTCGGCAATTTTACGTTCCAGATGCAACTCCATGTTACCGGTGCCTTTGA
>SXGT01290338.1_pt1 | contig 10698 bp, 7 predicted proteins | sample 3176221 | NCBI WGS metagenome assembly SXGT01 (sample SAMN11356862, study PRJNA531348) | freshwater metagenome | isolation source: freshwater sample F1-120 | place: China: Fuxian Lake, Yuxi | collected 2017-12-25
ATGGCGACCCAGGTGTTGTTCACCAATGGCTGGCGTGCCGTCGTGTTCCGCGACCGGCTCGCCTCCACCACGCTCAGCAGCACCGCCGACGACGACGGCTACCTCTTCCTGTGGCTCCTCGACGGCGACTTGAACTTCGTCACCGGCTACAGCGAGGAGGCGCCCTTCTGGATCGCCCGGCGGAGCGGCAAGCTCTCCAACCGGCCCCACGCCACCGGTTTCTCGAACGGGACCACCGACTACCTCCTCGTGGGCTTCGACAGCGGCGGCAACGCCGTGCTTCGCGCCTACCGCCTCATCTTCGTGTAGCGGGGCCCAAGGCCGGGAGGCGACGGTGCCCCTCTCGGCCCCTGATAGACTCGCCCCATGTTCCGTCCCCTCCTCGGCCTCGCCCTGTTCGCCAGCCTCGCCTGCGGGGGCATCCCCGGCCTGCCGTCCACCTCCAGCGAGCCGCCGCCCCCACCGGCGCCGCCCGCCGGCACGGTCGTGGCCGCGCCCGGACCGGTCGACCGGTACATCGCCGACTGCGCCTACGTGGCGACGGCCACCGCGCCGACCGGCGTGTCGGCGCCCGCGTGCGACATCGTCACCATCGACGCCGTCCCCGCGATCGACGCCGGGGCCTGCGCCGCGAAGCGCGCCCAGTGCCAGGGCGACTGCCCGGGCGAGTGCCGCGCCGCCGAGGCGAGCTGCACCACCCAGTGCACCGACTGCAAGGCCAAGTGTGGCGCCGGCCCGCTCGCCGCCCCGTGTGTGCGCACCTGCGCCGAGAGCCGCACCGCCTGCGAGGCCGGCTCGCGCGCCGGCTTGAGCAGCTGCCAGGACCAGGGCTGCGACGGCGAGTACGCCGCCTGCCTCGCCGCCGTCAGCGCCCGTGCAGAACGGGAGTGCGACACCGACTGCGGCTTGCTCCGCGATTGTGTCTCCGGCGCGCGTCCATCCGGGTCGGAGGCCTGCAACGCCGTGAACAAACGGGCCTCCGAGTTCTGCAAGGCCGCCTGCCGGCCGGGGTAGGCGCCCCGAAAAACGGGCTACACTGAGCGGATGAGTGACGACGACAAGCCCGAGCAGTGGAAGTTCCAGGGGCGCCGCCAGCCCCTCACCGCGGCCTCGCTGGCCGATCCCGACACCCTGCGGGAGGCCCTGAAGCAGCACCTCGCCGACCTCGCGTCGCTACAAGGGGCGGTGTCGCTCGAGTTCGTTTTCGCCCACGCCGACAAGCTGGAAACCTACGTCGTGCCCGGCACGCCTGAAGTCCGGATGGGCAAGGAGCCCGTGGTGGCGGTGTCCTTCGCCCAGTTCGCCACGCGCGACGGCGTGCTCCGCGCCTTCCGCACCGGCGAGTGCCTGCGCGACACCGGCGACGGGCACCGACGCGTGCTCCTGCTGCTGGAGTGGTTTCCCGGCACCGACCGCTGGTGGCTGGCCTCTCGGCTCCTGGGCACCGGCGAGGCCGGCGTGGGCGTTTTCCACGGCGAGTGGGAGGCCGCCGAGGGCGACGGGCTCGACGCCCTCGGTGCGCTCGACGAGAACTTCCGCGAGTGGCTCGACACCGGAGAGGCCGGCGTGTCGAGCATGCACTTCGACGAACACCCCGCGCCCACCGAGGGGATGATCGAGGGCGGGCTGATGGCCTTCGAGGGCCCCCTCCCGGTGGGTGGCCACGAGGTGGCGATCTTCCTGGCCCGCAGCTTCCGCCTGGACGAGGTGTCGCGCCCGCTCGGGCACTTCATCGTGTTCGTCCTGCGCGAGGGCGTGCTCGAACGCTACGACATCACCGAGAAAACCACCGCCGAGCTCGACCCGTTGATCCGCGCCCTCGCCGCCACCAACCCCGAGCTCCCGCACGCCATCGCCCTGGTGCACCCCGCCACCGCCGAGCTGGTCGACGGCAAACACCGCGCCATCGTGTTCATCGTGGAAACCGCCGGCCGCCGCGGCAACATGCTCTGGGTGCAACGGGTGATTGAAGGCCGGCTCGTGCCGAAGGAGTCGATGTACCGCGACCAGGGCGAGGTGCCGGCCGGGAAAGGCTGGATCGGGGTCGCGCCAGAGGGCGTGGAGGTGCACGCGCGGCCCTTGCCCGGTCAAACGCCCATCTCCGACTGAGCGCCGCCCGCGACTCGATACACTCCCCGCGCCATGAGAATCCTCGATCAGCGCGTGTACGTGGGCCCCAACCTCTACGCGAACTTCAAGGTCATCCGCTTCACGCTCGACCTCGGCCCGCTCGAGGATTACCCGAGCGCCACCATTCCCGGCTTCGTCGACGCGCTCCTCGCCCAGGTGCCGAGCCTCGACCAGCACGGCTGCTCCTACGGCGAGCCCGGCGGCTTCGTGCGGCGCTTGCGAGAAGAAGGCGGCACCTGGATGGGGCACGTGATGGAGCACGTGGCCATCGAGCTGCAGAACCTCGCGGGCGCGCAGGTGACCTTCGGCAAGACCCGGGGTGCCGGCGTGCACGGCCAATACCACATGGTCTACCAGTACGAAGACCCGTGGGTGGGCGAAGAAGCGGGCAAGCTGGCCTTGCGCCTCTTGCACGCGATCGTCCCCGAGTCGCTGCGCGGCGACGCCCCGCCCGACCCGGAGTACAACTTCGAGGCCGGGCTCCACCGCCTGATTCGTGGCGCGGAGAAACGTGCGTTCGGCCCGTCCACCGCCTCCCTGGTGCGCGCCGCCGAGTCGCGCGACATCCCCTGGGTCCGCCTGTCCTCGGGCTCGCTGGTGCAGTTTGGCCACGGTTTCCGGCAGAAGCGCATCCAGGCCACCGTCACCAGCGAGACACGACACATCGCCGTCGACATCGCGGGCGACAAGGAGCTTACCAACAAGATCCTTGGTGATCTCGGCCTGCCCGTGCCGAAACAAGACGACGTCTACGACGCCGAGGAAGCGGTAGAGGCGGCGAACGAGCTCGGCTACCCGGTGGTGGTCAAGCCGCTCGACGCCAACCACGGCCGCGGCGTGAGCATCGGCCTCGCTACGCCCGAGCAGGTGCGGGTGGCTTTCGCGGGGGCCGCCGAGCACAGCAGCACCGTGCTGGTGGAAACGCTCATCCAAGGCCTCGACCATCGCATGCTGGTGGTGAACGGCGAGCTGGTGGCGGTGGCCAAGCGCGTGCCCGGTCACGTCGTCGGCGACGGCGTGTCGAACATCCAGGCCCTCATCGACCGGGTGAACAGCGACCCGCGCCGCGGCCTCGGACACGAGAAGGTGCTCACGCGGCTGGAGGTCGACGAGCAAGCGCTGCGCTTGCTCGCCAAGGCCGGTCACACCCTCGCCAGCGTGCTCCCCGCCGGCGAGCTCTTCTACCTGCGCTCCACGGGCAACCTGTCGACGGGCGGCACCGCCATCGACGTGACCGACGTCTGTCACCCGGACAACCGGGAGATGGCCGTGCGGGCGGCCGCCGCGGTGGGCCTCGACGTGTGTGGGGTCGACTTCCTCACCCCCGACATCACGCGCTCCTGGCGCGACGTGGGCGGCGGAATCTGCGAGCTCAACGCCGCGCCTGGCTTCCGCATGCACGTGGCGCCCAGCGAGGGACAACCGCGCGACGTGGCGGCGAAAGTGCTCGACATGCTCTTCCCCTCCGGCATGCCGAGCCGCATCCCCATCGCCGCGATCACCGGCACCAACGGCAAGACCACCACCACCCGCATGCTCGCCCACATCCACAAGCTCGACGGCAAGGTGGTGGGCATGACGACGACCGACGGCGTGTACATCGACGGTCGGCTCACGGTATCCGGCGACATGACCGGACCCGTGGCCTCGCGCATGGTGCTGACCGATCCTCACGTGCAAGTGGCGGTGCTGGAAACGGCGCGCGGGGGCTTGCTCCGGGCGGGCCTCGGCTACCGCCACCCCGACGTGGCCTGCTGCCTCAACGTGAGCAGCGACCACCTCGGCCTCGGCGGCATCCACACGCTGGAACAGCTCGCCGAGGTGAAGCGCATCCCCATTGAAGTCGCGCGCGACACCATCGTGATCAATGCGGACGACCCGCTCTGTCTGCGGATGGTGGAGCGAAGCGTGGCCAAGCGTGTTTGTTATGTGACCCTGCGACCGGACAACCCCCTGGTGCGCGAGCACGTGCGCGCCGGGGGACGAGCGCTGGCCCTGGAGGCCGGCATCAACGGCCAGATGATCACGATATACGACAATGGTTCCCACATCCCGCTGGTGTGGACGCACCTCATCCCCTCCACGCTCGAGGGCAAGGCGCTCCACAACGTGCAGAACGCGATGTTCGCGGCCGGCATGGCGTGGTCGATGGGAGTGTCACTCGAGGCCATCTGCCACGGCCTGCGCACCTTCGATATGACCTTCTACCAGGCGCCCGGCCGCATGAACGTGTTCGACGAGCACGGCTTCAAGGTGATCCTCGACTACGGCCACAACCCGGCCGCCATCGACGCGATGTGCACGCTGGTCGATGGGCTGGGTGCGCGCGGCAAGCGCGTGTGTGTACTCTCCGCCCCGGGCGATCGTCGCGACGAGGACATCCGCGCCATCGCGGCACGCGCCGCGAAGAGCTTCGACCACTTCATCTGCCGGGAAGACGACAGTCGGCGTGGCCGCGCCGACGGCGAGATCGCCGCCTTGCTGGTGGCGGCGTTGCACGAGGCCGGGGTGCCCGCCGACCGCGTGCAGACGGTGCTCGCCGAGGTGGAGGCCACGGAGCTCGGCCTCAAGATGTGCGTGCCGGGCGACCTGCTCCTGGTGTTCGGCGACGAGATCAAGCGGGCATGGAAGCAGATCATCTACTTCGGCGGCCGCAAGCCCCGCGAGGAAACGCCAGTCAAGGCGGCCTACGCGCCGGTGGTGGAGGAGCCGCTACCCGTTTTCGACATGGCGATCGTGCGCGACGAGCGCGGGGTACGCGTGGCGGCGGAGCCGGAGGCGAGTGACTAGCGCCCCTGGTCAGGGCAGCCATTCCCCCCCGCCCTCGAAGCCGTAGAACAACAGGTCGATGGCCGACCACACCCAGATGTCGGGCGCGCCACCGTCGGGACGCGCGGTGACGCCCACCCACTGGCCGCTCATCTCGCCGTTGCCCGGCGCCACGAACTCCACGTCGGCATCGCGCGGCGCGCGGTACTCGCCCGAGAGCGGGCCGAGGAACAGGTAGGCGGCGCCGCGAACGGAGCCGGCCTGGTCGATCCCGGCGCACGGGTCCCGGGGAGGGGGACCCTCGGTCCCGCAGCCGGACCGGGGGAAACCGGGGCGGCCCACGAGCAAGTCCTGCGCGCCGTCGCCGTCCTGGTCGCCCGCCCAGGCGAGGCCCGCCCCGAGGCGCGCGTTCAGGCGGCTGGACCGTATCCCCCAGTCGTACTCGGTCTCGGCGTCCACCGTGCCGGTCACGTCGGGGCCGAGGCCGAAGATGGCGCCGCAGTCGTCCGGGCCATACGAGGAGTACGGGTCAAAGGGGCGGATGTGCTCGCAGTGCCCTGTGTCCACGAATAGGAGGTCGGAGCGGGGAGGCGGCTCCTCGTTCGTCCCCCCGAGGCTGTCGAGCCGGAAGCTGCTCAGTGATGTCGAGTCGTCGTCGCTGTCGGACACGCAGAGGGTCACCTCGCCTGGGGTCGTCACGCCGAGGCTGATGACGCACCCCTTGACGGCGATCTCGGGATAGCCGTCGCCGCTCCTGTCCCCGAGCGACCAAACGTCCGACTGGTCGAGTGTGATCCGCTCGTCCGCCAGCGACCCCTTGATTTCAACCGTGGCAGTCTCTGCGTAAGGAAGTGGCCCTTCAAACACGCCGATCGTGCTTGCGGCCCCGTCGAAGTCGATCATCACGAGGTCGATGAGGCCATCACCGTCGGCATCGAGCAGGCCTGCGTCGTGGGGGTATAGTTCCTGCTCGTCCGCGACGTCCCAGTCCTCGTCGACATACGTGACAGTTTCCACCTCGACCAATCCGGACGACTCAACATTCCCAAAGTGCAGCACCCTCTCCCGTCCAGCATCAGCGTCCACGTACTCATCCCACGCGTACACAGCCGAGTCGTCCCCTGAACGAACGTCGACAAGATAAGACCCGGGGAGGGCCTGACTGAAAGGCGCTGCGCCTGTGAAGGGCGACGCAAGGATCGCGACGGAGGTGACCTCTGACCCGACCCGCATCACGTCGTACGGAAACTGGTAGTCAAACGCGACGATATCCCCCCAGTCGTCACCAGGGAGGAGCACCGTCCGGGCCGGGCCTGCCTCGGCGCTCCATGGCGCCGCGATCGTCACCTCCGCCTCCTCGAGCGACACCACCACCGGGCCCGTGTCTTCGACCGGCGACTCGGGGCAGGCCTGCAACAGGGACATCGCCGCGATCAGGCGCATGACACCCACCCCACGCGGCGCTCGGCAAGCAGCACCACGGGGTCGTTGCCCCGCTCGAGCACGAAACCGCCTGCCGCCGGCCCTGCGCCCGCGTAGAGCGCCACCTGGAGCTCGTAGCGGCGCGCCGCGCAGCCCCCCGGGTCCACGGCGGCGGACGCCAGGACCGTCGCTGCCGGGGCCCAGGCCAGGCGCGTCCACCGGGGCTCGATCACCACGCCGGTGGCGAGATCGACGGGCGCCACGGCCACCGTGGTGCGGGTGTCTGGCGCGGCGGGGTCGAGCAGCAGCACGTAGGCGACGGGGTACACCGACCCCGTGCCCGGGTCGATCGCGCCGGTGATCTCGAACACCACGGCCGAGTCGCACCAGCTCCAACCGGCGGAGCTCTCGAGCTCCGCGGGGAGGGTGTAGCCGGTGGGCAGGGACAAGGCGGGCAACACCATCCGCACCCCCACGGCGCCCACGAGCAGCGCGGCGAGACGCTCGTAGGCAAACCACGCCGGTCGCTGCATCGCGGCAGTGAACGCGGCGTTCGCCTCGGGGTCGAGCACCCCGCTGCCGTCGAAGTGGAGGTCGCGGCGCAGGCCGTGGCCCCGGTACGCGGCCGCCCCGATGAACGAGGTCCAGCCGGCCGCGAAGGCGCCGGCCGCGAGCGCCCCGAGCAGCCGCCGCCACACCTCGTGGGCCTGGAACCGCTCCCACAGCACGGCCTGCGCCTGGTCGTCATCCACGTCGGCCGCCTTGCCGTACTCCTCCGGCACCCGCGGTCCCCACTCCGTGCTCACGCTGACACCGCTCTCCAGGACGGTCAGCTCCACCCACTCGAAGCCCTCGTCGTCCAGGACGTCGCGCACCTGGTACACCTCGTCGACGAGGTGCACGACGTGCAGCGGCGTGTCGCGCCCGGGGTCGCCACCGTCGGTCTTGTCGCCAGTGGCGCCGTGGTACCAGTGCAGGTCGCGCGCGGCCAGCAGCTTCTCCGGGTCGATCCGCGCCTCGCGGCACAGCTCACGAAGGTGCCGGAGGAACTTGCGCATGAACACCAGCTTGCGCGCGCGCGAGATGCGGTGGGTGTCGTTCTCCACCTCGGTGCTGTGCATCCCGGCCATCATGAAGCCGGGGAAGCTGGTCGACTCCCAGCCGAACTCGCGGAGGAAGGCCCGCGCGCACTCGAAGTGCGCGTTGGCCCAGTCCTGGGCGGTGGCCTCCGTGTCGTCGCGACCGTCGTCGCCGACGCGGACATTGCACACCTCGATCTCGTTGAACACCTCGATCCCCAGCACCGCGGTGTCGAGGTAGAACGCCCGCCCCAGCTCCAGGATGGCCCAGCGGTGGGCCTCGCGCAGGAGCGCGGCCGCCGCGGCACAGGTCTCCGCGAGGGCGGCCACCTTGAGCGGCTGTCTCAAGTCCAGGGTGTCGAGGCGGGGGTTATCGACGCCGGCGTCGCGGAGGATGTCCTCCCAGCCGGGCTCCCAGGCCCAGGCGATGGTGGCGTCGAGCCCGGACGGGTCGGCCACGCTGCCCGACCGGTCGGCGTCCCCGCCCCCGCTGTCGCCGATCCGGAGCACCAGCTTGATCCCGTTGCGGCGGGCCTCCACGAGCGCGGTGCCCACCCGCTCGACGTTCTCGTCCGTGAGCACGAGGCTCCAGATGCCCGCCGAGGAGGTGGGCACCGCGGCGTCGCCACTGGTGTCCTTCCACGTCAGGTCGGGCACCCCCCACTGCCGGCACAGCCTCGCGCCGAGGCGTCGCGCGTCGAGAAATTGCTCCCCCGGCCCCGCGTAGGGGCGATCGTCCGCGCACTCCCCCGCGTGGAGGCCGTGCAGGCCCAGGACCGGCGGCTCCCACGACCACGCCACCTGCTCCATCTCCTCGAAGGCCAGCGGGTCCACAGGGTCCGGCGAGAAGCCGAGGGCGAGGCGCGCGGTGTCGACCACCCGGGTGGCCTCGCGAGCCCGAGCGCGCTTGCGGCGGAGGAACGCGCGCAGCGTGCCGTCGAACCCGGCCGGCGCCACCGGGAGATCGCCAGGGGGGTTGCCCGGGAGCGCCGCGACCTGCCACGATGGCGAAGCGCCCGCGACCGCGCCGACGCCTTGCCCGGGAGGGGAACACCCCGCGCCCTCGCCACAGCCGCAGGCGGCCGCCACCGCCTACTCTTCCATCACCAGCGTGACCGCCAGCAGCCCGTCCCAGTCGCCCTGACCGGCGGCGGTGTGGGACACCTCCAGCGTGAGCTCCATGGTGGAACCGAACGGGCCGGTGATCGTGTAGGGCGGCGGCCGCAGCGCCGTGATGTCGGCCGAGGTGTGAAACGGGCTGCCGCCCGGCTGGAGCTGGGAGGGACGCGCGCCATCCCAGCAAGACTCCCACGCCTTGATCACCAGCTTCGTGCTGGGCGCCATCCGGAAGCCGACCGGCTGCACCCGGAGCAGCTTCGCCGCGCCTAGTGCCTTGAAGAGCGACTCGTCATGCGTGTAGACCCGCACCCCCCCCCCTGCGTCGGAAAGGTAGGTTGTTCGAACAAAAACCACGAGAGACTTCTTCACGGGGAACCTCCTTCGTCCAGTGTAGCCGGTCGCGACCGGGGGCGTCAATCGGCCGCCCGCTCCCCCTGGCACAACCCCGCCGAGGCCAGCACCGCGTCGAGGGCCACCGCCGCGTCGTTATTGGTGAGGATCGCCGCGCGCGCCGCTGGACAGGCGTCCGGCGGCAATCGCCGGGGGTGCTCCTCGTACACGTGCACCACCGACCAGCCGAGCGGACGCCGCGCGAGCAGGCCCTGGGCCACCGGCCCCTGGTACAGCTCGCCATCGAGGTGGAGCAGCAGCTCGGCCGCGCTCTCCGCTACCAGGTCGTCGTCGCCCGCGATGAGCGGCACGGCCGTCGTGACCGCCTGGACCTGCCACGCCTCGGAGGGGGCGGGGAGACGGTCGAGTCGCGCCGGGAGGGCCCGGCGCGTGTCGCGAGGCCAGTTCGCGAGCAGGTAGGCGTCCATCCGGGGGACGGGCGCCTCCATGAGCAAGAGCAGGTCGATGGCGGCCACGTGCGCCGGTCCCGGCAGGTAGGCCATCGCCTTCGCCTCGGCGAGGACGCGCCAGTCGCCGGTGACGCCGCTCCCCGGCGGGGCGAGCCGCTCCACCCGGGCGTAGGCCCCCCTGGCCTCGGGCCAGGCTTCGAGCGCGAGGCCGTCCCAGGGCGGGCCGACGGGCTGGAGCGCCACGGCGTCCCAGGACGCGAGCGCCTCGTCGCCACCCCGCCGATCCGGGTCGGCGAGCAACGCCGCCGTGGCCAGCTCCGGGGACAGGAGCGTGGCGAACGCGGGCGTGCCCGCGGGGAGCGACTGCCCGGCAGCGAAGGGCGGCCCCACGGTGAGCACCTCCAGCACCGTCCACGCTTCACCGCTCGACCAGGCGAGCTGCCCACCCTGCGGCGAGATCTCCACCTCGTAGACCGCGAGGACCGCGTCGACCGCCGCCTGCGAGAGCTCGGGCACCCGCTCGACATAGACGACCACCTCGGGACGGTCATCCAGCGACAGCCTGATTTCCACACTGGCTTCCTTCTCCAGCCTGGGCCAGAGACAGCCGATGGCGTGCGGGGCGCCCACGCCATCGATGCCCACCCCGTAGTTGTCTACCCCCTGGGCCACGAGCCGCAGCGCATGACCCTCGCTGGCCCACTCGCGCTCGGCGCTTGGCTTCCCCATCTCCACGTCGCAGGCGTGGAGGCTGCACACCCCGAGAACCAGGAGGCCGTGGCGCATCCGCGGCACATAGCCCGATCCTTGATTTTTTCCTTGCGCTCCCGCTGGTATCAGCATAGCGTCGGGCCGTTCGCGAGCGTAGCAGGTTGAGTGCGGGGCGAGTCGGTGGATAAAACCACCGGGGAACCCCGAGAGTGCCAGGCAACGATCCCGACTCCGCAGCGTTCTGGCTGCACCCCCCTCCCGCCGTGGCGGTCCTCCGGGATGGGGTCTAATGAAACGCCCTCGAGGGCACGAAACGACCGCGCACGAGACAGCGAGACAGTCACATGGGCAATAGGATCTTCGTCGGCAATCTCAACTTCCGCACCAACGAGGACAGCCTCCGTCAGGTGTTCTCCGCTCACGGCGAGGTGACCGACGTTCGCGTCATGGTCGACCGCGACACGGGCAAGAGCCGCGGCTTCGGCTTCGTCACGATGGCCAACGCCGAGCAGGCCACGGCCGCGATCAACGGCACCAACGGCGTCGAAGTGGATGGCCGCGCCATCCGCGTCAACGAGGCCCAGGAGCGCCAGGGCGGCAGCGGCGGCGGCTTCGGCGGCGGCGGCGGTGGTCGCAGCTTCGGCGGCGGCGGCGGCGGCGGCGGCTGG
>SXGT01442001.1_pt1 | contig 10697 bp, 5 predicted proteins | sample 3176221 | NCBI WGS metagenome assembly SXGT01 (sample SAMN11356862, study PRJNA531348) | freshwater metagenome | isolation source: freshwater sample F1-120 | place: China: Fuxian Lake, Yuxi | collected 2017-12-25
AGCTGCAATCCCTACCTTGCTTTTGCGGTCATGCTGGCTGCCGGGTTGGATGGGATTCGCCGTGAGTTATCCGTCCCGGAAGCGACAGAAGAAAATATTTATTTGCTGGACAGGCTTAATTATTCTTCGCGGGATCTGTTACCAACATCTTTGAATCAAGCGCTCAAAGCAATGGAGGACGACGAGGTCATCCGCGATGCGCTTGGAGTTCACACCCATGAAGTTTTTATTAATGCGAAACGTCTTGAATGGGAAGACTATCGGCTCGAAGTAACCGACTGGGAACTCAAAAAATATTTGTCAAACTATTAAGTTTGGACTTTTTCAAAATCAAAAAAGTGGACAGCTAATCGCAATATGCCCTGGCTGCCCACTTTGTTTTTTTATCCACAAACATTACCCATTTAGGGAATAGACCAGTCTTTCACTCCTGCCTATAATCGATCTTATGGAAATTGGTCATTCCATGGCGGCAATGGATTGAGCAAGCCCAGCCTCCTTCTTCGGCTGTAAGGTTATTCTCTCCTTGGTTAGTCCCCATATGGGGAAATTCAAAGCGGTTGGAAATTTATCCAACCGCTTTGTTTTCTTTGTACTCAGTTCTCTTTGCCCAATAAACGATTATTGATTTCCTGCACATCGGCTATGTATCGAGCCAGGTCATCGCGCAGGTGTTCCACGTCCAGTTCGTAGCGCAGACGGCGGGTGAGGAAAATAAACTCTTCAGTGCCAAATGGGGGAATGGTCACATCCTTGGAATTGCCTCGCACAACCCGCAGTGAGTCGATCAGCCAGCGCAGGAAGGTATGTGCTTTTCGCAGGCGGATGTAATCTTCATCTGAAAGAATGCCGGCAGTATGCAATGCGGACATGGCATCACGCAGATTAGTTAAACGCAAAGCAGGGTTTTGCGCGCCGTGATTGATCTGTAATCCCTGAATGAGATATTCAATATCCACCAGCCCGCCCCGACTGAATTTAGCGTTGAACGTGCCGCCTGTGACCAGATGCCGCACCTGGCGCTCACGCATGGCGCGCATGGCGGTCACGTCAAAAGGTCCGCTCTCATAAGCATATATATCGCGCAGTTTGCATAGTTCGTCGCTGAGTTCAGAGTCGCCTGTAATGGGTCGAAGTTTGAGTAATGCCTGTCTTTCATATGCCCAAGCCGCGCCCTCCGGTGCATAATATTGGCGGAATGAATCAAATGAGACAGCCATACTGCCTGCTTTGCCATAAGGACGCAGTTGAAGGTCGATTTGAAAGATTCCCTCCTGGCGCGACTGCATGGTGTTGAGGACGGACCGCACAAGTCCTTCAAAATATTCAGCATTATTCACCAGCTTTGAGCCATTTGTCTGCCCATTGCCGGCATACACAAACATCAATTCAATATCGGAGGCGAATCCCAATTCGCGCCCGCCGCATTTTCCCAAAGCGAGAAGTGACAGCCCACAGGGTTGACCATTTTCCAGAAGCGGATCTCCATGAATGGCACGCAGTTCCGATTCGCAGCGCGTGAGGGTGGCATATAAAGTTGTTTCTGCAAGGTCGGTCAGTTCGGCGGCGAAGTCATCGAATTCCTTTGTCAGCCCCAGGATATGGCGCATATCAATGCGGAAGAGTTCGCGGTCTTTGAAGGCGTTTAATGTCGCGCGCCAGTCAGGATATTCTATGTCGCCAACCGTGTTGATTTTGAGCGCATGGGCAAGTTCATCTTCGAGCTGCGGCTTCGGCTTGGATGTGGAAAGCGCGTCCATGTCTTTCACAACGGGGAAGAGGTTGGCGTATTGCATACGCAGGAAATCTTCCCAAAGAAAATTGCTTACACCCAGCAGGCGTGCCAGCGCATTGAGCACATCGGGGCTTTCAATGGATGTGATTTCGTCCGGCCAGTTGGGGCGTTGAAATAGTTGAACAAGAAATTCTCGGAAATGCAGCAACGCAGTGGACGGGTTGGGCGAATGTGGAAGCAGGTGCGTGAAGTGTTTAATCAACACAACGGCGGCGCGTAGTTCACGCTGCTTCTCCGGTGATGTGATTTTTTCGCCATTCTCGTCTGTGACGTGCAGGATATCCTGTGCGCGTGAGCCGATGGATTGAACGATCATACGCGCGATGTAGGTGCGCGTTAGTGCGAGAGCATTTGTGAATTCGTATAAGAAGCCAAAGGTGTCTTGTGTATCGATTCGCAGAATGGTATGGCGTTCGTCTGCTTCGTTATCTATTTCAATGCTGATCGGTAGGAGGAGTGATAACTTTCGGGGTATGTTCTGATACGCCTGACCGACACGAACTGCCAATTCCCCGCGCGCTCCTCGTCGTTGACCGGTACGCATCATACGCAAAAGATGGTGAAGATCATTTTTGTACGATTCCCAAATCGAGTCGCTGGGAGGCTCGCGCAGGATCGATTTTACGTTGAAAACATCCACGATCTTGCTGCGGGTATCAGGCTCAGGCGTGGATGATGAATTTCGACGCGGCGGCAGGTGTCGGTTTGGGTCGAAGCGGGTGAATGTCTGAGGGCGGGATTCTGCTGGAGAGTCCGCCAGAGGTTCATAGGTAAAAGCATTCCCATCAATGATATTAAATCCAAAAACAAAAAAGAGACCGCAGATGATGGAAAGTTCGCCCGGATAATCGTAGCCAACAACGGTGACGCGCCATGTATTTTTGCTGATGGGTCTTGCTTCCACGATGGCCGGTGTTTGCTCGTTGACGCCGCGCGCCAGATCGGCATGATATTGGATTTCGTCATTTGAAAATGAGTCCACATAATCAGCACCGAGGCGGGCAATGTGTTGGACAACTTGAGGTTGGGTTTCAATGATGGGTTCGTTGCCGACACGTCGCAGATAAATGGCACGGACGGCTTTGCGATGTTCATCAAATCGATGGATCAAAGCATCAGTGTTCTTAAAGCCGAGGCGGCTTGCAAGAAGCGCAAGCGACTCGGGGTCGGAAGGCATGGTATAGGTTTGTTGATAGTGCATCACTTGTATGTAATGTTCGATGGTTCGCATCAATGTGTACCCGTCGGCAAGGACACGGGTTTCTTCATCAGTAAGAAGTCCGTGATGTGCAAGGCGGGGGAGAATTTGAAGTGTGGCACGCCCGCGCAGATCGGGATATTGATTGCCGTAGGCAAGTTGAAGATATTGAACAACAAATTCCACATCACGAATGGAGCCTTCGCCCAATTTCACTTCACCCCAATCACGCCCCTTTTGTTGAAGCACCTGCTCAGTGCGTTGCTTCATTGAAAAGACACTGGCGCGCACTTCTTCGGGTGCATGATTAAAAATATACGGCTCAACTGATGCGAGTAGTTTTTTACCGAGCACAAGATCGCCTGCAATGGGACGGGCTTTGAGCAGTGCCTGTTTTTCCCACAGGCGCGCGTGTTGTTGAATATATTGAAGATAACCATCGAGCGTGGTGACGAGAAATCCATCCCTGCCCCACGGGCGGAGGCGCATGTCCACGCGATAGAGAAATCCCTCGGATGTGACTCCGCCAACATTTTCTATCAATCGTTCGCCCAGCTTGAGCTTTTCCATCGGGTCATGCGTGGCAACAAACAACAGGTCAATATCGGAACTGTAGTTGAGTTCTTCGGCTCCATGTTTGCCCAGGGCAATGACTACAAAATCATCGGCGCTGATTCCACTTTGCTGGCTGGCAAGGTCGAGACAGGCACGCACGAGTCCACTGGCAAGTTTGGAGAGTTGCCGCGTGACGGTTCTCAAATCATACAGGGTAAGCAAATCACTGGCACCAATCCGCAAAATCTCACCGCGTTGATAGCGGCGAAGTGCGTCGAGTTTTTGATCAGCGCTTGTTTCATTAATTATTTTCGATGATTCCGCGTGGATCGTGGCTGTGCTTTTACGCTGGGTCAATGATTTGCGGTTGTGAAGCAGATGAACGTTACCCGGGTTGCGTAAAATGATCTCGGTCAGGAATTGACTGCCTGAAAAGATGGTTACGAGGCTTTCGATCACACGCGGGTTTTTCACGAGCACATGCAGCACCGATTCGTCAGCGCTTTCGAGCAGACGCTCCAAATAGATCAGTGAACGTTCCGGGTCGGCGGCAGATGCGAGGGCAATATCAAGGTGCGGCTTTACCGTCTCAAATGAAGTTCCAAACCGTTTCGCGATATTGTGGAATTGATGGCTCATAAGTATTGATTATACCGTCGCATGCCTGCGATGAATTTACGCGGGTGGAAATATGCTCCATTTGGGTAATAGACGGGTACCCCCCCGCAAACTACAATGCCCCATGATATTATGGAATTAATAAATACTAGGAACTAGGAGATAATAAAATGGCAAAATCTGTTGCTGATGTTCTCAAGATGGGAAAAGAAGTGAAGATGGTGGACTTGCGTTTCATTGACATGCCGGGCACCTGGCAGCATTTCACGATGCCGGTACATCGTCTCGATGAAGACTTTTTCAAAGAAGGTATCCCGTTCGATGGTTCATCCATCCGCGGTTTTCAGGAAATCCACGAATCAGATATGCTTCTCATTCCCGATCCCGATACCGCTTTCATCGACCCGGTCGCAAACATCCCCACGCTTGTGCTGACCTGTGACGTATATGACCCAATCACAATTCAGCCTTACTTGCGCGATCCGCGCTTTGTTGCCAAAAAAGCAGAAGCCTATCTCAAGCAGACTGGTATTGCTGACACGGTTTTTATCGGTCCCGAAGCTGAATTCTTTATTTTCGATAATGTTCGCTATTCGAGCAATACAAATGAGTCCTACTATCACATCGACAGCGACGAAGGCTGGTGGAACAGTGGACGCGCCGACCGACAGAATTTTGGGGGACAGATTTCACCCAAGCGCGGTTATTTCCCTGTTCCTCCCACTGATACATTACAGGATGTCCGCAGCGAGATCGTCATGGCGCTTGAAGAAGCAGGAATTCCCATGGAAATTCATCACCATGAGGTGGCAACTGCCGGTCAAACAGAGTTGGGTATTAAATTCAATACCCTAACCCGCATGGCAGACCAGCTCTTGGTCTACAAATACATTGCCAAGAACATTGCCCGCAGGAACGGAAAGACTGCAACCTTCATGCCCAAGCCGTTATTTGGTGACAATGGTTCTGGTATGCACGTCCATTCCTCCTTGTGGAAAGGCGACACCAATGTGTTGTACGATGCAGCCGGTTATGCTGGCTTATCACAGGCTGCAAAATACTATATTGGCGGCTTGCTCAAACATGCTCCCGCACTGCTTGCATTGACCTCCCCCACAACCAACTCCTTCCGCCGTCTCGTGCCCGGCTATGAAGCACCTGTCAATCTCGCTTACTCACAACGTAATCGTTCAGCGATCTGTCGCATTCCAGTAACGAAGAGTTCCAAAGCCAAACGTGTTGAATTCCGCGCCCCGGATGCATCCAGCAATCCATACCTGTGCTTCTCCGCAGTCTTGATGGCAGGTCTTGATGGTATCTTAAACCGTATTGACCCTGGTGAACCGGCTGATAAGGACCTGTACGAACTCCCCGCCGAAGAAGCCAAGCTTATCAAGCAGGTACCTGACTCTCTCGGTGCAGTGTTGAACGCCCTCGAAGCCGATCACGACTTCCTGCTCAAGGGTGATGTGTTCACAACAGACTTCCTTGAATCCTATATCGCCTACAAGCGCCAGGTCGAACTCGATCCCATCCGCCTGCGCCCGACACCGTACGAATTCACCCTTTACTTCGATTGCTAACAGAATTTAGATAATCGCTTCACGCTACGCGTACACACCGAAAGCTGGTAGCCGGCCAACAGGCTAGTTACCAGCTTTCGCATTTGAAACCAATGAACACACTCCTCGTCTCATCTTTTATTCTTGCGATCTCTTTTTGCGCTCCACCTGGAATTATTACCGCAGAGACCGTTCGACGTGGATCGGCGCGCGGATTTATCCCCGCTTTATATGTTCAATTAGGTTCATTGGTAGGCGACACAACCTGGGCAGTCATTGCCCTGACCGGACTGGCTTTTCTTATTCAAAATAATATCGCCAAAACCATCCTTAGCCTGGTCGGTATTGTTTTGATGGTCAAACTTGCATGGGATGCTTTCAAGGATGCGCACGCCAGCAAAGAACTGCGTGTTTCGACATCCCCCTCTGCATACGGAGATTTTGCCAGCGGTGCTTTTCTTTCTTTAGGAAACCCGCTCAATATCGTTTTTTGGACTGGACTAGGCACGAGTGTATTTGCGTCGATCACAGGCGGTCCCCAGCCGATTCACTTTGTTATCTTCTTTGCCGGTTTTCTTGCTGGCGCAGTTCTGTGGTGCTTCTTCATGGCTGGGCTGGTCGCCTGGGGCAAGCCATGGATAACGCCGAATTTCTTCCGCTGGGTGAATTTGATTTGCGGAATTGTCCTGATTTTTTTCGCAGTTCAGCTTGGCGTACGAACGATCCAAAGCCTGATTTAGCAGACTGCTTGTATGGATTACAATTGATTGACCTGTCTTGCGTGTAAATAATTTAATGAATAAAAATCCTTCCTCTCCTGAAATAAGCGAAACCCAACTGCTTGAAGTTCTTGCAAGCCTGAATCAGATCAGTGATGCCATCAATCACATTGGTCCCGGCGATGCGAGCAATAGCGGTGTCAGTTTGCAATTGATCGTGGAGAGCGCCATCCGAGTCGTGCCCGGGTCGTCGGCAGTCATCCATACGTATGACCAGGCTACGGGTAAGTTCGAAGCGGGGTCACGGGTATCTGCTCAAGCTGAGGGACATGCCCTGTCCACAAATCCAGTCTATTCAGATGATGCGCCGCGTCCGAACGGGATTGGATCCCGTACTATTCAACGAAAACGCCGAACCTTTTCATATGAAGAGCTTGACCTTGACATACATCCCTATCATGCGGCTTTGGATGTAAATACGGTAGGTTGTTTCCCTTTGATCGTCGCTGAGCAAACAGTGGGGATTTTATATATTTATTTGTATGAGAAACGTGAATTCACACAGCTTGAACAATTGATGCTTGATAACTTTGTCAATCAGGCTGCCATGGCGATTTATCATGCGCGGCGATTGGCTGGGGTTCATCGTGATCTTGCACGCAAGGAAGATGAACTGAACCGCCTGCACCGGGCTGGGTTGATCATTTCCTCCCGTTTGCGTCTGAAGGAAACTCTCGAATCAATTCTTCAACTGGCTCTCGAAGTGACCAATGCCCATTATGGGATTTTTCGTCTGATGGATAAGAGCGGCAAATTCTTAATTACCAGTGCAGTGGGCGGCAATGACATGGACCGTCCGCTCATTGAGAAAATGCCTCTGGATGGGAATAGTGTAATGGCCCACGTGGCGCGTACAAGACAACCTGTCCGCATCCCAAACTTGGGTGCAGAACCCTGGTCGCAAATTTATTATCCGCTTGATTCCAGTTTGAAGATGTTGTCCGAGCTGGCGGTTCCGTTGGTTAACTCAAGCGGACGCCTCGAAGGTGTACTTAATGTGGAAAGCCCTCAGGCTGGGTCGTTCTCTGAAGATGACAGCCACATGCTGCAATCACTGGCTACTTATGCTGTTACTGCCATACAGGAAGTAAGACTGCTGGACGCTTTACAGGAAGTTGCACGTTTGCTTCTTTCCGAGCCATGCCAGAACGTTCTTAATCATCTGACGGCTACAGCCAATGATTTGCTTAACACTTCCTCCAGCGCGATTTGGATAATTTCGGGTGACGAACTGATGTTGACTGCGTCGAATGGTGATATTCGTCATGTAAAGAAAATATCCCTGCAGGATGACCTGATCGGACGGGCGGTCCTGTTGAGAAAAAATATTTCAAGTAATGCAAATGAACCTCAGGGTTGGCCGCGTGCCCTGGTCGTGCCGTTATCTTCAGGAGATGATGAACGGACATTGGGAGCGTTCAGCGTGTTCGATTCAGCTACTGACACGGGTCGTGTCGTCGAATCAGAATGGGATGAAAAAGTGCTTACCTGTCTGGCTCACTATGCTGTGTTGGCGATACAAAACGAGTCCCATCAACAAGCCTTACGCACATCCCAGGAAAAACACTGGACAGCAGAGACCTTTGCCGCTGTAGGTGATATTTCCGCCAACCTGCTGCATAACATGAACAATAAAGTGGGCATCATTCCTGTGCGAATTCAAGCTATTCAGGATAAATATCGCCAGACACTTGAAACAGATTCCTATCTCAATAAAAGCCTGCGAGAGATCGAGCGCAGCGCAATGGAAGCCATGCAGATCGTACAGGAGAATCTCTCGCACCTGCGTCCGATCCGCATGGAAAAAGTTCGTGTCGCCTCTTGTGTGTCTGAAGCGATCCTTGCCGTGCAAGTATCGCCAAATATTCATATTAATGTTGAAGGACTCGACGATTTGCCGATGGTTATCGCAGGTGGACAGAGCCTCACGCTTGTGTTCAAGAACTTAATTGAAAATGCGAATGTGGCAATGAATGGAAATGGCAACATAAACATTCGCGGGCTTACCGTTCCAGATTGGGTGGAAATATCCATTATCGATGACGGCCCTGGAATTTCACCTGAATTGCATAATCAAATTTTTGAATTGAACTTTACAGGACGCTCTGGCGCTCAGCCAGGCAAGCTGGGTTTTGGTCTTTGGTGGGTAAAAACGCTGATGACGCGCCTGGGCGGGTCTGTTGTGGTTGAGAGTGATGGTCAACATGGCACAACTTTTATCTTGCGTCTGCCTCGCACGGAGAAAACACCATGACGCCCCAGGTCCTTCGTGCCCTTGTAGTAGAAGACGATAATTCATGGCAGCAGATATTAAGTGAAATCCTTTCAGATTGCGGGCTGGAGGTTGATGTCGCTGGAAGTGTGGATGAGGCCTCCCTTAGCCTTAAATCACAAACTCACCGGCTTGCCGTAGTTGATCTTTCACTTTCACCAAACGATCACAATAATTATGACGGCTTGCGCGTGCTGGACACTGTCCGCCGACTTGATCCCAACTGCCGCACAATTCTTCTTACGGGATTTGCAACCGTCGAGCTGGCTGTTACCGCGCTGACAGATTATGGAGCTTTCACTTTTCTTCGCAAGGAAAGTTTTCATCGCAGTCAGTTTCGTGACATTGTATATCGGATACTCGTCAGCCCGCCGAATCTTTCCACGCCTCAGCCTGTTTCTGGAACTTCGGCATCTTCCTCCGCTGTGAAAGGTCAAGCCGCGCCCGCTTCGCGAAAACTTCCCAGCGAGAAAGCCCTGGTTGTGGAAGACGATGCCGGGTGGAGAAGCATCCTTGAGGAACTCTTAAGTGATGCAGGGTTTCAAGTTCGCACCTGTGCAGGGTTTGGTGATGCCCTTGGATATTTCCGCAGGGAAAAATTTACATTGGCAGTGATCGACCTATCCCTGCAGGGAACAAACAACACCTGGGAGAAGGGCACAATCGATTCAAATCTGGAAGGTTATCAATTACTCACGACTGCCCACTCTGACAGCATCCCGGCAATTGTTGTCAGCGGCATCACAGAGCCTGAAGAAATTCAGCGGATTTATTCCGAGTATTCGATATCGGCTTACATCGAAAAACAAGCCTTTGACCGTGCCGCCTTTCGACGTGTGGTCGAAGAGACAAGATCAAAACATCATTCCTTAAGTGAATTAGGTGCCCTCACGGACCGCGAACGCGAAGTGTTGGATCTGCTGGCTCAAGGACTAACCAACAAGGAAATTGCCGAGAAACTGTTCATCACCACCAATACAGTAAAACGTCACTTAAAAGCGATTTTTGAAAAATTGGACGTACACACCCGCTCTGCGGCAACCGCCAAGGTTACGAGCGGAGCATAGATTTCTTGTGTAAGTGGAAAGCTATATGTACAGCTTGATGGAATTCCATCAAGCTGTTTTTATTTATTAGTTTTTGACTTCTACAACATTGGTTGATTGCCTCATCCAATATTTACATAACCATTTAGATATCTTTGCCTGAAAAATGCCTCACCTATCTACTTTGAGTTGTGGCATTACAGGGTATGGGGATTTTGGGAAGCACAGCCAATTTTTACCAAATATTTAGGTGTTTTTCATGCGACCATTACAGACAAATTTGGGGGTGAATAGGATACTTCATTAGGAATAAGCCAATTTAATAGAAGATGCACACAAAAATGCGATAGAAAACATGACTAGCCCTTCACGAAGCGAGAAAATCCCGAGCATCTTGGTTGTAGACGACGACCCTACCTCCAGATTGATGTTGAAATCCATCCTGCAAAAGGAAGGGTTTGTTGTGCTATCTGCAGTTAATGGTCGGGAAGGCAGATTGCTGGCTGAACATGACCAGCCCGACCTGATCATTATGGATATTCAAATGCCCATAGAAGATGGGCTGACAGCCTGTGCGGCTCTAAAAACGAATGTTCGCACAGCAAATATCCCAGTGATATTTATCTCTTCGGTTGAAGATGTGACCACAAAAATTGATGGGTTCAATGCAGGAGGTTTGGATTATATAACGAAACCATTTCAGGTCATGGAAGTTGTGGCCCGCGTCCGCCTGCAGATTCGCTTATTCCATTCATATCGCAGCATGGTCGCTGCCAATCTCGATCAGCTAAAGCACCTGAGCGATTCGCAAAAAAATATACTCGTACAGCCGGAAGAATATCCCGAAGCCGCATTTTCAGTTTTTTATCTTC
>SXGT01826325.1_pt1 | contig 10697 bp, 8 predicted proteins | sample 3176221 | NCBI WGS metagenome assembly SXGT01 (sample SAMN11356862, study PRJNA531348) | freshwater metagenome | isolation source: freshwater sample F1-120 | place: China: Fuxian Lake, Yuxi | collected 2017-12-25
ACGAGAGGAGCGCCGCAGGTGAAGGCCGTGGCGGCTTGAAGCTGGCCCAAGACCGCAGGAAACAACGCCGCCGCGGCCGTTGGATCAAACGGCGCGCGGCGGTCGCGCAAACGTGACTAGGACGCCTTTGCAGCGAGCGTCACTTGGCCTTGCGGTAGATGTCCTGGATCTGTGCGAGCAGCTTGATCGCGTCCGCCTTTGGGCGCTGGAAGGCGTTGCGGCCGAGGATCGAGCCAAAGCCACCACCGTCAGCGATGCCTTGGATCTCCTTCAGGACCTCCTCGGTGCCCTTCGCCTCGCCACCGCTGAAGATCACGATGCGGCGACCGCCGAACGCGCTCTGCACGACGTGGCGGACGCGCTCCGACAAGGTGCCGATCGCGATCTTCTCGGACTCGTAGACCTTCTTGGCAGCTTCCTGCTCGAGATGTTCCATCGGCGGCTTCACCTTGATGATGTGCGCGCCGAGCTGCGCCGCGATTTGCGCCGCGTAGGCCGCGACGTCCATCGCCGTCTCGCCCTGCTTCGACAGGCCCTCACCGCGCGGATAGCTCCACACGACCACGACGAGCCCGGCTTGTTTGGCCTCCTCGGCCAAGGCGCGGAGCTGCTCGTACATGCCGTTGCGCAGGCTGCTGCCTGGGTAGATCGTGAAGCCGATGCCGGCACAACCCAGACGCAGCGCTTCCTTGACCGAGCCCGTCAACGCTGGCAGCGGGTTCTTGCTGTTGTAGAGCGAGTCGCTGTTGTTGAGCTTGAGGATCAACGGCATGCGGCCCGCAAAGGTGCGCGCGCCGGCCTCGATGAACCCGAGCGGCGCTGCGTAGGCATTGCAGCCGGCGGCGACCGCGAGCTCGAAGTGGTAGAGCGGGTCGTAACCGGCCGGGTTCTTCGCGAACGACCGCGCGGGGCCGTGCTCGAAGCCCTGGTCGACCGGCAGGATCACGAACGTGCCCGTCCCGGCGAGGTTGCCGGTGTTCATCATCCAGTGCAGGTTCTTCAACACACCGGGGTTGTCGGACTCGTACCAGCTCAGAATCTGCTCGACGCGGGACGACATGGGCACTCGCTCTTCTTCAGGTCGTAAATGAAAAGGCCGCTGCTTTTGGTGGCGCCGCAGCAGCCAGGAAAATCGGCGCGCGATTGTGGGGAGCCCCCCACGCGATGCAAGGGTCCACAGTCCGGAAGCGGTCGGGGCGCAGCAGAAACGAAAACGGAGGGCGCCCATCGGGCCGGCCCTCCGCGTCGCCGCGCCGCTCGAGGCGGCTTGGAGCGGATCACTTCAAGGTGAGGTCGCGCGCGGCATTGCCAGTCGTGAACTCCCAGACGAAGACCAGCGGATCCGCCGGACCGATCTGCAGTTTCACGCGGGCCTGGTAGGTCTTGTTCTTGTCGAGAGCTTCCTTCGGCAGACAGAACAATACGTCGCGCAGGTCGAGCTTCTTGTTGAGCGGGACCTTGGGGGTGTGCACCCAGGTCGGCACCGGATCGGGCTTGCAGCGCTCGGTCCACGCCTTCCAGATCGCCCCGTCGCCTTGCGGATGCACGAAGTGCTGCGTCGGCGGCTTGCCGCCCTTGCGCGACTCATAGAGCTCGATGTTGCTGTCGGCGACTTGCAACGCGAGTTGGCTCTGCAACTGCAAGCTGATCGGATAGCCGCACCGCGTCACGTCCTGCTGGTCTTCTGGCTGGTCCGCGAGCGGATTGGGACTCTCGGGTGCCGGGAAACTCGTCGGGATGCCGACTGCGCCTGGCGCCGGCCAGAGGATGAATCGAGGAGCCGTCGCCGGATCATAGGGCTCGGAAAGCGAGTGCATGTCGAGCACGGCTACCGTGAAGTCGTTGGCCGACAAGAAGGCGTAACCGAGCCGCTTGATGTTCGGCTCAAGCATCGGGAACCGGTGGTAGGGAGTGCCGACCCAGAGGTCGACCGTGTCGCGGGCGAACTCGGCGCCGCGCGCCGCATTGCTCGTGACGATGTTGCCGCCACCAGCGAGTTGGCCGCGACGCGTGAAGTCGGAGTGCGCCGGATCCTCTTCGTGGATCTCAGGGCCTGGTTTCTCCGCGAGCTCGCGGTGGTTGTTGACGTAGCTCGTGTGCGCGTCACAGGCGAACGAGGACTCGGCGTCCATCTCGCATGCAGACAGCGGACTGAGCGTGCCCTTGCGCATGTCGCCGCCGTCCGCCCACGTATAGGCCATCGGCTGCGCGCGGATTTCGTTGACGCGCTCGACCGCGGCCAGTTCGACCGCGCTCGGCCGCTCCGGCAACTGCGGCGGGCCATAGCCGGTGCCAAACGCCACGCCGGAGTCGCCGCGAGCCCATTCGCGCCACTCGATGTCGATCGCCTCGGCGGACTTGCCGAACACCTTGGTCACGACCGCGTCGACGTCTTCGAGCGTCGGCACCTTCTTGTCCGCATCGGGCAAGGTCGAGAAGAACTCGAGCCACTTGTCGGGGTAAGCCGCGAGCACCCACGTCATGAAGCTCCAGGACTTGAGGCGGCAGTCGTTGCGGAAGCGCGAGAGCTTCTCGCGAGGGACCTGGGCGAGCGCCCAATCCTGCGTCGACGAAGCCTGGTCGCGCACCGTGCGCAACCACCAGTTGGTGGTCTCCGGCAGTTCCAGCGCATCGTCGCCTTGCGTTCCTTCCGGCAGTGCGCCCCATCGGGAGATCGAGGTGGCCTTGAGGTACCACGTCGATGCGTGAATCAGGCCTTGGCCGATGCCATCGTTGCGCCCCTGGCACAGGCCAAGGAAGAACACGTAGGCGATCATCTTGTCGTGGATCGTCTTTGGCGATCCGCCGATGTGCACTGAGGCGAAGCCTTCCTTCGCCTGCCACTCGGTGTTCGCAAATCGCATCGCGTCCTGCAGCGTGCCCTTGCCGTCCCAGACGTTGGGGTTGCACTTCAGCAGCTCTTCGCGTTCGCGCACCGTGAACAAGAAGCCATACCAGGCGAAGGTCTTCGTCGCGCGCTCGACGAACTGCATCTTCTTGGCGTTCTGCTCGCCGATCAGCCAGACGCCGAACTCCAGCGCTCGCTCGCCCCACATCACCGCATCGTTGGCGTTCTCCTGCGTGCCGCGCGTCCACACCGTGAAGTGCTCCGACTTGGCGCCGAAGATGTTGATGTCGGGCTTCTTCATGAAGTCCGGCACGTTGGCCTGCAAGTTCTGCAACTCGATCGGGATCTGATCGAGCGGCAGCGCAGTGACCGAGTAGTCCTTCCGGCGCGCCAACTCGACGGCCTTGGTCTCGATCTCCTTCATGCGCCTCGCGTAGGCGATCTGCGCGTCCGTGCCGAAGAAGCCGGGACCTTCCTTGAGGCCGAGCGCGATGTTGGCCTCCCGATCCAATGCGTTGTAGTAGACCGCCTTCCCCAAGTGATAGGTCGCCTTGTCAGCCGTGCCGGCGCCCTTGAACGCGAGGCCGAGGTCGCGGTGCAATGCGCCGAGCTTGATCGAGGTCTTGTACCACTCGTCCATCACCTTGAAGCGACCCTCGTAGCTGGCCTTGTCGACCCACTTCTTGCGCTTCTCGGGCGCCACTGGCACCCACAGGTCCTTCGCCTTGGTGAAGCCGAGGTCGCGGCGCGCGTTGGCGTTTTCTGGGTCATAGGCCTCGAGGATCAGGTCGAGCGCCTGCTTGGCGCGCGTGCCGACCTTCTGGGTCACGGCCGTGCGAGCAAATGCAGTCAAGATGCCGCTCGCGGTCTTCTGGAGGTCGGCCTCCTTCTTCGCGAGATCGGCTTGCGCCGACGCTGCGACACAGAGACAGAGAAACGTGCACAGGATGCGCAGCGTGGAGTTCATGAGCGCGCCGAGTCTACGGACCACGCCGCCCCCCGCCACGGGCTTGCCGAAGGAGTCTCCATGAACGAGCGCGAACACCCGGAACGGCGGCGCTCGCGATCTTGCGCACTCCGCCTATGCTCGCCGCGTGCCTGCCGAAGTTCGACTGATCCCGCCGGCGCCGCGTCGCGTGCGCTGGCGCAAGGTGCTCGGCTACCGCTGGCCATTGGCAGCCGCGATGTTCTTGCTCGCCGTATACGGCGGCGTGATCACGTGGTTGTTCTTCCTCGCCAACAGCTTCTTGTTCGTCGAGGCGGACCAACTCGAGCACAGCCAGAAGGTGAGGGTGGAGGCCGTGGTCCGCGCCGTCGCCGACGACAGCCGCGGCGGCGAGCCGGTGCAGCGCGTCGACTATGAGTTCTATTCGGAGGGCCACGTCTTCACGGGCACCTGCCGCATCGTCGGCGGAGCCTGGCGGGAAGGCATGGCCGTGCCAGTCGAGTATGCCGGCGGCAACCCCAACCTGAGCCGCGTACGCGACGCGCACGTCGAAGTCCGAGCCAAGCGCTTCGAAGCAAGCAATACGTTTGCGCTGTTCGTCGTGCCCGGTCTGCTGCTCGGCGTCGCGTGGCTCGCGGGGGTGCTTCGACTCCGTTCGGTGTTGATGCATGGCGACGTCGGCGTCGCGATGGTGCTGGAAGTCCGACGCGTGCCGTATTGCCTGCCTGAGTGCCTGTCCGTGCGCTTCTCGTTCCGCGACCACAGCGCCAAGGACCGCACGAGCCGCCACTGGGCGCGTCTGCACAGCCCGCTCGGCCTCCGGCTCCTGCGCATGCTGGAACAGGACCGCATGGACAAGGTGCCAGTGCTGCACGACCGCAACGTGCCACAGCACTGCCGGCTGGTGCTGCCCGAGGACTTCGGCGGCAATCTCGCTCCGATCGACGCGAACGCGCTGCCCCGACTCTGAGCCTGTTATCCACACGCTGGCATCCGCATGCTGCGCTCGCCACGATCGCGTGGATGCCGCCTTGGCCAAATCCACCGCGCAACGCAGCGTTCTCCACGGCGGCGCAGTCCTACGACGCGGTGGGCCTTTTCGCAGGCTTCCTGCTGCTCTGCTCGCTCGTGTTCGGCATCGTGGAGTGGAGCCGCGATGCCTTCTGTTCGCCGCGAGCGGACTGGCAACTCGACGCCTGCGAACACCCGCTGCTCGCCACGGCGCGCATCGAAGCGATCGAGCGCATTTTCGACGCAGATGGAGTGCCGATCGACACGGTCCGCGCACGGTATTCCTTCGAAGTCGACGGCGTGCGGCGCGATGGCTCCTCGTGGTTGCCGCGCGGCGAGTTGCGCGCAGGCGACGAACGCAGCGTCGAGATGCTGCCCGAGAATCGCGACGTCCATCGACTGCGTGGCGGCACGCGCGCATACGTCGCGCGATGGCTGCCGTCGTATGCAGGCGCCGTACTGCTGCCGCTGATGTTCGCATTCGGTGTGTGGCTCGCGCACGCCTACCGCGTGCTCAGCACCATCCGCAACGGCGACGCCGCCGATGCGTTCGTCCTCGAACTCAGGGTGCCAGAGCCGGCGCGCAGGCGACGCCAACGCTTCGCCGTTCGCTGTTTCGTGCGGGTGAGGTGGCGTGGAGCCGACGGCGTCCTTCGGGAACTGACGCAGCGCCCGCGCCGCGACTCGCAGCTTGGCGAAGCACTTGCAAACGCGAAAGAGAACGAGACCCTGGCCATGGCCTTCGTCGTGCACGACGGGCGGAATGGTCGCGGAGCGCGGCTCGTGTCCCGTCGCGAGGCGGAGGCAATCAGGTGACGCTCGACGTCCGCACCTTGCTGCACCACGACGGGCCGATCGCGCGGCGATTGCCTGGCTTCGAAGCGCGACCGCAGCAACTGGACTTGTCCGTCGCGATCGAACGGGCATTTCGAGAGCGTCGGCACTTGATCGCCGAGGCAGGCACGGGCGTCGGCAAGTCATTCGCCTACCTGCTGCCGGCCGCACTTCACGCGGACCAGAACCAGGGCGGCGGCCCCATCGTCATCAGCACCCGGACCATCGCGTTGCAGGAGCAGCTCGAGAAGAAGGACCTTCCCTTCTTGCACGCCGTGCTGCCCTTCGAGTGGTCTTCGACTACGGCCGTCGGCCGCAACAACTACCTCTGCCTCCGGCGCATGCACCTCGCGGAACGCGAGCAATCGATGCTCGAGGACCCGGACAAGAGCGCCCAGTTGCGCAAGCTCGTTGGCTGGTCGCTCGGCGCGCACGATCGGACGAAGATGGAACTGCCGTTTCCCGTGCTTCCCGAAGTCTGGGAAGAGGTGCAGGCCGAGCACGGCAATTGCCTCAACCGCGCGTGCAAGCACTTCGACATGTGTGGCTGGCAGCGTGCGCGTCGCCGCGCCGAGACCGCGCAAGTCTTGATCGTCAACCACTCCCTCTACTTCGCCGACCTCGCGCTGCGGATGGCGGGCGCGACCTTCTTGCCCGAGCATCGCTTCGTCGTATTCGACGAAGCGCACCACCTCGAACGCGTCGCAACCGAGAGCCTGGGCCTCCGCGTCTCGGCAGCGACGATCGGCTGGCACCTTCGTCGCCTGCATCCTCGGCGCAGCGACCGAAGCCTGCTCGGACGCCACGGTTCGCAACGCGCGCGAGTGCTGCACGAGGAGCTGCGGCTTTGCAACGACGCGTTCTTTGCCGAACTGGACGGGCGCATGCACGGATCGACGCGCGACGGCGATTGTGCGCTTGGCGACGAGGTCTTGGTCGAACCCGTCACCACGTTGCTACGACAACTCGCGTCGGAACTTCTGGCCGCAGCGTCGCGCACCGAACAAGTCGACGTGAAGATGGAGCTGCAGGCGCGCGCGAGCGGACTCTCCGCCCTCGCGGCGGTGTTCGACGCGCTGTGCAACCCTGCCGCCCAACCCGACACCAAGCTCGTCCGCTGGATCGAGCGCGGCAAGAACGGACCGTCGCTGTGCGGCGCTCCGCTCGACGTCAGCTCTGTGCTGCAGAAGCACCTGTTCGAGAACGGCCCCACGTGCGTGTTGACCTCCGCAACGCTCGGCCCGGTTGACGACGCGGGATTCGTCTACCTGAAGGGACAGCTCGGGATCGGCCAGGACCGTGTCGACACGCTTCGACTGGGCTCGCCCTTCGACTTCGATCGCGCGGTGCAGCTCGTGCTCGAAACCGGCATGCCCGACCCAAGCACCGCGCCGGCGCAATACAAGCAGCGGGTCGCCGAACGGACGCTCGACTACGTGCTCGACAATGGCGGCCATGCGCTCGTGCTCTGCACCTCGTGGGACTTCGTTCGCAGCCTCGCTGAGCATCTTGCTTCCGAGTTGCTCGCAGCCGACATCCCGCTGCTCGTGCAGGGCTCGGCGCCGCTGTCGCAACTCTTGGAGCAGAAGCGGTCCCTTCCAACCTCGGTGCTCATCGGCACCGATTCACTGTGGGAAGGCATCGACGTCCCGGGCGACGCACTGACGCTGGTCGTCGTGACGCGACTGCCGTTCCAGAACCCAAGCCACCCGCTGACCAAGGCGCGGATGCAGGCGTTCGAGCAACGCGGCGGCGACGCGTTCCGCGACTGGTCCTTGCCCGAGGCCATCTTGAAGTTCCGCCAGGGCTTCGGCCGCCTGATCCGCAGCCAGCAGGATCACGGCAAGGTCGTCGTGCTCGACCCGCGCATGAAAACCAAGGCCTACGGCCAACGGTTCCTGGCATCGCTTCCGGTGGCCACGGACGAAAGTCAGGATGCAACACCCGCCGACTGACGAGCGAGTGTCGCGACTCGACCAAAGCAGCAAGGAATCTCGCCGCACGTCGACAGGGGCCGTTGGCGCACGGCTACCATAGTGATATCACTTCTCTATCGCACCAGGAGACCATGAGCCACCCCGCTTCCGTCGAGTCGCCGCGTCGGGCCGAAATCCCGGGCATCCCGATCCTGATCTTCGCCATCCTCCTCATCCCGTTCGGCATCTACCAGATCGTGCAGGCAGCGCACGCGCAGGAGGCCGGCCACGGATTCGCTTTGAGACTCGCATTCGGGATCGCCTGTCTGCCAACTGCGGTCTTGGTGTTCCGCAGTCTCGTGCTCGTCAACCCGAATGCCAGCAAGGTCATCCTGTTGTTTGGCAGATACCAGGGCACGATGCGCACCAACGGGTTTTTCGCCGTCAACCCGTTCACGGCGAGACGCGACGTGAGCCTGCGCGCGCACAACTTCAACAGCGACAAGCTCAAAGTGAATGACCTGCGCGGCAACCCGATCGAGATCGGCGCCGTGATCGTCTGGCGGGTGCGCGACACCGCGAAGGCAGTGTTCGACGTCGAAGACTTCGATTCCTACGTGCACGTGCAGACGGAGTCCGCCTTGCGACACCTCGCCTCGTGCCATCCCTACGATGCGCCGGAAGACAACCAGGTGTCGCTGCGCGGCAGCAGCGAGCGGATCCACGACGAACTCAACTCAGAGTTGACAGTGCGGCTCCAGATCGCCGGCATCGAGGTGCTCGAAGCGCGCATCAGCCACCTCGCCTACGCGCCAGAAATCGCGTCCGTGATGCTGCAGCGCCAGCAAGCAGACGCGATCATCGCCGCGCGCACGCGCATCGTCGACGGCGCGGTCGGCATGGTTCAGATGGCGCTCGAGCAACTCAGCAAGCACAAGGTCTGCGAACTCGACGAAGAACGAAAGGCGCAGATGGTCAGCAACCTGCTCGTCGTGCTGTGCGGCGAACGCGGCACGCAGCCCATCGTCAATGCCGGCACCCTTCACGGCTGACCATCACGATCGTGGCCGACGACAAGAAAGGCTTCTTGCTACGCATCCCGCCACCGGTGCTCGACGAGCTCCGGCGCTGGGCCGAACAGGAGATGCGCAGCATCAACGGTCAGATCGAGTGGATCCTACGCAATGCGCTGAAAGAACGGCTGGGCCGCGACCCGCTCGACCCGACGCAGCAGAAGAAGCGGAAGGCTTGAGCGCGGAGCTGCTGTCCGAACCTCAGCACGCAGCCTCTGACGTCTCCACGTTGTCGTAGCGCAGTTCGCGGCGCGTGCAGGTCTTGGCGCTTGCGTCGAACATCAGGCAGACGTCGTGCGGCTTGCTGTAGACGTGCAGCGTGACCGCAGTCTCACCGCCCGCGCACTCCACTGGATTGCCGATGCGATGGATCGCGCGCAGGCGATCGACGGTCGCGATCGCGCCGCGTTCTGCGAGCACCGTGCGGCCCAGCAGGTGCAGTTCGATCCCGCCTTGCGGCGCCGGCACGTCGGGCGCGAGGTCGAGTTCGGTTGGCATGCACTTCGGCACGAGCATGTAGCGATCCTCGACGATGCGTCCGCGCAGCAGCTGCACCCAGCCCAGGTTGCCGGCGTGATTGTGGATCGGCGTCATCTGCCCAGGCTTCCACGTCAAGATGGCGACGTCGAACATCGCGCTGCGGTGCACCAGATGGCGGGCGTAGTGATCGCTGCGTTCTTCGACGTAACGCGCAAGTTCCGCGTCGTCGACCGTCGACTCGGCGATCCGTTCCTGCACGGCGCGCAAGGTGATCTGTGTGGGAAGCAGCGCTTCGAGGCGCTCGACGAGGGCATGAAGTCCGCTACCAGCCATGCCAACCATGCTGGCAGCCTGAGAGCGCTGCGTCCTTCCCCCGGATTGCGCAGTTCCCAGGGGTCGCAATGCGCAGCGGCAGGCGCAGCCCGTTGCGGGCGATCAAGCCCCGTAGCGCTTGATCGCAGCGTCGAGCTTGGGCAGCACCGCCTTGATGTAGAGCGCCACCAGCGTCACTGCGCCGGCGATCGTCAGGAAGAACCACTTGGGCGCCATCGCGCCCTGCAACACGCCGAGGAAGCCGGAGAACTTGTTGCCCACCGCAGTCGCGAAGAACCAGCCGCCCATGGTGAGGCCGACGAAGCGCTTGGGGCTCAGCTTGGTCACCAGCGACAAGGCCATCGGCGACAGGCACAGCTCGCCAACCGTCACGATGCCGTAGAAGCCCATGAGCCAGAAGCCGCTGACCTTGTGCGCGCCGTCGTTCGACAAGAACCCGGCCACAGCCATGAACAGCGCGGCGATCGCCGTGATCACCATGCCCGCGAGGATCTTGCGCGCCGTGCTGAAGTCGACGCCACGGCGCAGCAAGCGGACGAAGTACCACATCACCAGCGGCGTCATGACGACGACGAAGAATGCGTTCCACGACTGGTAGAGCTCGCTGTTGGCCGACTTGAGCCACTGGCCGTGCGGCAACTCCGGCGGGTTGCCCTGGTAAAGCCCTTCGAATCTCGCCGGCGTCACCAAGAACGTCGCTGCGCGCGCGCCATCCATCTCTCGCACGAACGCGACTCGGCGCAGTGCCCTGGCGCCGTCTTCGACCTTGACCGTGGTCTCGGGCAGGCCGTGCGAATCGGTGCCCTCGATCACCTCCACCTTGGCGAAGACCTCGACGCTGAGCTTCTTGTCCGCCTTCTGCTGCGCAGTCAGTTCGCCCTGCATCGGGATCTCTTCGACCCGGACATCCGCAGGCAGGCGCGCGGTCAGATCCGCGAGTGCCGCCTCGTCGACTCTCCGTTTGCCATAGAGCTTGGCCTGCAGGTCCGTGGCGATCGGCAGCAGCATCGAGCGCGCGGGCCGCGGCACGTCGGCCGCGGCGTTGCCGTAATACCTGGGGTAGGTGTCGCCCGCGAACACCGGCATCGTGTCGGCGATCGCGACGACGGGATCGGCCTGGCCCGAGTGGCGCGCCGTGCTCTCGTCGGCCCATGTCGTCATCGCGCTGCCATTCAGGTGCAGCACCATGAAGAAGGTGCCGCCGGCGAGATAGACGGGCAGCAATGCGCGCAGGCCGGGCTTTTCGTCTTCTTGCG
>SXGT01211680.1_pt1 | contig 10696 bp, 12 predicted proteins | sample 3176221 | NCBI WGS metagenome assembly SXGT01 (sample SAMN11356862, study PRJNA531348) | freshwater metagenome | isolation source: freshwater sample F1-120 | place: China: Fuxian Lake, Yuxi | collected 2017-12-25
ACTGGAAACCGGAACAGCCGCCGCCTGATATTGCAATGCGCAAGCCGGCCACCGGGGTGGCGGCACCCTTGATGAACTTGTCGATGGCGGAGAGTGCGGAAGGGGTCAGGGTAATCATGTCGGGCTCCAGTCGGTGTGGCGATAGCCTGCTGTTCGCAAGCCCTGTGCCAGACCAAAAAAACCCCTAACCCCTTGTTACTAAAAGATGCGCTCTGGTTACCCGGCACGCAGACGCTGTTTGGAGTCCCACTGTCGAAGCGGCTTGTCGGATTTGCTACAGGCTCCAGGATCAGGCTTGTCCCGGACGGGCCAGACGCATGCGCATCAACCCGGCATGCATCAACGGCGTCACGAACAAGGTCAACGGCGTCGCGACAGCCAGACCCCAGATGATGCTGGCCGCAAGCGGCCCCCACAGCAGCGAATCGCCGCCCCAGCCGAAGGCAAGCGAAACCAGGCCGCCGATGACGGTCAGGGTGGTGATGATGATCGGCACCAGACGGCGGCGGCCGGCATGGAAGGCAGCCGCGAGCGGCGTCAGCCCGCGTGCGAGGCGATCCTCGCCGGCAGCCACCAGCACAATGGAGGCATTGACTGCGACACCGGACAACGCGATGCAGCCATACAGGGTATACAGCGTGATCGGCTGGCCACTGAGCAGCAGACCCAGGGCAACGCCGGCCAGCGCCATCGGTGTGGTAGCAAGAATGACCAGTGGCAGCACCAGGCGTCCGAACTGCACCGCGAGCAGGGCATACATCAGGACAAAACCGATAACCATGTAGGCGATCAAGTCACGCAAGCTGGCCTTGACATCGTCCAGTTCGCCCCCCTGTTGCAGGCTGACGCCGGCATGGCGAGGCGAGATGCCGGCCCAGGCTGCCTCCACTGCCGCCACCGCTTGTCGGGCGGTAATGCGGTCCTGGTCGAAACCGGCATGCAGGGTGATGGCGCGATCCCCGTTGACGCGACGAAGCTCGCCCGGCGTGGATTCCATGGTCACGCTGAACAATTCACCCGGATTCACCGTGCGCCCATCCGGCAAGCGCCAGGGCTTGGCCAGCCAGCGTTGCACCTCGGCCTGATTCATCGCCTGGCCGCGCACAACCACCTCCAGCGAGGCATCACCATCGTTGATCTTGCCAACGGCAACGCCCTCGAAATGCAGGCGCACCAGCGCCGCCAGCTTGAACGGATCGAGACCGGCGCGAGCCGCAGCCGGGGTATCGACCTGCAGGGTCAGGCGCGGCTGGCTGAAGCCGGCGTCATCGTTCATGTCACTGAAACCCGAGACAGATTCCAGCGCCAGACGCAAATCGCGCGCGGCTTCTGCCAGCCGATCAAGTGACGCACCGGTCAATCGCAAGGACAGACTGGACAGCATCGGCAAGTCGGCGGAAAGCACCTGCACCGAGATGCTTTCCGCCCCCGCCGCCTTCAAAGTCGGACGCAGCGCGGCAACATAATCGGCGACACCACGACCGCTGGCGGATTCGGGCGCCAGGCTGACCGTGACCTGGCCCATCTGTTCGCCGATGACCATTTCACTCGGTGTGAACTGCAACCCGGCCATGGCCAGGGTCGCCACCAGTTCGCCGGGCCTGGCAACACGCTTCGCCGCCAGTTCCAGCTCACGCGCGGCGGCCAGTGTGGTTTCCAGATTGCTTGCCGGCGGCATCTGGACGTTGATGTTGAATACCCGCAACGGATCGGAAGCGAACCAGCGTGGCTTCACCCATTCCAGCGCCAGCGAGGCGCCGGCAAGCAGGAAAACGCCGCTGAACAGCGCGAATACCGGCGCAGGATGGCGTAGCGCCCAGAGCAGACGCTTGCCGTAATAGCGGCGCAGGTTGCGTGCGAAGGCATCCCGCCAACGGTTGCCTGCGTCGGCGCCGGGCTTGCCGCCGCCCCAGGCGACGGCATGCCGGGGCAGTATCCAGAGGGATGCGAGCAGGCTGCACAACAAGGTCAGGATGACCGCCAACGGCGTCACGAACATGAAGCGGCCCATCAACCCCGGCAGCAGCAGCAAGGGAGCGAAAGCCAGGCAGGTAGCGAAGATCGACGCGGTGACCGGTCGCGCAACTTCCTTCATCGCAGCACTGACCGCCGCCGCGCGCGTCATGCCGGTGGCAAGACGGAGGCGAATGGCTTCCGCCACCACCACCGCGTCGTCGAGCGGAATGCCGAGCACGATGGCGACGCCAAGCAACAGCGAGACGTTGAGGGTGTGGCCCATCAGGTGCAAGGCCAGAAACATGCCGGCCAGTGCAAACGGCACGCCGATGCTGGTCAGCAACGCCAGGCGATGGCCCAGGAAGAACCAGGTCACCGCCAGCACCACAATGAGGCCGAACAGCGCGTTGGCTTCCATGACACCGATGGCCTCGCGTGTGGTTGCGCTCTGATCGTCGAGGAGCGTCAGGATCGGCGCGCCAAAAGCGAGATTGGTGTCGTTCACGAGTGCGTGAATGGAGTCGGTCAACGCCAGCGTATTCACGTTCTCGCGCTTGATCACCGACAACAGCACTGCCGGCTTGCCATCCAGGCGAACCAGCTCGCGCGCGGGAGCGACGCCGGTTGTCACGCGCGCCAGCTCGCCGACTTCGACCATACGGCCATTCGCGCCGACCACCGGCAATTCGGCGAGAAAATCCGTGTTGGCGTTGAGCCCCTCAACCCGCATCGCGTAGCGGCGGCCGGAAATATCGGCCATGCCGGCAGGCAGGCTGCGCGCATGTTCGGCAACGGCGCGGGTCAGCGCCTCCAGCGAAACGCCACGCTGTTCCAGGCAGCCGGGTCGAAGGTGACCGCAAGTTCACGGCCGCGCATGCCATAGGACCAGACACGGCCGACGCCAGGCAGTTTTTCCAGCTTGTCACGCGTTGCTTCGGCGAGTTCACAGACCCGACCATCGTTGACGCGGCTGTTCAGGCCGCCGCTGACCACCACCATCGCGGTAGGAAAGAAATTCGATGACGTCAGCTCGATGACCTGCGGCGAACGTGCGTCTTTTGGAAAATCCGCTGCCGCCTGGCGTATCTCGCGGTCAAGTTCGGCGAGTCGGCGCTCGAAGCGGGAATGGTCCAGATCCAGGAAGCGGACCAGCAATGTCGCGACATGATCGCGCGAGGTTGCCGCGACAAAGCGGACATCACCCACCCGCCGCGCCGCAGCCTCCAGCGGCAGCGCAATTTCACGCTCCACATCACGCGCAGTCGCCCCGGGCCAGACCACGGCGACCGCCACCCAGTTGAGTTCCACTTCCGGGTACTGCGCGCGCGGCATCGCGTGATAAGCCCAGGCGCCAAGCGCCAGAACCAGTATCAGAATCAGGTCTGCAAGACGATGAGAACGAAAAATTGTCGGCATGGATATACTTCGGCAATGAGCGAATATAGTGTCACCAATCGGGCCGCCTGCCGTCCCGATTGACTGCAAGTATCACCTTGATCCGGATGATCCACGACCCGCGTGAAAACTGTACTCCAAACTCTACTGCTGTCCTGTCTGCTCCTGCTGCCCGCGCATGCCGAAGAGACCCGCATGAGCTTGCGGCAGGAAGGCAATATACTGGTCGTCGAGGGTCGGCTGGAGGTTTCGGCCGGACTCGATTCGGCCTGGGCAGTATTGACCGATTACCCGCGTTTTCCGGAATTTGTACCCGGCATCACGATCAACCGTGTTCTGGAACAGCGCAAGGAATTGAAATTGATCGAACAACGCGGCGTAATCAATACCGGCCAGTTCAGGATGCCGTTCCAGGGCGTTCTGCAAGTCGAGGAACGCAAGCTGGACGGTCAACCCGATGGCATGAAAATACTGTATCTAAGCGGGCCATTGAAGGATGTTCAGGGAGAGTGGAATATTCGCCATGGCAAGCCGCTCGGATTGAGTTACCGCATGCGCATGGATATTTCGAAAGCCCCCTTCCCCCCACCTCTGTCGGTGACCATCATCGAGCAGCAGGTGCGTAGCTGGGTCGAGGCTTTCGCCCGTGAAATTCAAGTCGTGAAAAGGAAAAAGGAATGATGCGCGCACTATTGGCGGCAATCTGTCTGCTGTATGCCGCGGCAAGTGCGGCCACGGGCCAGGCCCGGGTCAAGGCCAGCACGGGTTTGACCGGCGTCAGGGTTGAAGCAACCCAAGTCCTGCAAACCGACCCCCGCACGCTGTGGGACACCATTACCGATTACAACCGATTGGCAACCTTCATCCCCGACATGGTTTCCAGTCGGGTGATTTCCGCGCCCGGTGCGCCCAAGCGCGTCGAGCAGATCGCCGATGCCGGCATGTTTGCCTTCATCATGCCGGACCAGGTCGTGCTGGCGCTGGAAGAAACGCCGTACAGCGTGATCCGGTTCCGCGCCATATCCGGCAAACTGGTCTCGATGACCGGTGAGTGGCGCATCATTGGTGACAAGGCGCCGGTCACTTTGGCCTATCGCGCCCATATCGTGCCGATGAGCCCGATACCCCCGCTGGGTTCCGGCTATTTTGTCGAAGATGAGGTGCGTGCCCGTTTCGAGGCGGTGGGACGCGAGGCGGAACGACGAACTCGCGAGCAGAAGAAGGCCTCGCCCTATGTCGTACCGGTGCCTATCCCTTCCTCGCCCTATCTGGCTCGATAGTCACGCCAACCGCGCGAGGAACTCCGCATGACACGGCCTACTGTCGGGCAGATTGCAATCATCCTTTCCAGCATGTTGTTGACAGGCTGCGACCAGTTATCCGAGCGCGCCGGCTTCCCCGATCCGGCCAAAATCGAAGCCGAGGGCAAGGCCATTGGTGGCGCCTGTCGCCACGCCGGACGCGGACTGGAGGATTGCTACCGACTCAACAAGGAAGCATCCAAATCGGCGGTCTATGCCGGCTGGAAGGAAATGAACGAGTACATGGTGAAGAACAATATGCAGGCCGTGAAACCAAGCATTCCGGCCAAACTGGACATGATCCCCGGACTCAAGAAAAAATCCGCCGGCAGCAATGAAGACGAAGAAAAACCGGACGACAAATCCGGGAAGGGCAAGCAGGATGCTGAATCCGAAGCCGGCGCTTCAAAAGTGCATTAAACCTTGCAACATCATGTCGAGACGTCCTTGAGCACCCCGCTGCGCGTAGCCTCCTACAACATCCACAAGGGGCTGTCCTTCTTCAACCGACGCATCGTGCTGCATGACGTGCGCGACAGCCTGATCGGCCTGAACGCCGAAATCGTTTTTCTGCAGGAAGTTCAAGGCCATCATGCGCGTGGCGCACACCGTTTCGAAAGCTGGCCTGCAATGCCGCAACACGAATTCATTGCCGGCGACCTGTGGAACGACTTTGCCTACGGCAAGAATTCGGTTTACGAGCAAGGTCATCACGGCAACGCCATCCTGTCCCGATTTCCCATCCTGCGCTGGGAGAACGTGGATATCTCGGCGCATGCATTCGAAAGTCGCGGTCTGCTGCACTGCGAACTGGCGGTGCCCAACATGGCGCAGCCGTTACACGCCATCTGCCTGCACCTGGCCTTGAACGAATCGGGCCGGCGCAAGCAGATCCATCAACTCAGCGAGCGCATCCGCCGCATGGTGCCGGACAACGCACCGCTGATCATCGCCGGCGATTTCAACGATTGGCGCCAGCGCACCAGTTCCTATCTGGCGGAAGAACTCGGTCTCAAGGAAGTCTTCGAAACTCACCACGGTCGCCATGCGCGCAGTTTTCCTGCCGCGCTGCCGTTTCTCTCGCTCGATCGTATTTATGTGCGTGGCTTCGGTATTGCCTCGGCACAGGTTCTGCATGGCCAACGCTGGCGCCGCTTGTCCGACCATGCTGCGCTCACCGCGCAATTGCGGCCGCTGGCCTGAAACACCACCCCCGCGCCGGCTGGCATGATCAAAGGCGGCAACCGGCTTACCCTGCTCGAAAACGGGTCCGGCTACTTTCCTGCACTGGTGGCCGAAATTGAGGCGGCGCGGCACGAGATTCACCTGGAAAGCTACATTTTCGCCAACGATATCTCGGGCGGTGCCGTCGCCCAGGCGCTGATGCGCGCAGCCCGTCGCGGCGTCGAGACGCGTGTTCTGCTGGATGGTTTCGGTTCGCGCGGACTCGACCTGGATTGCCAGAACACGATGCGCGCTGCCGGGGTCAACCTGTATTTCTTCCGCCCGGAACGCAGCTTGCTGCATTTTCGTCGGCATCGGCTTCGCCGCATGCATCGAAAACTTGCGGTGATCGACGCACGCATCGGCTTTGTCGGTGGCATCAATCTGATCGACGATCTGAATGGACGCAAACTCGTAGCACCGCGTCAGGATTACGCTGTCCGCATCGAGGGGCCTCTGGTCGCCGATATGCATGCTGCTGCGCGCCGTCTCTGGCAACGCATTCTGTGGAGCCGCCTCGGCCTGCAGCGTGGCGAAGATGCATGGCTGAAACCGGATATCGAACCTGCAGGCGCACAGCGCGCAACTTTTCTGACCCGTGACAGTGTGCGTCGACGCCGCGCGATCGAGGCCGCCTACTTGCGCGCGATTGCCCGCGCGCGCAGGGAAATCCTCATCGCCAACGCCTATTTCCTGCCCGGACTACGTTTTCGTCATGCCTTGATCGCTGCGGCACGGCGCGGCGTGCGGGTGCGACTTGTCGTGCAGGGATATTCCGATCACCCGATGTATCACCTCGCGGCGCGGGCGCTGTACCGCCACTTCCTGGAAAACGGGGTCGAACTGCACGAGTACCACGCAAGTGAATTGCACGCCAAGGTCGCGGTGATTGACGGCGTCTGGGCAACAGTGGGATCGAGCAACATCGATCCGTTCAGTTTGCTGCTCTCGCGCGAGGCCAATCTGGTCGTGCATGACCGGTCCTTTGCCGCGCAACTGCATGCCAGCCTCGAAGCCAGGTTGCAGCATGGCGCACGTCCGATCCACCGCCAGGATTGGCGGCGCGTGCCATGGTATGCACGCTTCGCTACCTGGCTGGCCTATGGCGTTGTCCGCTTGCTGATGGGCATGAGCGGATATGCACAAACCTACGACGGCATGAACCGCAACACGTCTCAGCGCAAGCAAACAGGTCAATAAAGGCAACCTGAACCGGAAGCCGATTTCCGTGCCTGTTCAGGCAGGAACACCCTCACTTGATTTCGCGTTCCAGTTCTTCAATGGTGGTGTGGCGGACATCCTTGCCCTTGACCATGAACACGACATATTCGGACATGTTCTTGGCATGGTCGCCGATGCGCTCGAGGGCCTTGACGACGAACAGCAGGTCGATGAACGTCGAGATCTTGCGCGGATCCTCCATCATGAAGGTGATCAGATGGCGCGTGATCAAGTGGAATTCCTCATCCACTTCCATATCCTGGCGCGCCACTGCCGCAGCACCCGAGGTATCGAGACGGGCGAAGGCATCCAGCGATTCACGCAACATCTTCGTGGTCAGCCCGGCCATGTATTTGATCTCGTTGTATCGCGGCGTCAGGATGCGGTCGCTGTCATAGACCTTGACGGCAAAGCGGGCGATCTTTGCGGCTTCATCGCCGATCCGCTCGAGGTCGGTAATCGACTTGATGATGGTCAGGATCATGCGCAGGTCGCCGGCCGTCGGCTGGCGCAAAGCAATGATCTGGGTGCAGGCCTCGTCGGCGGCGACTTCCATCGAGTTGACCTTGTGATCATTGGCAATCACTTCTTCGGCCAACTTGGTGTTGCCGGAGATCAACGCCTCGATCGCCTTGTTGACCTGTTCTTCGACCATGCCGCCCATCTCCAGCACGCGAGCACGCACGGACTCCATGTCGGTATCGAATTGTTTGTAGATATGTTCACTGCGCATTGCTCGGTCTCCTTCAACTACCGTAGGCTGTTTGGTCTGGGATGTAGCCGCGCAAATTATAGGTGCGCAAAACACGCCGAATATTACAGGTTGGTGACAAATGGCACGGTCAGACGCGTGCTTTCGATATCCAGAACCAGATTCCAGTCGCGCCGACCGGTTACGCAGAAAGGCAAAGCTGCACTGGTCCGGTAAACCCCCTGCTTGTCGGGCTTCAGGATGAACAGATTGAAACCCATGTCGATGCCATCCATGGTGAGCTGGGCCTCCACCTTGCGCAGACTTCCGGCAGCCGAAGCGGGTGGGGCGAGCCAGATTTCGAAGTTCGCCAGCGGCTTGGGCTCGCCCCTCATGCCGAAACGGTAGTCGAGCCCGTCGATGACCACCGAACAGGCCTGGGTCAGATTGGTGCAAACCACCCGTCTGGATTCGCCGGCATTGCCGCCTGCGCGCGACTCTCGCCCTGCATTGGCCCAGTAGCCCAAAGCAATGATGGCAACCAGCGCCAGGGGCCATGCGCGTAGCCAGGCTTGCAGCTTCATGCCGCACTCCAGGCCTGGCTTTTCAATGCGATGCCATGTGCGCCATGCCCGCGTGCCAGGGCCAGATCGTCGCGTCCCAGACCGCCGAGCGCATAGACCGGAAGAGCGTAGTCGCGCAGCAGGGTGCAGAAGGCAGGCCAGCCAAGGGTCGGCTCGCCGGGATGGCTGGGCGTCGGAAGTACCGGCGAGAGCACGATGAAATCAAGCCCCAACTCAATGGCACGTTGCATTTCCGCCTGGTCATGGCAGGACGCCGCGACCCATTCGAAATCCGGCCGTTTCTCGGCTTGCATCAACTGGGCGGCATTCAGATGCAAACCAGCGCCCAGACGAGATGCCAGGGCAGCATCGCCATTGCACATCAATACCGCACCGGCTGCATGGCAGCGCGCGGCAACCTGTTCAACCAGTTCGGGCGACAGACCTTTTTCCCGCCACTGCACCAACTTGAGCCCCTGAGCAAGGCGACTTTCGAGTCGTTGCATGAAAATCTGCGGCCCCAGTCTGGCTGCATCGGAGATGGCATATTGCAGCGGCAGCCGCAGCGCTTTCAGGATCGGACCATTCGCCGGCAGGATGGGCGCCACATCCGGGGCTTCCGCCCGCGTCCAGGCCAGGGTCTGGCCTTCATGCGGCTGCGGCTCGCCAAGCCAGCGAGTCACCCGGAAGAAATGCAGCATGACCGCCGCATGCGGGTAGTCGAAGGCCCGGTTAAGCCAGGGAACGGCTTCCTCCACCTCGATGCCGAGTTCTTCGCGCAATTCGCGCTCCAGCGCATGCCGTGCGGATTCGCCGGCTTCCACCTTGCCTCCTGGAAACTCCCACCAACCGGCATAGGGCTTGCCTGGTGGCCGGCTGGCCATGAGAAACGCGCCATCCGAACGCTCAATGACTGCGGCGGCGACTTCGACACGCATGCTCATTGCGGCTGTTTGTCTTCCGTTACGGCTTCGAGCGCCACCAGACGCGCTTCAAGTTCATGCAGTTTCTCGCGAGTACGCGCCAGCACCTGGGCCTGAACGTCGAACTCCTCGCGCGTCACCAGATCAAGTTTGGACAACCACGCGGCGAGGCTGGCTTTCAGATTTTTTTCGATGTCCCTGGCCGGGCTGACAGCGAGTATTTCCGAGACTTTGCCGGCAACTTCCTGAGCAAGGTTCTGTTTGAGCATGACTGGATTTCCTGGGCAATTGGCAATGGCCAAGTTTAACAAACGGCCCTGCTTATACCCGGGTACCAATGCGGTGCATCAGCATTTCTTAATGCACCAATAAAGGGCGACAATGCGCTCCACAATCGACGATATGTTTATAACACAATGATTAATATGTATTTTCCTTGCTGGCATGGTAAATGCTCTATGTGGTTGTGCAACATCGCACCCCCTCACACTGGAGAACTGCCATGAAGAAACTTTCCTATCTGCTCATCCTGTCCGGACTCGTCAGCGTGCCTGCGGTTGCCGCTGATTCCCCTCATTCCGTGGCTTTCAACGTCGGCATCACTACCGATTACATTTTCCGCGGCATCTCGCAGTCGCAGCATGACCCGGCCATTTCCGGGGGCGTCGATTACAGCCACAGCAGCGGTTTGTATGCCGGTACCTGGCTGTCGACCCAGAAATGGGTGGACGAAGGGATTGGCGCTGCATCCGCCTACAAGGATGGCAGCAAACTGGAACTCGATCTTTATGGTGGCTACAAGGGTGCGATTGGCGACATCGGCTACGACCTCGGTCTGATCCACTATGCCTATGACGGCGATCGTGGCGTTGCTCGCACCGTCGGCGTCGCGACTCCGGAAACCACCGAGGTTTATCTGGGCCTGAGCTGGAAGATGCTGTCGTTCAAATACAGCCACACCGTTTCTAACTATTTCGTTGGATGGGGCGCTCCTGGTACGTGGAACTCGAAGGGCAGCAACTATCTGGAATTGAATGCCACCCATGATCTGGGCGATGGCTGGGGTCTGCTGGGGCATATTGGCCGTCAGGTAGTCAAGGATGTACCCGCTCCTACGAATGCAGACTATACCGACTGGAAAATCGGTGCGACCAAGGATGTCGGCTTCGGCGTCGTCACGCTCGCTTACTCGGATACCGATGGTGAAGGCGGCATCGGCCAGGCTTATCGCTGGAATGGCGAGAACGTCGCCAAGGGTGTGCTGGCGCTGTCCTTCTCCAAGTCCTTCTAATTTGATCTGACCTGTCCCGCCACCTGAACGGTGGCGGGATAACAGGCAGACCGGCAACACATTCAGGAGACCGTTATGAAATTCGTAACCGCCATCATCAAACCCTTCAAACTCGACGAGGTGCGTGAAGC
>SXGT01335274.1_pt1 | contig 10696 bp, 11 predicted proteins | sample 3176221 | NCBI WGS metagenome assembly SXGT01 (sample SAMN11356862, study PRJNA531348) | freshwater metagenome | isolation source: freshwater sample F1-120 | place: China: Fuxian Lake, Yuxi | collected 2017-12-25
GGTGTCCTTCCCCCCTCCCGATGAGCCACAGAGGACGCCCACCCCTGAACCGCCCGTGCTCTGTGCGCGGGTGCCCTGCGAAGCACTTCCAGCACGGCTTCTGTCAGCAACACCACAAGTCGCTCTACTGCTCGAAGGCAGGCGGCGGTCACACGCCGAAGCCCTGGACGGTCACACCGTCGGAGAGCGGACGCCAGTTCGCGGTCTGCCGCTACTGCGAGAAGCCGTTCGTGGTGCAGGAATCTCCGGCTTCGGCGAAAGTCCCATCAAGTCAGCCACATGGGAAGGCCGATGAGTAACCGTTGCTGCGCGCAAACCCATAAGCCAGGATCAGTTGCGCCCTACTGACCTTGCGGATATGGTGATCTGGCGCAAAGATGCAATCCCCAGCCGTTGGGTTCGGCCGCGTGTGAGGTGTGCCCGTGGGAAAGACGAAGGTGCGGCAATCGACCCCCAGCCTCTTCGAAGAGGTCACTCCAGCCACAGACGAACTGCGGCCGGTCCATGATCTTCGGTCGCGGCTGAAGAGCATCCACAACTACATCTACGCGAACGACCGCTTCAAGCAGCATGCGAAGGTGTTCGAGGAGCTGATGAAGCTCCTGTTCGCGAAGGTGTACGACGAGAAGAGGGGATTGGGGGAGTTCACCGCCAACGGCGACGAGGGCGAACACATCCGCCGCTTGTTCCGTTCCGCCGCGTCGGATGGCGACATGACGGGTGTCTTCGCTGACGGCGAGAAGCTCGAACTGGCCCCGCGAACGATCGTGTACGCGGCCGAACAACTTCGCACCGTGTGCCTTGCTGAAACCGACGCGAAGGGTGCGGCGTTCCAGGCCATCCTGGGTCCGCAGATCCGTGGCGAGAAGGGCCAGTTCTTCACCCCCGACCCGGTGAAGAGGCTGCTCGCGGCGATCACCGACCCAGAACCCGACGACATTACCCTCGACCCTTCGTGTGGCTCAGCGGGCCTGCTCGTTAGTTCCGTCGAGCACATGCGGACGAAGGCGAAGCCGGCGGCGGTGAAGCGGTATGCCCAGCAGAACGTGATCGGCGTGGAGATAGACCCGACGCTCGTGCGCGTGGCGCGGCTGAACATGATGATGCACGGCGAAGGTCGTAGCCGTGTGTTCTCGTGCGATGCGCTCTCGTCCTGGTCGGTCTTGGCGGCTGCCTCGGACGGTGTTCTCACCGAGGAGTCGGTGACTGTGGTGATGACGAACCCGCCGTTCGGCACGAAGGGCAAGGTCGACGACCCGAAGATCCTGTCGGGCTTCCCGAACGTCGCCGCGAACCGCGACCGCCAGGTGCCCGACATCTTGTTCCTCGAACGCATCATGCAGTGGCTCAAGCCCGGCGGCCGTGCCGGCGTGGTGCTTCCCTACGGCGACCTGGCGAACGCATCACTCGGTTACGTCCGCGAGTACCTTCGCACCGTCGGCCACATCTACGCCGTGGTGAGCCTCCCGCCTGCGGCGTTCAAGCCGTCGGAGAACTCCGTGAAGGCCGCGGTGCTGTTCATCCGCAAGTGGGCGAAGAAGGGGAAGCCTACCCGATACCCCACGTTCCGTGCGATCAGCCGGAAGATCGGATACGACATGCACGAGCGCGTGACGTATCTCCGTGACACGTCGGGCCAGTACCTCGACGTCGATCGAAACCCTCTCCCCGCGGCCAAGGCGAAAGATCCCGAGTGGCTCGCCGCCAACGGCGTCGTCGATGAGGACATCAGCGACATCATTCAGCAATGGACGGCGTTCCGTGCCGAGCACAAGGAGTACCTCTGGTGACTACCGACTCGATGCAGCTCAGCTTCGTGACTTGGTCGGATGTGACCGATGACCGCGAGGATCCCGAGTTCTACCAGCCGGAGTTTCTCGAACTGGAGCGTTCACTGAAGAAGGGGAAGGCGCTGCGGCTTGACGCGGTCGCGGACTTCTCAGCGAACACTTGGACGCCGTCGAAGACGGACCGGCCCTTCTTGTACATCGACATCGCGAGTGTGAACATCCGCACTGGCGACGTGCAGCCGGTGGAGATGCCCGAGGCCGATGCCCCGTCCCGCGCGCGCCGGAAGGTCCGCAAGGGCGACATCATCATCTCCACCGTGCGGCCGGACCGAAACGCGGTCGCGTACATCCACGACGATCTCGACGGCGCGGTGTGCACGAACGGTTTTGCGGTCCTGACGCCGAAGGAAGGCACGGACGGATACGCGCTGTACGCGTTCCTCAAGTCGCGATTCTTCATCTTGCAGGCCGTTCGGCGGAGTACCGCGTCGATGTATCCGGCGGTCGCTGAAGAGTGTCTTCGCGACATTCTCGTCCCCCGGAAGATCATCGAAGGCGGCAAGGAAGTGAGCGAAGCCGTCCGCAGCGCGTTTGCCGAGCAACAGCGGTTCCTCGCGCGCCTCCGGGAGGTGCAGACGGCCCTCGCCCGACTCGTCGGGTGAATCAGGGAAGGTTCCACACGTCGTCGATGGATCCGAACCAGACGACGTTGTCGACCGAGCAGTCGGGGTTCTGGGTGACGTAATCGGGCAGCAGCTCTTTCGGCGGCGCGGGTGTTCCCTTAGGTCGCTTCGGGGCGTCCTTCGGCTTCTTGGGCTGCTTCTTCGACGCCGCCGGCAGGCCGTGCGGGTGCTTGGCATCCCGCAGCACCGACCTCGCAAATGCGATGTCAGTGATGCACCCAGTGCGCAGCCAGAGGTTCACCGCGAAGAAATCTTGTGCCGCGAACTTGCAACTGCTCGTCTCGTAACGGCCGCCGACGCTGTGAATGAGCCGACACTTCGACGTGTCGGTGCCCCAGAGCGACTTGCTCTCCACCTTCTTCTTGACGCCGTTCTTCTCGAAGATGAAATCGCAGTCGTGGTACTCGCCAAGGTGCTGAGCAATGTCCTCGGGCAGCCGAGTGACCTTGTAACCCCGCTTCAGCGCGTGCTCGACGAGGGCCGCTTCTGTGAGCGCGCTCTCAAGCTTTGCTGTGATGCCGTAACGGTCGATCTCGAAGACATCTCCCACGTTCACGCCGACGATGCGGGTCTCCAACTCCTTCTTCTGCCCGGTGTAGTGGAGTTCGCCGTTCGCTTGGCCGGGCTTCGCGTCGTGGATGCGGGCCTTGAGCAGTTCCTTCCAGTCGCCAGTGCCTTCGAGGAACGCCTTCGGGACGATCTTGCCGCTCCGCCCACGGGTAATCGTCGGGTGCTCCGTCCCTTGCGCGATCTCGAACGTCGCCCCGTAGTGCATCCCAAACTTCTTGAGCGTCCGGTCGAGCTTCGTGATTGGCGCGTCGAGCGGCAGCAGCACCTGTTCGAGCATCTCAAACGTGACGCCCTTGAAGCGCTGCATCAGTTTGCGAATGAGGTGTACAGCCTTGTCGGGACTGATGTCGGCGGGCGTCGGTTGGCTGGGTTTGGTGGGCACAAGTGCCTCCGTTGAGGCTGGACGTACCCGCGGACGTGCGCTACCCTCTGGCCGGCGCTGCTTGCAGTGCCAGCCGCGGGGATCGGCTTTCCGGGGCCTTCCGGCCTTGGTAAGTAGCGTCGCTGCTGGCGGAGGGCTCCCAAAAACCAGCCGCCTTCAGTGAACTCGATCCCCGCACTTTCTCGCGCAAAGCTTTGTTTGTCTAGCTCGGAAGCCAACTTGAAGACGGTAAACTGTTCTCTGGGCAATAGTTCCAGGGGTACCGTCAGCTATGGTGGGTGAGTTCGGTCGGCGGCTAAAGAAACTCCGCGCGAAGGCCGGTTGGACACAACAGAAGCTCGCGTTCGAGGCCGGCGTCAGCGTGACGTGTGTCGCGATGCTGGAACAGCGGGACATGGACCCACGCTGGTCAACGGTGAAGGCCCTAGCGCGGGCGCTCGGCGTGCCCGTCACCTCGTTCGACGACGATAATGAACCCACGAACGGGGCGACGAGTCCGAAGCAGCGGAAGTAAATACACGAGGACGAAGCGATGGTGAACGCCGCCGTATTCGAAAAGCTGGTCCAAGTCGCCAAGGCGAAAACGACAATCCCGTTCGTCGAGTTAGCTCAGCTCGCAGACATGACTCTCGAAATCGAAGGGGATGTCGCCGCGATGGCTCGTGTGCTCGATGAGATCGCGGAGTCGGATGTGGCAGCGGGTCGGCCGTTGCTCGCGGTCCTCGTCGTCCACGGGACCAAGAACATGCCCGGTGGCGGGTTCTTCAAGTTCGCAAAGAAGAAGAAACTGCAGAAGACCGACGACCTGACGTTTTTCGCGACCGAACTGAAGCGCGTGTACGACTACTGGGCGAACAAGGAACTGCCGACGTGATCGTTGCGCCTTCCGGTGGATTGTGGCACCGTCACTACGGTGTTCTTTCTTTCACCGGAGGCAATCATGGCGAAAGCCAATGCGAAGAAGCAGACCAAGAAGAAGGCGGAGCCGGTCGTTGACCTGTTGATGAATCCCGAGGCTCTGCACAAACTCGTTGGCGCGTACGGCCCGTACGACCCGCCCGAGGCCCCGATTCCGACGAAGGGGTACGTCACGTTCTGGGATGCGGGGTCAAGTATTGCCACCCTCGTCAAGAAGCACCCTCAGTGCTTCTACATGCCCCGCTTGTACGAAGGCGAGCGCTGCTGCAAGGACACGGATAGCTGGCGATGGAAGCAGATCGACTTCACCGCGCAGGGCATCGGGGAGCCACACGACCCGAAGAGCACGCCCCCGACCGCGCGCGAACTGGTGATGTACCTCGTCTTGCTCTTCCTCACGAAGGGCGAGAAGCCCGAGACGCTGCGGCTTCGGTGCCGCGACGTGACGGAATCCGGAAGGCGCATCGTGGTCACGCAGTTCGTCAGCGGCATCGAGATCGCCAACGTCAGTGACTTGTGGAAATCTCCTGGTATCGCAACCTGCTCGCTGCTGACGCCCATGATGCCGACGAAGCGAAAGTGAACGCCCGGCCTCTCTTTCGGGAGAGGCCTTTTTGCGCTACCATCGTTCCGCTCGCAGCGTAGACCAAGACGGGGGCACGAAGCCCACTGGCATAGCGTCCAGTAAAACCGCCCGGCACAGCGTCCGTGGGTCGCGCTGCGACGCCCCCTCCCTTCATGGGAGGGGGTTCTTTCGTAGAAAGCTCGAATGCGGCGCATTATCGAAGGCTTCATCGACCTCTGCTATCCGCTCCATGAAGGGGAGAAGGACGAGACTCCGTTTCTCCACAAGGTGCTATTCTTCCTGCTCGCCCTGGCGTTCGTCGCGTGGTGCATCCTCGGTTGATTCGTCCTTGATGTCTTCCAGCACCGCGTTCACCCTCCTGGTGATCTCCTGCCAGAGCTGCGTGAGGCGTGCGTTCAATTCTTCTTCCCACATGGGTCGGCAGAGCCGCACTTCTTCCCGCGCCACGTCTTCGGGATTCGGAGTCCTGCAGATTTGGTGAAAGTTCAAGGCGTAGTCGTAACGCTCCTTGCAGACCCTCTCGAACGCCTCCTGTTCGAGCCTCTGCCACTCGGCCCAGCGCTCTTTCAGGTTCTGGATGCGGGGGTCAGGGTCAGAGAAGGTGACTTCTTCGAGCAGTTCGACCAGGGACTTTCCGAGTGGGTGGGGCGAATCCATCGGCGCGAGTGTAGCGCGGATACGAGCACGAAAAAAGGGAGGACGACCTCGGAAGATCGTTCTCCCTGCGTAGCTCCGGGGGCGTGGAAGATCAGCCGTGTTTGTGCTTCTGGTGCAGCTCCTGGCCGCGGTCGAAAGCAAGGGTGGCCATGCCGTCGGCCTGGGCGATCATCTCGTCGCCGAGGTGCAGGTTCCAATCGATGAGGTAGAAGGGCGTGAAGTCGTCCACGAACGCTTCGGCCTTCTCGACGGCTTCCAGGTGCGTGTTGGCGACGATGTCGTACGCGTAGAAGACGTCCCACCAGCTGTCCGTGTCCTGCGTGCAGGAGGTGATGCGGACGCCGGGGTATTCGCGGACGCTGGCGTTCGGGACGCTCAGGGAAGAGTGCCCTTCGAGCCAGCCGAGGGTGTAGACGGTGCCTGGCTTCTCGGGAGCGGTGATGTTGTCGTTGACGTGCGTGTCCATGGGTGAGTGGGGAGGGAATGAAGTGGCTTGTTGGCAGCACGGAGCCGCCGAGGTCAAAGAGCCCGAATGGGGACTGGCTCTTGACCGTTCAGGCGGCGAACGTGCTAGGGTGGGGCCACTTTCATCCCGACCCGCGAGCTCGTGCGACCTGCGATCTTGGCATTCCGTACCGGGCCGCTAAAACAACGTCACGAGCTGGCAATCGGGTACGGAATGGTACGGAAAGGGTAGAAAAGGTGCCGAAAGGCGCTAAGATATGGAAGAGCGGTGACCCTCCGGAAACCCTCCGAAACACGGTAAAAGCCAGCATTTTGGGCAGTTAGCTCAGTTGGTAGAGCGAGCGACTGAAAATCGCTAGGTCCCCGGTTCAACCCCGGGACTGCCCACTCGATAGAAAAGCCTTGATTCCGAAGCATTTCAGCTTACCTCCCAGCGTTTGGGAGCGCGGACTCGAAAGCCTGTGTTTTGCGGGAGTTCCCGCAATACGAGGGTGATTAGAATGCCGCGTCCCCGAAACGCAGTTCCCCAGCCCCGACAGCACAGAGGCCGCGCGGTTCTCGACGTGTACGAGAACGGCGTCCGGCGCACGCGCACGCTCGGCGGGTGGGGAAGCCCCGAAGCCGACGACGAGTACAAAAAGTTCCTCGCGGAGTTCGCGACCGGCGCGCTGGACCGTCCGAGCGGCCCCGACGTGACCGTGAACGAGGTGTTCGCGGCGTTCATGAAGCACGCCGAACAGCACTACCGGCGGAGCGACGGGACGCCCACGCACGAGGTCGATGAGTACAAACTCGTCTCCCGGCTCGTGCGCGAAACCTACGGGCACACGAAGGCGAAAGACTACGGCCCGCTGGCGATGAAGGCCGTGCGGCAACAGATGGTCGGCAAGGACTGGTGCCGCTCGCTCGTGAACCAGCGGGTGAACCGCGTGCGGCGCATGTTCAAGTGGGCCGCGAGTGAGGAACTGATCGCGTTCGACGTGTACCAGCGTCTCACCGCGGTCAGCGGGTTGCAGAAGGGGCGCACCGCGGTGCGCGAGTCGGAACCGGTCGGCCCGGTCGCGGACGAGGTGGTCGAAGCCGCGCTCCCGCACCTGAACCGCTACGTCCGGGCGCTGGTCGAGTTCCAGCGCCTGACCGGGTGCCGGCCCGGTGAAGCGTGTCAGGTTCGGCGGTGCGACATCGACACGAGCGCCGATGTGTGGCTCTACAAGCCGGCCCAGCACAAGACCGGCTGGCGCGGGAAGGTGCGAGTGATCGCCGTCGGACCGAAGGCGCAGGCGCTGCTGAACCAGTTCCCTACCGAGAGCGCGGGCGAGTACCTCTTCAGCCCGCGGCGCGCGGTGGGGGAGTTCCATGCCGCGCGCGCGGCCGAACGCAAGACCCCGCGGTTCGCGTCGCACATGGCACACAACAAGAAGCGGCGGGCCGCGAAGCCGTCGAAGCCACCGGCCGAAGCGTACACCACACTGAGTTACGGGCGGAGCATCGCCCGCGCGTGTCACATGGCGTTCCCGCCGCCCGAACACTTGCGCCGCAAGAGGGGCGAGACGCGGGAGCAGTGGCGGGCGCGGCTGACCGCCGACCAGCGCACCGAACTTTCGGCGTGGCGGGCCGCACACGGCTGGCACCCGAACCAACTTCGCCATTCGTTCGCGACCCGCGTTCGGAAGGTTCACGGATTAGAAGCCGCGCAGGTGCTGCTCGGCCACTCCCGCGCCGACGTGACCCAGGTTTACGCCGAACGCAACACCGACCTCGCGGTCGGGATCGCGGCGAAGATCGGGTGAGAGCAATAAAAAGCAACAAAACGCAACGCCCCGCCAAACGGTGGGGCGTTCGCGTTTCGCTCTCGCGGTCGGGTCAATTCACTGCGGTCCCGCCCGGCAGGTCGTCGGCCCTGTCGAGCAGTTTGAACTCGGTTTGCAGCGCGCCGTTAAAGTGCCGCGCGCCGCACTTGATCTTCTGCTGTTCGCTGAGGTACAGTTCCATGAGGTTGGTTGAGCCTTTCGTCTCGCGGACGAGGTATAGTTTCTCTCCCTTGTGGTCGAAGTCTTCGGTGTCTTCCCACACGAGCGCCCAGTCGGGGTTGTACGTTCCCACTGGCGTCGGCACCTTGAACCACGCCGGCAGCTTGACGTAGAACTTCACCGGTTCCATACTCTCCAACTTCTCCGCGAATCGCTTCTCCACGTCCGAGTCGCACACGAACCGGTCGTACAGCGACTTCTTCGCGTCGATGATCCGGTCCGACATGGTTTCGATCTCGGCGGCCCACTGGCTCATTTCGTAGAACGTACCGTCCTTCTCGTACCGGATGCCGGTGACCAGTTCGTCTTCGAGGCGCTGGCGAATCGTCTCGGCGGCCTTCTCCGCGAACTCTTCCGGGTTGTCCAGAATCGTTTGCTGCTTCGCCACGCCCTTGATGATCGCCAGCAGCGTGCGCCGCGTCAGGCGCACGGGCGGGTTCGTGTGCGTCAGCAGTTCCGTCAGCTTCTCGACGAGGTTTGGCAGTGGGAAGTTGCCCGCGAGGGTGGCGACCGTCTTCGCCCCGCTCATCTGGAGCGCGGTGAACACGTCGCCCTTGCCCGCCTCGACGCGGGCCTTCGTCACCACCAGTCGCGGCGGTTCGATGGTCAGCGCGTTCAGGTCCGCAACCACTCGCTTCACCAGTGCGTCGGTGTCCACTTGGACCGAGTACCGCGTCTTCGCGCGGATGCGGTTCCACAGCTCCTCGAACTCCGGCGGCAGCGCGTCCAGCGGCTTGCGCGGGATCACCTTCTTCTGCCGCTGGTTCGTCACCTTCAGCTTCTTCGCCTCGTCTTCGCCGAAGTCGTCCTCGATCTCCTTTTGCAGCGACTTGACGTAGTCCTCGTAGCTCTCGTTCGCGACCACCGTGAGCGCGTTCACCTTCTCGTTCAGGCACCGCGCGCCGTCCTGGTTGACCGGCAGCCGCAGCCCGCGGCCGACCTCCTGGCGCTTCTTGATCTCGCTCGTCGATTGGTTCAGCGTGCAAATCTGGAACACGTTCGGGTTGTCCCAGCCCTCGCGCAGCGCGCTGTGCGAGAACAGGAAGCACACCGGTTCCGTGAACGACAGCAGCCGCTCCTTCTCCTTCATGATGAGCGAGTACGCGGCCCGGTCCTGTTCGCTCTCGCCGCCGGACGAGTCCAGCAGTTCGACCGCGCCGCCCTTGCGCTTCTTCGATGCGAAGTACGCGCCCGACACTTCTTCCGGGGTCCGCTTCGCCCACTCCGGGTACTTCGCCTTCAGGTCGTTGAACGCCTCCGCGAACAGCGTGCGGATCACGCCGTCGTGGGCCGCGTAGTTCTCCACCTTGTCGATGAAGAACAGCGACAGCACCTTCAGCCCGAACGGTTTCAGTTGCTCCTGGCGGCGGAAGTGTTGCTCCACGGTGTAGCGGATCTGCTGGCGGAACAGTTCCTTCTGGTCCGCGCCGTACTGCTGGCCCTCTTTCACCGTCACGCCGTTGGAGAACGTGACCGTGCGCGCGGTGGGGTCGATGTCCTCGACGGTGAACCCCTCGTACTCGCTCCGCTCGGCCTTGTCGCGGAGCGCCTTCCCCGGCTCGAACTTGTACTCCTTCGCCTTGATCGCGCCGCCGGCCATGCGCTGGTGGACCTCGATCTTCGCCACCACCTTCCGGCTCGTCGCGCCGATGTCCGTGACGCGGACGAACGGCCGGTTCTCGTCGTCCTCCGCCACCACCGACGCGACCTCGATCTTCTTCACCAAGCCCTGCCGGTACGCCTCGAACGGCGACAGCCGGTACACGCGGTTGTACGCCTCGCGGTGCGTCGCGCTGTAGCGCAGCGCCACCAGCGGGTTCAGCCGCGCCAGCGCCTGCTTGCTCCCGGCGCTCTCCATGTTCTGCGGCTCGTCCAGAATCAGGATCGGCCGCACGGCCTGGAGCATGTGCAGACCGACGCGGCCCTGGAGTCGGTCCGTGCTGCGGGTGATGACGTTCTGGTCCTTGTTGAACGAGTCGATGGTCATGACGAGGAACCGCACCGCGTCGTCTTCCGCGAAGTTCTTCAGCCGGTTCAGATTCTTCGAGTCGTACACACCGTACCGGTACGGCTCGTTGTCGAACAGGTTCGCGAAGTGCCCCTGCGTCACCTCGAACGTCTTCAGCACGCCCTCGCGGATCGCCACCGACGGCACGACGATGACGAACTTCTTCAACCCGTGTCGCTTGTTCAGTTCCAGCGCCGTGCGGATGTAGACGTAGGTTTTTCCGGTGCCCGTCTCCATCTCCACGGACACGTTGGGGAAGCTCACCTCTTGCTTCTTCTTGCTGCCGATGTCGGCCTGAGCGGTGAGCAGCTTCAGTTCGGTGTCTTGCCCCAGCCCGTTGGCCTTCTGCACGGCCTGGACGTTCGCGAGCAGCCGCTTGGGGTCGAGCGCGTACCGCGCGTGTTCGGTGTCGCTCTCGACGCCCAGCACGCGCAACGTCGTGGTGAACGTCTCGCGCACCAGCCCGTGGAACAGGCTCGTCACCGAATCGACGGCGCGAAGCTGGAACGACTGGCTCGCGTCGAACTGGAACTTCATGAGAGAGAACCGTTACGGGTGTGCTACGCAGCCAGGAATCAACCACCTCGCGAGCCGCGACCGCAAGGGA
>SXGT01385147.1_pt1 | contig 10696 bp, 10 predicted proteins | sample 3176221 | NCBI WGS metagenome assembly SXGT01 (sample SAMN11356862, study PRJNA531348) | freshwater metagenome | isolation source: freshwater sample F1-120 | place: China: Fuxian Lake, Yuxi | collected 2017-12-25
CGAGCTCGGGGTTGTGGAAGCGCGCGTGCAGGCGGCGGTAGTGGCCGTAGACCGCGACCGACAGCACCTTCTTGGCGCGGTCCTGGCCGATCACGTACTCGCCCAGCCGCTTCATCATGAACTCGGGCGACGGCACCTTGTCCTTCATGACAAGGTCCTTCAGGAACGTCGGCGGCGTGCCGCCCTTCTGCTTGCGATCCTCCTCTTTGAGGATCGTGTTGCAGATGTCGATGCACTCGTTGCAGATGTAGATGCCGGGCGGACCCGAGATCAGCGACGCCACGTGGTGGCGCGACTTCTCGCAGAAGGTGCAACGCTCGACGGTCTTGCCCTTGCCTGCCATGTCTTTGCTCTTGCTGGTCCGCGGCCTCACGGCTGCGGACGCGGCACAATCTACACGAACCGGGGACGGGATGCGCCGCCCGCATGGGCACTTTCGCTGAGGGCCCGCCGTGGGCAGCGGCTCACTTGCTGGTTTGCACGATTTCGTCGATCAGGCCGTAGGCCTTCGCTTCGGCCGGACCCATGAAGAAGTCGCGGTCGCTGTCGCGGTTGACGTCGGTGGCCGGGCGGTTGCAGTGCCGGCCCAGGATCTCGCCGAGCGTCGTCTTCAGGCGCAGGATTTCGTCGGCCTGGATCGAGATGTCGATCGCGGTGCCGCCGACGCCGCCCCACGGCTGGTGGATCATGATGCGGCTGTGCGGCAGGGCGTGGCGCTTGCCCTTGGTGCCTGCTGCCAGCAGCACGGCACCCATCGAGGCCGCCTGGCCGATGCAGTAGGTGGCGACCGGACACTGCACGAACTGCATGGTGTCGTCGATCGCGAGGCCGGCGGTCACGCTGCCGCCCGGCGTGTTCAAGAACAGGTTGATGTCCTGGTTCTTGTTCTCCTTCTGCAGGAACAGCAGCTGCGCGATCACCGCGTTGGCGACGCCGTCGTCGATGGGCGAACCGATGAACACGATCCGGTCTTCGAGCAGGCGGCTGTAGATGTCGTACTGGCGCTCGCCGCGGCCGGTCTTCTCGATGACGAACGGGATGATGTAGTCGTTGGCGATGCTCATGGGCTCGACGGACCTTGGGTTCTGGGCGTCATCGGGCCACGGCACGCCAGGGGTCGCCCCACGGTCCTGCCGCGACTTCGATCAACTGCCCTTCTTATCGACGATCTTGGCGTTCTCTCTGAGGAAATCACGCACCTTGCGTTCGAGCAGGCCCAGACGGAGCTCGCCAAGGCGGTTCTCGCGTTCGAGATGCTCGCGCACCTGTTGGGTCGTGAACTGCACATTTTCGTTGGAGTTGGACTGCGCGATGGCGCGCAGTTCCTGCTCCATGTCGGTCTCGGTGATGAACAGCTTCTGCTGCCGCGCCACCGCTTCGATCAGGAAGAACAGCCGAACGCGCCGTTGGGCGTCTTGTTGGGCCTCGGCCTGCGATTCCTCCAGCTTCTTTTTGATCTCGTCTTCGCTGGCGCCGTTTTCCTGCATCTTGTGCGCCAAGGAGCCCAGCGAGGCGCGCTGCTGCTCCTCGATCAACGACGGCGGCAGCGGGATGTCGTGGGCCGCCATCAAGGCGTTCAGGCACTGTTCTTCCTGGCGATTCTTGCCCAGGCGCTGCTTCTCCTGCGAGATGCGGCTCTTCAGGTCGGCGCGCAGGCTGGCGACGTCGTCGAACTCGAGGCCCTTGGCCAGGGTGTCGTCGATCGGCGGCGGCGTGACGCGGATGACTTCGAGCACGGTGCCTTGCACGGTGCCGGTCTGGCCGCGCACGGCTTCGACTTCGAAGTTCGCCGGGAACGTGATCGGCATCGACAGCGACTTGCCGGCGGTGACGCCGAGCACGGCCGCGGTGTAGACCGCTTCTTCGACGCCGTGGATCGCCAGGCGCGTGTTGAGCTGCACGCCCTTCTTCGACTTGACGACCTTGCCGGCCGCGTCGTGGAAGGTGTAGTCGGCCTTCACGAAGTCACCATCGACGGCGGCTTCGGTGGTCGGCTGCAGCGTGCGCTTCTGGTGCACGATCTCCTTCAGCGCGTTGTCGACGTCGGCTTCCGATGCCTCCGGCTCGAAACCGTCGACTTCGAGGCCTTTCACGGCCTTCAGTTCGAAGGTCGGGCGCACGTCGATCTTGGCGGTGAACTGCAACGAGGCGCCGGCCTTGACCGCCAGGTTCTCGAAGTCGTCGATCGCGATCTTGCCGACCGGGTTGATGTCCTTCGAACGGCAGGCTTCGCCGAAGAAGCGGTTGACCATCTGCTCCTTCGCCTCGGCGAGGATGCTCTGGCCGAAACGCTGCTCGACGATGGCGCGCGGGACCTTGCCCGGCCGGAAGCCCTTCAGCTGGATCTGCTGCTGCGCCGACGCGAACATGCGATCCAAGTGCTCGGTGACGAGAGCGGGCGGGACGGTGATGGTCAGACTGCGGCTGCAGGGGCCGGTCTCGGCAACCAGGACTTCCATGAGGGTGTGTTCGGGCGGGGTGGCTGCGACCGCGGGCCATGGGCCAGCGGGGAATGAAGGGCGAACATCTTGGCGTGCACCCTGGAAAGGGTCAAGGCGACACAGCGACCGTCGTGCATCGCCCGCCCCGCCCGGGCCGCCTCACTTGGGCGTCTGTTCTTTGGCCAGGTTCTGCAGGAAGGCCTTCACCTTGTCGTTCTGCAGCGTTTCGGCGAACCAGGGCTCGTCGGCGCCGATCGCCTCGATTTCGGCCACGGTGAAGGTCGACGCCTTCATCAGTTTGGTCAGGTTGGGCACCAGTTTCTTGCGCCGTGCCTCGCACTTCATCATCCCGACGTAGGCGCGGCGGGTCATGGCGGTGCCGTCGCTGTGCTCCAGCGTCTTCTCGAAGTCGGCGAGCGCGTCGGCGTATTCCTCGATGCCGAACAGCAGGTTGCCGCGCTGTTCGTACAGCGCCGCGTCGCGCTTGCGCAGCGGTTTGGACAGCAGCAGGTCGAGGTTGCGCTTCAACTTCGTGACGCCGTTCTTGTCGCCGATCGCGCGCAGGCTGAGCGCCGCCTGGACGCCGAGCGAACTAGAATCGCCGGTGTCGAGCCACTGGTGCAGTCGACGCACCGTCGGTTCGTGGTCGTGCGGCGCCACCGTCGCCAGCACCTGCAGCAGCCGTTTGGTGTCCTGGAAGTTGAGCCGGTCGCGATCGAGCAGGGGCAGCAGCGCGCGCGCCGCGGCATCGTTGGCGCGGACCGCCGCCGCGAAATAGTCGAGGTACTGCGGCAGCACCTTGTCTTCGCGTTCGTTGGCGAGCGCGAGCACGACGGTGTCGACCACCGCGCCAGCCTTCGCGGCGGTCAGGTAGCCGAGCACGTCCTCGCGCACCTGGCGGTCGTTCGACGCCAGCATCGGCACCACCTTGTGGGCGGCATCGACGGCTTTCAGGCGTCGCAGGGAATTGACGACCTGCCGCTTCTCGTCGCCGTTCGTGCGATCGAGCAGATCGGCGAGCAGGCTCGTCGCCTGCGGCACCTGGGCGTGGCCGAGCAGGCGGATCGCTTCGTGGCGGCCGACGTCGTTGCGGCCGTTGGCGAGTTCGGCCAGGGCATCGAGGAAGCTGGCCGGGTCGAGCCGTTCGAGCACGCGTCGGCAGTTGGCGGCGAGATGGCGCGCGGTTTCGCCGCCCTGGCTCGGGCTCAACTTCTCGAGCAGCAACGGCACCACGCCATCGCCCAGCGCGGCGATCTCGGCGAAGCGGGCATCCAGAACCTGCGAGCTGTTGCGGTAGTCGAGCTGGAGGTCGGCCCAGAACGGGCTGAGCTTCTTCTCCTGGTCCGGGCGCGTCCGCTCGGCGCGGGCGCGCGCCAACTTCGCCACTTCGGCCAGCGGCATCTGGGCGAGCGCGGTCGTACCCGCGGCGAGAGAAAGGACGGCGAAGGCCAGGAGTTTCGACGGCAGCATCGCGCGCCAGTCTAGCTCGGAGCGGGCATCGGGAGAACGGCGGCAACGGCGGTGGCAAGGAACGGCCGCCTCCGGCGACTGCAGTGGAACGGGCCCTGTTGCCGATGGAATCCGCATGTGGAACTACGTGCTTCGCCACCGCCTGCTGCTGCGCGCGATCTACGCCCGTTCGACGCCGGTGACGACGATCGACTGACCGGCCCTTGCTCGGCGGCAAAGCCCCGCTAATCGAGTGGGGGTCGTGAACCGAGATTTCGACGTGATCGTCGTCGGTGGTGGCCATGCCGGCGTCGAAGCGGCCACCGCTGCCGCCCGGCTTGGCTGCCGCACCGCCATGGTCGTGCTCGATCCTGCCGCCATCGGCCGGATGTCGTGCAACCCCGCGATCGGCGGGCTCGCCAAGGGGCAGCTGGTGCGCGAAGTCGATGCACTCGGCGGCGAGATGGCGCTGGTCACCGACGCGACGGGCATCCAGTTCCGGATGCTGAACACGAGCAAGGGGCCGGCGGTGCGGTCGCCGCGCGCGCAGTGCGATCGCGACGCCTACAACCACGCGATGGTGGCGCGCGTGCTCGCCTACGCCGGGCTCACGGTCGTCGCTGGCGAAGCGGTGGCGGTGCTGGCGCGCGCGGGTGGTGCGGCGGTGGCCGGCGTCGAACTGCGCGACGGCAGCACGCTGCAGGCGCCGGCCGTGGTGTTGACGACGGGCACGTTCCTCGGTGGGCGTTTGTTCGCGGGCACCTGGGAACAACCGGGTGGCCGCTACAGCGAAGCGCCGGCGGCGCGCATCAGCGAGTCGTTGCGTTCGTTCGGCATCCGGCTCGGCCGGCACAAGACGGGCACGCCGCCGCGGCTGCACCGCGATTCGATCGACACGGCGCAGTTGGAGTTGCAGCCCGGCGACGAACCGCCGCAGCCGTTCTCGTTCCGCACGCACAAGCTCGTGGTCGAGCAGATGCCGTGTTGGCTCACACGCACGACGGCGGCGACGCACGCGATCATTCGCGCCAACGCGCACCACTCGCCGATGTTCCAGGGCCGCATCCAAGGTGTCGGACCGCGTTACTGCCCGAGCGTCGAGGACAAGGTGGTGCGCTTCGCCGAGCAGGAGTCGCATCCGATCTTCCTCGAACCCGAGGGGCGCAATTCGCACGAGGTCTATCCCAACGGCGTCAGCACCAGTCTGCCGGCCGAAGTGCAGTTGCAGTTCCTGCGCACGATCCCCGGGCTCGAGCAGGTGGAGATGCTGCGGCCCGGCTACGCCGTGGAATACGACTACGTGCTCACCGACCAGATCCGCGGCGACCTGCAGATCGCGAGCCTGCGCGGCCTGTTCGCGGCCGGCCAGATCAACGGCACCAGCGGCTACGAAGAAGCCGCCGGGCAAGGTCTCGTCGCCGGCCTCAACGCGGCGCGCTTCGCGCGCGAGCTGGAGCCGGTCGTGCTCGATCGCGCCACCGCCTACCTCGGCGTGATGGTCGACGACTTGTGCCGCGTCAACCCGACCGAGCCGTACCGGATGTTCACCAGCCGCGCCGAGTTCCGGTTGCTGCTGCGCAGTGACAATGCCGATCGTCGGTTGACGCCGCTTGGCGAACGGCTGGGCCTCGTCGGCAAGGAGCAGGCGGACGCCGTGCGGGTGAAGGAGCAGCGCATCGCTGCGGCGCGCAAATGGCTTGACCTGCAACGGCGCGAAGGCAAGACGTTGACCGAGTGGTTGCGGCGCCCGGAAGTGACGACGGCGGATCTGCTGCAGTGGGATGCGCAGTTGGCGGCGATGGGGCTGCTGCCACCCGAGCTCGCCGAGGTCGAAGCCGAAGTGAAGTACGCGGGCTACATCGATCGCCAGGCGATGGAGGTCGACCGGCTGCGGCGCATGGAGGAGCGGCGCATTCCGACGAGTTTCGACTACGCGGTGATTCCCGGTCTGAGCAACGAAGCGCGCGCGCGGTTGCTGCAGCGGCGGCCGCTCACGCTCGGCGAAGCGTCGCGCATTGCCGGCGTGCGCCAGGCCGACGTGCAGTTGTTGCTGGTGGTGCTGAGTCGCTGACGACCGCGGCGACGTTCACATCTGCAGCACGGCCTTGACCAGGCTCTCGGTGTCGCCGGCGGAGGGCGCATCGGCGCGGCGCCGCACTTTCTCGACCTTGTCGCGCGCGTCCTTCTCCGAGTAGCCGAGCGTGACCAGCGCCTGGATCGCGTCGTCGGCCGACTGGCTCGGCAGCGGCCGGCCGCCGGCATCGGTGGTGGGCAGGTCGAGTTTCACCATGGCGTCGCGCAGTTCGAGGCAGAGCCGTTCGGCGGTCTTCTGGCCGACACCCTTCACGGATTTCAGGGCGCCGGTGTCGCCGCGCGCGATCGCATGCGCGAGGTCGTGCGGCGCGAACACGCTGAGCAGCGCGAGTGCGATCGACGGACCGATGCCGCCGACCGACAGCAGCTTCTTGGCCAGTTCGCGTTCGGCGCGCGTGGCGAAGCCGAGCAGCGACGGCGTGCCGTCGACGACGTGCAGGATGGTGAACACCTGGCACACAGCGCCGACTTTGAGGGCGCCGGCCGATTCCAGGCTGATGCGCACCTCGTAGCCAACCCCGCCACAGCGGATCACCGCGCGCGAGGTCAGCTTCTCGATCACTTCCCCGAGCAGGTGGTCGTACATGCGCGGGGCGCGGGCTCAGCCGCGCAGCGACAGACCGAACTCGTCGAGCTTCGTCTTGATCTCGTTGAGCGAGGTCTGGCCGAAGTTCGGGCAGGCCAGCAGTTCGGCCTCGGTCTTGATCGCGAGGTCGCCGATCGTGCGGATCTTGAGCAGGTCGACGATGCGACGGCTGCGCACCGACAGGTCCAGCTCGCTGATCGGGCGACGACCCGGGTCCGGGCTGTTCGGATCCGGTTGCTCTTCGGGCCGCAGCGCGGGCTCGACGGCTTCGCCGAGGTCCTTGCTCATCAGCTCGTCGGCGGTCATGCCGAGGCGGAGACCCTTGTTCTTCAGGATCTCCTTTATTTCGGTCAGCGAAGTCTCGCCGAAGTTCTTGTAGCTGAGCAACTCGGCCTCGGTCTTCTTGACCAGGTCGCCGAGCGTGCGAATGTTCATCTTCGCGAGGCAGTTGCGGCTGCGCACCGACAGCTCGAAATCGTTGATCGGGGTGCGCAGGAGCTTGTTGCGCTTGTCGTCGCGGCGCTCCTGGTCCTCGTCGTAGTACATGTTCAGCGCGGCGGCTGCATCGCGGCGATACAGGCGTGCGCGCGTGTTCTCGGGGTTGGCTTGCAGCGCCAGGTCGAAGCACTGCATCGCCCGGCGGTAGTTGCCCATGTCCTCGTAGAGGATGCCGAGATTGACGACGCAGGCGACGTTGACCGGCGGCGACATCAGCGCGCGCTCGTAGAGCTCACGCGCTTCCTCGTCCTCGCCGCGCAAGTCGACGTTGAGCGCCAGCCGGAACAGCGCCTGCTTGTGGCTGCTTTCGAGGGCGAGCACATCGTCGTAGAGCGTGATCGCCTGGGTGACGTCGCGGTTCAGCTCGAGCGAGCGGCCGGCGAAATACTTCTGGTCGGCCGGGCTCAGCAGGCCCTTCAGCTTCACGGCGTCCTTGGTCAGGCGCTCGACGTCGTTGGCGAGATCGAGTGCGCGCAGCCACACCAGGGCTTGCACGGCATCGGTGTCGCGACGCGACAGCAGCTTCGCCGCGTCATCGATATTGCCGAGCGCGGCCTGGCTGCTGGCGAGGCAGCAGGCGACGACCGGGTTGGTCTTGTCGGGTGTCAGCAACGGCACCGCATCGGCGTGGCGACCCAGTGCCCACATGGCGACACCGCGGGCGGTGCCCTTGGCGCGTGGGTCGGACAGCCAGTCGCGCAACTGCTGCAGGGAATCCACCGACTGGAAGACGGCGGCGCGGAAAGCGTCGAGCTTGGTCGGCGTCAGGTCGCCGGACAGAAGAGCCGTCGGGTCGAGCGAAGGAATGGGAGCCGTGTCCGTCATCGTGATGTACGTTGCCGAGGCAGCCCGCACCGGCAAAAGCCCGGTCGGGTTCGAATCCTGGAATGAGGGGCGAGGAGACTAGGGTCAGGCCCCCGGTCCGGTCAAGTCGCGCGTCCTGCCGTTCCTGCGGATCCCATCGTGAGTTCCCTCCGGGCGATCGCGGTCTGGTAGACCGCGACGACGTCCGCGGCCATCGCGGCGAAGCCCCGGGCGCGGACGCGCGCCGATCGGGCCATGCTCGCCACGCGCTGCGGCGCCGTCGCGAGGCCGCGCAAGGCGGCCGTCCACGCCGGCACGTCGCCGGGGGGCAGCACCAGCCCCTGCACCCCGTCCTGCACCGCGTCCTGCAGGCCGCCGACCCGGCTGACCAGCACCGGCCGCGCCGCCGCCAGGGCCTCGCGCACGGTCAGCCCGAACGCTTCGTGCCACAGGGCCGGCGCCGCCAGCACGTCGATGTCGGCGAGCAGCTTGGGCAGTTCGTCGAGACCGTAGGGGCCGAAGTAGGTGACGCCGCTGCCCGGCCGCAGCCGCTGCAGACAGCGCGACGCATAGGTTTCGTCGCCGTGGTAGGGCACGACGTTGCCGTGGATGCGCAACTGCACGAGGCCCCTGGGCAGCGCCTCGATCGCATCGAGCAGCACATGCAAGCCCTTGCTCGGCATCACGGTGCCGAAGTAGCCGACGCGCAGGGGCCCCGGCCCGCCGGCCGCCGGCGGCAGCGTGGCCAGGCGTTCGACATCGACGCCGTTTTCGACCACCACGAACCGATCCGCCGGCACGCCGAGTTCGACGAACGGTGGGATGGCGCGCGCACTCGGCACGACGAGGCATTGCGGCAACGCCAGCGCCCGCAGGGCGCGGGCGTGCACCGAGGCGACCTGGGCATCGCGGGTCTGCTCGTTGAGCCACCACGGGAACGTGGCCTGCAGGCACTCGCCGCAGCGCGCGATCGTCGCCGTTTCGCAGCGTTCCTCGCGTTTGTGGAACATCTGGCCGCGCGGACAGAACAGCCAGTAGTCGTGCAGCGTGAGCACCGTGGGCACGCGCGCGTCGTGCAGCACCGCGAGCGCGTCGGTCGACATGCCGGTCAGGTGGTGGACGTGGGCGACATCGAAACGAACGCCCGCCGCGGAGCGCGCCTGCAGGAAACGCTGCAGCGCGGCGGCCATCGGCGGCGAGGTGTAGATGGTCTCCAGGTCGCGAACCTGCTCCCAACGGTAGGCGGCGCGGGTGATGCGCGGGTTGGCGTTGGGGTCGCCGACGGTCACCGTGTCGCCCTGCGGAGTGCCGGGCAGGTTGCCGCGCGCGAAGATTTCGACGGCATGGCCGGCGAGCACGAGAGCCTTCGCCAGTCCGTCGACGTGCTGCTCGACGCCGCCGACGCTGTCCGGGGGCAGGCCGTGGCAGAGGAGCAGGATGCGCATGGCGGCACGATGCCGGGTTCTGCTTCGCGGCGCAAACCGCGTGTTACGCGGTGTCGTCCAGGGCCATGGTTCCGATCCCGAGTCGGCGGGCCGCCTTGGTCATGCGATCGTCGAAGGTGGCGATTTGGATCGGTTGGCCCTGCTGCTGCAGATACCAAGCGGTCGCGAGGTGGATGGCGTCGAGCGTGCGAACCGGAACCGGGAAGGGCTCGTGGGTTCGAGCAAGTACACGAGCGTCCATTTCGACGAAGCCAATGTGCCCCAGCAGGGCGCTAGCTGGTTCCGTGTGAGAAGTAGTCAGTTCCTTCGCATGCAGCCGAACCCAAACTTCGCATGCGAGCAGACGACTGCTAACCAGAGTTTGTCGCCAGAACGAGGCTGGAAGTTGGCGATCTTCGCAAAGCAGTGTTGCCAGGAGCACGGAGGTATCGACGTAGATCATCGATCCTCCCGATCCTTCTTCAGTTCTTCTGCGAGGGCCTTCCACTTCATCACCGGTTTCATGGGGGGCAGCGGAATGTCCGGGTGAATGGTCGGCGGTGTCAGCAGCCCCGTGCGTACCAACTCGGCCAAGTGCGCGTCGGTGGGGGCGATGCTGCGGCCCGACTGTGGAGGAATGATCTCCGCTACCACGCGATCCCGATCGGTGATCAGGACGACTTCGCCGCCCGCGGCAAGGCGGACATACTCGCTCAACTTGTTCTTGAGGACCTTGAGACCGATTGCACGCATGACGACAAAGTAGCTACGGGAAGCTACTTCGCAAGCCTCCCCGATGTAGCGAGGCGCAGTGGGCAGATCATCCCGAGGAACAGCGAAGCGATCTCGATGCAGTGTTGCCCAGGCGTTGACCCGGTACACCTTCACGGCTACTGTCCTTCGCCCTCAAGTCGGCTCGCCATCCTGCAGCCGAACCAGTGTTGCCATGAAGCTCAAGGTCCGTCGTTCGAAGGTGAAGCGTCTCAAGAAGGTTGGTTTCCGCACGCGCAGCAAGACTGCGGCTGGCCGCAAGGTCATCAAGCGGAAGATCAAGCGCTCCGGCAAGTTCCGCGTCGGCTAAGCCACGCGGTCAGCACCACGGAGTCGAGCCTGTCGTTGCGGTGATGCCGCGGCGGCGGGCTCGCTGCGTTTGGGCGGAGGATTGCCGCCGTGCATGCGACCGGCGGACGGAACTCGATCGTGCGCTATCAGGGTCTGGTCGCGCGATACCCGACAGATCGACAAACTGGGGGACTTGCGGCTGTCTCCATCCTCCGTACGCTTCGTGCTCCCCTTTTTGATCCGGCTGACGTCCCAGGAGGCCACCATGCGCGACACAATGTTGTTCGTCGGGACGGATTGGGACGCCCGGTCAAGAACCCCTCGCGCGACGTCAACCG
>SXGT01925040.1_pt1 | contig 10696 bp, 10 predicted proteins | sample 3176221 | NCBI WGS metagenome assembly SXGT01 (sample SAMN11356862, study PRJNA531348) | freshwater metagenome | isolation source: freshwater sample F1-120 | place: China: Fuxian Lake, Yuxi | collected 2017-12-25
AGTCGCCGTAGAGGATTCGCCTGCAACCGCTGCCGCCGCCTCTTCATGATCCACTCCTGGCTGAGGAGTAATACGAAACAGCGCAATAACGTCCGTATCTTTGGGTTTGTAACTGGGTTCCCAATAGCCCATTTTTTTATACGGGATAACGCCTGATTTGTAACGCTCTTTACCTTCTTTCATAGTTTCAGAAGCCATAATTTTCTCCAAGTAATTTAAAAAACCCACGCAACATACTTCTATGTTAGGAGGCATATATCAGCGGGTCGAATCTAGTGTAAAATTTTATAACCATAAATAACAATCAAATGTTTCGATAGGTATAATAGATTTATATCTATAGATAAAAAGGAGAAATTCATGCGCCATAGCACCTTGCGGCAGCTTGAGGTTTTTGAAGCAATTGCTCGTTTGAAAAGCTTCACCCGTGCGGCTGAAGAATTATTTCTAACTCAACCAACGGTATCCATGCAAATCAAGAAACTCACTGATGAGATCGGCTTGCCGCTGTTTGAGCAAGTCGGCAAAAAAATCTATTTAACCGATGCCGGGCAAGAGCTTTATCGAACATGTCTTGGCATTTTTGAACACTTTTCACATTTTGAAATGGTCGCATCAAACATGAAAGGCCTGAAATCAGGAAAATTGAAGCTTGCGGTGGTTACAACCGCTAAATATTTCACGCCACGCTTATTAGGAATGTTTTGCCAGCAATATCCCGGGATTGATATCTCATTACAAGTAACTAATCGTGAGCGCGTATTAGAGCGTATGGCGGACAATCGGGATGATCTCTATATCCTGGGGCAGGTACCGAAGGAAGTTGATGCGGTAGCACAAGCTTTCTTGGAAAATCCTCTGGTCGTACTTGCATCGGTTAATCATCCGCTTGCCCAAAAGAAAAAAATTACGCCAAAGCGTATAACCGAAGAGCCATTCATATCACGTGAGCCCGGTTCTGGCACACGCATGGCAACTGAACGTTTTTTTTCTGATAAGGGATTGAGGTTAAAAATAAGAATGGAATTGGGCAGCAATGAGGCGATCAAACAAGCCATCATTGGCGGATTGGGTATATCAGTTTTATCACGCCACACTTTGGCGTTGGATGCGCCTACGGGACAACTGGTTGTATTGGACGTGCAAGGCTTCCCTATTGATCGCCATTGGTATTACGCCTACCCATCGGGAAAACAACTATCTATTGTGGCGCAAACATTTCTTGAGTACTTACAGCAAGCACCACAATTGCTGGTTGATATTTCTTGTCACTATGCAAATATCGGTCATTGCCCATTGCTACCCGATGGCAATAAAGAATCCTTTTGTAATCGACTCTGATGCGTATAAAGAAATGGCGATTTTCTCTCCCGCTCAAGCTAATCATTGATCCAAACATAAAATCGAAGCACCCGCCAAAATCCCACGTCTTTCCTTCCGATATGACCGAGCGCAGTAGAAACCGCCGGATTGACTCGGATTTGAGGTTGCCCCCACCACAATCCAGCCTCCCAATTCCAAATTACTTTCCTTGATGAAATTACGGAGTTTGTTGGCATGACCGTTTGTCGAATAGGCAGAGCCCAATGTCATGCAACAAAAAACAACTATTCAGCGTTTCCCTAATGGTTTCCTTTAGTTAAAAACCAGAGTTTCCCCAATATACGTTCGGCGATATCTTCATTAAGATGGCCACACTAGAATTGTTTATGGAGGAAGTCGAAATGAAAACACGGAAATTAACAACGATTGTTTCTTTGCTGGCGTTTGGTTTTTTCGCAACGTCAGTATTGGCCGAAGCGCCTGCAGCGCCGAGCAATATCGATCCGAATAATCATCGAGCGTTGGCGGCGTATTATGAAGGATTGGCTAAAGAAGCGGCCGAGAAGTTGGAGCATTATCAGCATGAACTGCAAGATTATGAAGATCATCCTTATGTCTATGGCAGACAGGGGCAGGATCTCAACTCGCACCTTCATGCCAATATCCGCGAGTACAGCAAAGAATTGACCGAAGATCTGGAACAAGCGGAATTGCACAAAAAAATGTCGTCGACGCAAGAAGGCGGCCAATTGAATAAAGTAAAAGCGCAAGTCAATGTAGACGGTTCAGTAGTACGGTAGCCCTGTAGTTTTGCTGATAACCTCGTAATTTCAGTTGAAAATCATTGCTACTCTTTAAAGCCTCCGGCTCCGGCCGGAGGCTTTTTCTTTTTCAAAAAAATCAGAAAGGCAACAAAAAATCGAGCGAGAACAGAATTTGGTCTTTATGCCCCGCAAAAGGACGGTAAGCGGCAGCGCGGTAAGCATCGACTCTGTCGTAGCGGATATTGGGCCGGATGCTCAATTTCTGTAAGAATTTCGATTGGATTCCTAGCGACTTGGCCGCTTTCCAATTCAACCCCACAGTTACGTCGTAATAATCGGCCGGGGTGACGGTCACCCTGCTCAGATTGCCCGCGTAACTGACCGCCGTTCCATGGACAATGTTGGTTGCTGCGGCAATCCGGAACGGCGACGGATTGCGGAAACCGTCCTGGTCGCGATACCATTCGGCGCGCGCGCCGATGGTGACGTTATCGGTTATATCGTAGTATAAATGGGCGATTGCGCTCATCCACTCGGCGTCCTGAACCGCGTTGGCGTACTTCAGATTGTTCAATAGCACACCGCTGGCTTCGCCATACACATGATGCAAAACCAGCAAAGTTTTCGGCGTGATTTTGTGCTGTACAACAACGTTGTAGAAGGCCCAAATCTCGTCGCTTCTGGCCGAAACCTGTCCGTAAGTTCCCGAAAAATGAAAAGTGGTCGCCTTGTTGTCGCTGCTCCAGGTAAAACCGGCGAGTCCGGCCCAATTGCCCAACTGCTTGTCCCAGCCGCCATCCCAGCCGCCATTGGCGCTGGCCGTGATCGGCCCTCCCAGAATCTGCCAGTTTTTGTTGACGGTGTAATTGGCGAGCATACCGGTATGTGTGAAAGGTTCGCCGACATTCAACGTGTAAGCGCGCGTGTAGAAAAAGTTGTCCGGCGCGGGAACAGTCTCGAAACCTGTCGGGGTATAGAAGTGGCCTACCTTGACATTCAATCCGTTGCCGATCGGCACATGGGCCTCCAGATAAGCTTGCGGCAGTGCGATGCCGTAAGTTCGCGAGGAATTGCAGCATAAATCCAAATCCCAGTTACTTCGCTTGAGCGGCTCGCCGGTATTCACATCAAACGTCGGCACCCCGAAAGCTTGCGTGAAAATGGCATCGGTGCCGAACATAAAATCGAAACGCCCGCCAAAATCCCATGTCTTGCCTTCCGATATGACCGAGCGGCGCAAAAACAAATTAAATTGATTCAGTTGAAAACGATTCGCCTGGTCGGCAAAAATAACCGGGCCGTTGAAACCGCCGGATTGACTCGGATTTAAGGTCGCCCCCCCATTAATCCAGCCTCCCAATTCCAAATTACTTTCCTTGATGAAATTACGGAGTTTGTTGGCATGACTGTTTGTCGGATAGGCGGAGCAAAGTAGCATGCCGCCTGTTATGGCGGCCAATAATCGTAATGTGCGCTTCATTTCTTGAAAGAGAATGCCGATTTCACATGCAAAAAATTCCATTTTCAGCCCCTATCGGGATAGGATGAAAAATGGAATTTCTTAGAAAGAGCGCGATTAGCTACAAAAACAATTTTGTTTAATCGCGTAACGTTTTAAGGAAACACTGAATATTCGTCACACCGGCGAAAGCCGGTGTCCAGTTCGTTGATTTTTCTGGATTCCGGCCTTCGCCGGAATGACGAATTTAGAATTAATCAGCGTTTCCTTAATTGAAGTTCGACAACCGAATTAATTCAACTTGTCGCTACTCGAATTCAGCTTAACTTTAATTTTCCGAGTATCGGTCGGATCCAATGTTTCCGTTGGCTTGGCATATTCTCGGCTCAATAATTCCGCCGCGATCTTGCGATGGAAATCGGCCTTCTTCAGCGCTTCTCCGGCCGCTTCTTCATAGTAGCGGAGGTTCGCTTCCGTGTGCGATTTGAAATCCTGCCCGCCTCTGCCATAGTAATAGCTATGCTCGTCGTAATCGCTGAGCAATTCCTTCTTCTGCGCTACCTTGGCATCCATTTCTTTGGCCAGATTATCGTAGTAGCTGGCTAGGCTATTGTGTTCGCGATAAGTTTTTGCGCTTTGCGCCGCATTTTGGCCGGCAACGTCCTGCGAATTTACCGGCCCCAGTTGCGCGCAAGCAACCAACGCAAAGAACAGCGGCAGAACGATTAGATATAGGGGCAATTTTCGGTACATGATCAGAATAACTCCAAGTGATTTTTTTCAGTGGAGGCATCATATCGAAGTCATCGATACATTGACTATTGGGGAAACCATGGTTTTGTTCTAAGAGAAACCATTAACCATCATTATCTGACGGAGAAAGGGTTTTTAATGATTCTCGGAAACCCAGCGGGTCGCGTAGCGGATTAGATCGGCGCCGTCTTTCAAATTCAATTTGATGCGGATATTGAAGCGATGCGTTTCGATCGTTTTGATGCTGCGGCACAGTAGATTGGCTATTTCCTGACTGCTATGGCCCTGCCCGATCAAATGCAGAATCTCAAACTCGCTCGGCGTTAACGTATTGATCGATTGCTCGGGTTCGCTGCCGCCCGTTGCGATTCTCTTGAGCAATTTTTCCTGCATTTGTTTGCTCAAATAAATATTGCCCTTTAATACTTCGCGGATAGCGGCAACCAGCACTTCGCCGGGCTCCTGCTTCATGATGTACCCTTGCGCACCGGCACGCAGCGCGCGTTCCGCATAAACCGATTCATCGTGCATCGATACGAACAAGACTCGCAGCGCTGGATTGACGGCATGCATGCTTTTGATGACCTCGAGCCCCGATACGGTTTTCAGCGTAACGTCCAGCAACACAAGATCGACGGGGGTTTTCTGTTTCAAAATTGCCAGCGCTTCCGTGCCGTCGCCCGCTTCGGCGATCACTTCCAGGTCGGGTTCCAAATTGATCAGTGTCGCCATGCCGTGACGCAGCATCGCATGATCGTCGACCAACATGATTTTTGCTTTTTCCGTGGCCATATCAGCCGATTCTTTTTTCAAGGCGAACCTCCGTTCCACCCTCGCTGCGGGCGAGAATATCAAGTTGAGCGTCCAATTGTTTTGCGCGGTATTGCATAATTTTCAGCCCCATCCCCGAGGTTGATTGACGATCGGCATCCGTGTAGGAGAAACCTTGACCGTCATCGCAAATGGATAAGCGCAACACATTATCATGCGTCGACAGCATCATGACAATGTGCCTGGCATGGCCATGCCGTATCGCATTATTGATCGCTTCTTGCGCGATTCGATAAAGATTCAACGCCACGTTGTTATCTTTGACGATAATGTCATGATTGGATAAAAAATCGCAACCGATATGATAGGCCGCCGCGACTCTATCGGCTAACGTCTTGAGCGCGGACGCCAACCCATTGGCTTCCAATTCGAAAGGCAACAAGCCGCGCGCCAGTTGCTTGATTTGGATGACTGCGGTTTGTGCTTGCGAAGCAATCGATGCGGCGACTTTCGTTATATTTTCGTCGTTTCCCGCCGTGGCCATTTTCTTTTCCAATGCCTGAGCTTGGTAACCGATCGCCGCAATCTGCTGCCCGACGTTATCGTGCAGTTCTTGGCCGATGGTATGCGCCTGATCCTCGGCTATCGATATCACCGCTTGCTCCAGATGTTTGCGTTCGAGCCAGCTCTCAAGATCGCCGGCAATCGCATTGACGAGCTTTTGCTCTTCCTGCAGCAAAAGCGGTTTGTCGACAGGATAAAATACGCGCAAGTTACCGCAGATATTTCCATTGACACTGATGGGCGACCAGCAAGTACAAGCGAGATTACGCTCCGCTCGTCTTTCATTGCGCGATTGTCCGGATATTTTTTCCTTTGTCAGCACATGCGGCGCAAGCGAGAGATTGGATCTGCCGGAGATATACCGCCAGCCGTCCAATTCAATGACCGCCGTAGCAAGCTGCGGGTACTGCAAAGCCGGAATCAAGTGAATGAAAATGTTCTGGCAAACCGTCTCTATCGATAGTTCCATGCCGATGCTGCGGCGAATTTCGTAGAGACAGGTGATTTCTTTCAAGCGTTCGCGCAATTCGGTTTCCTTACGGCTTAACTCAATGGAAAATTGCTCGGCGGTCTCTTTCGCGTGCTGCGCTTCTCTTTCCGAATGGATCAGCTTGCGCACGAACCAATTGAGCAGCAGGATTTCGGCAAAAATCAATCCGGCCAGGTACAGAATGACAAAGCTAAGCTCCTGATTGATCGGCGCGAATAACTCATCCTCATCCAGCTTCAACGTCATGCCGAGACCGATTGCCCGCAATGGCGCATATGCTTCGATCACGGGTATTTGGCGATAATCCTTAACCGCGATTACGCCATGACGACCATCCAGCGCATCGCTGATCGGCAACGTGCCTGTACCGGTTTCGCGCATAAGGCGCTTAAATTTGATGCCGTCGATTTGGCTGACGAGACAGGCCATTTCTTTCGTTTGCTGTACAGGAGGCGAGCATAGAATGAATTCGCCGGTATTGCCGATGGAGCGAATCTCGCTGAATCGGCGCGTCAGCTTAGGAAGCTTGATTTCGGTGACGATGCTGCCGATCATTTGCTTATCGCCGTCGAGCACGTCCGTGCTGGTGCGCAAAACAAATTGTTTGTCCCAAATCAGAAAAGTATGCGTGTACTTATTCAGCGACAATGCTTGATGCCGATTTTCCGAGAATTGGCCCGATTGCGCCAGCGCATTGCCGCGCCGGTCGTAAACAATCGCGGCGGAAAAACCGGCTTCGGGCAATGAATCGACGTTACGCATCAAATCGTCCATGGCCTTTCGATTGCCGGGTTCTGCGTTAAGCTCTTGAATCGACTTGATCAAAAAAGGACGAAGCGCCAGTGCTCGCGTATCGGCGACGCCCTTCTCGACTTGGCTTTCAATCAGCAGCGCCTTGCCTTGCAACGCAACGCCGATGCCTCTGCCCAACACCGATTCTATTTGTTGCCGCATGGCATTGTAGACGGCCAAGCCCGTTGTCAGGGTCAGTCCCAGCAGCAGAATGCCGCCAATGATACTGATCTTGCGATCGTCGCGTGTGAGAAGCACACCGCCCTCCTTGATTGAATGATGATCGGCAAACGAAACGCTGCTCCGCGCAACGGCAAAGCGGTTCAGAACCGTTCGCTTTCTTCCAGATAGCGCCAGTGTCCTTCGGGTAAATCGCCCAGCTTTACTTTACCGATGCGCACCCGTTTCAAACCGGTCACTTTCAGATTGACCAGTTCGCACATCCTCCGGATCTGACGTTTCTTACCCTCGCGCAGAATAAAACGCAATTGATCCTGATTTTGCCAGCTTACTTGCGCCGGTTTCAACGCCTGACCATCCAAACTCAAACCATGATTGAGCAATGCCAATTTCTCGCGCGGCAGCGTTCCTTCGACCCGCACCAGGTATTCCTTCTCAATTGCGGAATTTTCGCCGATCAATTGCTTGGCGATGCGTCCATCCTGAGTCAATACCAACAGGCCTTGCGAATCGATATCGAGCCGTCCTGCCGGTGCCAGTTTTTTCAAATGCGACGGATGAAAGCGCTTAGCCGCGACATCGCGGACAAACTGGTTTTCCGGTTTGATCAGTACAATCGCCGGGCGATAGCCGGGTTCCGGCTGGCCGGACACATAACCCACCGGCTTGTTCAGCAATATGGTCGCCAACTGCGTTTGCTGCACTTGCGCGGCGCGATTCAATTTGATTTGCTGCGAAGGGTAAATTTTGCTGCCGAGTTCGGTAATCTGCTCGCCGTCGACAAACACCCAACCCAGTTCAATATAACGATCCGCCTCGCGGCGCGAGCATAGCCCTTGTTCGGACATTAATTTGGATAGACGTATTTTTTCCATAGGCTTTATCATAGTGGAAGTTCTAAGGAAACGCTGATTAATTCGGCGAGCGGGATGAAACACGAGGCGCCCGGAACGCAGCAACCGAGACATATCAACGAGATAGGCGAGGGAGCGAGTACCGCGCAACAAAGTAATTCGCCCGTACAACCAATTAATCAGCATTTCCCTAACATGAAGGGGCAAATAAAATTTCCAACCCGGATTCAATCTTATTCACCTTGGCGCAGCAAGCCGGACAATGCCTTGCCCAACGCGGCATGATGCTGGTTACCGCAGAATCTTGCACCGGCGGCTGGATCGGCGAAGCGATCACTGCCGTACCCGGCAGTTCGGCTTGGTTCGAGCGCGGTTTTGTCACGTACAGCAACGCATCCAAACGTGAAATGCTCGGCGTACGGCAAGCGATTCTAGACCAATACGGTGCGGTTTCTCCACAAACGGCGCGAGAAATGGTCATTGGCGCACTGACCGGAAGCCATGCGCAGGTCGGCGTATCGGTGACCGGTATCGCCGGGCCCGATGGCGGTACCGCAACCAAACCGGTCGGCATGGTATGTTTTGCGTGGGCGACCAAAGACGGCCTAATCCGGCAAGACACCCGTTTCTTCGACGGAACCCGGGAAGCCATCCGGCATGCAGCCGTTATTGCCGCATTGCAGGGCATACCGCAGTTGTTGGATCGCACGTAGATCAATAAACACGGTTTATATCGATCCCCCCATTTTCCATCGTTGCATTCAATAAGCTTCTTCCGTACAATAAACGCAACTTTGTTGCATTTTCCATTTTTATGACCATCGATTTTCGAAACGCCGCCGAAGAGCTGATCCAGCACAACGGCGGGCGAGCAACCGCAGGACGGATCGGCATACTGGCCATTTTGCTGGCGGAACAGCATGCGATCACGCATCGCGAAATCGAGCATCGCTTGCCCGAATCTTTGCCGCTCGATCGCGTGACGCTTTATCGCGCATTGGAATGGTTGGTGGAAAAAAATCTGATTCACAAAGTAACCAGCGACGACCGGGTGTGGCGCTATCACGCCAACCGCGAGGTGCACGCACACCGTCATGCGCATTTCAAATGCACTCGTTGCGCACAAGTCATTTGCCTGGATGATTTGCCGGAAAAAAGAAACTGGCATTTGCCCGCCGGTTACCGCTTCCAGGAGATCGAATTGACCGTTAAAGGCCTGTGTGCCGATTGCTGCTAAATCTATGCTGATGCGCAAAAGCTTATTCCTGATCCTGACGCTCGCACTCATCATGGTGCCGGTGTTCTTGATGGCGCACGCATTCACGCATTTTGCACAAGTCGATGTGCAGGATGCGGCGGACAGCGGCGAGGAAGCCATCGATCTCGATGAAATTTGCCTGGATTGCCTCGCGCTTGCGGGATTCAATTTTCTTTTTATCGCAGCGGCATTGTTATTCGGCAATTCTGTCGCTCGCCGCCGCTGCCTGCCATTGTGGCCGCCCGCGCGCCTTATCGATTTTAACCGCTCACCGTACCGCTCGCGCGCGCCTCCGTATCCCGCCGTCTGATTTGTTGCACCAATCATCCTGATCGGATCAATCGCCGATAACGACGACCGGCTCCTTGCTTGACGTTGCGGATCGATCGGATTCAGAAATGCAACTGAGTTGCGCATATACCATCATTGGAAATACGGTATGGATTTTTCCGATTACCATCTAAAAGAAAACAAGCTGCGACAATACGCGCGGCTCAGACCCGCTATTGCAGCGCTGGCTTGCTGTTTATCGCCGTCGCATCTTTACGCGCAAAACACCGGCAATAACGTTGAATTGCTTCCGAGCGTCGTGGTTACGCGGTCGAGCGCGACGGGCGCCGAAGCTTCGGGCGTCAAGCCGACAATTGTGCTGCAAGGCGACCGGTTGCGCCAAAAACGCGAATCCAATTTGGGCGATACGCTCTCGCACGAGCTGGGCGTAACCTCCACCAATTTCGGCCCCGGTGCGGGCCGTCCGATCATTCGCGGTCAGGACGGCGAACGTGTCCGCGTGATGGAAAACGGCGTCGGCACCGGCGATATTTCGGTAATCAGCCCGGATCATGCGGTAGCGACCGAAACCCTCAATGCGTCGCGCATTGAAATATTGCGCGGGCCATCGACGTTGTTGTACGGCAGCGGCATCTCCGGCGGCGTGGTTAACGTCGTCAACGACCGCATCCCAGATCGCCTGTACGCAACGCCGCAAGCCAATTTCGAAGGGCGCTTCAACTCCGCGCTGGAAGAACGCAACGGCGCGCTGAATGCATCGGGCAGCATGGGCAGAATGTCGTGGAACATCGAGGGCATGAAACGCAAAACCAACGATATTCACATTCCGGGCCGCGCCAATCCGAACGATCCGGACAGCGCAATCGGCTTCGTCAGAAACAGCGCCATTGATTCCAGCAACCTGTCGGCGGGTAGTTCTTATGTCGGCGAGCGCGGATTCCTCGGCATGTCGGTATCGCGCCTGGATAACTTTTACGGCATTCCCGGCCCGGAAGGCGCGAAAATCGATATGGGGCAAACACGTTACGGCCTGGCGGGCGACTTGGACAATCCGCTGAAAGGATTCCAACAACTGCGCGTGCGTTTCAATTACAACGATTACCGGCACAAAGAACTCGAAAGCGGCGGCGATATCGGCAGCCGCTTTAAAAACAACGAAGCCGAAGGTCGCGCCGAATTGACGCACGCGCCGATTGC
>SXGT01626802.1_pt1 | contig 10695 bp, 11 predicted proteins | sample 3176221 | NCBI WGS metagenome assembly SXGT01 (sample SAMN11356862, study PRJNA531348) | freshwater metagenome | isolation source: freshwater sample F1-120 | place: China: Fuxian Lake, Yuxi | collected 2017-12-25
CTTCATCGCCAACTCGGTCCGGACCGAAGTGCGATGCGAACCAGCGTAAAGCAGGCGGCTCGCCTGCTCGTCCAGTGAGGAGAAGAGGAGAAACTGATCGCCATGCCTACGAATGAGTCCGAACTCGATCTGGTTCGCAAGCTCGCCATGAAGCTTCCTGGTGTTGAGGAGAGCACCATTCAGTCGTTCTGGTTCGATTGTCGAAGATCGATCGCAAGTCCCTGCAGGCTCTCCTCAAGTGGGCTTGGCTCTTTGTGAGTGACGAAATCATGAGCGAGGCTTTTTCAATCCGTCTCGCGCGAGAGCACGACATCACGGCTCTGGAGGTTCTTATTCCACTTTCCGTGCGTGTCTTGCAGGCTCCGTTTTACACGTCCGCTCAGATGGAGGCGGCTCTTGGCCCTGTCTTTGGCGTGGACCGCCAGCTTATCAGCGACGGCACTTACTTCATCGTTGAGTACTCCGGCCACGTTGTGGGCTGCGGCGGCTGGAGTCGCCGCAGCGCAGTCTTCGGTGGAGATCGCGCACGACCCGCAGAAGATGCCGCGCTCGATCCAGCCCGCGAACCCGCTCGCATCCGAGCCTTTTTCGTTCATCCCGATTGGGCACGGCGCGGCATTGGCCGCTCCATTCTTTCCGCCTGCGAATCCGCTATCTGCGCCGCTGGCTTCCGCGACGCCGTTCTCGTCGCCACGCTTGCGGGCGAGCCGCTTTACGCTTCGTTCGGCTACTCCGTGACGGAGCGTTACGAGATTCCGCTTTCCGATGGTCTCATGCTACCGGTGGTGCGAATGGTCAAGAGCTTCAATCCGAATGACCTCCACGCCTCGTCACCACGTGTCAGGAACCTTTGATTGAGAAACCAATGCCGAAGAAGGTTCCTGACCCGTTCCTGACCCCTTTTCCGCTCCCCTGAAGCTATGGTGAAAGATCTATGATTCCCTCTGTCGCAATCATCGGTGAATTCAACCCCGGCTTCGAGCCGCACGCGGCAACGAATGCGGCGATCGCTCACTCGTGCGCCGCGCTGGGTCTCCATGTGGACTCCGCCTGGATTTCGACGGCGGTTATCGACGAGTCCGTCTTCCGCCGGCATCAAGCCCTCTGGGTCGCGCCGGGCAGCCCCTATCAGGATCTGGACCGAACCCTCTGGGTCATTCGCCACGCCAGAGAACACGACATTCCCTGCCTCGGCACTTGTGGTGGCTTCCAACACATGGCCCTTGAGTATGCTCGAAACGTGCTCGGATTCCGGGATGCCCAACACGCCGAGTACGACCCGTATGCGTCGGACCTGTTCGTCTCCCAGCTCGCCTGTTCGCTGGTTGGCCGAGAGATGCAACTGCAGTTCGTGCCCGGTTCACTGGTCGCCCGTTGCTATGGCTCGGATCGGGCGGTGGAACGGTACTACTGCAACTTCGGCATCCACCCGGATCGCGTCGGTGAGTTCGGTTCCGGACCGCTGCAAATCGTCGGTTCCGATGCCGAGGGCGAAGTCCGCGTTGTCGAGTTGCCGGGACACCCGTTTTTCGTGGGCACGCTCTACGTTCCGCAGGCTCGCTCATCCGCGGCATTGCCTCATCCACTGGTCAGTGCGTTTCTGCGAGTGGTCGCCGGCCGTTCGCCGATTTCGCCGCCGCCAAGTTCAATCTAAGAAGAAGAGGAGGACCTCCATGCTCACCTGTTATCTCCGCTACATCATTGATCCTTACAAGCTTGCAGAATTCGAGGATTACGCCCGGCGTTGGATTCCGCTCGTGGAGAAATTCGGCGGCAAGCATCACGGATACTTCTTGCCCTCCGAGGGTGCGAGCAACGTGGCGCTTGCGCTATTCAGCTTTCCGAGCTTTGCGGCGTATGAAGAGTATCGACGGAAGTCATTTGCGGATGCCGAGTGCCAAGCGGCATTCCAATACGCTGAAGAAACCCGCTGCATCCACAGCTATGAGCGCAGCTTTTTCCGGCCGGTCTTTGAGTAGCGTGGGAGAAGAACAGCGAGGTTGTGATGCGGGTGGCATTTGTGATTTTCGACGGGATGACGGCGCTGGATTTTGTCGGCGTGTACGATCCCGTGACTCGGTTGCGCTCGATGGCGATTCTGCCGGACTTCTCGTGGAGCATTCGTGCGTGGACGGAAACCGTGACCGATGATCGTGGTTTGCGGGTCGTGCCTGGCCTACGCGCTCTTTCGCGAGCAGCCCGACGAGGTTTATCTCAGGCAATTGTTCGTGGTGCGTGAGCGTCGTCGCCAGGGTATCGGTAGGCAGGCCGTCGAATTGCTGCGAACGAAGATTTGGCCGACCAACAAACGACTGACCATCGAGGTCTTGACAGCCAACACGGCTGCCGTCGCCTTCTGGCGGTCGGTCGGATATGTGGATTACTCGTTGATGCTGGAAATCCTTCCGCCTGGATGAAGTTTTCGATGTCTAAGTTTATGATTGCCGCGGCGCAGGTGGCTTCCCTTCGTGGCGACATTGGTCGAAACATCGCCACTCATGCGGCTGCGATCGAGGCAGCAGCGAAGCACGATGTCTCGGTACTCGTATTCCCAGAGCTTTCGCTGACCGGCTACGAACCCGACCTGGCGGCGGAATTGGCGATGACAGCAACGGACAGTCGATTGACCCCCTTGCTGACACTGGCCCGGCAACATCGAATCGAAGTTGTAATGGGGGCACCGATACACAATGGCATGGCAAAGCCGTTCCTGGGGGCAGTTTTGGCAAGTCCCCAAGGTGCCACGAGAACCTATTGCAAGATGCATCTGGGGGGCAGCGAGCCGAACTATTTCACGCCTGGTGATATGCCGTTGGCTTTCTCCGTGAATGACCAAACGATGGGCCTCGCAATTTGTGCGGATGCCACAAAAGCGACGCATCCGCAGAGGTATGCCGAGGCTGGTGCCAACATCTACGCCGCAGGAGTCTTCCTGACTGCCGAGTGGTACGCGACCGACGCGCCAAGGCTGGCGGGCTACGCGGCTGCTTACCGTATGCTGATCTTGATGGCTAATCACGCCGCCTCGGTAGGCACCTACACTTCGGTAGGTAAGAGTGCGGTGTGGGCTCCCGACGGTTCTCTGCTTGCTCAAGCTGAGGGAACGGAAAACGCTCTGGTGATCGCCACAAGCAGCAACGGGGAGTGGCGCGGCCAGATCATCGGGATTTGAGCGTTCGGAACTGTGGCCGACGCGTCGTATCGTTCCGCAAGTTCGGTCCAGCCAAGCGACCGATCTGGGTGGCGGAAGCTGACGGGGACGTGATCGCCAGTGCTTACGATGGGCTCGCGCCCGTCGGTCACGTCGATACCACATCGACCGATCCGCACCTATTCCGAGGACGATAGCTTCCTCCCGAGGCGTTTTGTCGTCGAGCCGGAGTCCATTCAGCTTTTTTTCGGCGTTTGGAAAAAAACTTGAGACGGTCCGCCCTCGTCGCGGCAGTATAGATGGTGCGTCGTTGATCCCCTGGTCTGGCCAGCGAGACATGCCAATGAATCGGCTGGGTGCGGTGCTGCAACATCTTCGCAAGATTTCGGCGAAGGAGGATTCCTGCAAACTCCGAGACCAGGAGCTGCTGCAATGCTTTGTTGCGCATCGCGATGAAGCGGCCTTTGAGGTACTGCTTGCTCGACACGGTCCCATGGTCTTGAATGTGTGTCGCCGCGTCTTGCCGGAGCAGCACCTGGTCGAAGATGCCTTTCAAGCAACCTTTTTGGTGCTGGTTCGCAAAGCTAGCTCGATCGGGAAACGCGAACTGTTGACCAACTGGCTCTACGGAGTGGCCTACCGTACAGCCGCAAGGGCGAAAGTGGAAGCAGCCAAACGACGCGCCCGCGAAAACGCGGTTCCTCCCAAGCAGGCGCCAGACCCGCTGGCGGAAATCAGCGCGCGGGAGCTGCTCGCAGTACTGGATGAGGAACTCTCCGCGTTGCCAGCGCAATATCGCGGACCGCTGGTCTTGTGTTACCTCGAAGGAAAGACACGCGATGAGGCGGCCCATCAATCTGGCTGGTCCTTGGCTACGCTCGCACGACGTTTGGATCGCGGACGGGAGATACTGAAAGCTCGTATGGATCGTCGGGGCTTAGGTCTGCCCATGACTTTATTCTCGGTCATACTTGTCGGCGGGACGGCCTCGGCGTCCGTGCCGCCGTCGTTGGCGGCCTCCACGGTTGCGGCTGTTGCCGTGACTGTCGGAGGAAAAACAGTGACCGCAGGTGTAATTTCAACGAATGTCATCGCCTTAACCGAAGGAGTGCTGAAAACCATGTTCTTCACAAAACTCAAAACCGCCATGGCGATGCTACTTTTGATTGGAATGCTCGGTGCCGGGGTTGGCACAGCCCTCATCACTTCCCGGACGCAAGCACAGCCGCCCGCGAAGGGCGCGTCCTCGCCAGCGGCGACCGCCCAGGCGGACGACTCGGCAAAGGAAGCTAAGGAGCTGGAAGGCGAATGGCAGTTAGTCGACGTCGAAAAGGCGGGCGAGAAAGTGGACTTTGACGAAGTGAAGTATGCCCGCTTCGTCTTCAAGGGCAATGAACTCATTACCAATCCCGAAGGGAAGGAACAGAGGTCGAAGTTCAAGCTTAACCCCAGCAAGTCACCGAAGGCGATTGACTTCATCGACTGGGGGGCGAAAGGCAAGACCGTGGCGGCTATCTATTCGCTGGAGAACGGCCAGTTGAAGCTCTGCATGCCGGAGTTCAAAGACCTCGACAAGCGCCCCAAAGAGTTCAAGACTCAAGCGGACGATGGCCTGATAATGGTAGTGCTGAAACGGGTGAAATCGGCGACGAATGGAGAGCAGGCGCCCAAGGACGCAAAAAAGGACAAGGCGGAAGCGCTCACTGGGACCTGGGCGTGCGTCAGCACCGAGGTCCTTAGTGCCGACGGGGCGAAGCAAACGGCAAAGTTCGAAGGGGAGCGGGAAACGGTAACGATCGACGGGAAGAAGTGGGTCCAGGAGACGCGGGGCGACGACGGAAAAGTGAAGGTTCGGAAGGAGTTTGACATCACGGTGGACGCCGAGAAGGACCCGCCCCGGCTGACCATCCACACCACCCGGGATAAACTCAAGATCCGCTGCATTTACGAGGCGAAGGGTGACACGCTGCGACGTTTCTCCTACTCGCTCGGCGAGGAAGACGGAGTCGAGGTAGTGGCATGGCCGACCGGATTCGACCTCGACAAGGAGGATGCGAAAAAATCCCCTCGCCTGGATGTGTACAAGCGGGTCGGTGCCAAGGTGCCCGCGAAGCAACTCGACGAGCCGAAAGAAAAGAAAGAGGTGGCCGAATTGGAGGGCAAGTGGGATCTCGTTTCGGAAGAACACGATGGCAAAAGCAACCCGTTGATGTTCAAATCCTACCAGTTCACATTCAAGGGGAAGGAAGTCACGACCGCGTGGGTGAGCGATGGCGACGCCGGCGGAGGAACCACGCAGTTTGTCCTCGACTTGACCAAGAACCCAAAGGAATTGACCCTTACCAAGGCCGACATCAAGATCCAGGCTGTCTATAAGCTGGAAAAGGACCGATTGACGATGGCAACATTCGGGAAGCCGGAGGACGCTCGGCCGAAGGGATTCACTGTTGCCGATGCCGCGGGTGAAGGCCGCATTCTCGTGGTGCGGGTGCTCAAGCGAGCGCAACAACCCAACCCACCGCCCAAAGAGCCTGAGGAAGACGACGCCAAGAAGGACGAAAAGCCACAGAAAGCTCGCAAGCCGGTGGTCGTTCGCGAAGCCGCCCTACTGCAACGGATGGCAATGATTCCCGATGGCGAGCGCGTGGCAACGGTCGGCGTCACCCGCGACGGGCTAACTTTTAACAGCACTGTTAAACTCTGGGACGTGCGGACCGGGGAACTGGAGCGGGAGTTGGACGAAGAGAACGACACCCACATAGAACTTGCATTCTCCCGCGACTACCTGGCGATTGGCGTCAACGGCAAACTCCAAGACACCGATCCGAGGGGTCCGCGCGAAGTTAGGCTGCTGGACGCGAAGACGCTGGAGGTAAGTCACAAGATCGACGGAACCCTCGTTCCGGGACTCCGTTCGTGGACCGGCCTTGCCTTTTCACCAAACGGGAAGCGGCTGGCCCTGGCTGGGAACGTCGAGGGCGCTTTCGTGAAACTATGGGATGTCGAGAAGCAGAAACTCATCGAAGGCAAGGCGGACGTCGGAGAGATTCAGCGAGAGCAGAACGAGGTCGGGTGCCTTGCTTTCTCGTACGACGGCAAGCTCGTGGCCGCCGCCTGGGGCGATGCCAAGGTCCGTCTGTTCGACGGCCAGACGGGCGACTTCAGGACTCTGCTGGACCCAAAACTGAAGCCCGGCGAGTTTACGCACGGCATCACTGGGATCGCCTTTTCGCCCGACAGCAAGACTCTGGCGAGCAAAGGCGGAGACAACACCGTGGTCTTGTGGGACTTGACAGAGGGGAAGCCACGGCAGACGTTGAAAGGACACAAAGGCCAGGTCCATGCCCTTGCGTTCTCAAAGGACGGACGGTGGATCGCGACCAGCGGCGCCACCACGAAAGGGAACGTCTGGGAGGTAATCCTTTGGGATGCAAAGAACGGGGAGGCGAAACAGTCCTTCCCCAAACTGACGGTGCCGGTGCACGTGGTCGCCTTTTCTCCCGACGGCAAGACACTGGCCGTCTGTGGGGGCGGCGGCTGGGGCGATGGAGAAAACACCAAAATGAGCGGCGAAATCACCCTCATCCGGCTGGAGTAGTTCATCACAATAAAGAATCAGGGCACAAGACGCCGTGGGTTGGCAAATGGATGGCAAATCAGCGATCCGGATGTTGAACCGGCCACAAATCAGGCGTTCCGCTGCAGGGCTGGAACCCACCATCTATACACCTGTTTCAGACGAAGCAGATCTTCAACGAGAATCGCTTCTTCGCCGGTGAACAGGACTCCGCTTACGCTAGTGCATCATGGCAAACTTCCTTTTGATATCCGTTGCCGTCCTGTTGTTCTTTCACGTCCTTGGCGTGGCTCTTCTACTCCGCAATCAGCGTTGGCTTCGCTGGCCGCCGAATCAACGACTTGCGGCGACGCGAAACTACCCCATCACGGTGATTGTGCCCGCCCGCAACGAGGAAGCGGACATCGGGGCATGCCTTCGCTCCCTGGTGTCTCAGGAGAATGTGGATTTGCGGATCATTGCGGTGAACGACTATTCCGAAGACCAGACGGGCCACATCATGGATGAGATTGCCGCCGAGCACCCGCGTGTTACTGTGATCCACAATCCGCCGTTGCGACCCGGTTGGCTCGGCAAGCACAACGCCATGCAGACCGCACTCGAAAAGGTTGAGACCGAATTCGTGCTCTTGACAGATGCCGACGTCATCTTTCAGCCGTCGTGTCTCTCCCTGGCGACGGCTGAACTTGAAGCCAAACAACTTGATCTCCTGAGCGTCTACCCGCAGTTCCAATTCGTGACTTTCTGTGAAACAATGCTCGTGCCGATCTACGTCGCGGGCGCCGCCCTGTTGCTGTCCCCCCGAATTGTCGATCCACGATGGCCCCAGGCAATGGCAGTGGGGGCCTTTATTCTCGTGCGATCCAAATCGCTTCAAGCGATAGGCGGCTTTGACGAACTGAAGACTGAGATTCTCGATGATGTGGGACTCGCACGCGCATTCAAAAGGCATGGGTTTGCCGTCGGACTGCGTTCGGCCCCCGACTTGATGCGAGTGCGCTTTTTCAAGAGCAATCGCGATGCCTTTTGGGGGGTGACAAAGCACTTGCTCGGACTCGTACAGGGCTTCATCTGGTTCGCGCCGCTGCTCGCAGTCGCACCGTTGATCATGTACGGCGTTTTGCTCACCGGCTTAGTTTATGGGCTGTTGTTCGACGATCTATTGCTCGCTTGTCTCGCGTTTGCCACGCTTGCAATTCACTTTGGCTCATTTTTCCTGACGGGGCGATCCAACTCGTTCAGTGCGTGGAAGGCTCTTGCCTTCCCGGCTATGTCCGTGCAGTTTGCTTTCTCCTGCGGCCGCGCTGCTTACTTGTTCATCGTCAGGGGCAGCTTTCAATGGCGCGGGCGAGAACACGATGTCCGCAGCCCAAAATGACAGATGGGAACGGAACCCAACACTTTTCCACTTGACAATACCTCAAGCGTTGAGGTATTGTCCGCCCATGACAAACAAACGAACCAATCCTGAGTTTTTGAATGGCGTTCCGGAATTGCTTGTGCTGCAGCTGCTCGCCAACCGCCCTATGTATGGTTACCAGATCGTGCAGGCGATCAAAGATGGGTCGGAGGGCCGATTTGAATTCGGCGAAGGGTGTATTTATCCCATATTGCATCGCTTGCAGGCCCAGGAGGACCTGACCAGCAAGCGCGAATCGGTAGACAATCGCACGCGGGTTGTCTACTACTTGACGTCGCATGGCAAGAAGCGATTGAAGAGTATCACCCACAATTGGCAGGAAGTCGTCGCAACCGTGCAAGCGATTCTACAAGGAGGGCTTCCCCATGCAAGTAGCGAAGTGGCTTGAACGAGTGCTGGATTCGCTTCGCGAGAACGGAATTCCGGAGCGTCAACAACTGCGGCTCCTGGAGGAACTGCAGGACCACATAACCGATTTACAAGAGGAAAACATGAACGGAATGGATTCTCAAAATATTGAGCAAAGAATGGGTTCGCCCGAATCGCTGGCGGGTGCGCTGGCGGAAAGCTACCGAAGGGAACGGCTGCTGGTACGTCAACCGTGGCTGGCTTGGTTGGCATTCTCGCTAGGGCCGGTCACCATGCATTTCGTGCTCACGATGTGCTTGAGTTTGGTGGTGCCATTAATTCTCTTTTTCCCGTTCCTTGCACCGGGCAACATTGTTTCCGAAGAAGCCCTTAACGCTCTTAACTCTGCTTGGCAGGTCGCGATGGGAATCATGGGTCCCATGACTGGGATTGGCGTCACCGCATGGTTTTGCATGGCGGCTCGCCGCAATCGAGTCTCCTGGCGATTGCCTTTGCTGGGTTGCGCGACAGTGGCGATTGGATCGCCCGTCTTATTTGACGAAATGATCGAGCCACCGTTTTTTCTGTGGATTGTTGCGTTCGCCACGGCTGCGGCTTCACTGGCGACCTGGTATTGGATGGCATGGCGGGGACAACGCTGGAAAACGGCGCCGATCAGCATATCGCGGCATTTTCCGTTACTTATGAGCAGCTTTGGTAGTCTAGCGGTCGCAGTGCTTTGTCTCGGAACCTACCTGCTGCTGGTCGCCTCTATTGTGCTTGTGCTGGAGGAAGTCTGCGGGATCCCCCGAGCTGGTAACACACTCAGACTCGTGGCCTTATCGTGCAGGTTTGTTCCTTTCGCACTGGCGGCGTATCTTTGTTGGCGAATGACCCAACGATGTCACCGGCAATTGTGCTATTCGTTCGTTGCTTGCTTCTGTGTTGCGGTCATTGCAACGGTATTCTTGACAGACGTGTCCTCTGAAGGTCAATGGAACTTCTCGTTTGGCCTCGTTGGGAGTTCCAGAAGTCTGAATTGGGGGTTGATCGCCCAATTCCTTGCTCCGCTGTTGATCTGGGCGGTGCTCATTGTGCTTTCCCGACACCAACTACGTCCAAAAATGACCGGAGCTGTCCCGAGCTGACGCAGAGAACATCTTCGCCCAGCCCTTCCATCCGAGAACGCCATCTCATGAAGACCGCAAACTACACCCCTGGCCATTCGCAGAATGCGACCGAGTTCATGGCTCGTCGCACAATCGAATCGCACGGTGAGTTCTTTCTGCCGTATCTGACACCCGGTTTTTCGGTGCTTGACTGCGGCTGTGGGCCTGGTTCGATTACGCTCAGCATCGCAAGCCGAGTTGGAAACGGGCGAGTCGTTGGTGTCGACTTCGGACAGTCTCAGATTCAGCGTGCGAACGAATCTGCGAAAGAACGCGGTATCACCAATGCCGTCTTTCAGCCGGCCGATTGCTACTCGCTGCCGTTTGAGGACGCGAGCTTTGACCGCGTTTTCAGCAATGCATTGATGGAGCACCTGACCGATCCGGTCAGAGCCATGCGTGAGATGCTTCGCGTGCACAAACCAGGCGGTGTGATCGGGGTCAACAGCCCCGATTGGGCTGGCTTCGTCCTGGCACCTCCCTCGGATGCGCTTTCGGCGGCGGTGACCGCTTACACAACCATGCAAACGCGAAACGGTGGCGACGTAAATGTCGGCCGCAAATTGGGCGCGCACCTCCAGTCCGCCGGATTTCTGAACTGCCAGATGTCGGCCAGATACGAGGTCTACCCGTCGCTGCCGTTCATTGGCGAATACCTCGCGATCCAACTCGAACGATCCGGTGACTCCGTGTCGGCTGCCACTTTTCGGAGTTGGAGCCGGGCCTCCGGCGGATTGTTTGCCCAGTGTTGGGTGTCTTGCTTGGCACAAAAACCAACTTCAACTGGCGTGCTAAAATGAGCAACGAAGTCATGAATCCCCGCCACAAGTTCAACAAACCGCGAGGGTCCAATTCTGGCGCCGCTTGTTTGTCGATGGACAGCCTCATGGGCAGGGCCTACGCATTAAAGTTTCCCGGTTTTGACGAACAATGTCGGAAATCGCCTCACCGTTCACTTGTTCGACGGACCGAATCGCGCGTAAAATGCGACGCTCCAAAAAAGCGAAGGCCGAGGTTCAAGAGAGGCAAC
>SXGT01587803.1_pt1 | contig 10694 bp, 6 predicted proteins | sample 3176221 | NCBI WGS metagenome assembly SXGT01 (sample SAMN11356862, study PRJNA531348) | freshwater metagenome | isolation source: freshwater sample F1-120 | place: China: Fuxian Lake, Yuxi | collected 2017-12-25
CCGGACATGAAGCGGTATTTCATGACCATCGCCGAAGCCAGCCAACTGGTGATGCAGGCGGGCGCGATCGCCAAGGGTGGGGAAGTGTTCATCCTGGACATGGGCAGCCCGGTGAAGATTGTCGACCTGGCGCACGAACTGATTCGCAGAAATGGGTTGAAGGTCGGCCAAGACGTTGAAGTGCGGTTCAGCGGCATTCGGCCAGGCGAAAAACTGTACGAGGAACTCGCCTGCGACTACGAACGGGCCCAGCCGACTAGCCAGGAGAAGATTCGCGTCTGGCAATTGCCGACCGCATCAAAGCGTGAGATTGACGCGATGCTGGATGTGCTGGCGAGCGCGATCCAGACAGGTGGACGCGATGTGGTGCGTGATGCGCTAATTCAGTGTGTGCCTGAATTTCAGCAGACACCTGCGCCGACCGCCACTGCCGCGCATGTCGCGCTGGCGGCGTAACCATCTGCGTCTTTGAAACATGTACGAACACGTCCGGTAACGCTGTCCGAAATACATTCTCGAAACTCGTGCCTTGGCATTGCCGACTTGGGGGGTAGTATTGACGGCCATCTCACCATTACGCGATGTCGCGTGGGTAGCTGGAAGAAACGGAAGTCCGACCATGATTCATCCCTGGCACGATGTGACCCCCGGCGAGGATATGCCGCAGGAGTTCACGACCATCATCGAAATCCCGTTCGGTTCCAGCGTGAAGTACGAACTGGACAAGCAAAGTGGGCTCATCAAGCTCGACCGCATCCTCTATTCCGCGGTCTACTACCCTGCCAACTACGGGTTCATTCCGCAGACGCTGGCGGAGGATGATGACCCATTGGACGTGCTGGTGCTGTGCCAGGAAACCGTTGTGCCGCTCACGCTCATCCACGCGCGGTGCATTGGTTTGATGGTGATGATCGATGGCGGGAAAAAGGACCACAAGATCATCGCCGTCGCGACGGATGACCCGGAATTCAACAGCTACCGCGAAGCCAGTGAGATGCCGCAGCACCGGTTGACGATGCTACGTCGGTTCTTTCAGGACTACAAGCAGTTGGAAGGCAAAGCCGTCGAAGTGGATGAAATCCAACCCGCGAAGATGGCTTATCCGATCATTGAAGATGCCTTGGCGCGATATAGCCGTCAGCGGCGGCGCGGGTTCAAATGATTGGGTAAGGGAGAACGGACAACACCAGATTCGTCATCCTGAGAGGGTGTTTATTAAGCCTGCTCAGTTTGCCGTGGCATGGGCTTTCAGCCCATGTCTTGATGACGAAACCAGGCTTGAAGGCCGGGTCCTAAAAGCAAAACACGGGCTGGAAAGCCCGTGCCACGGCGAGCACATCCGTGTAATTTAACACCCTCTGAGGTATCCCGAAGGATCTCTTCCATTCGGGAGGGTTCCAAGAGGTCCTTCGGGGTACCTCAGGATGACGAGGCAAGGTTCTGTCCGTAGGCCTTTCGGCACTTTCGGAATGACACGCCACGCGTTAGGAGCCTATCGCCCCGAAATCTGCGTCGTCGACGTCGGTGCCAACGGCACCAGACGATACAGTTTCCCCGACCGATTGGTGATATCCGGCAGACCGTTCCGCAGGCGCATCTCACCGAAGTCCAGGATGTACAGCGTGCCGTCCGGCGCGAATTTTACATCGATTGGCCGTTCCATCGCGTCGCCGACTTCGTCACGTGCGATTTGGCTGGCGGGTTTGCCTTTGGTGTTGTGGACGAAAGGCTCGGACGTGCGGGCGTCAATGTCAACCCGCGCCACTTCGTAACCGATCGTTCCCCGCAACGGCTGACCCGCGGTGGCGAATGGTGCACGATCACCATTGAGGGCGACGATCGCGTTACCGCGGAATTCACTGAACAAACTGCTGTTCGACACAAAATCCAGCTTCGCGGCACCGCTTAAGGGTGGGAAGGCATAGCTGACCAGTAATTCCCGTTTCGGTTCCAGCAGGTTGCTGGCGGCGCGGTCGATGAGGAACGCCAGATCCGGGTAACCACTTTTCACGATCAGTGAGCGGGTGAAGTCGTTGATCGGCAGTTCGGTGACCGGCCGCAGGTCGGAAGTGAAGTCGGGCCAGCCGTACCAGGTGCCGGAAACGATGCGGATCAGCGCGTCCGGGTCATCCTGCACCGGGCGTGTGCCGCGCAGTTCCATGCCGTTGTTCGTGGCGTACAGGCGGGAAAAATCGTAGTCGTAGCGCAACCCACGTGGCAGGCGAATGCCGTGCGCTTCGACGCGCAGATCACCACCGGTCGGGCTGATGCTGTAGATGGCGCCGTTCGGTTTCCCCGTCGGGCTCGGCGCGACGCGCGTCTGGTTGCTTACACCAAATGTCTGCAGCGGGGCGGTGACGGCGACGTCGTCCCCACCGAACAATCCCGAATTCGGGTTCGGCGTGTTGAACCGGTAGCCGAGCAACTTCAACGGCACATACGACTGGTCATGCACACGCGGGTACTTGCGTGGCCAACCGATTGTGAAGTTATCGATCCCCACGACACCGCTGTTGGTCGCGGTGCCAAGACCGAAGACCAACCGACCCGTTGGCGACACGGTGATGTCGGTAAGTGAATTATCCCCCTGAGCCGGCAAGTCGGCGACGACCGTTCGCGATGAACCGTCCAGCCCGACGCGCGACACGACGCCTAGACCATGTGCGTCGCGATGCGTGATGTACAAAAACCCGTCGTGGAAGCACATCCCACCGATCGGCCCGTACATGCGGAAATCATCACGAAAACGCCGCAGAATCGAATGGGGCTTCAGCGGGTAGATGTCGAAAAACGTACCATCCGCCCGCCAGCCGTACACGCGCGGCTCGCGCCCGTCGGCACCCGTCTCAGCGAGAATAAGCGACCCATCGGGTGTGAAGGTAACTGCACCCGGGGCGGTCAAGCGATCCGCGACAAGCGTGAGCTGATAACCGGCTGGGTATTCGACATGTTTGCGGTCAACGTACCGCTGTTGATCCCCCGAAAATAACCGAGGCCCGCGCGCGCAACCACCGGCCAGCACCACCACGGCGACCAGCGCGATCATTCCATTCATGAACGCGCGACCACGTGACGGTGCCGAACAATCGGTCGACCTGCGAACAACAACGGCGGTGTGGCACATACGGCGTATCACTCTCAAGTAGGTCGCGGTGCCCGACCCCATTCGGCCAGACACCCAAATCCCACTCCCTTGGTATACCGGACTGCCCCAGGAATGTCATCTATGGCGGGGTGGGGAAGTCAGGGAAGTTTCAACAAAAAACAGAATGCCCACGGATGGCTATCCGTGGGCATTGGAACTGTAACCGAAATCACCTGTCTGAAGACGCGTTCATTACACGCATTTTCTGACATCAACCTACATCTTCACAACCTTCACTAGGTCCTTCACGTGGTCGACACTGGTCTGGAAGGCTTTCTTCTCTTCATCATCCAGTTCGACTTCAAGAATGCGTTCGACACCGTCGGCCCCAAGCATGGCGGGGACGCCGACGAAGAAACCACCGACGCCGTATTCTTTATCGCAATACACGGCACAGGGGAGGATGCGCTTGTTGTCCTTGATGCTCGACTCGGCCATCTGCCCGGTGGCAGCGGCGGGGGCGTAGTAGGCGCTGCCGGTGCGGAGCAGGTTCACAATCTCGGCACCACCGTTGCGGGCGCGCTTGATGATTTCTTCCAGCCGATCGGGTTTGACCAGCTGTGTGATCGGAATGCCACCCGCGAAGGTGTAGCGTTTGAGCGGCACCATGTCGTCGCCGTGTCCACCCAACAGCAGGGCTTGGACGTCTTCCACGCTGCAACCGATTTCGGTCGCGAGGAACGTGCGGTAACGGGCGGTGTCCAAAACACCGGCCTGGCCGATGACGCGTTTCGTCGGGAAACCACTGGCCTTCCACGCAACATACACCATCGCGTCCAGCGGATTGCTGACGACGATCAACACCGCGTTGGGACTGTACTTCGCGACGTTCTCCGCGACCTGCTTCACGATGCCGGTGTTGATGGCGATCAGATCATCGCGGCTCATGCCCGGTCTGCGTGGCAGGCCTGCGGTGATGATGACGACATCGCTGCCGACGGTCGGTTCGTAATCGGTCGCGCCGATGATCTTGGCGTCGAACCCGTCGATGGGGCTCGACTCAAGCAGATCCAACGCCTTGCCCGCTGGCGCGGTGTTGGGGACTTTGACGTCCTTGCCTTCTTTGTCCTTAATCGTGATCTCGGGGATATCGACCAGAACAATGTCGCCAAGTTCTTTGAACGCCGCAATGTGGGCCGCAGTCGCGCCGACGTTGCCAGCCCCGACGATCGTAATCTTCGCTCGCTTCATGATGTAATTTCCTTCCGATGACAGAATTTTCGAGCCATAAAGGTAGGGGGAATGTGGATGACATGCAACGCGATCAGCGGATAACCATGACCAGCAACCTTCGTTCGTGATCCTGAGGTACCCCGAAGGATCACTTCGAATTTTGCGATGTAGAAGAGGTCCTTCGGGGTACCTCAGGATGACGACCGAGAGTTTTAACGCCCATTTACATCGTTTTCCCACCTTGCTGTGCGTAACATCTACCCCTCGGACGCGTGATTCTTGTCGTTCGTTGTGTTCCTACTTTCGCTGGAGATTGTCGATGCTCCGAAGTGTTTTGGTGACCTTGGTTGGTTGTCTTTGCTTTATTCCCGCCCGTCTGCACGCTGCCGAACCGGTGGGGGAGATCGATTTCGAACAGCAGACGCTGCCCAACGGCTTGCGCGTGATCTACGCGCCACTTCGTACAGCGCCGGTCGTCCATGTGCGCGTGCTGTACCACGTCGGCAGTCGTGATGAACGGCCTGATCGCCAGGGCTTTGCGCACATGTTCGAGCACATGATGTTTCGTGGCAGCGCGCACGTGAAGCCAGAAGAACACATGAAACTGATCGGCGATGTGGGCGGGAATTCCAACGCCTTCACCAGCTTCGATCAGACGGTGTATCTGCAGACGCTTCCCGCGAGTCATCTGGAAATGGCGCTGTATCTGGAAGCCGACCGGATGGCGAGCTTCAAGGTGTCGGAAGAGATTTACAAAACGGAGCGGAAGGTCGTCGCAGAAGAATGGCGGATGCGGCAGAACAGGCCGTACGGCAACCTGTGGGAAGATTTGATGCGCACCGCGTTCAAGGCGCACAGTTACCGCTGGACGCCGATCGGCAACATGGACCACCTGCGGGCGGCGCCGGTGAATGAGCTGCAGGATTTTTTCAACACGTATTACCTGCCGAACAATGCGGTGCTGGTCATTTCAGGCGACATCGACATCGCCAAGACGAAAGCGATGGTCGAAAAATACTTCGGCTGGATTCCGAAAGGGCCGGAAGTAAAGCGCAACATTCCCGCAGAGCCCGAACAGCAGGAAGTTCGCCGATTGACGGTGCCACAGCGTGTGCCATTGCCCATGTTCGTGTCGGCGTTCCGCCTGCCCGCTTACAACGATGCCGATCTGGACGCGGTTTCGTTGCTCGCAAGCATTCTGGGGGATGGCGACAGCAGTCGCCTGTCGCGCAAGCTGGTGAACAGTGAATCCCCCGTCGCCGCTGCGGCGTTTGCGAGCCCGACGATGTTGCAGGACGCCGGTCTACTGGCGGTTGGCGCACGTGTGTTGCAGGGTAAAGATATTAAAGACGTTGAAAATCAGATCAACGAAGTATTGGCCGATGTGCGTAAAAATGGTGTGACGCAAGCCGAGCTGGACAAGGTGAAATACCAGGCAAGGCAGTCGATCATCAACGGGCGGGTGACGAGTGAATCACTCGCGTCGCAACTGGGCACCGAAGCGTTACTCGCCAATGATCCTTCGCGCGTGAATACGGAACTGGATCGGCTGAACGCGGTGTCGCTGGAAGACATCAAACGTGTCGCGGGCAAGTATCTGGATGAAAAGCGAGCGACGGTGTTGAGCATCGTTCCGGATGCCACCGGCGCCAGCGCCCGCGCCGCCGCCACGCAAGCCAGTGCCGCCGCTGCGGTGATTGGTGGGGATGCGAAGGTCGCCACCGCGCCGGCACCAGTGAAACCACGGGCGGTCACGTTCCCCGAAGGTTACGCCCAGACCCCACCGACAGCGGCGATCACCAGTGGACGGCCATTCGAGAAGGGGAAGGAGATCGACTTCGACGGTGTGAAGTTGATCGTTCTATCCGACCACCGGCTGCCGTTGGTCACATGGGCATTAACGATGCGACGCGGCAGTCACGGTGCCGCTGCGGACAAACTCGGTGTCGCGGGGCTGACCGCCGACCTTGTTCAGCGGGGGACGGAACAGCAGAGTTACGCGGAATTTTCGGACGATCTGGAAAGCCGTGCGATCAACCTGAATGTGTCGGATGGCGGGGACATCACCCGCATCACCGGCTTGGCTGCGTCCGACCAACTGGCGCACGGCATCCAACGCACGCGTGAACTGCTGCTCGAACCACGCTTTGATTCGACGGAGTTCGAAAAATTGAAGTCGCAGACCGTCAGCGGGTTGATGGTCGACATGGAACAACCCGCGAGCGTCGCGGGGCGCGAACTGATCACTTCAATCTATGGCGATAGCCCACTCGGGCGTTGGGCGACCCCAGCAAAGGTCGCGGGCATTACGCTGGAGGATGTGAAGACGTATCACAGCAACACCTATAAACCAGATGGCGCGATTCTGGTGTTCGCGGGCGATGTGACTGTAGAAGATGCAATCGCGCGGGCAAATACGTTGCTGGACGGCTGGGCGACTGGCAAGGCAGCAGTAGATACTTCTGTCAACTACACGCCCAAACCGGAAAACGACGCGAAGGTGATCATCATCGATCGACCCGATGCCAAGCAGGCGACCGTGCGCGTCGGTGGATTGGCATACGACATTCGGACGGACGAAAAGTTTGCCGGCGCGGTTGCCAACCGCATTTTGTCGGGCGGAATTGACAGCCGAATGATGAAATATGTTCGAGCCGAGAAGGGCCTGGTCTACACCACGTCTGGTATTTTCCAACCGAACCGGCATGGCGGTGAATTTATCGCCAACGCCGACACCGCGATCGAAACGACCGCGGACGCGGTAAAGGCGATGTACCACGTCATCGATAAGATGCGAGCCGAGAACGTTACCGACGCCGAACTGGCGACCAGCAAAACGCGCGTGGGTGGATCGATGTTGATGCAGCTGCAGACCATTCAACAGCAGGCACAGTTCCGCGTTGACGGCATTTTGAACGGCTATCCGATCGACTACTACGATCGCTATCCCGATCGCATCAACGAGGTGACTGCCGAGCAGGTGAAGACACTGATGTCGAAATTCACCGATCCGAAGCAACTGAACATCATCGTCGTCGCGCCCGCAGCTGCGGTGCAGCCGCAGTTGAAGGAACTGGGTGAGGTGAAGGTGATGCCCATGCCGTTGCAACGCGAAGGCGCGACGACACAACCGGTGCCAAGTAAGGAAATGCTGAAGCCGGGTGTGTGATTTTATGTGGCACGGGCTACCAGCCCGTGTTTTCGATTTGAATAAACACTGGCTAGTAGCCCGTGCCACGTTCAGGTCGTGAACGTTTTCCCGGTTAACCGTTCGTACGCTTCAACGTACCGCGCCCGCGTGCCCGCGACGACATCATCGGGCAACGCGGGCGCGGGTGGCTGTTTGTCCCAAGGCTGGTTTTCCAGCCAATTTCGCACGAACTGCTTGTCGTAACTGGGTTGGTCTTTGCCCGGTGCATAACCGTCCACTGGCCAGAATCGGCTGCTATCGGGCGTGAGGACCTCATCGACGACGATCAGCGAGCCGTCCGGCAAGTGACCGAATTCAAACTTCGTGTCCGCGATGATCACGCCGCGCGATCGCGCATGCACCGCAGCCCGGCTGTACAGCGCAAGTGTGCGGTCCCGCAGTTCACTGGCGACCTTCTCGCCCACGCGCGACACGGTTTCTTCGTACGACACATTGATGTCATGCCCCGTCTCTTCCTTCGTCGCGGGTGTGAAGATCGGCTCGGGCAACTGGTCGCACTGCCGAAGGGCGGGCGGCAGTTTTACGCCACACACCGTCTGCGATTTTTGGTATTCCTTCCAGCCTGAACCCGCGAGATACCCACGCGCAACGCATTCGATCTGCACGACATTCGCCTTCTTCACCCACATTGATCGCCCGCGCAGCAGGTCGCTGAACGGTTTCAGGGTCGCGGGATAGTCAGCAACATCGGCGCTAATCAGATGGTTCGCGAATTCGTCCTTCACCAGATCGAACCAGAACAAGCTCAGCGCAGTTAAAATTTTCCCCTTGTCCGGAATGCCGTTGGGCATGATGCAGTCGTACGCGCTGATTCGATCGGTCGCGATGATCAGCAGCGAATCACCAATGTCATATACGTCGCGCACCTTGCCGGTGCGCTTGGGGAAGGGAAGATCCGTTTTCAGTACCGCGGCCATGCGCATAGGCTAAGGGAAGTCGCAACCAAGTTGTAGAGGTGACCGATGAGCCGACAATTCCAGGTAGATCAACCGCGAAGACGCGAAGGAGCGAAGGAGACGCTGGAAAGATCAACACAGCGATTGAGATAGCCAACTTCGATCAGAACGATGTGAGAACTGGTTCTTTTTGCTTCGCGACTTCGCGGTGATGTTTGCCAGTGAATCGCGGGACATGACAGCCGACCCTACAACATGCGCACGCTCTGTGCTAAGATCACCTCCCGCCGCCACGATTTCTTGCGGCTTATTCGTATGCCCTTGAAGTTCGAGATTTATCGTGACGGTCAGCGAGTGAACACCTACGAGCCCATCGCGGCGACGGCGGTGGGACCGGAAAGCGTGCCAATTCCCGGGGATGTCGTTTTCCGTGATGGCCTCCTTATCGTCAGCCGACTGGATGAAGGGGCCGCCGGTGTCACACTGCTTTGGGATTGTGGCCCCATCGGGCAATTCATGCTCGAAACCACCCGCCTGCAACAGCGGGAAGCGCCGTACGTGCTGAATGTAGAGCTGGTCCGCTTTCGGTTGATGAAGATCATCCAGAAGCAGGAAGACTGGAACCTGTTCGACTTTCCCAAGGCCGAGAAATACACCAAGAGCTTAAAAGACGCCCAGATGCTGTTCGCGCAGGCGCTCGGCAAGATGGACACGCCGGGTGAAGCCGCCCAGATCGCCGATCAGGCGCTGTCAGTCGTCATTGATCTATCCGAGCAACTGGCGTTGTTCCACGCGGATTTGTTGATTCAACGCAGGCGCGCTTCCGGCGCGTTCGTGAAGCACATCTTCGGTTGCCGTGCCGAACCGGCGATTCGTGGGGAGCGATACAAAGAAGTCATGGCCACGCAGTTCGACTACGCCATCCTCCCGATGACGTGGAAGAAAATGCAACCGACCGAACAGGCATTCGTCACCGAAGAAGTGGACGCCTGGATCGAATATCTATCGAAGAAGCGCATCCCCATCATCGGCGGGCCTTTGGTCTGTCTTGATGATGCGCACGTGCCCGACTGGGCGTTCATCTTCGAAAACGACTTCGACACGCTTCGCGAGATGGCATACGAATATGTGCACAAAGTCGCGCACCGATACCGCAAAGCGATCGCGATGTGGAACGTCTGTGCCGGCCTGCACAAGCGGGGCAGTTTCGGGCTGACATTCGAGCAGACGATTGAGTTGACACGCCTGCTGGTTTCGCAGGTGAAGACGATCATTCCCGGCGCGCGAACGTTGATTACGATCACCCACGCCTTCGGTGAATACAACGCCAAAGGCCCCAACCGCGTGCCACCCATGCTGTACGCGGAAATGGTCACGCAGGCGGGCATTTCGTTCGAAGCGTTCGGCTTGGAGCTGGAAATGGGCGTGCCAGCCGCCGGGCACTTCACGCGTGATCTGTTCCAACTCAGTTGCCTGCTGGACAAATTCAGCACACTGGGTCGACCAGTTTTCTTAACGGGCATTTGCGCTCCGGGTCGTTCCACGCCTGACCCTGCGGACGCGAGCGACGGCAAGTTGGATCCTTCGCGCGGTGGTCGCTGGCATCGGCCTTGGGATTCGAAACTGCAAGCCGACTGGATGGAAGCGGTTTATCACCTGGCGCTGTCGAAGCCTTACGTCGAAAGCATCGCCTGGGCGAATTTGGCAGACCTGCACCCCACGCTGCCGGGTGGTGGGCTCCTGGACGATTCGCTGCAACCGAAGCCTTCGTTTACGAAGTTGCAGGAAATGCGAGAGAAATTTAAGTCGTACAGCAAGCGATAAAGCACTCCGCTGAACGGCGCGACCAATCATGGGACAGGAACCGCCCAATGACGAAGACGACGATCGCGCGATTCCGTGGACGCTTCGTCAACGCCGTGCGCTGCTGATCGTTTTCTCCGGCGTCTCCATCTACCTGGCTTACGCCTACTGGACCAACCGCGCGTTCGTTCCTGATCCGATTCCATCCCGTTCCGCGCTCGCCGACCGACTCGCCGACCGCATCGACCCAAACACCGCCGACCTCGCGACGCTTTCCGCGTTACCACGATTGGGGAGAAAACGGGCGCAGACGATCGTCGACTATCGCAACCGAGTCCAGCTGCGCGAACCGGGTGGGACTGCGTTTAAGACGGAAGATGACCTGCTGAAGATTAAAGGGATCGGTGTCGCGATGGTCGCGAATCTGCGTCCATATTTGATATTCCCGGGTGCGCCCGCGACGAAG
>SXGT01708453.1_pt1 | contig 10693 bp, 5 predicted proteins | sample 3176221 | NCBI WGS metagenome assembly SXGT01 (sample SAMN11356862, study PRJNA531348) | freshwater metagenome | isolation source: freshwater sample F1-120 | place: China: Fuxian Lake, Yuxi | collected 2017-12-25
CGCAAGCGCGGCAACTCCGCCAGCCGCCTGGCCAGTGATCGCGCGTCGGCCGCCCAGTGCCCCGACCGACCGAGCCGCTCCACCGCATACGCCGCGATCGACGAGAATCCAAAGGTCGCAGGTCCGCCCCGATTCGCGAACCGCTCGAGCGCCTCGCCGATCCGGAGGCGCAATCCGCCTACGCCTCGACCCAGTGCCACGAGCCGGCGGTCGATCTCGGCGGCGCGCGACGTGTCACATTCATGGGGAGATTCCTGCGCCATGCGAACGCCATAGCACGGCCATTTCAGCGACCCGCACGCGACCCAGGGACCGCATTCCATGCGCCCAAGAGGGGCGCGCGGCCTGTTCTTCCGTACAAAGGCATTGGCGGACCCGGGAGAGGCCGCCAGATGCCAAGTCCCAGGCGATGGCGGGATCCGCGGCGAATCGGTGCCGAATTCCGTCAAGCGCTTTCTTCAGGATGATGCACTTGCCCCACTTGCATGTGCAATCGAGTTGCATCTTCTCGCGAACTCGGCCTTCCGCGCGGTCGCGCGCCACTTTGAACGTCGACGTTCAAGGCCTCGCGAGCGCGCCCCGCCGACGCTGACAGCACGCTCGGGGCCGTGGCAAACTCGACCCCATGAAAGGCACGCTCCAAGACGCTCGCGGCACCCGATCCGAAGCCATTCAGCTCACCGACGCCATCAAGGACGACCTGCGCACCCTGGCGCAGACCTTCTGGGACGTCGGCGACAAGCTCCGCCGCGTGCGGGAGCAGGCGCTCTTTCGGGCGCTCGCCTACGAGACGTTCGAGGCGTACGTCGAGGCCGAGCTCGGCGTCCAGATCCGCCAGGCCCTCAAGATGCTGCGCGTGGTCCGAACGTACGCGCGCGGTGACGCGGCCGCCATCGGCCTCGAGCGCTCGACCGCCCTGATTCGCCTCTGCAACGCGCGCGGTGGCAAGCTCGACCCGGGCGAGCTCGTGCGCACGAACGCCGAGATCGCGCCCGGCGTGACGATCCTCGCGGCGACGGTCAATCAGATCGACGCGGCGGCCCGCGCGGCCAAGAAGGCACGGGCGCTGAAACTCGGGCGCGCCGAGGGCGTGCGGCGTCAGGTCCGCGAAGACAAGGCCACGATCGCCCACCTGCGCGGGCTCCTCGTGGGCGCTGGCTTTCCTCGCGCGCGCATCACGCTGCGCGCTGACGAGGCGCACATCGTCCTGCCGCGTTCTCGGCTCAAGCGCCCGAGCGACTCCTGACACGACCGGCGGAATTCATCGCCGGCGCGCTCGACGCGCGCGTCGCGGGAGAATTCCACCTGGCGGCCCCGACTCCAAAGCGATACAAGCGCCGCCTATGAACGCCACCGCAAGCGAACTCATGATCGAGGAGCGCCTCGTCCATGTCGGCGACGTGCGCCTCAACGTCGCGACCGCCGGCCCGCGCGACGGACGGCCGGTCCTGCTGCTGCACGGCTTCCCCGAGTTCTGGTTCTCGTGGCGCTACCAGATCCCCTTCCTCGCGGCGCGAGGCTTCCGCGTCATCGCGCCCGATCTGCGTGGCCACAACCTGTCCGAAAAGCCCAAGGGCGTCCGCGCCTATACGATGGACAAGCTCGTCGCCGATCTGGCGGGGTTGGTGGACGCCGAGGCCGGCGGCCGCGCCGATGTCGTCGGCCACGACTGGGGCGGCGCGTGCGGCTGGGTCTTCGCCGAGCGGCATCCGGCGCGCGTGCGCAAGCTCGTGCTCATGAACACCGTGCATCCGGCCATCCTGCTGCGCGCCTTTCGGGGCAACCTGCGGCAGCTCCGACGCTCGTGGTACATGCTCTACTTCCAGCTGCCGCTCTTGCCGGAGCGCACGCTGAGCCGACCCGACTTCGTCGCGCGCGCCCTCCGCGGCAGTAGTCAGAATCCGGACGCGTGGAGCGACGACGTCGTCGCACGCTACCGCGGCGCCCTCGGCCAACCAGGCGCCCCGACCGCCATGATCAACTACTACCGCGCGGCCCTCCACCAGCCCTTGGCGCGCCTCGGGACCGTGCAGGCCCCGACGCTCGTCGTCTGGGGCGATCGCGATCCGCACCTCGGCGTCGAGCTCGTCGAGGACTTCGCGCGCGGGATCCCGAACCTGCAGGTGACCCACATTCCGGACGGCGCGCACTTCGTGCAGCAAGACCGACCGGAGGTCGTGAACGCCGCGCTCGCGTCGTTCCTGGGCTAACCTGGCTGACCTGGTTAGCCCGCGAGGGGCGCCCTCACGGGCACGTTCCCGCGTCGTCGTTTCCTTCGATCGCGTCGCCGCCGGTGCCCAGATAGCCCGCGTCCAGCAGGCGTCGGAGCAGGGCTTCGGCCTGGCAGGTCGGGAGGGCGCGATTCTGCAGCACGGTGAATGGACCCGTCAGGTGCGCGAATCGGCCGAGGCCCAGGATGCTCGTGAGGGCCGGGTTGGCGTAGAGGTGAAGGCGTTGGGCGGACGCGAGCGAGGCCAGACCGTCGAGGTTCGCCAGCGCCGCGTTGGACTGGACGTAGAGCCCACCCTCGACCGTCGTGAGCGCGAAGAAGCCGGCGAGATCGGGGAGCGCGGCGTTCGTGTCGACGTGGAGATCGCCCTGGACGCTGCCCAGCGCGGCGCAGGCGATGTAGGTCAGGACGGCGTTGTTGGCGATCTCCAGGTCGCCGCGAACCTCGGTCAGCGCCGCGAGATCGATGCGCGAGAGGACCGGGTTGGTCCCGACCTGCAGGCCCCCGACGTCGTGAAGCCCCTCGAGGCCATCGATCCGCGCGAGCGCTGGGTTCGAGGCGATCGACACGCGCCCCCCGACCGAGCGCAGGGCGCCCATGGAGAGGCTCACCAGATCGGAGTTCGCACGCACATCGACCGAGCCCCCCACCGTCTCGAGGGTCGGCAACGCCAACGTCGTCATGCCCGGCGCCGTGACGGTGAGTGCGCCCGTGATGGCCGTGCAGCCGGTCAACGCGCTGGCCGCCTCGGGGCCGCCGATCACGTAGTCGCCGATCCGGACCCCTCCGGGGCAGGCGGCCGGGCCGGGGTCGCTGTCGGGGCCGCTGTCGGGGTCGGACGCTTCGGCGCCGGTCTCGCCCGCTTCGGCCCCGATCTCCGCGGGGGCCGTCTCGAGGTCGGCCACGGCCCCGTCGCCAACCACGTCGGACGGCGTCGCGGCTAGCGCACGACAGCGACGCGCGGCGGGATCGCACGTGAAGCCGGGCCCGCACGCGACGCTGCTGGTACACGCGAACTCGAAGCGGCTCGTCACGTCCTCGGAGCAGCCGGGCGCGTGACCGCACGTGACCGCCGCGCCGGCAAGCGCGAGGACTCGCCAGATCCGGACTGCCCGCGCGACCGACGAAATCACAGGCCGCCTCGCCACGGGGCCCGAGGCGGACCCCACGCATGGCCTTCGCACGATTGAAGCGCCGTCCATGATGCCCTTCAGGCTACAGCGGTTGAGCCGTTTCGTCACTCGACGTACCCTGAGGATCTCCGAGCCCTCGGGCCCCGTCATTGGAGCGCAGGTGTGACACCACGATACGCGTGGATGCTGGGTCTGGTCGGGACCCTGGGCGGCGCCGCCTGCAGCGACGTCGCGGGCGGGCGCGTCGTCGACGCGCTGGGCGACGCGCCCGAGAGCCGGGATGGCGACGACGACGTGGGCGGCGAGGAGACCCTCGCGACGTCGGACGGCGCGGAGGCGACCGAGACGACGGACGTCGTCGACGCGGCCGACCCGTGCGGCCACGCGCCGCGCGCCGCGCAATGCGCCTGTGACACTCACGAAGCGTGCGCGAGCGGCCTCTGCCTCGCCGCGCGCGGGGGTCCCCGGGTGTGTGCGACGCCCTGCGAGGAGGGCTGCCCCGAAGGGCTCGCGTGCCGCCTCGTCACGCCGCCTGGGCCTGGGGCAGAGGCGACGTTCGTGTGCGTCGACCTCGGCGCCCAGCTCTGCCGCCCGTGCCGCACCAGCGAGGAATGCGCGGGGGACTTCACGGCGAGCGAGAACCGCTGTGTCCGGTTCGCGCCGGCGATCGGCGCGTTCTGCGGCGTGGCCTGCAGCGCGAGCGGCCCGGCGTGCCCGGAGGATTTCGAGTGCAAAGACATGCCGGACGCCGACACCGGCAACCTCGCCAAGCAGTGCGTCCCGCGCGCCGGAACGCCCTGCACCTGTAGCGCGGAAGCGATCGCCGAGCAGGCGTCGACCGATTGCAGGCGCGGCGCCTGCGCCGGGGAACGCGGATGCGCGGCCGGCGGGCTTGGCGCCTGCGACGCGCCGGAGCCGGCGCCGGAGGGCTGCGACGGCCTCGACAACGACTGCGACGGGATGACCGACCCTGCCTTTCCGAACGCCGACGGCGACGCGCTCGCCGACTGCGTGGACCCGGACGACGACGGCGACGAGCGCGACGACGCCTCGGACAACTGCCTCCTCGTCGGCAACCCGGATCAGGACGACGCCGATCTGGATGGCACCGGCGACGCGTGCGACCGGCCCGATGCCCCGCTGATCACCGCAACGATCCCCGCCTCGCCCGCCAACGACAGCACGCCCGTGGTCGTCGGCACGGCGGCGATGCACGTGACCGTCACGCTCTACCAAGGCGCGTGCGCCCCCCCCCGCGGTCGCGTCCGGCGCGGTCGACGCCCAGGGAATCTTCCGCATGCCCATCTTGGTCGGGGATGACACGGCGAGTGTGCTGCGGGCGCGCGCCTTCGACCCGCGCTCGGGGCTCGACTCGGACTGCACGGCGGTGGGCTTCGACTACCGCGAGGACTCGACCGCGCCGCCAGCGCCCGCGCTTCGTCGCACCGAGCCCGCGTCGCCCGCGACGACGACCGAGTTCACGCTCGCTGGCGAGGCGGAGCCGGGCGCGCAGATCGTCCTCTACGCGGATCCGGCCTGCGCCGCGCCGACGGGGCTGACGGCGGTTGCGAGCGCCGACGGGACCTTCGCGGTGCGGGCGGCGGTCGAGGCGAACCAGACGCGGACCCTCTACGCCGGCGCGTTCGACGCGGCCGGGAACGCCTCGGCGTGCTCGCTGGGCCTTGGCTACGTCCACGACACGATCCCGCCCGAGGCCCCGGTCTTCGACGTAACCATCCCCGAGTCCCCGTCGGCGTCGAGCACGACCCCGGTTCTGGTCGGCCATGCCGAGGCGGGCGCGACGCTGCGCCTCTTCACGACCGCCGACTGTAGCGGCGCGGCGCTGCTCGACGATGCGGACGCGGTGATGGTCGACGAGGCCGGCATCTTCACGGTGCCAGTGACGGTCCTGCCCAACGCCGTCACGACGTTCTTCGGGACGCTGACCGACGCGGCCGGCAACGTGTCGGCGTGTGCGGCAGACGGGCTCACCTATATCCACGATGATCTGGATCCGGCCGACCCCGTCCTCGCGGGGACGTCCCCGGGGTCGCCCGGCAACGCGACGCAACCAACCGTCTTCGGCCAGGCCGAGCCCTTCGCGCGCGTGAGCCTCTTCCTCGGCGATGGCTGCAGCGGTTTTCGCGTCGGCGAGACGCGCGCCGATGACACGGGCGCCTGGCGAGTGGACGCGACCGTGGCGCCGAACGCCACGACCTACTTCCATGGTCAGGCGGTCGATCGCGCCGGGCGCGCGTCCGCCTGCGCCGACCCTCCGCTGCCCTACGTGCACGACGACCTCGCGCCGGACCGACCGAGCGTCGCGGGCACGACGCCGCGCTCGCCAGGACGCGACGCGAGCCCCGAGGTCGTCGGCACGGCCGAGGTCGGCGCCGTGGTGACGCTCTACCGCGACGCGGCGTGTACGGTGGCGGCGAACGCGGCCGGCATCGCGACGACGGGGACCTTCGCCATCCCGATTGCGGTCGCCACGAACACCCGCACGACCCTCTGGACGACCGCGACGGACGCGGCCGCGAACGTATCGCCCTGCTCGTCGTCGTCGGCGAGCTACCTCCACGACGATCGCGCGCCGATCGCGCCCACGCTCGAACTGACGCGGCCCGCGTCGCCGGCGTCGACCGTGACGCCCGTGGTGACGGGCCTCAGCGAGCCCGACGCCGCCATCGCTGTCTACGGCGACCCCCAGTGCGCGGGCGAGGTGCCGCTGGGTCATGCCTTCGCGGACGGCGATGGGATCTTCGAGGTCGTGGTCACGGTCGCAGCCGAGGCGACCAGCACGCTCTACGCGACCGCGACGGATCTGGCCGGCAATCGTTCGCCTTGCACGACGACGCACCTGACGTACACGCACGATGGCAGCGAGCCGCTGGTGCCCGCCATCGTGAGCGCCGATCCCCCCTCGCCGAGCCGCACGTCCACGGCGCCGACGCTCGCGGGCACTGCCGAGGCCGGTGCGACGGTGCGCATTCACCGATTCGCCGACTGCGCGGATGCGCCGGTCGCCTCGACCACATCGACCCCGAACGCGACGTTTACAGTGCTCGTGGGCGTCACGCCCAACGCGGCGACGGTGTTCTACGTCGACTCGGTCGACGCCGCGCAGAACGTCTCGCCGTGCGGCCCGCAGGGCTTCACGTACGTGCACGACGACCGCGCGCCGGCGGCGCCGACGTTCGTGTCCGCGAGCCCCCCCTCCCCCAACAACGACAGCACGATGCCGGAGCTGCGCGGCACCACCGAGGCGGGCGCGACCGTGACGATCTACAACGAGGCCGCCTGCGTGAGCCCGATCGGCACGGTCGCCGGGGACGCGGCCGGGGCGTTCGCGCTGACCGCTCAGGCGGCGACCAACGCCGCGACCGCCTTCCACGCGGTCGCCACGGACGAGGCCGGCAACCGGTCGCCCTGCGGCGCGTTGGTCGCCTACGTCCACGACACGGCCGCACCCGACGCGCCCACGCTCACGGCGACCGCGCCCATCGCGCTCGGCAACACGGCGGAGCCCGACGTCCTCGGGATCGGGGAGCCCGACGCGATCGTCCGGTTCTTCGCGGGCACGACGTGTAGCGGGTCGGTCATCGGCACGGGGTCCGCGACGGGCGACGGCAGCATCCGCGTCACGGTCCGCGTCGCCGAGAACGCCACGAGCGACCTCCGCGCGACCGCGACCGATGCGGTCGGGAACGTGAGCGCCTGCTCGGCGCCGATCACCTACACGAATGACACGCTGGCGCCGGCGAGGCCGAGCTGGACCGGATCGGAGCCGGCGTCGCCGAGCCGTGACGCCACGCCGCGACTCGTGGGTCAGACCGACGCGGGGGCGGCCGTCGAGCTCTTCGTCCGTTCGGACTGCGGCGGCGAGGCGCTCGCGAGCGCCAACGCGGATGCGGACGGCGTGATGGCGTTCGACGTGGAGGTCGGGACGCCCTTCTCGCAGACCGAGTTCTACGCGCTGGCGATCGATGCCGTCGGCAATCGCTCCGCCTGCAGCGACGCGCTCGTCTACGTCCACGACGCCATCCCGCCGCTGGCCCCGGTTCTCACCGGCCCCGCAAGCCCTCCGGCCGGGAACGACACGACGCCCGAGGTCACCGGCGAGGTGGCCGAGCCGGGGCTCCGGTGGGTGCGCGTGTACCCGAACGTGACCTGCGCCGGGGCGGCCGTCGCCGAGGTGCTGGAGCCCGACGTGCATTGGACGGCGCCCGCGATCACCGTGGCGACCGACACCACGAGCGCATTCTCGGCGCGCGCGAGCGATCACGCCGACAACGTCTCGGACTGCTCGGCCGCGATGTTCTACACCCACGACGGGATCGCGCCGGCGATCCCGGTCTTCACCACGAGCCCGCTGCGACGCTCCAACTCGGTCCATGCGCCGTTGGTCGCCGGCAACGTCCCCGGCGAGAGCGCGGGCACGGTCACGATCTGGACCGGCGCCGCGTGCACGGGCCAGCCGACGACGGTCACGCTCGGCGCGGACGGCACCTTCGCCGAGGCGGTCGACGTCGGAACCGCGGACGTCCAAGCGAGCTTCTCGGCGATGGCGACCGACCCCGCGGGCAATGCGTCCGCCTGCTCGAGCCCCGTCCTCTACGACTACGACATCACGCCGCCGCCGCCGCCCACCGCGGTCGCGCCCGCGGTCACCACGGTCACGATGTCCGCGATGAAGCCGACCTGGACCGCGCCCGCGGCGCCCGACAACCGCACCGCGACGTCCGACCTGCGCTATGTCCTCTGCCGCTCGGAGGCCTGCGAGGCGGCCGACTGCGACTTCGTCGATCTCGGCGATCCGCAGTACGCGACCACCACGACGGGCAATCAGCTCGACCTCGGCACGATCGGCGGGCTGAGCGCGAACCGGCGCTACTACTTCGCGCTGCGCGCGCTCGACGAGGCGGGCAACCTGAGTGGGACGCGCTCGAACGTCGTGTCGGCCAAGACGCTGGGCCTCAACGGCGCGGCCGATCTGTACGTCGGCGATCAGGCGACCGTCGTGCGCATCGCCAGCAACGCGGCGGTGAACAACCCGCCCGTCAAGTGGGGCAGCGGTACGGTCCCGGTCATCGTTCATCCGGCGCAGTACAGCCTGAGCAGCGACCACAGCTGCGCGCTGAACCGCAGCGGGGTTGCTTATTGCTGGGGACAGAACTTGCACGGCCAGCTCGGCAACGACTCGTTTGTCAGCTCGCCGAGCGTCGCGGTGGGGGTGGTGATCACCGCGGGAACGTGCGGCCCGGACGGGGCTTCGTTCTGCGCCTGGAAGCAGATCGACGTGGGACTCGGGCACACGTGCGGACTCTTGAACGACGGCACCGTGCGCTGCTGGGGGCGCGACGGGAACGGCCAGGGTGGCAACGGCTCGGCCAGCGGCGACGCGCAGAAGAAGGCGGTCAAGGTCGTGACGGACGCGGAGGCGACGACGCCACTCGATCGCGTCGTGCAGATCGCCGTGGGCGACGACTTCGCCTGCGCGCTGCGCACCGACGGCGCGGTGTGGTGCTGGGGCTACAACGGCAGCGGCCAGCTGGGCCTGGGCGGAAGCGGCATCGTCGCGCGCACGTACGCGGTGCCGACGCTGGCCACCGACATGACGCAGATCGTCGCGGGCCAGGAGCACGCGTGCGGCCTCCACGGCGACGGGACGGTCGCGTGCTGGGGCCGGAATGCCTCCGGCGAGCTCGGAGACGGCACGAGCCCGACGGCGTCGACCGCGCCGGTCACCGTCAGTGGAGTCGACAACGCCATGCTACTCGGGACCGGTCGCCTTCATACCTGCGCCGTGTTGGCCGATGGAACGGCGAAGTGCTGGGGCAGCGACACGGCGGCGGAGTGCGGCGCGGGCGCGGCGCAGGCGGGCGGGCGGGCCACGCCGGTCGTCGTGACCACCAACGGCGACCCGGGAAGCCCGCTTCAGAACATCGTCCAGATCGGCGGCGGAGACGGCTTCACATGCGCGCGCCTGGCCGACGGGACGGTGCGCTGCTGGGGGCTCGACACGGGAAACCGCCTCGGAAATGGCGGCACCGACCAGACCACGGCGACCCCGACAACCGCGGTGATGGCGCCCGTCGTGGCTGGCGCGATCGATGTGAGCCTCGATCACGAGCACGGCTGCGCGCTCGCGACGGACGGCACGGCGCGCTGCTGGGGGCGCGACGAGGACGGCCAGCTCGGGACGAGCGATCCGCTGCCCGCGACGCCGACGTATGCGCTGCCGGTGGCCGTCGGGGCGGGCCCGGGGCCCATCAAGAACATCGAGACCGGCGCGGGCCATTCGTGCGCGGTCGATGGTGGCGGGCGGGTGTGGTGCTGGGGGCGGAACGCCGACGGGCAGCTCGGCCTCGGCGATGTGAGTGCGCGGACGACGCCCGCGTTGGTGCCGGATCTCGTCCATGTCAAGGCGCTGCAGCTCGGCGAGGCCGCGACCTGCGCGCTGACCGCAGAGGGGAGCGTCTGGTGCTGGGGTCGCAACGGCGGGACGAGCGCCGACGGGCGTCTCATCCCCGGGAGCGGCCAGCTGCAGGTCCTCGCGCCCGCGCAGGTGACCGGGTTCGGCGGCGGCCGGATCCGCGCGTTGGCGGTCGGCAAGGGCCACCAATGCGCCATCGACACGCATGGCGCGCCGTGGTGCTGGGGTTCGAACGGCACCAAACAGGCCGACCCACAGAGCGCGAACGCGATCATCGACACGCCGACCGAGGTGCGGATCAACGTGACCCCTTCGGCAGGCGCGCCTGCCGTCGCCACGGCGATCGCGGTCACCCAAATATCGGCCGGTGGGCGCCACAGCTGCGGCGTCGTGCCGGACGGGCGCGCCGTGTGCTGGGGTGACAACGGGGCGAAGCAGCTGGGCTACACGGCGCCCGTCTATGGCGTGCCGTATGTCGGATCGTCGAGCCCCGCCAACCTCTTCAACGACGCCATCGCGATCACCACCGGGGGCCGCTCGAGCTGCGTGGTCCGCGCGTTCAGCAATGGCGTCGTGTGTTGCTGGGGATCGGACGCCGCGGGACAGCTCGGCAACGGCGGCAGCAACGTCGACAACGCAACACCGGTCGTCGCACTCGGCGTCACGCAGGGCGCGATGGTGTCCGGCGGCGACGACAATGTCTGTGTGACGTTGACGAACGGGCTCGTGGTCTGCGCCGGCGACAATGATGCGCGCGCGCTCCAGAACGCGAACCCTGAGACCCAGGACGCGAACGTCTTCGGCACGGCGACCTGCCTGCCGTGAGCGCCAAGAGTGGGCCGCCGCTGGGATCGGGCCGGCCGGATCACTCCGGCAGGGGCAACGCCGCGCGCG
>SXGT01778204.1_pt1 | contig 10692 bp, 11 predicted proteins | sample 3176221 | NCBI WGS metagenome assembly SXGT01 (sample SAMN11356862, study PRJNA531348) | freshwater metagenome | isolation source: freshwater sample F1-120 | place: China: Fuxian Lake, Yuxi | collected 2017-12-25
CAGAAGTTGGTATCAAATATTAATTGGGATAATTGCTGTTATTAATAAACACTTATGCTAGGCTACTTATGGGGCGGCAAAAACAAAGCCACCAAACCGGAAAACGAGAATCCTGAACTCGCAATGCGCGATCAACTAGACGCACATGGTGAATTTGCAACCAAATCTGACGGCACTATGGAGATCAAAGACTACCTTGTCTTAAGATCCATCATCACTCGTCAGTCTTGTCGCGCCTTCGCTCCTCTCAAGCTCTAGTTCAAAGAAAAGTAATTTGAGCTATACAAGGCCAACGACCAACAAGGCTACATCAACAACTTCGTGCAAGGCCAGCGAGCTTATAACGAAAGTATTCTGTTCATGACCAAAAAGGCTTGCGAGTGGATTGAATTTGATTACAAAAACTACATCGCGACATAACAAGAGCTAATGAAAACCCAAGCGACTGCTTAACAAATTTAGTAACAGGACAACAAGGTCCGCGAGATGTACACGCGCGAAAACTTGACCTTCAAAGGAACCAAAGAGTAAGCACTCGAAGCTCTTAAATTTAAAATCCAGGAGGAGCTGGTCATTCATCGTAATATGCAAGCACTTGTCTTTACGACCTCGGAAGCATAGCGACAGTCCAACCAAGCGATTGAGATGTCGCGCATGTCCGACAAAATCAAAGAGAAGTTTGGATTTGATATTGATGAGCTTGGTCTAGCATTCACTGATTTCAACTTGAAAGAGGACAAAACATACAAAAGCTTCACGGAACTGGCTCGTGTTCAAAGAGAAAGTGAACAGAAAGCCGAATTCGAACGGGCTACTCCAAAGCCTGAGGTGATTGCCCAACTGCTCGAGAGAGGAAAAGCACTCGGAGCACCTCAGTACAAACAGGACGGTACAATGACTTTCGACTATTTCCTCGCGTCGATGAAAATCACAACTGAATTCACAATCAACCACACCTAAAAGGGCTTAGAAGAGTTCTAAATTGCTCGACGTGAAGCCCTAAAAGCAGGTCAGTTCAAAGAATACTAGGAGAAAATCTTGAAGGCCGCCAACTGGGAGCAGTTGTCATCCAGGTTGATCGAGGCTCACTTGTACCAAGAGTTGAAAGTGCCAAAGCAAGTCTTTGAAAAGAGCATCCAAGTATACATGATGGAGCCCGAGAAGCGAGCTCAGTTCGAGGAGGAAATTCAGGCTTTGAGAGACAAGATGAGAAACCGACCTTTCTAAGAGTTGACTCGCGAGCAGGTACTCGATTCTGTTGGCAGGCTGGAAAAGTCGAAGTTCGAAGCATAGTAAAAAATGTATATGATCGTGAGACAGCAGAAGCTTGAGCCTGTCATGATCAATGCTCTTATCAAGGTCGAAAAGCTGAGGGCCGACGATTAGTTCTTTATTGACACTGGAATCGAGGAAGAGGATGTTGAGCCTTCGATTAAGCGATTGGAGCTCGATAAGGACCCAGAGTACCTGAAAGTGTCTGGAGAGTGGACCGACAAGTCGAAGGCCTTTTTGGAGGAGAAACGGCTTGAGTCCGAGGCTTTCATGAAGAAGTTCCAAGAGATGAAGGCCAAGCAGGAACAAACAGAGGCTCTCGCGCAAGCTACAGCACAAACAGGTCTCGATGCTGCTCTAATCTGATCTAATCATCTCTTTCAAATATAGATCACTTAATTTCTGGGGTTTTGGGGAGGCGCAAATTCCCCGGATGGTCGGATTCGGTCAGTGCTGCCGCTTGCGTTATCATGCCTTCTTTATATAAATCAAGCAAGGACTGGTCAAATGTTTGCATCCCCATATCGCGTCCTTTTTCTATTAAATCATGGATCTCTTGAACTCGCCCTTCTGCTATTAGCTCGCGGATAAGCCCTTTATTTAACATGATTTCTAGTGCTATGCTGCGCTCGCCATGCGTGTTTTGCAATAATCTTTGCGTAAGCACTCCGCGCAAATTAAGCGATAAATTTTGCAATATTTGCTTATGCCGTTCCTCAGGAAAAAAATTCACAATCCGCTCTATCGCTTGATTAGCATTATTAGCATGTAGAGTCGCAACGCATAAATGCCCAGTTTCTGAGAAATTCATGGCATGCTCCATGGTTTCACGATCACGAATTTCACCAATAACAATTACATCTGGTGATTGTCGCAGTGCGTTTTTTAGAGCTATGCCAAAAGAATAGGTGTCTATCCCCACATCACGCTGGGAAAAAATACATTTATTATGTTCGTGGATAAATTCAATCGGGTCTTCAATGGTTACAACATGCCCAGAACCATGGGTGTTTCTATGTTCGAGCATCGCAGCCAGAGAAGTTGATTTACCAGAACCCGTCGCCCCCATAACCAACACTAGACCACGCTTTTCCAAAATCAGATCCCCATAAACTGGCGGAAGCCCTAATTGCTTTAGGGATGGTATTTCAGTTTTGATGCGGCGTAAAACTATGCCAGCATGTTTTCTTTGGCGGAAGGCGTTCAGGCGAAAACGCGCCCCCTGCCACATAATCGCTGTGTTATATTCAAGTGTGCTTTCAAACTCAACCAGAGCATCAGGCTCAAGCAAAGCAAGCAATATAGAATTAATATCATCATCCGACAAACGCTCGCAATTTTGCGCTTCCATTTTACTGCTAAAGCGAAAAACTGGCGGCATTCCAACCGTAAAATAACAATCAGACGCGCCTGTTTCCACTAATTCCTTGAATACTCCGTCAATATTTATAGCCATAAAAACACTCTCTTAATTCTAAAATCCGCTTGCTTTATTTTTTACAGGTGAAGACGAATGATCACCTGCCTTGCTGGCTTTTTCCACCAGATTTTCTGAATCATCGGAAGTGCTGGTGTTTAGTGCTGATCGCGCAACTTCTTCACTAATAATTCCTTGATTGAGGAGGGCAAAAATACTGTCCTTCATAGTGTTCATGCCAATCTTACTGCCCATTTGTATCAGCGAATAAAGTTGTGATATACGCGCTTCGCGGATGAGGTTGCGGACGGCTGGTGTTCCCAGCATAATTTCATGTGCAGCAACTCGACCGCCTTCTTTTTGTTTAAGCAATGTCTGCGTTACCACTGCTTCCAGCGAGATGGAAAGCATGGCACGAACCATTTCTTTATCGCCAGAAGGAAAAACATCGATTATACGATCTATGGTTTTTGGCGCAGAATTGGTGTGCAAGGTTGCCATCACTAAATGCCCAGTTTCCGCTGCTGTCAGCGCAAGCTGGATGGTTTCCATATCGCGCAACTCGCCAACCAACACCACATCAGGATCTTCGCGCAGTGCGCTACGCAACGCTTTTGCAAATGAGCGCGTACTTTTCCCAACTTCGCGCTGATTGATGAGCGATTTTTTAGAGTTGTGAATAAATTCAACAGGATCTTCAATGGTAATTATATGCTTGGCATCATTGGTATTTATATAGTCAATCATCGCCGCAAGCGTTGTCGATTTACCTGAACCCGTCGGCCCAGTAATAAGAAGCAAGCCCTTATGCAAACCGCAAAGTTTTTTAAGAATTTCTGGCGCACCAAGCTCTTCTAAGCTAAGAACGCGGTTGGGAATACTACGCAAAACCGCCGCCGCCCCGTTTAGAGTATTAAAAACATTCACACGAAAACGCAAATCATTGCCAAAAGAAATAGCAAAATCCAACTCAAGCTCGCGCTCATATTCCGTGCGTTGCTGCTCGGTCATAATCGCGTATAGCATTTGCTTTATTTCATCCGCAGATAATAACACCGCCCCTTTATATGGGATCATTTCGCCATTAATACGCAATATCGGCGGACTATTCGGAGATAGATGTAAATCCGAAGCTTTGTTTTTTTGGGTAAAAATCAATAAATCAGTGATTTCCATTTTTAGTTCCTTTAGGTTTTTGCGACGATTTTCATCGCGCCTTATCTACCTATTAGAACTTATAAAGGTTAATCTTTGCTGAATATCCGAGATTTTTCCAGGGATTTTTTCGCCACGCGCTGAAGCCTCTATCAATTGACGATAAAGCTTAGCAGCCTCATCATAATTCTTCTGCTTATCCAACATGATAGCCAAATTATAACGATAAGTTAAATTCTCGGGGGCAAGAGCAACGGCGCGGAACATCTTATCAATTGCCTTGTCCTTATCACCAAGCTTCTGATAAATAACTGCTATTTGCGCTGGGATGGTAGCAAAACTAGGGTTTTTATCTTCCAGTTTTTCCAGCTCTCCCAACGCTTCTTTCGGGGCTTCATCCGCCAGCAATACCAAAAAATTATTAAATCCATCGCGGTTTTGTGGATCAATTGCCAGCAACCGTGCATAAAGCGGGCGAGCCTTGTCAAACTGACGAGCGCGATGATACATGGTGGCAAGCCCAAAAAGAGCCTGTTTATTATTCGGAGAATTATCCAATATAGACTGGTAAATAGCTATTGCTGCTTCGCTTTGCCCAGAATTTACCGCATTGTAGGCATTATCCAGCTCAGCGTCCGCGTCCAGAGCTTGCGTTTTTTTCTCAACCTTCACCCCCAAAATCTGGCTGGCTGGCGACTGTGCAACACCACCGCGCTCTTTGAACAAATCCTGCATATCATGTCCGTGACTAACATCGATTTTTTCATTAGTTGCAGGCTTGGATTTTTGGGAAGGTGGCTTTACTGCGTTTAACAGCTTAACACTGTCAGGCGACAGCGTTTCAGCACCGTCATCAACCGCGTCCGCCAGTGCCGTATCCGCCAATACCTTATCTGACTGCGTACTTTTTTTCACCAGCTTTGAATCAACTGGCTTTACAGTTTTTGGGGAAGATTTTTTCCCCGCAGAGGATTTTTTTGCTGGTTTTTCAATGTCGTTTTCTGTCTTGTTTTCTGGCGGAACATAATTAACATCTGGCAATGCTGCCGTTGGCTGCGATAATAAAGGCACAGCGGGAGTTACCATCTGCTCAACAGAACCAACAGCGGCTTTCTTGGTTGTTGGCAAAATAACAGCGTCTTCAGCTGGCGGCACTATCTCAACAGTTTCCTTGCTCGCGATCAAAGCTTCCGTCGCTGGCGCAGAAGTTGGTGGCGCAGGAGGGATCTCAGCAGATGGCTGTATTTGCTCTTCCTGTTTGGGTTTTAATAAATCTGGACTAGGCAAATTAGGGACGACAGCCTCTGGCAATGCAATAAGCGGTACACTGCCAACAGCTGGTTTTTCTTCTATAGGCTTTTCTGCAACGGCATCACCACCCGCCGCTGGCGCAAGCTCCGCAAGCAACACAGGGTTCACCTGCGCAGCTTCAGCGATTGAATTTCCTTTTATAGTGTAACCAGCAACAGCTTGTGTTTTTGTGGCGGCAGCGTTTGTTTGCGCATCCTTCACCGCGCGGCTAGCAACGCGCTCAAAAAAAACATTTTTCGAGGCAGTGCTGCCCTGTTCTTGCAGCCACGGCAAGCTAGCATTAGCAGAAACTATTTTTACTGGCGGCGGCACTTGTAAATAACTGGTAACAGGCGTTTTTGTAATACATCCAGCATCACTTTTGCGGCAAAGCTTTTCAGATTTTTCATCAACCAAATCAATAAAAGATTTCGCTGTTTTTTTGTCCTTAATATTAGGAACAGTAATCATCAGAGGATTATTTTCAGCCAAAGCCGAAGGAATATAAGCAACCCCACAGAATAAAGAGCCGAACAAAACGCCAAACAAAGTGCTTGAACAAGAAGAAGCAAGCAAACTTTTATACGAATGTTTTTTCTGATAAATCATAATATTTTTCATTCTGATAGAAAAAATTAATCCACAAACAAATAACTATGTACATGATTATTATAAAATAAAAAACAGTTTTTTTTATAGTGTCGATAATCAGGTTCTGTTGCGGAATTCGCTAGAGCATAGCGAAAATGGTGGTTTCCGAGAACCGTAGCGCAGTGTATGTTTTATACATGAGCAACGGAAGCGCAGGAAACTACCATTTGCAGCAAGCTATAGTAGAATTCATGGTCAGAACCTAACCTAAACAATTGCATATAGGTAAATGCTACCATAGAATGCAAAGGAGTAATAAAAAATATATGAAAGATGAATTATGCGCTGGATAGATATTCGTGAAATTGCCATCCGTCTTGAGGAATTGTACCCTGACGCTGATAATGTCAATCTGCGTTTTACCGATTTGCGCGAGTGGATTTTGGCACTGCCAGAATTCAATGATTCTCCTGATGGCTGCAACGAAAAAATATTGGAAGCCATACAAATGGCGTGGCTAGATGAGCGCGATTAGTATTTTTAGCGGTTTTTTGCGCGACGAGGCGGAAACAAAAGCTTTTGCCGCTGGGCTTGCTGGGCTATGCAATATTGGCGACTGCATATTATTATATGGTGAGGTGGGCGCAGGGAAAACCTCATTTGCCCGTGGCTTTATCCGCGAACTATCAGAGGTCAGCGAAGAAATCACCAGCCCAACCTTTACCATCGTGCAAAACTATCCTCTTAAAACTGGGCTTAAAAATGGTGGGCATCTGTGGCATTGCGATTTTTACCGCTTAAAACACCGCGATGAACTATATGAACTCGGGCTGGAGGAAGCATTTGAAAACGGCATAACCCTCATTGAATGGCCAGAAATAATGGGCGATGACGCACCAAAAAATGCGCTAAAAATTATGCTAAAACTTGAGAATGACGGACGAAATATAGAATTAATAGGGAATGAAGCATGGCAAGAACGCCTGAAGAAATTAGCCATTTTATAAGCAAAACGGCGTTTGCTGGGGCGCAGTTGCAACCGTTGGCGGGGGATGCGTCCAGCCGCCGCTATGTTCGCGCTGTGCTGGGCGAAAAATCAGCAATGATAATGGACAGTCCAGCTGAGGGCGAAAATTTTCAAGCATTCGTTACGATTGCGGAATATTTATATAGTAACGGCTATAGCGCACCCGAAATCCTCGCCCGCAATATGGCGGCTGGTTTATTATTGCTGGAGGATTTTGGCGATGAGAGTTTTTCGCGGGTTGTTTCAAAAAATCCTAGTCAGGAAACAAAATTATACGAGGCAGCGATTGACCTTCTGGCGCAGTGGCAGAGCCTTCCCAGCATCGCCCTTCCCTGCTATAACCTTGAACTTTATATGCGCGAAGTTACCTTGTTCTGCGACTGGTTTTTGCCAAAGATTTTGGGTGCGGAAAAGTCTGCTAGCTTACGCACTGAATATCTTGCTATCTGGCAAGGAATTCTGGCAAATGCTCCACTCGCGCAAAATATTTTTGTTCACCGCGATTTCCACGCTGATAATCTTATGTGGTTGCCAAGTCGCGCTGGTGCAAAACGCCTTGGTTTGTTGGATTTTCAGGACGGTGTAATCGGCGACGCGGCGTATGACATGGTGTCGCTGCTAGAGGATGCGCGGCGCGATGTGCCAAGCGAACTGGCGCAAGAAATGATTGCCAGATATTTGGCAAAAACAGGCGCAGATGCGGCACGCTTTAACACCGCCTATAGCGTGCTAGGAGCGCAGCGAAACAGCAAAATAATCGGCATATTCGTGCGCCTTGCTGTGCGCGATGGGAAGCAAAATTATTTGCAATATCTGCCTCGCGTTTGGGGGTATCTGGAGCGCGACCTTGAGCATCAAAACCTTGCGCCACTGCGCGAATGGCTGGATAAAAATATTCCAGCTAGGCTAAGGCATGAGGTGGGACAATGAAACTTCCCGAAACCGCAATCGTCATGGCAGCAGGGTTCGGCACGCGGATGCGCCCGCTAACCGACACGATACCCAAGCCATTGGTAAAAGTGGCGGGAAAACCGCTGATTGACCATGCGCTAGACTGGCTGGCGGCAAGTGGCGTGCAAAAAGCGGTGGTGAATAGTCATTATCTGGCGGAAATTATGGAAGCGCATTTGCGGGCGCGGGGCGGAAATCCGCAAATAATTATCTCGCGGGAGAATGAAATTTTAGAAACAGGCGGCGGCGTAAAAAACGCTTTGCCGCTGCTTGGTGACGCTCCGTTTTTTGTGATAAATAGTGATGTAATCGCTATTGATGGAGACACGCCAACACTAGAAAAATTAGCGCGGAATTTTGACGCGGATACGATGGACGCTATGCTCCTATTGCATAAGCTAGAGGATGCAATTGGCTATGATGGGGCGGGGGATTTTTTCATGGATGATGGCAAGCTACGCCGCCGAGTGGAGGGCGAAACCGCGCCGCTAGTATTCACAGGAATTCAAATTCTCCATCCGCGACTATTTGAAAATTCACCCGACGGAAAATTCTCGCTCAATATTTTTTATAAAGACCTAAAGCGCATCGGCGCGATAATCCACGACGGAAGCTGGCTGCATATCGGCGATAAACAGGGCTTGGAACAGGCAGAAAACTGGTTTTCCAACCGCCGTTAAACTTTGCTTTCCCGCCGATAACCAAGCAGAAAATTCCGCAGTGCGCTTTCCAGATTGCGCCACGCCATCACCAAATCCCCATCATGCACACCAGACAGCTTTCTGGCTGATTCCGCCAGTGCCATCTCGCAGCTATGCGCCAATAAATCAATCGGGTTTTCCAGAACAGGGCGCATCAGCGAATCGTCTTTTGCGTCATGCCGATAATGGAAGTGAAACTTCCTCGGCCCTTTTATCTCCGAAAGTGCCAGCGACACCGAAGTCACAATATTCTTGAATCTTTGCTGCCAGATTATGCGCTCCGTATCGCCGCGCGAGGCAAATTGCATCTCCAGCAGGCGAGCGCAGACATCCTCCAGCTCCAGCAAATATTTATCAATAAGGGAATTTTTTACAGTCTTTGTAGGGGCAGTAGAAGCTTTCCTACTAGCGGTCATCGTATTCATAAAAACCTCCAGTCATTTGTTGGTAACAAATTTTACGGAATATTAGGTTCTGCCCAGAAATTCGCTAGAGCGTAGCGAAAATGGCTGTTTTCCGAGAACCGTAGCGGAGTGTATGTAACAAATCCACAAGTGGGATTTGTGTACATGAGCAACGGAAGCGCAGGAAACTGCCATTTGCAGCAAGCTATAGTAGAATTTATGGGTAGAACCTAGATCTTATGTAACGAAGAACATTCTATAACAAAATAGAGTTAAACGCCAGAACTTAGTTTTTGCCGCATCCGCAAGCTGCATCCTTTGGTAAATTTATTTTGCGAATTTCCATGCTAAGAGCATCAATGACAAGAAGTTTTCCCGACAAAGTTTTGCCTATGCCCAACAATTCTTTTATCACTTCTAATGCCTGCATAGAGCCAAGCATCCCTGCGAGCGGCCCAATAATTCCCTCTTGTTTGCAGTCGCGCTGGGTATTTGGCATTTCAGGAACAAGGCAACGATAACATGGGTGCGGTTTTCCCAGATATGGCTTGAATGTGGAAAGCTGGGCAGAAAAGCCACTAATCGCCGCCGAAATCAGCGTTTTTTTTGCGAGCAGGCACGCCTCGGAAACGGCAAAACGCGTAGCAAAATTATCGCAGCCATCCACCACAATATCAAATTTTTCCAACAATTCCTGACCATTTTCTGGCGTAAATCTATGTTCAAAAACCTCTATTTTACAATCGGGATTTATTTCATGGATGCGGTCTTGCGCGGCTCTGCCCTTGCTGCGTCCAATGTCCGAAGTTTCAAACAAAATTTGCCGTTGCAGGTTGGAAAGCTCGACGCGGTCTGGCTCAACAATTCCTATTTTGCCAATTCCCGCCGCCGCTAAATAGGCAATCGCACTGCTGCCAAGACCACCCGCACCAATAACCAGCACGCTCGCTGCCAGCAGTTTTTCCTGACCAATTTCGCCGATTTCAGGCAAAACTATATGGCGAGCGTAACGCCGCTTTGATTCAGATGACAAATAACAGATTGACATAGCGAATGCGAAAACCAACCAACACTATATACTATACGCCTTTTAACCCTAATAAAAAGTGATATATTGCTGCAATAACCCAAGTGTTGCTACTTACATATGTAACACTTCCGTCTTTGTTTGTTCTAGAAAGCAGCGTAGAATTCGTACTGCTAGCATTCATCGCATTTAATTTTGAACCACCAGTATTTTGATTAAGTGCCACGAGCTTACCACTTAAAACACCATTAAGATTGCTTGAAAAAATTCCGCTATTTTTAATAATGACGCTAGAGTTAGCACTCCTTATGCTGCTGTTGCTCATTGAAAAATCAACACCACGAGCATAAAATTTCCCTGTATTGGTAGAAATATCCGCCCCACCCAGAGTTATCTTATCGCCAGCAATTAAAGTAATCGCTCCTTTTGTAGAGTCAGAGCAGAAGAACCAACCATTATTCCCAGTATTATACGAAGATTTAATATCTGCATTCACAACAATATCATCACCAGCGTTAAGGGTTAGCGAGCCAGCACCCGACCAAATTACATCAGACAAAACAACAACATCATTAAGTGCAGTTTCGATAACATTTGTCCCGCCATTTAGGATCGCTACGATAGCAGCATTATTTACAAAGTGATCAGTACCAAAATAATGATCCGCCATATTGCTTATATAAAGACTGTTAGGATCAAATAACAAAGTCCCCGCGTCGCCTTTTGGCGCGGTTAGGTCAGCGAAGCCGTTAAAGCCCAGCTCGCCCTTAGACGAAACTTCGGCAACGCCACCATTGCCGCCATTTACACCGCCCTTACCAAGGATAGTGCCGTTAAAATCGGTCAGCTCATCAGAC
>SXGT01657700.1_pt1 | contig 10690 bp, 6 predicted proteins | sample 3176221 | NCBI WGS metagenome assembly SXGT01 (sample SAMN11356862, study PRJNA531348) | freshwater metagenome | isolation source: freshwater sample F1-120 | place: China: Fuxian Lake, Yuxi | collected 2017-12-25
GATTTCAACAATATCAGGGATCAGCGTTTCACTATGATTCGGCAGCAGACTGCTTTCTATCTTGGCCGCATGAGTCAACGCTCTGAGCGGTGCCCGCACTCGATATTCGCCAACACCGGACTCATTGGCAGGAAAAGCATAGACTCTTGGCCGATCATGAAAATCGACATTCCAGGTCACATCGGTCTCGGTTTCAATCTGGAATTGACGATGTTTCAGACTTAGATTACGGTTATAGGCTGGATCCGAGGCTAATTGAGGCAACCATTTTTGCAACATATTGTCGGCCTCTTGTCTGGCTCGTTTTGCCTTATCGGGATCTCTATCGGCTTTAATAGAACTGGAACCATGATGCATGACCGTTGCATGCGGAGTCCAAACGATTTTGTATCCCAGCTCACGCACTTTCAAACACAAATCCACATCATTAAACAGCACCTTGAATCGCTCCTCATCAAGCCCCCCCGCTTCAAAATAAATCGATTTGCGTATCAACATACAAGCGGCCGTGACCGCGGAAAAATTCTGGGCGACTTGAGCTCTATCCATATAGCCCGGTTCAGTCATTGGCAAACCAATATGAGGATGATCGGCCACGCCAAACGCCCCCATTCCCAATATGACCCCGGCATACTGTAAGGTTTGATTTGGAAACACCAGACGCGCACCCACAATACCAACATCATCCCGTAATCCGAAGTTCAACATCCGCTCCAGCCAAACATCTTGAATAATGACGGTATCGTTGTTCAACAACAGCAAATAATCACCCTTTGCCTGTTCGGCAGCAAAATTATTGATCGCAGAGTAATTGTAGGGTTTTGGATATTGAATAATTTGCACATTCAGGTGCCCGGCTTTTAATTGATCAAAATAATCCAACGTTTCCTGATGTTCACTTTGATTGTCGACAATCAGAATCTCATAGTTCGTATAGCTTGTTTTATTCAGCAAGCTGTCAACACAAGGCTTTAATAAATCAAGACGATCCCGGGTTGGCACAATGATGGAAACCCACGGCGTCTGTTGCCTTTTATAAATGAGATTGCAGGTGTGCGGCAAATAACCATTTTGTATTTCGGCATCCACATTTCTTCTATCCAAATGTCGCTGCAAAGCTGCTTTAATCGCTTGATCGTAAGCCTCATCAAGCACAGTCTCCGGCAGATGAAAAAGTACTTCGGCAATATGTGCGAAAGCAGATTCGCCACAACGGTCAAGCAGACACAAAGCAAAATCGTAGTTCTGCGCGTGGTGGTCATGCCCCCAACCAGCTAACACTTTTAACGCTTGGCTGGAAACGGCACAAACACCGAGATAATTATATGAATAAAGATAATCGAGATTGAATTCGGGTTTGAAGCGAGGATTTAATGCGCCATTGGCTCCCCGTACGTCGTCATCTGTATAAATCAGGTGGGCTTGCGGATACAAATTGACATAGTCGCCCAAACAGGCAAGAGCATTGATTTCAAATTGCGTCCCCGGCGGCACAAGCAAAAACCAGTCATTCTCATCATCACGCAAGAACGACTGCATAACGGCATAGCGCGTTTCAGGACTTTCGACAACATGCCAATTAACCACGTCAATTTCGTCGAATGAATGATCAGGCGCTGGAAATGGCGCAAAAATCATCAACCGCCAACGGTTATAGAACTGCTGCGATAAGCTATCGATTGTATCGGCCAAACGCTGTTCATCACCCTGAGCAATTTCAACGATCAGATTAAAAACGGGATGTATCGACCACTGATGCTCAATACGCTCGGCAACAACTTCGGCTTTTATCTCTGAAAAGGCATGCTTCTCGGTCCAGGAGGCATAAGTGTCTTTTGGTTTCTTCCGGGAGGGCGGTGTAACATCCCGATGATGCTCAACCTGCCGATCAGTTGAAGACAACACGTTCAAGCGGGCCACGACCAAGAATTGCAGCGTTCTAAGCTCTTCCAGTTCCGCTTGATCGATATTTTTGATCACCAGTTTGTCTGTTTCCAAACAGCCATTGGCATCGGGCGAAATTTTCATCAAACGCCCATCCCACACACGGCCATTTCTTACAATTTCATAGCCGGTTTCCCTGAAAAAACGCTGCACTTCCTGCCAAGTGAAAAAACGCACATGGGTAACATCCAGCAAACCTTCTGCTTCATAACGCCAGGAACCTTTGGCCAAGTGATTCAACAACCAGAAGTTTCGGCTGTTGGGAATACTGGCAAGCACTTGCGCATCCTCGGTTAGAAACTTCTGTAGTTTAATCATGACTGACCACGGGTTGAGCATATGCTCCAACACATCAGCCAAAATAACGGTATCGATGGAACGCGGAGCCAATCCGTAATTAAATAAATCAATCTCTTCAATACTACCTTCAATCACGCGGTCAAGCCGTTGCCGCGCTAAATCAATCGAAGCGCCATTAAGTTCCACTCCAACAACATGAGCATTTGGATATATTCGCTTGATTTCAGCACCTGTTACTCCAGCTGCGCAGCCAACATCCAGAACAACTTTAGGTTCATGCAAAAAGAGTTCGATGAGTTCATGCCTGATATGGTTATGGTAACTAGCATCAATGTTTGTCACGGCTGAACTGGCTTTATCCAACACCTGCCATACATACGCAGGTGGTGCAACCGGTTTAGATAACGCTATTTCCGGCGTATTAGTGCTTTGAGTTGTCTTTGTCATTTCCATCATCAAATCAGCGACTCGCTTTGCAGACAAGCCATCAATGCCCAAGTTATAAAGAGATACCCTTGCACGCGCATCTTCTACAACACCCTTCCAGTATTCCTTATCAACCAATAACTTATGCAAAACCTCCTGGAGGTTACAGGGCTCTACTTCAATAACGCCGGAATCAGCATAAAAAGGTGGCCCGACTCTTAATCCGTTTAAGTTAATCAGATTAATCGTAGGTACATTGGCTAGCATCGCCTCAATCGAAATGTTGGAATCGCATGCTATAACCACATCGGCAGCGGTGACCAATGCTTCCGTATTATGGAGCTCATAGACAAAATCGTCTGCTGAAAGCCCTGCTTCTGCCGCAATATTTAAAATGGTTTCATATCCGGTTTGCACATGCCGTGCTTGCCCGCGATCTTTTATAACCAAATTAAAGGCGATTTTGCCGCTACGCGTTAAACTCCGATAACATGCAAATACCTCTCGAATCAAGTTGTCTGGAATCAAAGTATCTTCTGTTGCAGTAAGACCTGCCCACCATGTTGTGGCAAAAACAACCAGAGGATTTTCATTATTCCAGCCATATTTCGACAGAAATTGTTTTCGCAGACTGTGGCGTTGAGAAGGCAATTGCAGATAACAATCCCACGCCGGATTGCCTGTTATTTTTAATCGTTCTCGCGGAACACCAATATCAAGAAAGCTATCCAAAATCCGCTCTCCATATACTGCTGTAAAATCGGCATCCGCATGCTCATGCACCGTATAAAGCCGAGCCAAATCAGCGCCGTGAGTAAGATGCAATGTCGGTATATGGTGGTATTTTCCCCAAAGCACAATCGCCCTGGAAATTTGCAAATATTCTTCATTGACAATAATCAAGTCAATCGAATATTGTTTCAATGCTTCATCAAGACATTGAATTAATTGAAAAGACGAATGCGCTACGCTATTCAAACTTGCAATAATGGAATCTACAACCTGATGTTCAAGCTTATCCTTTAAGAAACAATTACATTGAGTAATTAGCCGATCCGTTTCTGCATCAAATTTTGTTTTATCCGCCTGATTGGAAAATTGTTCCAATCTAATTAACGGCACTTTATGGCGATTCGCTACGTTTCTTAAATTCTGCGTGTCATGCCCAGCCAATGTAAAAACAGTACAATTATTCTTTGCCAAATACTGATCAATCACATTGATATTCTTGTCCCAAAGCAAATAGATGATGGCTGATGGTTTCATTTGGTTTCTTTTAAAAAAAATGAAAATAATTGTTGAGCCAACATATATTCAAAAGTCTGGCCGACTATCACATTTAAATTGGCAGAATTTTTTTCAATCTCTTCATTTCTATACCAATTTTTTGCCAGCGCCATCACTGTTGAATTTAACTCATCCTGCTTATGCCATAGGTTGAATTGGGCTTGATAACGAGTATCAAGAAAGCTTTCAATATTCAAAAAAGGCAATAAACCCCTGATTTCGCGAAAAACATTATAAAAAAACACACGGTTTCGCAGCGGCTTTAATAAGCCATTAAGTGTTGATTGCCATTTTTCATCGACCGAAGAAAAACTGGTTTTTAGCAACTCAAAATCAAGGCGATACTTTGCTTGTGCAATAAATGCCGATTGCTGCATAAGCCATTTTTGATTTTGCCGGGACGGGGCTACATTATCAAATGCGACCATTATTTTAGGTGCAACCAGTGGCGGCAAGATACCTATCACGTCTTTTTCCAAAAAAGCAGCAAATTCAAGCAACAACTCATCACATTGCAGCAACGATAAAAAACGTCTCCAGCATTGTTTAGTTTCCAATTTATGATGTAGCCAAAAATTTGGATATTCGGACGTAAATACGCCATAGGGTATTACCTTTGCGAGGGTCAGTCCCAAATCATCCGCAAGCTCTATTATATCTTCAGTAGATAAAGCCCCATTCAAATGATTAAAATCAACATTATTCAGTTTAATATCTGAATTTTCCTGCCTGATATTTTGGGCTGCGCAAATATGATCTTTAGATAACAAATCAAATACTATTCGTCCGCCGGGCTTGGTGACTCTTTTCCATTCGCTTAATATTGATTTGAGATTTGAAGATTGAATTAATGCCTTAAGCCCCAAGACAGTATCGAATTGAGCATCTGCAAACGGTAGTTGAGCCATTTCGCCAATCTTTAGGCTTATCCGGGAGTTTTCGTCTGGATTTGCGCAAAGATCCGGCTGGGTCCGGGAACTCACAATCCTGGTCACATCAAAGCCATTTCCAGCAAGCGCCAAAAACTCCCCGACGGCGCCAATGTCTAAAAGTTTCGTCGGCTTGGCAAGCGATGCGCAAAGGTCCGATTCAACAAGTTCTGCAAGCCGATTAATGCCTGATTGCTCCCGCCCCCCCGGATTCCCCGGCGCCGCCGTCCGAGCAGGATTGCCGACACTGGTTTTCCCGTCGACCCATTGTGGTTCATTTACCATGTATTTCTCTTCACTAAAATCTTGAGGCCACTTAGAAAACCTATCCACATGCTCCAGGAATTGCTCCCTTGGCTTTCGCGATCCTTGCCGAAACGAATTGTTTCCTTAACTTAACAGCATTTCTTATAAACTCCATCCTTTTCCTATCGTGATGTAATTCGAATCCCGGTTCGACTCGAGGACATCATTTGCTGCAAATACGTGAGACGGTTTTCCTGTCTCTTGATGAGTCAATGCAGCTTGAGCTTGCATAATGCTCCAGCCGTTAAATACCCATTTTCCCGGTGCAGGCTGATGCCAAAAAACCGGGTTTCGATGATGATCCAGCAAAAACTGTAAAGATCCGGGGGTGACTCCGAGCCACTCGCAAAACTGCCTCGGATATTTCAGCGGCGCTTGCTCATGCTTACGAATCAAAGCCAGTCCCTCTTGACGCGTCAAGCGGCCAAAACGCACTTCTCGGGAGACATGATCCGTCACTTTGGAATAACCCTGTTTATATAATTTCGAGAGGTCATGTACATCCATGTAGTTAAAGCAATCCACATAATCATAACAATCAAATGTGCGATTAAAGGCTGCTGTACGGTAACCATATTCGCGCATCATCCGTTCATGCTGAGCTTTGGGATCCCAGCGAACATAATTTCCAAGATAAATGCCACGCACACCTACCGCATTCAGCTCATGGTCATCCGGGTAGCGGTATTGCCAGATATCTGCTTCCGTCAGGGTATCAAAAATAGACAGGAGATCGTCGGCCTCATGGCCCATCAGATCATGGTCTTTTCGATAGCGTCTGGTCATTTCGACCTCATGTTCATGAGAGAACATGCCCACCTGTTCAAGGCCTTGGTGCGCCCCCCAAATAACCAATGGAACCTTGTATCTGACCGCCGTTTGTACGGGGAAAACCGTCTGGCCTGCCAGGATGGGCCAGTAAATACTGCCGAAACGGCGTAGTGTGCTACGCGTAATTTTTTTAACGGATAGCGGATTGACGTTCTGGTAGAGAATGTCGCAATTAAACCGAATACGCAGATTGGCAAGGTTGCGTATGCCCAATGGCGTATTGAAATACTTGTTGTAGGTTACAAGCAGCGGATTCAGCCCCAACCGCTCCTTGACCAGATGAACGATGTAATAAGCATCCTGAGCACCGGTTACCGGCACGATGCAGTCGTAATTATTACCTTCCCGATTGCGATAAGGGTTGACCAAAGTTTCCAATTTTGACCAACGCTGATCCCAATCCAGCGTGTCTTTTTCCTCGTGTATTCTACAGCCTGAACAAATACCGTCCGCATCCAGGATTAAACCAAGCGGGTGAGTGGTGGCGTAACAGCAGCGCCTACAGAATTGAATTTCAGACATTTGAAAAAGATGAGTACTTTGCTTCATAGGCCGGAGAACGCACCGCTATGTCAAACAATGCTTCCTTGAGTTTTTGTGCGGCGTGTTCGCGATAGTTCAAGAAGTTGCCCACCGTAGCGGCAACGACATTTTTCATTTGCAGGAGCTCGGCTATCTGTATCGAATCACTGATGCCGCCAAAAACAATCAACGGCACATTTTTTAGCGGGAAATTGCTTGCCAAACCCTGGTCAAATGCGTGCGGATACCCCTCATGCCTCCAATCGATGAGCAAAATTTCCGAAACGGCTCCGGTCTCGATGAGGCTAATAACCTCCGTCGAGATGGGGCTGGATCGCCCGGTCCGATAATCCAGCCATTCAACTCGGTCAATATCCCTTGCAACGGGTAATACGGCAATAATCGCCTGTGCGCCCAATCGCTCCGAAAGACCGTGAACAATAGAGGGTTCGTCATGCAAAAGCGCATCCACAACCAGTCGATCAGCACCCGCCTGAATTGCCAGAACGCCGTTCTGAATCGTACAAATGCCACCACCGTAGATCAATGGTGTCTCAAGTCCGAGGCGGGCAATTTTCTCCAGCAAAACAAAATCCGGGCCACCTCCATGCATCGCACGATCAATCACCTGAACCAGGATTTCATCAACCCCCCAACGGTCCAAATTTTCGATCAGGCACTCCGGCTTGCCCAAGGGCAGATATCGCTTGTAGCCCATGGACTGAACAGCCCATCCGTTTTTAACAGTAACCATGCCGATCAGCCGTTTTTTAAGCATTGGTAAGCCCGGAAATTAAGTTTTTAAGTAGCTCTCTCCCTGCTCTTTGACTTTTTTCAGGGTGAAACTGCATACCTACGACGCTACCGCGTTTGATAACGGAAACTAAAGACTGAAAATGACGGGATACACCAAGATGGTATTCAGCCGGCCCTTGATAGCAAAACGAATGATTGAAATAAAACGATTGCCTGTCGCTGGCCTGAATCAGTGAATCCGCCACGACGCACTCCAGGGTATTCCAACCGATATGCCATTTTGCGCCGCTCAATGGCACCACCTCGCCGGGAATAATATCCAGCCCGGCCGTATACTGGATTTCATGCGATGCACTGGCCAAAAGCTGCATGCCAAGGCAGATGCCGATGATCGGGCGTTGCTCCCGAGCTTGTTGTTGCAAATAGCCGGCCAATCCCCTCTGATGAAGCGCCTGCATCGCGGCCGGGAATGCCCCCACGCCAGGCAGGACAAGAACATCCGTTGCGTCGAGCACCTCTGTTTCCGCACTGACCCTGACCCGAAAATCCAGATCGTGCAAGCTGTGCACAACTGAAGCATGATTCCCGACCCCATAGTCCACGATGCCGACCGTGATATGCCTCATAGCCCGACACCCACCGTGAATTTACGGCAAATCACACCGGCCGCATCAATGGAAAACAGAGTTTTGTTGGTAGCTACCCTAAGCTTTTCCCAAAAATCCTCTACCGTAATATCCAGGTAGTCACAGTAATCTTTAATGTACTTTTCATCGTGCGCATCATCGTATCGCTCAACGAGCTTGATGCCTTCCGCGCGACTAATACGGCCCAGCCGAATCTCTTCGTTGACGTAATCGGTCACACGCCCGAAACCGAACTTGTAGAACTTGATCAACTGGTTGATCGGCGTGAAATCCTCATCCAGGGCAGTGACTCCATACAGATCCCCGGTCTTTTCAACACTATCCGTGCGTATCTCGAGCCCATTGCCGCAGGAATACATCGCGTTGTTCACCAGCGACCAATCCCCAAGAAACCAACCCAGATAAACAATTTGCAGATCATGCTTCTCAAACTCCGCGGTTTCCGGATACACGTACGAGACCAACTCGGCTTTGCTAAACCCGCATTCCAGCATCCATTCCAGCCCACTGGACAGCGTGTTCATATAGCGCAGGCTATTGCCATCGTAGCCGGTGCGCCCCAACGTTTTCATGTCGCCAAGCTGCAATCCCGGGTTTTCACCCCACAGAATCAGCTTGATGCCATACCTGATGGCAATTTGCGGGACAGAAGCAAACAGCGCCATTTCTGTTGATCGAAACGAATTGGTGAATTTCCGGAATCCTTCCTGTTTCAGTATTTTCCATGTGCCGGGCGCCGGCGCACTCACAACGACATCGAATCCCAGATTGATCAGATTCGAGAGATTGTCCACACCGCGCTCAGTGACCTGTTCAGGCGGATAACTCAAGCAAACCAGAAGGGGATTGATCCCCAATTTATCCCTGAGGAACAATGCCTGCCTAGTACTGTCCTTGCCACCACTCACCCCTATGATGCAGTCGTGATATTGGCCTTTTTTTCTTGGGTATTTGGCTATCAAGTCCTGAAGTATCTCAAATCGCTCCTGCCAGTCCACCTGTTGCAGCGCGGCGAAGTAGTTACAGGCGGGACAAATCCCATCCTCGGTAAAAACCGTATTGGGCCGCGTATCCGGTTGCAGGCAGGTTTTGCAGTACTTCATCACGTTTTCCGGCTCAATCCAGCGGTTTTCTTGCCACGATCCACATATTGGAGGACAAGCCTTGCTGTACCAGAAAATTCTGGAACGCCGGGCCGAGTGTCTCCCACTCGTCGACAAGCACTTTCCCGAGGAAAGGCTGACCCGACACATCAAACTCCCCGGCCAGAATTTTGTTACGCACCAGTTCGGCATCCAGCCTGCCCGGCGTGAAACACTCAAGAATTTCCAGGCCGCAATGCACGAGCAAAGCGGACAGCGATTGCGGGTTAAAATAATTCAGGTGCTCGTGGTCAACAGTGTTGCTCAGCACGCCCAGGGTTTCAACATCGAACCCCTGCCCGTTCGGACAGGCCAGCATGAGAATGCCACCCGGCTTCAATAAACGGACCATGTGGCCGACAAAGTCCTTGGGCGCGAACAAATGTTCTATGACTTCAAAGTTCGCCACCACATCGAACAGCTCCTGTAATCCCAACTGAATGTGCTCAACCGGCTGCTCCAGCACCTCAAGACCTCGTTCCCGGCACGTTCTTGCAAGGTCCGGCGTAGGCTCAACGGCCACCACCCTGGTAAACACATGACGCCGCCGCAGCTCTCCGCAAAACGTACCGAATCCGGCACCCACTTCCAGGATTGCATTGGTTTGCACCGCATATTTGCGGCAAAGTTCCAACAGGCGATCCACGCGCGGCACAAAGATTTTTTCGAGCCTCGCGGCCTCCGAAGCCGGAAAAATGACTTCATTCCAGTAGGCATAATTCGGCGAGCCTCGATAGAACCACTCCAGCACTTCCGGCGCGGGCCGCGGATTGATATAAAAAGTCAGGCATTGTTTACATTCGACATAGCTCATGCCGTTCTTGTCGAACTTGTGCATAGGGTCATTGGCGCCACAGGCAGGACAGTCCACGCTAACAAACTCCGCGTATCGCGATAAAAGCCGACCAACATCCGTCCATGCCGCAATACGCTGCTTGGTCATAAGCTCCACGGGCCTGATATCCTGCTCTGTTAATACACTCACCTGAACATCCTCAACCTATTGATCTGTTTATCAACCATCAAAGAAACAGCTTCCAATCCACGGCTGTTCCTCGATTCACATCCTGCCTGACCACTCGGCCCAGCAGCGCTTCCAGATATTTCGCCGGTAATCCCAGTCCGGGACGAATCGCCCGCACATTCTCACGAGTCAACATATCGCCGGCTTTCAGGTCTTGCACGATATAAAGTGAACGGCGAAATTGAATCGATTTTTTTTCGGCCTCCGTAGGCCCATAGCTCACGCCCCCCATAGCTTGCCAAGCCCGGCCGGTTTCCAGCACCAACTGCGCCATTTCCGCCGGTTCCATCGAAAATGTGCTATCAACCCCACCGTGCGTACGATCAAGGGTAAAGTGCTTTTCGATCACAGTCGCACCCAGCGCCACGCTGGCGACTGACACACCAACTCCCATGCTGTGATCGGAAAGCCCTACTTCGCAGCCGAAAAGCTTGCGCATGTGGGGACTGGTCAGGATATTGGTATTTTCAGCCGTTGCCGGATAGGTGCTGGTGCATTTGAGCAAGACCAAATCCTTGCAGCCGACCTCTCTGGCGGCGCGCACGGTTTCGTCGAGTTCGGCAACCGTCGCCATGC
>SXGT01342945.1_pt1 | contig 10689 bp, 12 predicted proteins | sample 3176221 | NCBI WGS metagenome assembly SXGT01 (sample SAMN11356862, study PRJNA531348) | freshwater metagenome | isolation source: freshwater sample F1-120 | place: China: Fuxian Lake, Yuxi | collected 2017-12-25
ATTGATGCACCTTCAGTGGGGGATGCCTTCTGCCCGTTCGGTAGTGAGCAAGCGCCGCGCCGAAGATAAGAAAGCAGCTTCCATTTTGGGGGCAAAGGTGCAGCATTTTGACTTTTTAGATGGTATCTACCGTAGAGATAAGAAAGGGAACTGGCTGTATACCAACATTTTTGCAGATCCACATCCTAATGAAGCGGATTTTCCTGCCGAGATCGCCGCTGCCATCTCCGCCCGCCTCAAACCAGACGATAAACTGGTCTGCCAACTTGGCATTGGCAAACACGTGGACCATGTCACCGTGCGCCGTGCAGCAGAACTGCTTGGTCGCCCGCTTGTTTACGCTGTGGACATTCCTTACTATTTCAATACGCCAAAACACCTTAAATCGAACACGGTCGGGATGAAGAAAAAGGTCGAACGGGTGAGTAAAACAGGCCTCATGTCGTGGAAAGAGGCGATTTTGGAGTACAAGTCTCAGATTTCATCGCTGTTTAAAAGTTCACGGGCAATGCGAAGTCAAATTAACCAATACTGCTCTGATTTTGAAGGTATCCCGTTTTGGATCAGCTCTTAGCCCAGTGGTGCGGACTTTTGGGGCTTGAATCTCACTCTAAATCATGATATAGTATGCGCGATTTTCCGGACACAACCACCGGAAAATTTTCATCATTGCATCTCGGTAGGGGATGCAAAATTCATTTAGCAGGACAAAACAATGCCAACCAATTTCCTTACCAAAGAGGGTTATGACAAGCTGCAGGAAGAGCTCGAACACCTGCGGACTGTAAAACGCCAGGAAGTTGCCGCGCGCCTTCATGAAGCCATGGAGGGTGGGGAACTGATCGAAAATGCCGAATACGAAGCCGCCAAGAACGAACAGGCTTTTGTTGAAGGACGCATTCAAGAACTGGACCTTTTGCTTGCAACAGCGCAGATCATTGAGGAAAACGGCAAAGGTAAAAAGCACGACGCCATTCAGGTCGGTTCGAAAGTAACCATCAAAGAAGGCAATTATGATGCGGAAACCTTCACTATTGTCGGTGCGGCAGAAGCCAACCCGCGTGAGGGTAAGATCTCGAACGAGTCTCCCATTGGTAAAGCTATTCTAGGACATAAGACCGGTGACACCGTGAAAGTGGAAACCCCCGGCGGTACCTACAACGTTAAGATCCTCAAGGTCGCCTAAATAGGACGCGCCTCGTTGCCCCGCGTCCATGTATTTGGATGCGGGGCTTTTTTTATACCTCACCCTTTCTTTCTTCTTTCATCTTTTATGTGAGGAAAGAAGAAAGATGAAAGAAGTTGTGCAGCATGGCAGAATACAATTCCCTTGAAAAAATCCGTTTGCAGAAAGTGGAGGAACTCCGCGCCGAAGGTGTGGAGCCATACCCCACACGCGCCAAGCGGACACACACCAGCGCACAGGCGATCGCTGAATTTGAAAAGGATGAGACGGCGGAAGTGAAGGTTACCCTCGCTGGTCGTATCCGCTCGATGCGCCCCAAGGGAAAGTTGTGTTTTGCTCACATCGAAGATGGTGATGGCAAGATCCAGCTCTTCTTACGAGTGAACGAAGTAGGGGAGGACCGCCTCGCCTTCTTTAATAAGATGTTCGACCTCGGTGACTTTGTCGAAGCGACAGGTACGATGATGCGCACCAAAGCTGGCGAGCCTTCGCTTCAGGTCCTGGACTTCAACCTGCTCGCCAAATCCATTTCACCGCTCCCCGCTGATAAAGATGTGACTCAGGAAGATGGCACGGTTGTCCGTTATGCATCTCTTGATGATGTAGAACTGCGTGCCCGCCAGCGCTATGCGGATTTGGCAGTGAATCCTGAAGTCCGCGATACCTTCCGCAAACGCGCCAAGCTTATCAAGTCCCTGCGTACATTTCTTGATGACCATAACTTCCTCGAAGTGGAAACCCCAATTCTTCAGCCATTGTATGGCGGCGCGGCGGCACGTCCATTCACCACGCATCACAACGAACTTGACCAGGATATGTACCTGCGCATTTCATTCGAGTTGTATCTCAAACGTCTGCTCGTGGGTAACTTGGAAAGAGTCTATGAGATCGGGCGTGACTTCCGCAATGAAGGCGTTTCGTTCAAGCACAACCCCGAATTCACGCAGTTGGAATTCTATTGGGCGTACGCCGATTATTTGCAAGTGATGGAACTCACCGAGCAGATGGTGGCTTACGCCGCTGAGCAGGTGACTGGCTCTACAAAAGTCACATTTGGCGAGCACGAATTGGAATTCAAGCCGCCGTGGAAGCGTGTGGAAATGCGTCAGGGCATCCTTGAAACCAGCGGCATTGACATTGCAGAGCACAAAACGGCTGAGGCGTTGCTCAAAGCGATCAATCAGAAACTACCCAAGGCGGCGCCTGATCCGAAAGCCACGCGCGGCAAGTTGATCGATTTCCTCGTCAGCGAATATTTGGAACCGACCCTCATCCAGCCGACTTTCCTTTATAACTACCCGCGTGATATTTCGCCGCTGGCAAAGTCGATGCCCGGCGACCCGCTGACAGTGGAGCGCTTTGAAGGCTATGTGGCGGGCTTTGAGTTGTGCAACGCCTTCACAGAGTTGAACGATCCGCTCGATCAAGAACAACGCTTCCTCGAAATGGGACGTGACTACGAAAACGACGACGAAGAGAAGCACCCGCTCGATGAAGATTACTTGCGTGCCATGCGATATGGCATGCCTCCGAATGGCGGCTTCGGCATGGGCGTGGACCGCCTGACGATGGTGTTGACGAACAAACACTCCATTCGTGAGGTGCTCTTGTTCCCCGCGTTGAGAAAAGAAGAATAAAGCAAGAGGCGGATTTCAAATCCGCCTCTTTATGTTTAATCACCCAAAATGGTTTATCTCATTGACTTTGAGTTATTTCTTGCCGTGCTCTTCTCTGAATTGGATTGTGAGGTCACGAAACCCTTTATGAACCACAAACGTCATGGTTTGTCGTTCGTAGTCCACTTCTATGGGTTCTGGATCTTCAATTTCTGCGCAGGATTCACATTGCGGAATAAAAATGACTACATTGGATGTTTGCTCAGGCGATATATCCCCCGTTAAAAATTTGCTCAGGATGGATTCTTGATCACCAGATACGCGGACTTCCTGTTCTGTATACTGGTTACATGAATAACAATATGTTGGAAGTTCTTCAGACTCGTAAATCAAGAGTGCAACCTTATTGGAATCCACCCCGGTTAGATTCGAGAGATCACCCTGACAAGCCGGACAAGTATTGTTTGCAAGAGGTATGATTTTGGTATAGCAATGCGGGCATTCCACAAAAAGGGAAGCCTTTTCATCTGAACCTTCATTGTTTTCGAGCATTTCATCCATGTTATTGATCTCCTGTAATGATTTGTTTTGTATTTTATGATGGGAAACCTGTGCATTGAACCCATCCTTTTTCCTATTTACTTCATATAGTCACACTCGAATTGTTACTACGAAATATTCTCCATTTTTATCAACAAAAAGTAGGATGTAGATTTTATGACCTTAGGGGGAGACACAAACAAAACGCTCCTGTATAGAATGGGTTTATCTGAAACAGATGACAACGCCATGTGCTTGTCATCTGTTACTTTGTCAGGAGAGAATATGTCAGATTTGGATTTGATGCGATTTTATGAATTTGATAACGCTGACCTTGCTGCCAATCGTATGGGTAAGTTATCCGACAAGCAGGCAAGGGAGATTAACACAAGCAATCAAAAAGCTTATCGCTCCTGGTTTGGATATATTGTCTTCCTGGTTCTGTTAGGCGCTTTTATTTCTTTTCTTTTACTCCAAGATTCTCCATCTCCGCGACTATTGCCGGAGGAAATCCAGGGTCTTTCGATTTTATGGAGTATTGTTGGGGCTCTTGTTGCCATCATTGTTTATATTCTGTGGGCGTCAGGAGGGGTGGATTACTCGATCTTCAGCGCCACAGGACCGGTACGGTTTGAAATGGTTATGCGGGATCATTTGCATGAAGATGCCAATGGGCAACAACATTACGAGACAGAAAAAGAAATTGACCTTTATGTGGGGGATACTGTCCTTGAAAATGTAATTGTAGATGAGAAGCTGATGCGTATTCTGCGTGAAGGCAATATATATAAATTTTATTATCTCAAAAACGCGGATGGACGGGTCTTGTCTGCAGAATTAATCGCCTAAGGAAAATATCCAATGAATTCTTCGGAAATAATGAATGTCCTCGATTTTAACGATGCCGATCTGGCAGCCAACCGTTTGGGACAGTTAACCCAAAAACAGAAAGACCTTTTGGTAGAAAAATCGAAGAAACATAAAAGTTTCAACACGGCAATTGGTGTGATCATTGCCATAATGTTTGGCGGAACTTTATCTGCTGGGTTGGGAGCACCCATCCTGGCTACCTTAGGTGGGAGTTTTCTTGAAAAGGGCAGAATAACCACAGAAGCAATTGTTGCATCCATTGTATTAATTTGTGTGAGCATATTTTCTTTGGTGGTAGTCGGCGGATTGCTTCTTATGGTATTGAAGATTGTCTTTGAACGAGCCAATAAAAAGGTTGATATTGTTGTTCGCCGCGCTGAAGGTAAGGTCAACTTTGTGTGGGTGGAAAAGCAGGAACGCAATTCCTCCAAAACCGGTCCCATGTACAAGACCGTCCGCGTGTTGGAAATGCGTCTTGGCGGTGAGACGTTCACGGTTAAGCAAGAATTGCCGAATGTGATCAATCAGGGTGAAGAATGGGTCTTTTACTACACCAATCATCCCTTCAAATTTTTGTCTGCTGAAAAAATGAATTAGGAGAAGGATCATGACTAAGAACGAGAAACTTCAGGAATTTTTTGATTTCACCAATGAAGATCTGGAAGAGAACCGGCAGGGTCGTGTTTCTGAAGATCAACTAGCTCTTGTGAAGATCAAGCTTCAAAATGAGATCACTGCAATAGTATTTGTTTTTGTGGTTTTAGGTTTTATTGCTTTAGTGATAAGTTTTGGGAATTCCCAAAATTCCGCTGCTTTTCAAAAAACTCTCTTTACTACTCTCGCTGCAGGGGTAATGGCAGCGATATATATCCTGTTCCGATATGCATACAAAAGTGATTATTCCCTTTCCTCGATTGAGGGGAAGGCTAATTTTGTCTGGGTGGAAGAACAGGTCAAATACAATGGTATTTATAGAACAACTCGAAGGTTGAAATTGCACATAAAGGATAGATCTTTTGATGTGAAGAAAGATCTATTGGAGATCATCGATCAAGGCGACCATTGCCGTTTCTACTACACCAATGGAGGCGATATTGTCTCTGTGGAATGTTTGAATAATAATTAAAAGGATGTACACAGACTATGAATAAAAATGAAAAACTTCAACAGTACTTTAACTTCACCCAAGGTGACCTGCACGCCAACCGGCAGGGACGGGTCACCGAGAACCAACAGACGCAGGTGAAAGGCAGGGTGCAGCGCTTCAACAGTCGTATTTTGATCTTTGTCGCGGTTTTGTTGCTGGTCAGCGTTGGTGTGTTTTTTGCCGTTCGCATGATTTCTAGTTCAGGAAGTTCTAGCAGCGGATTTCCCATTTCCTCCCTGTTTGGTCCGGCTATTACTGTCATTGTTCTGATCATTTTTATGGCGAATCGTACCAACAAAAAAAACGACTTCTCAATAAAAAAGGCTGAGGGCACAGTTAACTTTGTTTGGGTGGAACATCGCATTGCAAATCAGGATAATACTGGTTACAAAACCGAGAAAAGCCTTGAAATGCGTGTGAGCGGCGTTTCCTTCAATGTCAACCAAAACTTAATGGACATCATCGATCGAGGCGCCAATGTCCGCTTCTATTACACTGGCGGCGGCGATATCGTCTCGGCAGAGTTTGTTGACAAGCCATAAAGCCGATTACAATCGGGCGAAATCCATTTCCACAGGTGACCCAATGAACTTCTCCACCGAACGTGATTTCGCCCTTCAACTTGACTCTCAGGATAAGCTCGCCTCTTTCAAAGAGGCGTTTGTCATTTCAGACCCAAGCCTTGTCTACTTTGACGGCAATTCGCTTGGCATGATGCCAAAAGCCGCGCAAGAGAAATCTCGTCAGATCGTTGATGAACAATGGGGCAAGGACCTCATCCGTGGTTGGAACAAAGGTTGGTGGGATGCTCCGACTCGTGTGGGGGATAAGATCGGTCAGCTCATTGGTGCAGCGGCGGGGCAAACTCTTGTCGGCGATACAGTCTCGGTCAACCTCTTCAAACTCGCCACCTCTGCACTCACCCTGCAGCCCAACAAAACCCGCATCATCACTGACACCTTCAATTTCCCATCCGATCTTTATATCTTGCAAGGCATCGATCAAACGCTTGGTAATCGTCATGAGATCATCCGCGTTGGTGCAAGCGACAATGACATCACGCCAGACATCACCGCGCTCGAAGCCGCCATCAACGAGAACACCGCACTTGTTACCCTCTCGCATGTCGTTTTCAAAAGCGGTTACATGTACGACATGAAACGCATCACCGACCTCGCCCACAAAAAAGGCGCGCTCGTTCTCTGGGACCTCAGCCACTCCGTCGGTTCCGTCCACGTCCACCTTGACGATTGCAACGCAGACTTCGCCATAGGATGCACATACAAATATCTCAACGGTGGTCCCGGTGCACCCGCGTTTTTATACGTCAACAAAAACATTCAAGAAAAACTATCATCGCCTATTTGGGGTTGGTGGGGTCAAAAAAATCCCTTCGACTTTGACCTTGATTACACACCCGCTCCTGGCGCGCAACGATTCCTTGTTGGTACCCAACCCATGATCTCTTTGCTCACAATGGAAGCCGCCCTCGAACCCCTCCTCCAAGCAGGCATGGACGCGCTTCGCGCAAAATCCATCTTGATGACAGACTTCGCTTCTTTCTTAACCGAGGCTTGGCTGGCCCCCTTCGGCTTTTCGCTCGGCTCTCCGCTTGACTCTGCCATTCGCGGCTCGCACATCTCCATTCGTCACCCCGAAGGCTACCGCATCAACCGCGCACTCATCGAAGAGATGAACCTCATCCCAGACTTCCGCGCACCGGATAATCTTCGTTTAGGCTTTGCACCTATCTATCTCTCTTTTGCCGATGTATGGGAAGGCTTTGATAGAATCCGCAGGGTAATGGAAGAGAAGCGCTACGAGAAGTATCCGAAGAGCAAGTTGGCAGTAACGTAGTTGGACGATGGACGATAGACCATTGACCATGTTTGTCCATCGTCTATCGTCAGAATAGGAACTTATGGAACACAAACCCGATACGATCAAAGTCTCAGCATCTCACAAGGAAGAGATCTTTGCCACACACGCAGACTTGCATGTAGTGGTGAAAGGCTCATCGTTGGTCAGCGGTAATGAGGCGATGAAGAAAGCCAAGGAAGTGAATCAACTGCTCGAAGCGCTGAAACAGGCTGGGGTTAAGGACGAGGCGGTAACACTTCAAGGCGTGAATGTGTCCACATCCTCGGGCACAATGTTGAAATCCTCCACAGCATCCTATCGTTTGAAAATTCGCTGTGAAGACCTGGCGAAGTTTGCGGAACTCTTGGATGTCATCGCGTCACAGAAGAATGCATCCCTCACACGAACAGAATGGAAATACGACGAAGACGCGACGCGTGAGGCATTGCTGCTACAGACGTTGGAAAAAGCCAAAAGCAAAGCCGTAAAGGTCGCGCAGGCAATGGGGGTGAAGTTGTTGGGTGTGTATGATCTGATGGAAAATATTTACGACGAGGAAATGTCCACTCCAATGCCGTTTCAGGCACAGGCGAAAGCGACATTTCGTTCTGCACCCACAGAACCAGAGCCAAGCCTTGGCATGGATGTACAGCATTCGAAGACCGTCCATGTGAATGTGGACATTTGGTATCGCGTCTCAGAATTTTAGCCTAGCACTAATGTTCTATTAATGTTATAATCTCTCCCTTCTCAGGAGAGATTTTTAATATGTCCCCGACCATTCATGTTCAAAATTTAAGTAAAACGTATCAGGTGCCTGAGCGCGAAGGTGGATTTGGCGCGGCTGTCCGTAGTTTTTTCAAACGCAAATATAAAGAAGTGAAAGCTGTTCAACAGGTCGATTTCAAGATCGAGCAGGGTGAAGTGGTTGGCTTTCTTGGTCCCAACGGTGCGGGCAAGACCACAACCTTGAAGATGCTTTCAGGTTTGCTGCACCCAACAGGCGGAACCGCGAACGTGCTTGGCTTTACGCCGTGGGAACTCAAGCCCGAATATCTGCGCTCGATGACCTTGGTGATGGGGCAACGCAACCGCCTTTCGTGGGATATCCCTGCGGCGGATTCATTCTTGTTGAATCAAGCGATCTATCGCATTCCCGATGATGAGTATAAGCAGACCTATAAAGAATTAGACGAGCTGCTTGAGCTTGAGCCGTTGATGAAGAAACCGGTTCGTAACCTCTCATTGGGCGAGCGCATGAAGTGCGAGATCGCGGCGGGACTTTTACACCGCCCCAAGGTGCTGTTTCTGGATGAACCCACCATTGGCTTGGATATTACTGGTCAGGCGCGCATCCGTGAGTTTTTGCGGGAGTATAACAAGCGCACTGGCGCGACGATCCTGCTAACCAGTCACTACATGGCAGATGTGACCGCCCTGTGCGAACGCATCATCATCATCCATCATGGACAGTTGAAATATGATGGCGGCATCAATGACCTTTCGAAGAAAATCGCGCCGTTCAAACTGATCGGTGTGATGCTCGCCGATGCGGATTCACACGACCTGAGCAAATATGGGGAAGTGGTTCAGAACGAAGAAGATGCCGAGAAGCGCTACATCCAGGTCAAGGCGGAAGAAGTGACGCAGGTCACATCACGGCTGTTGGCGGATCTGCCCATCCACGATATCACCATCGCCGATCCACCCATCGAAGATGTGATCGAGCAGGCGTTTAATTCTTAACCTTTAAACCGCGAATATTGCGAAGAACGCCAAGAGAAAATCTTAGCGATCCTGGCGGTCTTTGCGGTAGAGAGAATTTGGTGAATTATGTTCTTAATTTTCAAACGACTCTGGCAAGTCAACTGGGCCGAGCAATGGCAGTACCGTGCCAACTTGTTGATGTATTTGATGTACTGGCTGGTTTCCCCGATCATTTATCTGGCTGTTTGGACGAGTATTGCGAATGTCAAAGGGGATGTAAACGGATTTACTGCCAACGATTTCATCACCTATTACATGGTTCTGCTTATCTGTGATCAAGTCACCAGCAATATCATCATCCATACCTTTGCTTACAAAATTCAAGATGGTTCGCTTTCGGGCGAGTTGATCAAACCTGTCCATCCCATGCTGACCAGCGCTCTTGTGAACAACGTCGCTTTCAAAATGCTGAGCATGATGGGCTTGACTCCGATCTGGGTCATTCTCTATTTCCTGTTCAAGCCTGATTTCAGCAACGTCGCTTTTCAGAATGTGTTGCTGGCAATTCCGGTAATGGTGATCGCTTTCTTGATCGGTTATTTGCTTTCAGCAACCATCACCGCCCTTGCCTTCTGGACAACGCGTATCTATTCCATTCACGAGTTCTATTTCGCGCTCATCCTTTTGTTCTCGGGGCAGTTCGTGCCGCTTCCGCTGATGCCAAAGGTGATTCAGGATATCGCTCAATATCTTCCTTTTCAACTGCTTTTGTATTTTCCCATTCAGTTGATCCTTGGGAAACTTTCAGCAGACCAAATTGTGATGGGTTATGTCATGGCAGGTGTCTGGTTGGTGTTGGCGGCATTTCTCTTCAACATTGTTTGGCGCAACGGCGTGAAGCGTTATTCAGCGGTGGGAGCGTAACATGCAGACTCTCAAACTACTTTCCGCTTTCTTCAAAGTCAACGTTCAAATGTCATTGGCGTATCGTGCCGATACGGTCGTGAACATTCTGCTCAACCTGATGTGGCTCGGTTGGGAATTGCTGTCGCTCAACATCATCTTCAACAATACAGACACTCTTGGAGGCTGGGGCTTGGGCGAACTCATTGCGTTACTTGGCGTCTTTCGTCTTGTCAACACCATGATGATCGCGCTCATCTGGCCCAACACCGAAAAATTCAACCAATCCATTCGTGACGGTTCGATGGATTACACCATCCTGCAACCGGTCAACAGCATGTTCCTTATTACCTTCTCCCGCATCACCGTTTGGCGCATCTGGGATTTGGTGCTTGCCGTGGTGTTGATCCTGCTTGGCGTCAACATGGCGGAAGAAGTGACCTCCGCGGCTCAGATCCTGACCTTTATCCTGCTCAGCCTCTCAGGCATGATCGTCATCTACAGCCTTTGGATCGTCCTCATCGCGCTGACGTTTTGGTTCGTCAAATTCGACAACAATGTCACCATCCTGCAAGCTCTCATGGACTCAGGGCGCTACCCTGCGACCGTCTACCCGGCATGGCTGCGGATCATTGTCACCTTTATCATTCCGATTGCGTTGGCAACGACCATTCCATTGCAAGCCTTGCGTGGTGAATTAAATGTGACTCAAGTATTTATCTTTATAGGGGTAAGCGTGGCGAGTTTTGTGATCGCCTCAAGGGTTTGGAAGGCAGGGTTAAAACAATATAGCGGTGCAAGCAGCTAAATAAAAACGGCGACCATTATGGTCGCCGTTTTTATTACTTCTTTTCCAATAC
>SXGT01688437.1_pt1 | contig 10687 bp, 6 predicted proteins | sample 3176221 | NCBI WGS metagenome assembly SXGT01 (sample SAMN11356862, study PRJNA531348) | freshwater metagenome | isolation source: freshwater sample F1-120 | place: China: Fuxian Lake, Yuxi | collected 2017-12-25
GATTTGGGAAAAAACTTCGAAATACGAATGGCTGGAATGCAAAATGCAAGCATTAATACAGGATTGGACTCTTTAAACCAAAAAATTGACTCAAAATTCGAACCAATCCTTGATGGGAATCCGTGATAGCCGAGTCGAAAAACGAAACGAAAGTGACATTCTGGATTCCCGGCGGCCCATGCACGGTGGTTGCCGATAACGTGCAGGGCTGCCAGATCGCCGCAAAAAAATCGGACGAGTCTAACCTGGATTCCTTTTCCCATGCATTCCCCAAGCATCCACCATGCACCGAGGGTGCAAGAGTGCGTCACGCACTCCCCCAAGCCTACACAGTGCAATGAGGGTGGAGAATGCCCCAGACTGGAGTAGGCCCCCCCAGCGTAGGCTGCGCATCGAGGGTGCAAGAGCGTCCTCCAGAGCTGAGTTCTTGAAAAGCTCTGTCATGAGCACAGAAATTTCTAAAAATGGGAAGAATCGAAGGAAAAAAGGAAATCCAGCTCATTTAACCCCACTGATCTTGGAGCTGGTCCCCCACATGTCAGAATGTCACAAGCATCCTAAGGAACGACAATTGCCAGGAGGGAACAAGCCTCCTTTAGACAATTCTTCCAAAACACTGGGGGGCCGCCAGCCTCCAAGGGGCTACCTTCCCCAAGGGAGCTAGGTTAAATGATGGTCTACCCTACCCCCTACAGCCACCCGTATCTGAAGCCACCTTGAAGCACCTATCAAGTGAAGCTGCCCATCAAAGCAATTATCAATGGGGAACGGGCTGACCCGAAACATGGTAGCTGTTTCACTCTGAAGAGGGGGGGGTCCCGGTTGCGCGGGAGAGACCATGGGGTCCCTCGGGATGACCCCGGGGGCCCCTATGCTTGCAAATTAATGGATGTGAAGAAATGGGATCTGGGGCACAGGCCAACCGGCGCCCCAGATCCCTCCAACCAGGGTTCACTACCTGCCCTAAATCTAAAGTGCGCGCCAACCAAAGGTCGCCCACCTACCCTTCCCAACCGCCCAGAAAACTTCCCCCACAACATGTGCACCTTGCACGTGGGGAACAGGCTTGCAACTTTGGGAGGGGCGGGAATTCTGTCGTCCCTGGGATGGGGCGCACCACCGGATTCCAGTAGGGGTTTAAGGTAGTCGACCGAAGAGGTGAAAACCCTACCTTGCCTTGAAAGATGGTAGTGTGGGTAGGCGATTTGCATCCTCGAAGCGTCTTGGGGGGGGGAAGGAGCTGAGCGCGTGAGTCGTATCCCGCCGGGGCCTCCAGATGTCGCGAGACAACCCCGCGACAGAAAACTGGTCTCCAAATAATGAATGATGACAAACAATATCCCCCAAGAACTAATTCCCAAAAATGACAAACACTATCACCAAAGAACAAGACACTTTAGATGGTAAAGATTCTGTTGTATTTTATGGCAGAAAACACTTAGGAATGGAACTCTTTAAGTGATAAAAAACTGCCCATGGTTGCTTGCTGAGATCTTGGGTTGAACTGCTGGCTGGAAAAATAAACAACCATGTTGCTCCATTGCCAAAGGTAACCTTCCTGCAGGAGCACTCCCCTGTCAAAAAGGACCCAGGTGTTGCTATAAGGGCCCTTTTGATAGGAGAGAGCAAAGCCACAACCGAGTAACCCAGTTGCGGCAACATGAAGCTCTAATTAGAACTCCATGTCCTCCTCTCTGAGGGGCGACAAACCTTCTATTTGGACAACCGGACCCAAGGGACCAGAGTCCCCATAAAGAATGTCGTCCTCATCCTCAATCCCGGGGTCAAGCGAAACAATGGGTTTTCGCTCGCTTGAGCCTGACAACCGGGAGTCATTGGATGTGTCTGTGGGCGCTGAGGACCCCGCGGCCCCCAAGGGGACCCTGGAATCCCCCACAGACGCAGAGAAAGCGGCCTTGACCACAGGTGCTGAAGTGGTCAAGGGCGGGAATGCAGCTTGGGGCGCTAGAGGGGCGGGCAACCCGCAATCCTCTAAAACATCATCAAAGACGGCGCCTGCAACCCGTCCAGCAGTGGCTTGCGTGGCAGAGATACGCTTGGCAACCGCCGAGGCTGCATAGGCGGCTTGATGGATGCCCAACTTCGGGAGCGCGGGAGATCCAACTGGCCTGGTGGATTGGACCGTAGCAGCAGGCCTTGCGGAGCGTCTGCCCTCGACATGGCCCACCGGCCAGACTGGGCTACCTGAAGACTTCCGGATCACAGGAGGGGGAGGAGGGGCTCGCCCCAACGCTGCAGGAACCGGCACTACTCCTGGAACCACATGCGTTAGTGACATTGGAAAGGGTTCGCCTAGAAACAAAAGGGAAAAGTGATTAAATCTACGGGGGGGCGTGCCCTCGCTTCCCGATGGCACTAAACGTTCCCCCATGGTCAAGCCAAAGGAGAGGGGACCAAACCTGTCCCACGACATCCTGCCCCCTGGCTTGAACCATAGGGGACAGGTAACGCCGCGGACAACTTAACCTGACAAAGTCTGGACTTTTACCTCTGACACCTTGGGGGAGGTCTAACCCCCGAGACCGTATGTGTTCCCGGAGCAGCTGATTTTCCTCACGGAGGCGGCGGTACTCACGCTGAACCACCTCCGCAACTTTCCGTTCATCGGACAGAAAATCAGCAGTTAGGTTCGAGGGTGGAGCTGGTTTAGTTGAAGAGGAGCCGACACACGCGAGTTTGGTAGCTTTCCCCTCTTGCGAGGCTTTGGCAACCTCCTCCCGGTGTTTTTGGGCTCTCTCGAAGGATCTAATGTACTTCTTTTGGAGGTAGGATGAGGGTAGGTGGTTTCCACCTCGTTGGTCAGAGGAAGCCTTCGTCTTCTCGGCGCGGAGTTTGGTGAGCCGGTTACGAAGGTCCTCGTCCCTGGCGCTTTGGGCTTGGCGCTCTCTGTCAAAGGCACGCTGGGCTGCAAGTAATCTCGCTCTGGCTTTGTCCAGCGGTGTTGAGGAGGGGGCTCTAAAGGGAAATATCAGAAAAAAGGGTACGATTAAAACGTGTCCACACTCTAAAGGGACCAGTAGGGGATAAAACAATGATTAAAAGATTTGCACAGAGAGTGTGCAAGAAACTGATAAAGCATATCTACAGGATAATGTACAAGGGTATAAAAGGAGGGGGTAACAGGCTCGTCAAGAAGCACAAAGGGAATGACGCGCTTCAGGGCGAGCGTGCTTTTTGACTAGAAAAAAAACTCTACTGCTCCCCTAATTGTGGACCAGGCAGGGGTTCAGGTAAGGGAACGAGGTGAACAGTAGCCCTTCGAACTTCTCCAGTTGAAGTTTTGACAGTGGCGCTTCTGACGTAGCCATCGGGTCCCTGATGCACCTCTGTCACCAGACCCAATGTCCACTCGCGCCTCAACATGTCCGAACTGAGGATGAGCACCATCATCCCGACTCTGAGGTTATCCTTTGGCGCTCTCCATTTTTCTCGCTCTCGTCCAAGGACGAGAACTTCGTCCATGAAGCGCGCCCAGAGTTCATCTAGGGTTTTTTCAAGATAGCGAAACTTGGCACCTAGTAAGCTCGAAGTATTTCTGACTTGACCCCCCGCTAGTCGGGTGTCAATCCTCCCGACTAGGAAGTGATTTGGGGTCAAGGCGGACGAGAAGTCGCCCGTGGCACCCATCGATAAGGGTCTGGAGTTGAGCAAATCGGCCGCCTGATGGAGGACGGTCAAAAATTCTTCCTCCTTCAGGTGGGTTGACCCGCCGATTGTCTTGAGAGCGCGCTTCATCGATTGAACCATGCGCTCCCATCGTCCTCCCTGATGAGGTGCCCGTGGAACTATGGTTTTCCAAAGAGGGCCTCTACCCTGTTTTCCACAATAGATCCCTTCTACCTCCTTGCGGGTTCCAAGGAAGGAGGTCTGGTTATCACTATAAACAACGTCAGGATCCCCTCTGAGGCTTGCGAAGCGAATAAGAGCCATCACCACAGCGTAGGCGGTCTGATCCCCGCAAACCTCAAAGTGGACAGCCCTGGTCTGGAGACAAGTAATGACCAGGACGCTCCTCTGAGGTGCTCGCAGCCCTCTGCCTGCCCCTTTCAGATGGAAAGGGCCGGCGAAGTCTATTCCTATGACTGCGAACGCCCTCTGATGTACCCCCGCGACGTCCATGGGAAGAGGTCCCATGATCTGCGTGGAGCCTGCAGGGTTTAGTTTTCGGCAAGTCACACAAGCGCTGGCTAGACTCCTCACAAAACGTTGGAGCCCCAAGATGGCGTGGCCCTTCTGAAGCTTTGCGAGCATAAGACTCGTTCCCACAGGATGTTTGAAGGAACGATGGTAGCTCATTATCATGAGTCTAGTCAGCTCTTCTTTGGATGACAGGAGCACTGGGCATTTGAAGTCGTAATTCAGATGAGTGCAACCCTCAAGCCTCGTTCTAGACCGCAGGACTCCCGCTTCATCTAGGAAGGGGGCCCATTTGGGGAGGATTCCTCCAGGATGGGGACCCTGACCTTTTGAAATCCTTTCCAGATCTTCTGAAAACGATGTTGATTGAGCGGCTCGATAAAAAAGGTTCCTTGCCCTGGTTTTCCAGGCCATGCCCTGCTCTTGAATGCGAAAGGCCCGGCAGACATGCTCAAGGATTCTGATCAACTTGCGGTATCCGTCATATAGGTAGCCCACGCTAAGCCGTCCTGCCAAGTGGCGGATGAAGTCATATGGGTCTGTGTTCCGCCCTAGGAAGACTGTCTCCTTTATCTCTTCTAAATAAGTCCTTGGAACTTCGTGAGCTTGCTCTTGAAAGGGGATGAAGCGATACAGCGGGCTCTGGAGTGAGGCTGGTCCTTGTTTCCAGAGCGGTAGCCAACTCTGGAAGTCGCAGTCCACCAATCTGGTGGGGACGTCGGCAGGGTTTTCCCCAGTAGGCACATGTCCCCAAGAGGATCCGCTCGTTAGGACTTGGACTTCTGCCACTCTTCTTTGCACAAACACCTTGAGTGATTTCGGGGAAGCCGTCAACCAGAACAAGGCATTTGTGCTATCGGTGTAAAAAAAGATCCTCTCAGCTGGGAGCTCCAGGGCTGCATTGTAGTGCTTTGCCATCCGGGCTCCCAACACGCAGGCATCTAATTCTGAACGGGAGACACTCTGTGCTTTTGTTGGCGTTACTCTTGCCTTAGCCGCTAGGAGACTGGTGACAACACTTTCCCCGTCCTGAGTTCTGAGGTAGAGAGCGCAGGCGTAAGTCTCAGAGGACGCGTCGCAGTAGACGTGCAGCTGAGGAGGAAACCTCTTCAGACTGCCAGACCACCTGGGAAATCGCAGGTCTCGCATTCTCAGGAGAGAGGTCAGCTCTCCTGTCCAGGCTTCCTGGAGAGCGGGGTCTAGAGGTTCATCCCAATCCAGGCCTGTGCTCCAGATCTTCTGAAAGAACCTCCTTGGTCCAATTGTTAGCGGGGCAGCCAGTCCTAATGGATCATAGTGACTGGCTATGGTTTGGAGGATTCCTCTCTTCGTCCAAGCCTCCAGACTCAGCGATTCTTGCCAGGCTGAGGGCTTGTTGAAACGGACATCATATGCTAACTCGTCCTTTTCAGGATCGTAGATAAGGCCAAGGACTTTCTGGGAGTGGAAGACTGGGTCCTTATCTTCGAAGTTCACACCCTTGGCTGCCAGGGGTGGCGGGATAACTGCTATGGTGTTCGGGCTGTTGCTATACATTTTGCAAATAGTCATCCCGGCTTTCTTCAGTAGTGTCGGCAGCTGGGTAGCCAACTGAACCAACTCCTTTTCGGAATCCCTGCTATCTATACAATCGTCCATATAGCAGGACTTCTCCACCGTCTCTCTGGCCTGGGGAAAGCCGGTTTCGCTCCCACAAAGTGTTTGAAGTACCTTCTGGGAGAGGTTAGGGGAGGCCTTGTTTCCAAAAAGTATTCTTGTCCACTGATAATGATTCCCTTCGTGAATAAACCGATGATATTGTTTATCTTCCTCATGGAGGCGAATCTGTAGGAACATTTCCGTAATGTCCCCTGCGAGTACAAAGCGGAACCTTCTCATTCTTGTGAGGACAATGGTGAGGTCTCTCAGTCGGTTGGGGGTGTCGAGGATCTCTTGGTTCAATGAGACTCCGCGATACTTTGCCTTCGCATCAAAGACCAATCTCACCGGAGTCGACTTCTGGCGGTTGACCACCTCGAAGAAAGGAAGATACCACCCCTGTTGTTCTTCCATCGCCGGGACAGTTTCAATGTATCCCTTCTCCAAGTATCCGGCTAGAATAGTCGACACCTCCTCTGGGCAAACGCCCCTCTTTTCCAAGGCTCGAAGGGTGTGTGACTTCTCTTGGCGAGTTCTCACACCGCTGAAGTTGCCCACGAGGCGGGACTGGTGACCATTCTTCCAAGGTATTTTTCCCCGATAGTAGAGCTCGGTTCCCTGAGTCTCGGGGGTGACAGACATCATTGCCTCTGACAGTCTTTCTTCCGGGGTCCATGCCTGAATCGGCTTTGGCCCGGATGACATATCTCCCGAGGGCGGGAGGGCTTGCTCCAGAGCTCCTATGTTCTCGAGCTCAAACTGTCGAGTGACGATCTCTGCTAACACTGCCCCCGTGGTTTTGAGAGAGGGGGTGAGCATGAGCGAAGGAGCATCAGCCGGCGAAGCGTACTCGCCGGGAGGATCTGGCCCAAAGAATCCCCAACCCAGGATCGTTCGGATGGCAACCGGTCTTCCAGGTCTAGATGCGCAGCGATACTCCAAAGCAGTGTGTAGCTCGGGATTGTCTGTCCCTATAATGACCGTCCCCACTGGGGGAACTGGACTTAGAGGAACTTTTATCCCCCTCAGATGCGGGTGATTCATAAGAAAGTTCGACCATGGCCACATCCTACAATTGTTTGAGAATCCCCTGACCGCTTCTGCTTGAATCAAGCAGGTATAGGATTTGTCCTGAGATGCCAATTCAAATGTGCAGGCCGACATAGACAGGGTAGCCTGTCTGTCGAGATAAGCTAGAGTTTTTGTTTTAGATTTGCCCAGCGGGATACCCACTGTTCGGGCAAAATCTTCATCAATTGAAGTTTGGGAGGAGCCAGTGTCTAGTATACAAAGGGTTTTTGTGAGGGTTTCCCCCACCTTCACGTAGACTACTATGGAAAGGATCCCTGCACTGATCGTTCCATAGCATTGTGTTGGCGGGCCTGGTTGTCACAATTCCTCAGAGGAGGTTTCCTCCTCTTGGCAGGGAGTTGATGCCTCAAAATCTTCTTCGCGATCAATCCTTTCGAAGAATTTGACCTGCTGCACGTAGTCGTCATGTAAAAGGGGGTGATGTGCATTCTTGCATCCTTGCCGGGTACACTTGATTCGGCTGCTGCACTGCCTTATGTAATGGCCCGGAGTCAAGCACTTGATGCAAGCCTTAGCTACTTTTACCACATCTCTTTTTTCCTTCAGGGTTAAATTCTTGAAGGTGGGACAGCCTGCGAGAGTATGCGGTTCTCCACATTTTCCACAGGGTGCCTGCTTAACGGCTCTCGTTTGCGCCTTGGGCTCCTCTACCTTGAGGACTGAGTCGAGAGTCTGACCGGCTTCCGGTGCGTCTTCTGATGCCGAGTCGGTTTCCGACTCCATGTCGCCCCTATAGTAGATGTATTTACCAGGAGTCGCGTTTCTTGCAGTCTTTGGGCGGGCAGATGGGAGTACGACTGGATGCTTCTCCGAACGCCTTTCTCTTTCGCGCGGCATGGTATTTTTCCTTGATTCGAATTTTGCTTTTAGAAAGCTAAGTAGGCCCTTGAGGTTTTGACGTCGGTTTTTTACTACACAATGGTTGACAAAGAAGTCGATCTCCATCTGTGGCATCAGGTTGAGGAGTCTGTTAAGTCTTTCTCCGTCTTCGGCGCTGACGCTTTCAGGCTCGCGTCTTAGCAGAGCGGGGATTGCAGACTCGATGGTTACAATCATGTGGATCAGAGCATCCTGTGTAAAGCTGGTGAGTTTCGGGAGCTTTTGAAGCTTTTTAATCAATAGTCTGTCAAGATCTTTTTCCCCTCCATATGTCCAGTCCAGTCTGTTCAGAATTCCCGTGTAGGAATTGTCATCGAGTGGACGGATGAAGTGGGTGACTAGATCTCTTGCTGGCCCGATTAGATACCTATAGACGAAGAGAGCCTTGTCTTTGTCGTCCCTAAACCTCTCTCTTTCCAGGCATAGGTTTAGCTGTTGACGGAAGGTGGCATAGTCCTCAATGGATCCTGAGAATTTGGTAAGTTCTTTAAGGTGCTCCTTCGATCTATAGGCGCATCCCCACTCCCGGTTTCCGTCTGATAGTGGGGTTGCTCTGATCCTCTCGTCTACAGTGGCGTTTACTAACTGAGACACTGTGTCAGGGGAGAACGTGTTTCTTAGTCTTTCATCTATTAATTGTGACACAGCATCCGACAGGACATTGAGGTCCAAAATTTGATCTCCTTGCTGATGGATTGGTGCTTGTTGTTCTTGTTGCCGCTGAATTGGTGGTTGTTGGGTTTTTGCTTGACTGAGCTTTGCTTCAACTATAGCACCAACAATTTTGGGGAGTGTTGCGCTGAGTCTGGTATCCAAGACTGAAGAAACAACTTGAGTAAGTGTTGCGCTGAGTCTGGTATCCAAGACTGAAGAAATAACTTGAGTAAGGTCATCCAGAGAGAACCCGGCACCGGCGGGTGGTTGGCCACTGGCGGGTGGTCGTGTAGGCGGGTCTCTTTGACCTTGCTCAGGTGGGTTTTCTTCTTCTGTTTCCGGGTCCGAGGGGGGTTCTCTAATGGGGATGGACCTATCTGAGTCTGAGGAGCTGTCCCTCGGCGCGGTTCGCGTACTTCTGTTTCCTTTGCGGGACGCTCTTGACGGTGTTCGTTCTAAGCTAGCTCCTCTGGGTGGAATTGATTGATTGCCCAACTGTTCCCCGACCTTCCTGCCCCCGTGATATTTGGAAACAATATTACGAAAAGGAGGGGAATTCACTAGCTGGCGAAGGGCTTCTGGGTCAGCGTCTCTTCCCGCAGAGCGGGATGAGCCAGCTCTGTTTAAAGTCTTTGTCTCGTAATCAGTTAGTGACGGTTCGCTACCAATGGGTCGTTGTTTTCTTGCAAACAACGCTTGGAGTTTGTCGTTCATCGGAAAGATGGAGCTCCCGAATTCTTTCAATTTCTTTTTTACCCCCTGGTGAACAGGGTCACGACCCTCCTCGTGGCCCTGTTTTGCTGCGGAAGATGCTTCTTCCGGTATGGGTGTTATCGGGCGGGAACCGCCAGGATTACCCCTAAGACTTGTCTCCGCGTCGTAAAAAGATGCCTCCACGTCATCCACAAAGAGTAATGGGTCAAGGCCCAACCATTCTTTGTAGACTATTAGCATCTCGGTTAGCCGAGGACGCGGAGGTTGCGCCGTGTCTCTTAGGAAGTCTTTGAATGCCAGGAGGTTGTACATTTGTCTTTCGACATTGTTGGTTTCAGCCTCCAGGTGACGGTCTGAAGGATTAAAACCCCTCATGTATTTCCGACATAGCTTATCAAAGTCCTTTATCATGTTGGAAAATATGGTGTCTCTGCCTCGGTCGTTTGACCGGCAGAGATCCAGCACGGTGCCATCCTCTCTGGTGAGGATGTAGGGCTTTCGGCTTGCCATACTTTCAAAGTTTGGCAAGCTTTCTTTTAGATTTATTGCGAGTTACTCGCGCCCTTTTATAAGGTCGACGAACCTTGTTAAGCCCGGGCCACCAACCGAACAACCGAGTGTACTATAGACTAAAAGGGTTAAAACTAACTGTTATAGTAAAGTAAAATCAATGTAACTGTCAGTTGTTAAAATTAATCATGTGAATTTGATAAAAGGATAGATCACTCAAAAAACAACGCTCGGTAGCCGAGCTCTAAAGTCATAGACAAAGGTCGCCGACTTAATGACGGTAAGAAAAGACGCTCGGTAGTCGAGTCCGGCCAGACGAAAGTTTGCCGGACTCCGAGCGGCGACCCTGGAGCTGAAGAGTGGGTCGCACTTGGTTTAGTATGCCGGTTACCGGCTTTTAAAAGTGGGGCGGCCTAATGAAATCGGCCACCCCTTTTGAGTCCGTCGCCGGGGGTGCTGGGACCAGGAACTAGTCTGGATCCCTGCAAACTCGGCGACCAGAGGCCCAAGATCACTGGTAACACAGATGGGGCAGCTGTTGGTGTCAAAATACACAGAATGAAGGGCAGCAAGAAACGGGGCAGGGGGCCGACTTTTGGAAACTCAAAAAACGGGCCTACCTTGTGGGCTTCTTGTTGTCCTTATTATCCATCTGGTGACAGATTTGGGAAAAAACTTCGAAATACGAATGGCTGGAATGCAAAATGCAAGCATTAATACAGGATTGGACTCTTTAAACCAAAAAATTGACTCAAAATTCGAACCAATCCTTGATGGGAACAGAATCCGTGATAGCCGAGTCGAAAAACGAAACGAAAGTGATAGCCGAGTCGAAAAACGAAACGAAAGTGACGTTCTGGATTCCCGGCGGCCCATGCACGGTGTGGTTGCCGATAACGTGCAGGGCTGCCAGATCGCCGTCCTAAATCGGACAATCTGGCGCAGGGCGCCACAACTTGACGCAGGGCTGCCAGATCGCCGCAAAAAAAATCGGACGAGTCTAACCTGGATTCCTTTTCCCATGCATTCCCCAAGCATCCAC
>SXGT01947415.1_pt1 | contig 10687 bp, 8 predicted proteins | sample 3176221 | NCBI WGS metagenome assembly SXGT01 (sample SAMN11356862, study PRJNA531348) | freshwater metagenome | isolation source: freshwater sample F1-120 | place: China: Fuxian Lake, Yuxi | collected 2017-12-25
ACCTTGGCCTTGAACGCCGGGCTGTGGTTCCGACGGGGTCGCTTGCTCATCTTGCCTCCTGCTCGCGGCCAGCCCAGCATGGCCGCTGTCAGACCGGCAATCCACTTATCCCCGCTGTTCAGATTCCCCGAGCCACCTCTGATTCTCCTGCATCCTTTGCTTCTGCCCGCGCATCCACCACGCGCTGCGCTTCCTCTGACATCGCGCTCGCCAACGCATCTCGGTCGCTGTCGGTCTCGGTCAGAGCCGTGAGCGGATCGTCTTCCACAATGCCGCCCACCGTCACGAGGTGAAGGTTGGTTTCAGCCAGGCTCAGCTTCGGGAGCAGATCCACCCATACCTTGATGGTGCGCCATAACGAGCGCGACTTGATTCCCACTGGCGAAGGCTTGGCTGCAACTGAATGCTTCAGCTGATAAAGCAGGTCATGGCCGTCCGCAGTAAGCGCGATGTCATCAAGCTGCTCTACGGCGACTGCAGATTCATCAGATGACTGCTCCAAAAGGATGAGCAACGCATAGAGCGACTGATACCAGAAGCCCAGAGCTGCACCCTCGGCAGAATGGCTTGTCCCGTCTTTATCACCCATCAGGACGATTTAGCCTCTACCATTCCTATGTGGCAATGGATCACTGTGCTGATTTAGTTTCATGATGCCCACAAGCTACCCGTCGTCAAGCGGCCCAGTTTTCGTCGATCGACGACGGTCGGCCGGGTGCTGAAGGTCCTATTCTGACAAGAGCTGCCGTTCGGCTTGTCACATGTGTGCGACGGCTCTTTCCCAACTATGGTCATTTCGTCATAGCCCGTTGCTGTCGGGAGATTTGCTGCGAACGTACTAGAGGAGAGTGGGCTTTGCCCTGATTGAGCCATTTGGGCGTCGATGGTCGATGCACGGGGCTCACAATCAGGAGTGTGTCCCATGATCAAGTCGATCCCACTGAACAAGCTCGTTCAGTCGCCCCGTAATGTCCGCCGTCACAGTGATCCGGCAGCAGATACCGAGCTTAAGGCCAGCATTGCTGCGCATGGTCTGCTGCAGAACCTCATCGTTAGACCCGCTGCCAAAGGCAAGTTCGAGGTGGAAGCTGGCGAGCGCCGCCGCCGCGCGATGCTGGCGCTCGCGGACGGAAAGCTCCTCGCCCGCGATCACGAAGTCACGTGCCTCGTGCTCGAAGACAGTGCCGAAGCTGCCGTCGAGACCAGCCTCGCGGAGAACTTCCACCGCCTCGCCATGAACCCCGCCGATGAAGCCCAGGCTTTTGCCGCGCTTGTCGCAGGCGGTGCGACCGTCGAAGAAGTTGCGCGCCGTTTCGGCCTGACCGTGCTGTCACGGGTCAATGCAACGCGTGAGGAGCTCCGCTATGTCTCGGCATACCGCCCGGGCATGGTCCTCGACGTTCGCAGCCCTGACAAACATCAGCGCCTCCCGCGCGGTGAATACAGGGTCGAGAGTGTCGATGAGAAAACGCGCGAGGTGTTTCTCCGCGATGGCAAGGGCAAGATACGAACCCTTCGGCCGAGCCGCATCCGTCCCGGTGCGAAGGACGATCGCCTTGCGCTCTTCGAGGAGAAACGCCTGTCGATCCATGCCGGAGACCGGATCCGGTGGACCGAAAACGATCATCGCCGAGGCCTGTTCAATGCCGACCAGGCGAGGATTGAGACGGTCGAAGGCTCGCGGGTTACCCTGGTTACCTCCACAGGCCTGAGGCACGAACTGGAGCGCTCCGACCCGATGCTCAGGCGGCTTGACCTCGCCTACGCGCTCAATGCCCATATGGCGCAGGGGCTGACCTCGGATCGAGGTATTGCTGTCATGGACAGCCGTGAACGCAATCTCGCCAACCAACAAACCTTCCTGGTCACGGTAACCCGCCTGCGGGATCACCTGACCCTTGTCGTCGACAGTACCGACAAACTCGGGAAAGCGGTCGCCCAGAACACCGGCGAGAAGACCTCGGCGCTGGAGGTGACCGAGCGCCTGCGCGAGGCTGCTGCGAAAGGTCTGGCTGCGGGAGCCGCGACCCAGGAAGATCAGAGAAAGCAGCCGCCCGAACTGACCAAGGAGCGCACCAAGCCATTCGAAATGGGCATTTGATTACTGTGAGGTTGAGCCTGGACGGCGGAGCATTCTCCAGGCAACCTGGCGCGCATCGACATTGGCTACGGACGGGAATGTGAAGGGCGTTTTCGAGATCAGCGGCAATTCGCGGTACGATGACGCGATCACCGAGCGCTATCACTTCCCGAGCAATTACCTGTCGGTTGCGCGAGAGCTAATGAGCGACTGGATCGTTTACCGCGAAACGCGGGTCTCTGGCGGGCGAATGGCCTATATCGCCGCGGCCTTCGTCGAGCGCATCGATCCCGATCCCAGCGACCCCAGCCACTTCTATGCGCGTGTGCGTGACTACCTCGAGTTCGATCAGCCCGTTCCGTACCGCGACGGCAGCGGCCGGTTCGCCGAACGGTTCCTGCGCGAGATGACACGGCCTGGCGATGCCGGGCGAAGCCTGCGCGGCAAGTCGGTCCGCAAGCTGGAGAACGAGGATTTCGTGGCGATCGTCAATGCGGGCCTTGCCGAAACTCTCGATCCTGAAAACCGGATCCGGCTGGAGCTCGATGCCTCACGCATCGATCCGGAGACCAGTCTGCTTCTCCAAGATCACTTCGCGGAGCGGCGGGTCGAGCAAATGCTCGTGAGCCGCAAGATCCGTGACGCGAACTTCCGCAACCACGTCCTTGATGCTTACGAGAATACCTGCGCCGTCACCGGGCTCAGGATCGTCAATGGCGGCGGCAAGGCAGAAGCCCAGGCTGCCCATATCTGGTCGGTTGCTGATGGCGGTCCTGACATCGTCCAGAACGGGGTCGCCTTGTCAGCGACAGCCCATTGGCTGTTCGACCGCCACCTTATCACCTTCGACGACAACCTCTGCCTGCTCGTATCGCACAATAAGGTGCCCTCTGAGCTTCTGCAGCTCTTTCCGCCAGCGGGTCAGCAAATCCGCCTGCCGCGCGATCGATCGCTGCACCCAAGGCCCGAGTTCGTTGCCCGGCATCGCGAGCGATTTGCAGGAATTTGAAAGCGGCAGATCAGACAGAACGACCGAACCAAATGACCCGGCCGACCACATGGATCGACGCGCGCTCAACGTCGGTCCAGGTCGGGTAGGCGGCATTGTCGCTCGAGATGGTGATCTGCCGTCCGCCTGGTTGGATCGTCACACGTTTAACCACCAGCGCATCATCGACACGCAACACGTAGATTCCATCGCGCAGGCGCGAGCCCTGATCCGATGCGTCGACCAGGACTTCATCGCCGTCCCGCAGCGTCGGTTCCATCGACTCCCCATGGACATGGATAATTGACAGGCTGGGGCCTTTCGCTCGGGTCAGCTTGCCCAGCCACCGCTCATCGAAACCGAACCGGGTGTGGGCCGTCTCGCTTTCCGCGATCGCACCAAAACCTGCGGAGGCATCGACGTTCAGAATTGCCACTTCGACCAGGCCATCGCGCACTGGAAGCGAGGGCCCACCGAGCACCTGTTCGTCGACCCCGAAGAACTGGGCAAGGATACGCCGGTCCTCGTCATCCAGCTTGCGCGGCGAACCACGCTTGATGAATTGCTGGATATAAGCGGGGTTGCGATTGAGCAGCCGCGAGACCGCGGAATAACCCACGTTTCTCTGCCGGATCAGGCGATCCAGCTCTTCTCTGACATTCTCCATCGGTAGCGCCTTTCGAGGGGCGGTCCAGGTGAGGTGTAGGAATTCATCCTAGACTCGATGGAGTTCTCCTAATAAGAACATAACAAGAACACAAGCTGAATCTGATTCGAGGTAGGCCATGAAGCTGCTGGATCGCATCGAGCGTCATCTCAAGGAGACCCACATGTCTGCCACCCGCTTCGGGCGACGGGCGGTAGGCGATCCGCGCTTCGTGCTGGACCTACGGATGGGGCGAAGGCCCCGACGCCGGACCTTGGAGAGGGTCGAGGCTTACCTCTCCTCGGCATCACCGGGGCACCAATCGCATCAGTAATTTACAGAATCCTCACGTCCTCAATGGAAGCAGTCTTGGCGGCAGCGGGCGCGTTCGATACCGTCCGAGCTGTTCGGGGTTCTGCTGCATTGATGCTATTGGCAGACTTGTCTGCTGCCCGGTATCGGAGCAGAGTTCTTTGGTTTTGCCGAGGTTCAGGGGGATTGCGTGGAAATTACCGAATGGCTGGGTCATGGTCTGATCTTCTTCTTTACCAAGATTCCACTCATCGGCGATGCGATGGCTGCTTTCTTGGCCATCGTATTAATTGGAACGGCCTTCGCAATATCCACCCGTTACAAGCGGGATTTCCATGAGCCGCTTGCAAAAGCGATCGAAGCACGGGTTCGACTTCTCGACGATGTGACTGGTGGCAGCACGGCGGACATCGATTCTGCCCGGCTTGCCTTCGCCCGCCGCTTCAATGAAATCGATGAGCAGATGATGGAGGTTGGGCACCCCGAGGCGCTCCCACTGCGCCGCACCTGGGAAGAATTTCGCGAAACAATCGTCGATCCGTCTGCAGATGTTCTCCAGAATTCGGCCCGCCCTGAGCACTTCTTCGTAAATCTCGGAGACAGTCATCGCGGGCTCAACTGGTTTGCGAACATCTTTATCGCAATCGGTCTGTTGATCACCTTCCTTGGCATCATTGCTGCCCTGTCGACCCTGGACTTCAGCGGTGGGGTCGATGCGATGCAGGAGCGCCTCAATGAACTGATGAAGGTCGCCGGCGCAAAGTTTTGGGCCTCAGTGGGCGGTATCGTGGCGTCGATCGTCCTGCGCTCCTACGATTACCGGTTCGGCAAGCGGATCAATGACGGCCTCTCCATGCTCTGCGACAAGCTTGAGCATGGCATGGCCTATCTCCCGCCGCAGCGCATTGCGAGCGATCAGCTGGAGCAGTTGAAGGAACAGACCCCCGCCCTCCGTACCTTCTCCGAGCAGTTGGCTGCTGCGCTCGATGGCGCTCTCGAAAAGCAGATGGCTCCGATGATCACCCATCTGGGGTCTATCCAGCAAGGCATCGACAAAATCAGTGGCGGCGGCGGCGAAGCTGTCCGTGATGCCATCGCTTCGAGCGCGGGCGCAGAGATGGCGGGCCTTGCTGAGGCCATCGGGGCAATGACCGTGTCGATGGCCACCATGTCAGAGCGACTTGAGAAACAGACAGGAGAAGCGGACCGGCAGATCGAAGAGGCAGTGCGCCGGTTCGGCCAAGCGTCAGAAGAGATGCGCACTGCCTTTGGCGACCTTAATCGCAACTTCGGCGTGATCGCCGACCGCATGCGCGAGGAAAATGAGCAAGCGAGCGCACTTGCGCGCCAGAGAATGGATGAACTGCTCACCAGCCTCGGCTCGACCCTGGACGATATGAAAGCTGGCTTGGCCGCGGCGGCCACGCAGCTCGGGGAAGCCTCGACCAGCGCCGCAAATGACGCTGCACGGATCGGCCAGGAAGCGATGGAGAAGTCCTTCTCGGAATTCGTGGAGCGCTTCAACGGAGCGGGCACTCCGCTTGTTGCCAGCATGAAGGACGCCGGCAACGCGATCTCGGTTTCGGCTGATCGGCTATCTTCGGCTCAGACCGCTATTGGCGACCACGCTCGCGCTATCGAGCAGGTCGCAGCCCGTTCGAGCGATCTGGCCACAGCATTCGGTACAGTTGCCAACGACGTCGAAGCTGCCGCTGCTCCTGTCCGTCAGTCTGCCCTGTCGATCGCCGAAGCTGTCAAATCGGTTGAGGCCGTCGTCGTCAAAAACGCGCAGTCTTCTGAAAACGCCCGAGAAGAGATGCGCGAGCTCGCTGTATCGTTGAACCAAACCGCATCAGCAGCCTCGTCAGCCTGGTCTGAATATCGGGCGCGCTTTGAGGAAGTCGATCGTTCACTTGGAGCAGCGCTCGAGAAGATCACCGACGCGGCAGGCAGCCACGCCACAAACCTCAACGAACGTGTTGGTCAAATCGACCGCGCATTGGGCGAAGGTGTCGCCCAGCTTGCAGGTGCGCTTGAGCCACTGACCACGCTGCGTGACACTGTTGAAGAACTGGCCGGAATTCTCGCGAACCAAAATCGGGAAGCTGCTGAATAATGGAAGGCGCCGTTCGCAGGAGGCCCCCTGAAGAAGGCGAAAGCTACTTCATGTCCATGACGGACATGATGGTTGGCCTGCTTCTCATTTTCATCATCCTACTGGCCTACTTCGCATTAAATCTGCAGTCGAAAACCGAGGAGCTGACTGGCGCCAACCGAACCCGGGCAGAGATCCTCAACGACCTGCAGCAGTCTTTGAAGGACAAGGGCCTGCAGGTCGAAATTGACACGAAGACGGGCGTTCTACGCCTGCCTGATGACGTGCTGTTCGACAAAGGGCGCTGGGAGCTCAGCGACAGAGGCCAAGCCGCGATCAACAAGGTTGCCAGCGCGATGGTCGAGGTTCTTCCATGTTACACGACGTCAAACCTCTGCAAAGCCGAGCGCTCAAAGCACATGATCGACGCCGTCTTTGTAGAGGGGCATACCGATTCCGACGCGATGTACGGTGGGATGAACAACTATGGCCTTTCGGTTCGAAGAGCCGAAACGACGTTCACCATGCTTCAGCTCAATCAACCGGCCTTGCGGGGGTTCCTCAACAAGCCAGCAGGTCAGCCAGGTTCTGCGCCGATCTTGGGCCTGAGCGGCTACGGTCCGGATCGCCCTATCGCGCAAGGTGATAGCGAGGCGGCGAAGAAGCGTAATCGACGGATCGACTTGCGGTTCTTGATGACTACACCCAGCGCCGGTTTGGACAAAGACATCTTGAGGCAGGAGCAATGAGCTTCCTGCGCGCGGCAATCGATCGGATGGACGCCCTGGCGTCTGCCGGGCTCGCCAAGCCTCCGACAACGCAACCTGAACTGCAGCGGCAACTCGCCAAGCTTGATGCGAGTATCGGTGAGGCGGAGCCAGTTGTCGAATTGAAGCCCTTCTTGCGCAGTGCGGCTGAAAACGGTGCCGGGGCGCTGCCGCGCTTTCAACTCAACCGGGTCCTGCGCGGGGCATGGTGCGATCCAGAGTTCGATGACCTCGGATCTGAGGCTCTCGACCGCGCGGTCGAAGAGCAGCGGCGCAGTTCCGACCAAGCCATGATCGATGGCTACCTCACCTATTTTCCGGTCGACCGGCCTATTATGAGCAAGCTTGCCGATGCTGCCTCAAGTGCTGCCCAGCGGCACGAGTGGGCATGGCGAGAGAGGGCCCGACAATGGGAGCTATTTGCGCCAACCCAAGGCCCGGCACGGGTGGCGTTCGAGTTGATCCAGCGCGATGACGATCAAATCTTTCAGCTCATCAGGGAAACCGGGCTAGGAACAAACCTGGCGGCGAGCGGCTTCGGTCAGGCAACCTTCGCCAGGTTATGCGTTGCGACGGCAGAGCTCCCGCCGAGAAAGGCGGTCTCGGCGCAGCGCAGCTTGCTGAGGCTCTTTGATCAAGAGGCACTCGCCGGACAGATCGAGCTGGTCGTGCGGGCTTTGCTCGAACCTTGGGTCAGCGAGAAGCCCGAACCTGAGCATCGCAAGGCGATTTCCGAGTTTCTCCTCGACCAGGTTGGTGATCCGCGTCTTCAGCGGCCCCGCTGGGATAGGATCGTCCGTTCGCTGGCAGAGACTATTGGTGAAGAGCGCGCGCTCACGGTCACACAAGTCTTCAAGCGGTGGCTCACCGAAGTCGCGATGCGGGAATTCTTCCGGGCTATCGCCAAGACTACCGATCGGCCCGATCAATGGGCACAGCGTGAGAAGTTCTGGATGGCCTATCTGGACGAAGGCCTCGTCAGTGATGCGTGGCCTGCCTTGGGCGTCCGGGCTCGGAACCAGATCGAGTACCTGATCCGACAAAGCGGGGAACGCCCGGAATATGGGATCATTCGAGGCGGCCCTGCCTCATCGTCCTCGATCATCATGCAGATCGGTGACTTGAGGATTTCCGAGTGGAGCGACAATGGCTCATGCCGGTTTTGGAGCGATAGCGATCCGAATGCTCCGAAGCTTTATGCCAAGATATACGACGGCGCCAAACTGCGGACCACGGCAGGTCGGTCTGACTTCGAGTATGAATCTCACGTTCCAGCAAGCCCGGGTTGGGAAGGCAAATTTGCCGGGATAATTCATCGCCGGACATCGATCTTGCACCCCCGGTTCGGCAAAGGCCGTGGTCGTAATTGGAACGATCGATGGTAAGCACGAAATTCATTGCAACTCAGCAGAGCGATGGCAGTGAAACTATCACGCTTTTGCGTGAGCGACCGGGCGGGCTTTTCAAACGGGCCTCAAGCGAAACGGTGCCGGTCGCGGAGTGGCCCAAGATCGCTCCCGAAGCAGGGCAAGCGGCCTTGGCGCTCGCACGCTCGTTTGATCAGGAAGGGCAAATTCTTGAAGAGGACGGAGGGGTTATCCTCCCCCCTCACATTGCCGCCCAATTGGACGAGGCCGACGCCTTTGCTCTCGGCTTGCCACCAGCCACGCCCCTGACACTTCAATTGAATTCGAGCGGATCGCTCGCCGAAGGATCCATCACGGTCAATCCGAAGTGGGTTCGTCGCGGCGGCGTCCCTGTTCGCGCTGATATTGTAGGTGCTCGTGTCAGAGAGGGTGGGCGCGTCAGCCGCATTCCCGAGCCGGTGTTTTCCGTCTTCCGAGCTGCGCAAGCCGTAAAGGCAGCAAGTGAGCCCGACGAACGAAGAGCAGCCTTTGCAGAGCTTCGCGCACTGCTGGGTGATAAGCTGGGCGCGGGAATAGAAGCCGACGGATTTCTGGAACGCATCCGCATAGCCTACGCTGCGAACTTCTCATTGAGTGCAAAGACCGATCACGGCCGCTTCGACTTTGACCCGGTTCTCTTCTCAAGACACGTCGGCGAGACCTCCGACGGCGATCTCGTCGATGAGCATGAAGCATCTCTGCTGACCCCGCAGGATACCGCGCACTTCCAGCGCAGGTTTCGGAGCCAGGAAGGGGGACGGCGGAGTTATCTCCTTTCCGATGGAACGCTACTTTTCCTCGACCCCCTGCTGGGTAAAGCCCTCGATATCGTTCGTGCCAAGCAGGGCGGTAGCTCGCAGGAAAAGCGGGAATTCCTGCGCTCTCCCCAGCGGGTTTTGCGCGAAGAGCTGAAACTCGATGCAACCGGCGATGACGCAGCGGCCGACCGCCTCTTCATTGAGACGCAGCAGTTCTCCGAGCGCGTCAGCGGGATCGAAGTCTGGCAAAAGCCGGTCCTTCCCTGGATCAAGCCGAAGCCCAACAGCTGGCTGCCCGAAAGCTTCGGCCTGCGGATTGGTGATCCGCCGGATGCGCGACACGTCCCCTTGGCTCCCGGTGAAGCTGAGGTTCTCGCTGGCGACCTTGAGACTGCCATCAAAGCGGGACACGAAACCGTCGCCTGGCGCGACGAGAGCATCCCGGCCACCACGGCTACGCTTCAGGCAACGCGCGGAATTGCCGATCTTGAGAGACAAATCGCAGCGGAGACAGGAGACCAATCGCGATCTGAGGATGAGCGTGAACCGGTCGAGATCTTCTTTCTGCAGGTCGGTGAGAATTTCGAGCAACTCGACTATGCGCGTCTGCCTAGGCCTACGTCGGCGCCAGAGCCATTTGAGGTGCCAGCTCTTCCCCAAGGCCTGAAGTCCGAGCCAAAACCGCACCAACGCGATGCATTTGCGTGGCTGACTGAAGCTTGGGGGCGCAGATTGCCGGGCGTCCTGCTCGCCGACGATATGGGTCTGGGAAAGACATTCCAGGCACTCATGTTCCTGCTCTGGTTGCGGACCAACTCGGCTCACCCCAAGCCAGTGCTGATCGTTGCGCCAACAGGTCTGCTCAAGAACTGGCAAGCTGAACTCGCGCAGCATGTCGAGACGGGCCTCATGGGTCCAGTGATTGAAGCCTTCGGGACAAATTTGCGCAGCTTTCGGCTGGAAGCTGGAAGCGATATCCGCGGCGGTACTTCACGGCTCGATTCCGGCGAATGGGAAGACGCAGGGATCGTCCTCACGACTTACGAAACGATGCGCGACTATCATATGAGCTTCGCGCGCATCCCATTTGATGCGATCGTATACGACGAAATTCAGAAGCTTAAGAACCCGGCCAGCCAAATGACCCGGGCAGCCAAGGCGCTTAATGGCCGTCTGCAAATTGCCATGACCGGCACACCAATCGAAAACCGACTTCAGGATCTTTGGTCGATTGCCGATACGGTCTACCCCGGGTTCCTCGGATCGAGCCGGGAGTTCGAAAGCAGCTACCCAGCGAACGATTTGGAGGGCCTTGAAGACCTTCAGCGGCGATTGGTCGAGCGTGATGACGAGCTGCCTCCGTTCATGCTCAGGCGCATGAAGGACGAGATCCTCACCGGCCTGCCGGAAAAAACGGCGCGCAAATACGCGATGGAAATGCCGCCCGCCCAAGCGCAGGCCTATGACATGGTACTCGCCAGAGCTCGTGCGCTGCGCGAAAGCGGCGAGCAAGGCGCGATGCTCAAAGTGCTGCACATGCTGCGCGGGACATCGCTCCACCCGTCGGCGCCGCGAGGCGTTACTGACATAGACGCCTACGTTGCCCAGTCGGCGCGCCTGAAGAAGACCTTTGAG
>SXGT01698949.1_pt1 | contig 10686 bp, 14 predicted proteins | sample 3176221 | NCBI WGS metagenome assembly SXGT01 (sample SAMN11356862, study PRJNA531348) | freshwater metagenome | isolation source: freshwater sample F1-120 | place: China: Fuxian Lake, Yuxi | collected 2017-12-25
AGAACTTGGCACGATTGAAAACTACACCGATACAGCCGATGAAGGTAGCGATTATCTATGCTCGATTACCTATAAAGTCCACAATAATACGGCATACGTGCTTGACTTGGTATACTCCAAAGAATCAATGGAGTCCACAGAGGGACAGGTTTCATTGATGCTTATAAACAGCAAAGCTAATGTTTCGCACATAGAATCCAACAATGGCGGTAAGGGATTCGCCAGGAACATAGAACGCATTATGCGTGAAATTTCAGGTTATACCGGATGCTATGTTAAATGGTTCCACCAAAGCGCGAATAAGGTGGCAAGAATCCTATCGAATACCACTAACGTCAATAATTCGATTATATTTCCTAATGATTGGGATAAACGCTGGCCAGAGTTCTACAAACACGTAACCAGAGCAGGACGTCAAGAAAAATGGACGAATGATGATGCTTTTGATTGTTTAACAGGAATATATGAAAAATCTATTGACTCTAACAGAATCACCATAACAAAAAACCGCCTCCCCAATCTATAGCTTTACAATATTAAACTTTCGCTATATAGTTTAGGGCTATGGATGCAAAACAATTAGATCAACTGATAAACGATAATCTACCACGTGCAAGAGCAATAGCAGAAAACGAAGCCTATTATAAAGGCCGACACCCTCCTATCAACTCGACACCACGCAAAGAGGCGCCTGACTACCGGGTTTCGATACCTTTGCTTAAGGTGGCTGTGGACCAACTGGCTGGCTATGTGGTTAAGCCTGGTTCGGTGCAATACATCGGCAATGAGTACGATAGCGTACTAAAAGACATCTACGATGCCAACGAAGAAACATTGATTACCCAATGGGCTTTTAAGCAAGCGTGCATAAATGGGTCGGCGTTTGAAATCCACTGGATGCAGGATGGAAAAGATAATTTTGCCATAGTACCAGCCGGTCAAGGTATACCAGTTTATAGTAACAGTTTGAAACCTGTTATGCTTGAGTTTGTTTGGGTACGCACCGTTGACGGAAAAGAAACCGCAACAGTTTACGATGCCGAATATGTCACCACTTACGTAAAAGATTCCAAAGAATTTAATCTAATTGACCAAGAGCCACACGGTTACGGCAAAGTCCCGGTTGTAGAATTTAATATCGATATAAACAAATGCAATCTATTCGATCACACCAAAGAAATCGTAGACGCGCATGATCGGCTTTATTCTCACGATATTGCAAACGAATTAGAAAAGTTTGCCAATGCTTATTTGCTGATCCGGGACAGGCTGACACAAGAAAACATTGACGAACTAAAGCTAAATGCTTTATTTCAAGGGCTTGGTGATAATGTTACCAGCGCCGTGGCTTTCCTCACTAAGAACATTCAAACAGAGTTCCTGCAATTCAGCGCAACAAATCTTTTAGACATGTTCTATGCTGCTATGCAGATACCAAATCCAAACGATGTAAAGTCGTCCACTCCAGCCAGTGGCTATGCCATGATGCTACGGAATATGAGCTTCGAGTTTATGTGTGCTTCGATAGAGGGAGTGTTTACCCGAGGGATTCAAGACCGCATCCGCTTGATTCTTGGCCATAGCTTGATTGGAGTACAGGCCAACGATATCACAATAAAAATGAATCGCAATAGCCCATTTGACCTTGAATCAATGGCCAGGGTATCAGCTCAGCTAACAGGCATACTTGACATTGAGGCGATACTTGATCTTTTCCCGCCATCGTTACTCAGCGATGAAGCAAAGGAACGCATCTTGGCTGGCGCTGAATCTGCCAAGGCTTTGTCTTTGGAAGCATTTGCACAGCAATCCAGTGCGGTTGATGATCCAGAGGATGACAATCAAGAGGAAGATCCGATTGAATGAGCGACTACCTTGACCTACTAAAATATGGACAGGATAGCGTAGATGACTTTAACGCCGTTATTGAAAAGCAATTGGCTAAAGCGTGGCTTGAATCATACAAGCAAGTTGACACTGAACTTGCCGCTTTTATGGGGCGATTTGGTGACTTGGAAGATGCTCAAAAATATAACCGCTTGGCAGCATTGAAAGATTCAATTGCCGCGGAGTTTAAGACACTGACAGGCCAAGCCATCAAAGATACCACAGCCACAAGCACTAATGCCGTTACTACTTCGTTTGAATCGACATGGTTTGGAATGGAAAAATCAATCGGAGCAGATCTTAATTTCGGTGTGCTACCTGTAGACGCTATCAGAGCATCGGTTTTTAGTGAGCTTTCTGGAGCAGATTTTGCCACCAGATTTGGTAAGCTTTATTCTGGAACGGTAGATAAAATTGCTGAAACTATTACAAGAGCAATGGCTACTGGCCAAGGATATGCCAAAACAGCCACACAGATTAAAGAGATATGGCAAAATTCGTTCTACCAAGCAATTAGAGTTATTCGCACAGAGTCGGCCAGGAACTACAGTGAAGGCGCTTTGATGGCCTATGAACGTGCGGAGTCGCAAGGCATTGAAGGTGCTAAGACTTGGCTTGCTACTCGCGATGGACGCACTCGCGACTCACACGCTCGCCTAAACGGAGTTGCAGCCGATAAGAAAGGCTACTTTTACATTGATAGCGATAAGGCCAAAGCCCCGGCGATGTTTAGCCAGCCTGAAAACTCAATTAACTGCCGATGCACAACCTACTACAAGCTTAAAGGATACGAGCAGGACTATGCACCGGACTGGACATACAAAGAGTGGAAAGCTGAGTTTGGCGATTGGAAGAAATTACCGAATAAAAGAGTAAAGCAATATGGTAATGCAAAAAACGTAAGTGATGCACAAAAACTATCAACAAAAAATTATTGATAGTTATAAAAAGTAATTTTTACAGCCTAAACAGCGCAGCATAAAGATTTATAGCTTATTTTCAATGTTAGAATTAAACTCATCAACAACTTCTTTTTTGTATAATTTATACAAAACTCCATCGGATTTGTAGCAAATATCTTCTATCTTTGCTCCATTATCGATCAGTGCTTCTATTATCAGCATTGCGCTTTCAAGACTTCCTGCTGTGTTCGTGTTTCCATTGCAATAAACTACAACCATCACTTCACCCCAAACAATCGGCGCACAAAGGAAGGGATTTTTGATATGTCCATTAGAATTTCTGTAGATAAGTTTTTCATGTAATCGATGTTTTTATCAAACTGCTCTTTCTGTAATTTAATTTCTTTTTTAAGATCTCCATTTTCAGCTTTTAATTTAATATTTGCTTTTATAAGCACATCGGCAACTTCACCTTGTGAATAGACTCGCAAGAATGCGCCTAATGTTATATATGAGCAATCATCAAGCGCGGTAGATGCTGGCAGTTCTTCCACTACAATTCCACCGTTGTGTACTTCCTTTAGCATTTTAGATTGCTTCTCAACACTTTCAACCAAGTTCTTGTACTCTTCATAAGCTACCGTTACTGTCTTTTCCATTTCGTTTGTCTCCTGTTCACTAATAGTAAATCATAAAAAATAGTTTGTCAACAGAAATCTATATTCAACTTTCTATATATATGAAACTTGACATATTTTAAGAATCACCACTATAATAGGCTCAGTGTATCCGGTGAGCTGGGTGGACTGAGGAGAAATCATGTTAGACAAATTTATTGACCTACTGCCAGAGGAACACCGGGCAGAGTTCAAGGGATTGATTGGTAACACAATCATCGTATCAAATCGGGAAGATGCCGCTAAGGCTATTTCTGAAAACAGTTTTTTGAAATCAGAGCGTGACGCAATTATCAGTAGAACTACTGACAATTATGCAGTCAAATTTAAGGAAGAAAAACTTCCTGGGCTTTTGGAAGAGGAGTACAAAAAGAAAAATCCTCCAAAAGATGCGAAAGATCAAGCTATTTTGGATATGCAAAACCAATTGGCTGACATGAAGCGTCAAGCGTTATTGAAAGACCGGCGAGCTTTGGCAATGCAAAAGCTGACTGAATCCGGGTTACCTGTAGACTTAGCCGATTTTGCTATTCATGAAGATGAAAACATTTTCGGGTCAAACATAGAAAAACTTTCTGGGCTTGTAGCGTGGAAGGAAGCGGCGATTAAACAAGCACTTACTGGTGCCGTTGGCAACCAGAAACCACCGCAAGGTGGAGCAAATAGCACGCTTGATTTCAGTAAAATGAGTCAAACGGAAGTCATGAAATTTGCTGGCCAGGGACAAGCTGAAAAAGAGGCTGTAACCAAATGGCTTGCAACAAAAAAATAAAGGAGTAAGTTATGGCCGAAACCAGACTCACTAACGTAATTATCCCGGAAGTTTTCACAAGCTACGCACTCGAACCATCGATCTATAAGAGTCGATTTTTCTTGTCTGGCGCAGTAGTCGAAAATCCTGCAATCAGCTCTCTGTTAGCTGGTGGTGGTACCACTTTTAACCTTCCATTCTGGAAAGATACCGCCGGTACTTCTGGCGACATTCCATCCGAAACCGTAGCAACCACAATCAACAACGCAACCAGCGGTAAGCAAATTGCCCGCCGTCAATTGCGCGAAAAAGCCTGGGGTGCAAACGACCTGTCCGCTGTATTTGCTGGTGAAGATCCAATCGGTGCTTTAACCAGTCGCGTGCAGAATTACTGGGCGCAGGCTTTCGACATGATCGCTATTGCCACCTTGAAAGGCGTAGTTGCCGACAATATCGCCAACGATGCATCCAGTCTTATCAACGACATTTCCGGCGGGTCTGGTAATGCTGCAATCATTTCCGACAGCGCCGTAATTGATGCACAAGGTAAGCTTGGCGAAAACGGTACCGTATCCGCTAACGATCTTAACGGCGGTGGCTTTGCTGCTATGTTGGTTCACCCAGCAACATACAGCGTATTACGCAAGGCAGACCTTATTGACTTTGTTGCCGTATCCGGCCAAGAGCGTCCCGTTGAGTTCTATATGGGAATGCGCTTGATCGTCGATCGCAATGCTTACGTAAACAGCACCGTGTATGATTCTTACATCATCAAGGCTGGTGTCTTGCAATTCGGTCAATCAAATGCCGGTTATTTGCCTACTGAATTGTACCGCGATCCTGGTACTGGCTTTGGTATCGATAAAATCTTTACCCGCCGTGTTTTTGCAATGCATACCGCTGGGACTGAGTTCCTTGCTGGCTCTGTTGCCGGTATCAGTCCCACCGATGCTGAATTAGCTTTGGCTGCCAACGTCAATCGTGTATTCGAAACCGAAAACATGGGTATCGTTGTAGTACGCCATAAGATCGCCTAATTGCTTGGCGCTGGTTATTAAGTTAGCCAGCGCCATAGCTTTATCTAAAGGAGTATTTAATGCCAGCATTAAAAAACCAGCCTAAAACAGCAAACGAACAGATTAATGATATTAATCAGTACGGTGCTTTAGTAATTAAGTTTGACGTAACGGTTGACACCAGCACAGCAAAAGCGGCTTTCGTAGCTCCTTTTCCTATGCAGATTCTCGACGTTACTGTCTTAGCCCAGGCTACCAGTGGTGGTGGTACTATCACACCACGCAAAGGCGCAGACGCTATGTGTACCGCTATTGCCTGTGCAACTGATGGCGCAGTGGCTCGCATGGCCGCTGGTGCTACCGTAGCCAATGCAGCACGTTTAATACTTGCCACTGGTGATACCGTAAACGTGATCGCCGCCAATGCCGCTGATCGTGGTATTGTAACCTTCTTGGCGGTTCGGGTATGAGAAACGTTGTAGACCACGTACCTATGCCACGAGCAAGGATACCAAAGGTTACGCCAAAGGATTTTTCCACCTTGCTTGACAGGGTAGAAAAACTGGAAAAAGTAGTTAGCAAGAAGGAGCCAAAAAATGGCAATCCAGACAAATAAAATCACAGATGGAGTCAATGTAATTGTCGATCCTCGTTACCAATTCCGCTGGCTCGATGCGCATGGCGATGTCAATAAAACGCTTATTGACACCGTATGGAGGGCCGCTGACTTTACAGTAACAGCAACCGGTACAAGCCCAATTACTGCCAGCGTATTGCCTGGGGCAGTGGCTTTAATTACCACAGCCGCAACCGACTTTGCTGGTGATAACGTCCAGGCTATTGGTAGCCAGTTCAAGATTCAATCCGGCAAGCCTTTATACTTTGGTGCAAAGGTTACTGTCAGCGATGCAACCCAATCAGACCTTGTAGTTGGCTTGTTTGGCGTCGATACTACTTTAACCGCCGCAAGTGCTACACATGCTCTTGACGTTGGTGCTGGTGGTATTGGTTTTACCAAGCTTGACGCCGTTACTCAGGTAAACTTTAAGACATTCACCACAGCAACCGAAAAGAATACGGCCAGTGCCAACACATTAGACACCGATGCTCATGTCTATGAGTTCTATTGGGACGGATCTGTAATGCATGGATATGTCGATGGTGCATTAGTGGCTAACTTCACAAGCAACGTCACCACAGAGGTTTTAACGCCTTCTGTAGCGTTCAGAGCTGGTGAAGCTGGTGTGAAAACTTGTACCATTCACTGGGTGCGAGCGATTCAAGTCATTTAATCTAACGGCCCCAGCAATGGGGCTTGTTTTTAGGAGTAAATCATGGGCCAAAAAGTACAGCAACCTATAGATCAAATTGATAGATTTACTGGCTTTCCCGTAGTGGTACAGTCGGATCACTCATATATTCATAACGGTATCGGTTTTAATCTTTCTGGTACTACCGGCAGTTTAGCCGCTGCCTCCACATGGTCAATTAGTTTTACAACCCCAGGCAATAGTAAATACATCCATTTGCGACCAACTGGTCTTAGCTCAACCGCTAACACATTGCAATGCCGTATTGCCGAAAGCTCAATTATGTCAAGTGGAAGTGTAGCTACGCCAATCAATCGAAATCGCAACAGCAAAAATGTTAGTCTTGTAACTATTGCCACCGGTGCAACACTAACGTCTGAAGGAAGCAACATATTACAATACGCACAGGTAGGCGCTGGAACTAATGCCGGTAATGCCACAGGCGGTGGTGCTGATGGAAGCTCAGAAGAATGGGTATTAAAACCAAATACTACCTATTCTATTAGATTTGAAAATGTTGGGTCAGTGACTGCTACAGTCGGGTATTTTAATTTATTTTGGTACGAAGAAAGCGCAGGGTCTTGATATGGATGTACTGCTTAACCCTAAACAATGCTCATTCTCTGGTGACGCAGTACTAACAACTAATTATGGCGACGATGGAATAGTTCAAGGTAAAGCTTTTGTTTTTGATCGCAATTTCACGATAGCAACTTCCGGAACTTTATATATCTTGCTTGACTATACAACATTTAAGCCAAACCCATATCAATATGGTTTAATCTATGTATTCCCACCTATTTTTACAACCAGCGCCGGTGTAGTTAAGGTGCAAGTATACCGTGGCACCGATTATACTGGTGGGACTCAGATATTAGCACATAACCCGAATACAACGGCGATTAAAAAAACAAGCTCAACAACTATAACCAGTGGAGCTACTGGTACAAATAAAGGTGATCTTGTGTTAGAATATCTTGTTGGCGGTGATAGCCAGGGTAATAATTCAGCCAATGGCTCCGCCTCTGGCCTTGCGTTTTATATCCGTGGAAACACTGGAAAAACTTTGGTTGAAGTGGTAAACTTGGCCGGAAAAGAAATAACGTTTAATAATTCGCAAATTTTGTATGAAATATAAGGGCGTTAAAATGATACCAGAAAGCTTTCATCAACAACAAATAACGCCGGTTAAATCTGATCGACGAAAGAGTGACGATGTTATAAATCGACAGCTTGAAATAATCGAGCAAATGAACGCTGAGTCGAAAGCCGTTAATGCCGAAGTAAGGCAAATAATGGCAGATACCGAAACTATAATTAAAATGCGCTTTGACCAAGTAGATGCTAATATTATTATGATCCACGATGATACCAGGGCTGACATGAAAATAATGCGGGAAGATAATAAAGCTTTCCACGCTGAATTAATGGCAAGACTTGAAGAAAAGCAAGCCACCCAGGATAAGCGCATTACAGCGGTAGAGGGATGCGTTGACGTTGCAACAACCGGACTATCGAAACGGATGGACGGGATAGAGGACAGGGTCAAGAACCTTGAAACCGCACCGATCAAAGATTCTGCCAACAAATGGAACCAGACGCGGGACAAGGTATTATTCGGCTTTATCGGCCTGCTGATTGCTGGTTGTATCGCATGGGCATCAAGTTTAATAAATAATTTAACTGGAGGGCCAAAGTAATGGCGGCAGGCGTATGTAATTTACTAATCCAACAAGGCGAAACTTTTAGCCGTGTTATTACCATAACCGACAATCAAACTATTCCGGTGCCAATTAATTTGACCGGATATACCGCACGTGCATCGATTAGGCCAACGGCTGATAGCACCGTTAAAACGTGTGATTTTGTTTGTACGTTTGATGCTGATCGCGCAACCGGGCGCATCACAATATCACTAACTGATACTACTACCAGCGCAATAGCAACTACTGGAAAAACAGCTTTTGATAAGCTAGCAAAGTACCAGTGGGACATGGAAATTATAACCGCTGATCTTAAAGTAACGCGATTGCTTAATGGACAGGTGGACGTGAGCCCAGAGGTAACCCGTGTCTGATATTATTGTCAATGTCAATAATTCAACTGATATAAATTTGTCCATTGAGTCAGCGCCGGTAATCAATGCGGTTATTTCTGATCCTGAAATTATTGCTATTGTTGCCGTGGCTGAGCAGGGGCCAGCAGGAGCGCAAGGGCCAGAAGGGCCAGCTTCTACAGTACCTGGGCCACAGGGGCCACAAGGTGAAGTTGGCCCCGCTGGGCCTCAAGGTATTCAAGGAGAGATTGGCCCACAAGGGCCTCAAGGATTGCAGGGTATCCAAGGGATACAAGGGCCACAAGGAATACAGGGCTTGCAAGGCGACCAAGGCCACCAAGGTGAAGTTGGGCCAGAAGGCCCACAAGGTATTCAAGGAATCCAAGGTAATCCTGGAACAACAGACTACAATGGTCTAACAAATGTTCCATCAACATTCGCGCCAACGAGTCACGGGAACGAGTCTCACACATCAGCATTTATAGTTGCATCAGAAGCTATCGCCTATGCGATTGCGTTAGGATAATCGAATGAAAAAACTTGAAACAAACTATATGTTTTCAGCATCAGCCAAAACTATTACATTACTTGATTATTCCATGATTAACCAGGCTGGAATATTGCTAATAACTAATACTACAAGCAATATTATAATCTATAATTTTGCAAGCCCTGCTTTAGGTGGCACGATAGTAGATAACGTTTTAACGCTTACCTATGATACTACCGCCATGAGCGATGGCGACGCAATCCAAATTTACTACGATGATGGCCTTGCAGTATCGACAAGTGATGACGATTACAAGCTTGATTTTATGTTGAGACTCATGCTTCAAAAAGCGGTCGAGTCGCCAGTATGGTACGATATAGTAATAAACGCTCTCCGCATTACTGGGGCCGTTACCGTAACATCAGGGACAATAACAACCGTATCAACAGTAACGTCAGTAACCGGCGTTACAACGGTCGGTAGTTTAACTAATCAGGCAAACATGGGTGGACAGCCAGCCGATCAAATCGCTTTTAACATGGCTGACACCGATTGGGCATTAACAACACGTAATCTACTCAATACCGTTATAGTATAATAGGAGCAAAAAATGGCGATACTTGATAAATTCCGATACGAAATAGACCTACCTGGCTGGCGTCAAATGCAACCGAAAGACGTTGTCCACGCCGCTGGCGGTGGCATGTGTTGCGATAAAAGAAACGATCAGCAATGCGACCACAGTTTGTGGACTGTGGATAGCGCAACCAGCCTAACAAAATACTCAGCCAGGTATAACGGTAGCCAGCTCGTAGGTTCACCGGCTCTTGCCGCTTTTGCCGCCGGTGGATTTAACGCTTTTGTCCCGAGCTTTGGTATTACTGGCACAATCGGAGTAGGTTCGACTACCACCAAAATAGTCACCAGCGCCGCAAGCTCTTTGGGGTCTGCTATCGGCGCACTTGGCACAAATCAACTTGTAACCACAGACACCGACTATGGCTATCACATTCGCATCATCAATAAGGTAACCGGCAAAACAGAAGAACGCTTCATTCGTGGGAACACTGCCAGCGCAACGCCAACTATTTATCTTGATGGCCCATTGCTCAATGCGCCAAATTCAGGCGACCGATTTGAGATACAATCTGGTGGCGTTATGATGCTGGCCGCTACTACTACAGCCGCAGGACAAACACGGTACTACAATCAGGCCAATCAAGTTTTTGCCAATGCCGGTGCTACTGGTATAACTACCGTAACAGCCGCAAGTGGATGCGTACTTGACGAGCTTTATGTCCCATTTGACCGCAAAACTGGCGAAGGTTTTTTAGTTGGAGCTGGCACTTATGATAGTAGCTACACGAGTGAAATAGATGGTTCTACCATCGACGAAACAAAAAAATGCCTTACTGCTACGGCTATGGCCGCTGGTACTTTAACTGGTGAGGCTCTGGCCGGTGACTACCAGGTCTTGCAAAATGAGTACAGAAACTTTCAAATACGCATTGTGCAAGATACGGTAAATCCAACCGCAGTAGGCCAGCGCCGCATGATTGCCAGCCATACAGCAGGTGCAAGCCCGGTTTATACTCTC
>SXGT01770523.1_pt1 | contig 10686 bp, 4 predicted proteins | sample 3176221 | NCBI WGS metagenome assembly SXGT01 (sample SAMN11356862, study PRJNA531348) | freshwater metagenome | isolation source: freshwater sample F1-120 | place: China: Fuxian Lake, Yuxi | collected 2017-12-25
GCGCGCGGTGCGACTCGGCGCGTGCGGCGAAGACGTGATGGGCACCGGCAAGACGTTCACCGTCGAGGCGTTCGAAAGCCCTGGCGGGTACATCTGTGGCGAACAGTCGGCACTGATCGAGGCGATGGAGGACAAGCGCGGCCAGCCGCGCAACCGCCCGCCGGAACTGACCACCAACGGACTGCGCGACAAGCCGACCGTGGTGAACAACGTCGAGACGCTCGCGTGGGCACCGGGCATCGTCCTGTTCGGCGGCGACAAGTACGAGATGGGCGGCTGGCGGCTGGCACCGCCGGAGAAGGTCAAACTCGGCGGCCGGCGGCTGTTCTCGATCAGCGGCGACGTGGCGAAGCCCGGCGTGTACGAGGTCGCCATCGGCCTGCCGCTGCGCGAACTGCTGGAGAGCAAGAAGTATTGCGGCGGGATCACCGGCCCGCTCCGCGCGGTCGCCACCTCCGGGCCGTCCGGTGGGCTGCTCCCGGCGCGCATCCCCGTCGACAAGAACCTAGACGCCCAGAAGCGGGCCGACGTGGTGAAGCGCATCGGCGAGCGCTCGGCCACCGACGCCGCGTACATGGAGTGGTTCCTAAAGACCTACGTGCCGATGGGCGCGACCCACATCGACCTGCTCGACGTGCCGCTCGATCTGACCTTCTACCGCAACATGGAGTCCACCTTCAAGCTGCCGGTCGAACCGATGCTGGGCGCGGCCCTCGTCGTGTATGCTGGCGACGTGGACATCCTCGATCAGGCCGTGAACTTCACCGAGTTCTACCGGAACGAGTCGTGCGGGAAGTGCGTCCCGTGCCGGCTCGGGTCGCAGAAGCTGGTTCAGATCGGCACCAGCCTCATCGCGCAGCGCGACAGCGGCACCCCGATCCCGGCGAGCGCGAAGACCGACATCGAACAGATCACCAAGACGCTGAAGCTGACCTCGATCTGCGGCCTGGGCTACGTCGCCCCGTTCCCGCTCGCGACCGCGATGGCCTACTTCGCGAACGACTTCATGAAGAAGCCCGGAACGTGATCGGCGAACGGCCGGTGTAAGCCGGCCGGTGGGTGCACTGTCGAAGAACCGGCCGGCTTACACCGGCCGTTCGCCAAGAGATTGCCATGCCAGACTTTGCCGACCCGGAAATCGACATCTCCCTCGGGCGCGAGGAAGAGTCCCTGTTCGCGCGCGATGAGAACGATGTGCTCGTACGCCGCGAGAAGGAGACCCGCGACCGGTTCGACCAGATCGTCGAGGTCGTGATCGACGGCTACGCGGTGAAGGTGCCGCTGGCCGTGCCCAAGACCGATTCGCAGGGCAACCGGCTGCGCGACTCCGACGGCCAACTGATCCCGCGCACCACCACCATCCACGACGCCGCGGCCAAGCTGGTCGCCGACGGCGTGTGGTCCGAGGACGACCTGCGCACCCGCATCCCCGTGCTGTGCCACCAGCGCCACCTGCCGCCGGTCGCCGTGTGCCGCATGTGCTCGGTTCACATCTCCAGCATGAAGCGCGGCAAGCTCCAGGCCGCGCGCAAACTGGTACCCGCGTGCCAGCACAAAGTGGACACGAACATGGTCGTGACCACCCGCGCCGGCCTCGGCGGGTACAACCCGACCACGAAGGACAAGGCCGACGCGAAGGTGATCGAGCGGGCCGCGACCGACGTGAACGACTCGGTGCGGATGCTCGCCGAGTTCCTGGTCGCGGACCACTGCCACGAGCCGCTGACCGGCACCAAGCGGTACGAGGACGAACTGAGCACGGTCGCGCGGTCGCTGAAGGTGATTACCGGCCCCGAAGACGAACCGGTGCTGCACGTCCGCGACAGCCTCCAGCGCGACCCGGACCTGCCCGGCCGTAACGAGTTGCACGCGATCAGCCCGAAGTCGCGGCTCATCCCGTTGCAACTGGCGACGACAGTGATCGAGAAGGAACGCAAGTTCGATGTGAACTGGGCCTGGGAGCAGTGGAACAAGTCCGTGGACGCGGGGTTCCCGTACTCATCGCGCACCGTCGTGGTCGATCACGACCGGTGCATCGTGTGTGACCGGTGCGTGCGGTCCTGCACCGACGTGCGCCACTTCGACGTCATCGGCCACACCGGGAAGGGCTACGGCACACGCATCAGCTTCGACTTGGATTCGCTCATGGGCGAATCGCGGTGCGTGCAATGCGGCGAGTGCATGAACAGTTGCCCGACGGGTGCGCTGTCGCTCCGCCGGCGCGTGCAACCGCGGGCGTGGGACGACTCGCCGGAGCAAATTCCGGTGAACCCGAACGTCGCGTTCCCGGCCGAATCCGGGTTCCTCACCGCCGACGAGATGCGCGAGGTGTGGCTCGCCTACGAAAGCCCCGGCCGCGGGTCGCGGGTCGTGTTCCCGTTCCGCTCAATCCCGTACTCGTACCTGAAGTGGAACGAGGGCGCGGTGCGCAAGTGGGAGATCGCGCCCGGGGAAAAGAAGGTGTTGTGTCATGAGGGCGAGTACGGCAGCACCGCGTTCCTCCTTCAAGGCACCGGCACGTTCGAGATTTACGCCCGCGGTGCGCAACCGGCCCGCAAGCCCGGCTTCTTCGAGCGCCTGTTCGGGTCGAAGAAGAAGGACGCCGCGGACCGCGGCGACTACGGCCCGTTCCTTCGCGCCGCGTCCGGTGACGAGTTGGTGCTGGGCGAAATGACCTGCCTCACGCAGCGCCCGCGCACCGCGACCGTCGTGGGCGTGGCCGAGAGCGACAACGCCCGGATCGATCTGACCACCGACGAGAACGGCCGGCCGAAGGCCGTGCGCAACTTCGCCAAGCGCGGCCCGGTCGTCGTGTACGAGATCACCCGCAACATGCTCGACATGATGCAGCGGGCAGAGTCCGCGCGCGGTGACCTCGAAGAGATGTACTCGTTCCGCGCGATCCAGACGAGCGTGATGAACGGTCGGCTGTTCGCGAGCCTGTCGCGCGAGGACCGCGAGCGCGCGGTCACGTTCCTCCTCACCGAAGAGATCGACGGCAAGCGGGCCGAGTTCCGCCGCGTCGCGATGAACGAGACCATCGTGGCCGAGGGCGACACGGCCGCCGCGTTCTACATCGTCCGGCTCGGCACGGTGAAGGTGTTCACCGCCTCCGGCGGCGGCGAACAGGTGCTGAGGCTCCTCTCCGCCGGCGACTACTTTGGCGAGGCGGCGCTGCTCTCGGATCGCCCGGAGAAGCGCACGGCCACGGTCGCGGCGCTCGACCCGGTCGAAGTGGTTCGTGTGCCCGGCCCCGTCTTCCGCAAGCTGTGCGACAAGTTCCCGCAGCTCAAGGACGGGATGAAGGCCGCGCCGCGGCCTGCGGTGCCGGGGGTCAAAGGCTCGCCCCCGCCCGGCATCCTGCGCGAGTACGTCCGTCAGGGACTGTACCAGGGCCAGCGGATGTTGGTGCTCGACCTGAAGACCTGTACGCGGTGCGACGAGTGTACGCGGGCCTGTGCCGACTCGCACCCGGACCACAACGCCCGGCTGCTGCGCGAGGGGCTGCGGTTCGGCGACTTCCTCGTTGCTACGTCGTGCCGCTCGTGCCACAAGCCGTACTGCATGGAGGGGTGCCCGGTGGACGCGATCCACCGGCACGGCAACCACCTCGAAGTGGTGATCGAGAACCACTGCATCGGCTGTGGGCTGTGCGAACGCAACTGCCCCTACGGGGCGATCCACATGACCCAGCGCGACACGCCGAACTACGCCGCGTCCGACGTGCCCGGCGGCAACCCACACGTTACCGCGGCGCGCAAGGCGGTGAACTGCGACCTGTGCGGCGGCGAGGAGCCGTACTGCGTTCAGGCCTGCCCACACGAGGCCGCGTTCCGCACCGCCGGTCCCGACCTGATGGACGAGGTGCTTGCGCGGCTCACGCGCCCGGTCGAGTGAACAACGGACCGCAGAGGTTGAACCGACACGACTATCGCGCTCCCGAACGGCGCGCGAGCGGCGCGGCGTAAGCCCGCCGGTAGCTACACAATCCAGACGTTCAGCGCGTCTCAGTTGTACAGCTACCGGCGGGCTTACGCCGCGCCGCTCGCGCGCTCCGTTCGAGCCCGCGAGCGCGGCTACAGTAGGCAGAACGCCCGGCTCACTTCGGCGCTTTCTCCGGCCCGCCGCCCTTCGGGGCGGGAACCGTGTGGTCGATCTTGGGCCAGTTCTTGTAGATGTCGAAGTTCGGGTCGGCCTCGTGGTCGTGGCACTTCATGCACACGCCCTCCACCTGGCGCACCAGGATTTGCTGTGCGGGCACCTGCGCGATCTTGCCGCGCTCGATTGCCGGCGTGTCGGCCATCTTCTTAAAGAACGCGGCGTCCGGCAGCTTCGCCGCCCCTTCCTGCTTCCACGGGGACATCAGCGCGAGCACCTCCTTGTCGCGCGGGGCGGCGCTGTGCCCGCTGCCGGGGCCGTGGCAGCTCTCGCACCCGACGTGCTTGAGGTACGGCGTCTTGGTGGCGTCGGTGTAGCCGCTCGGGTGGTGGAACCCGACGCTGTGGCACTGCACGCACTCGCCGTCGAACTGCCGCAGCGCCGGCCGCTTGGCGACCTTTTCCAGCGTGTCCATCGCGTGGCCGTGCGGGGTCTTCTCCCACTTCTCGTACTCGGCCTTGTGGCACGTCTTGCACGACTCCGAACCGACGTAGGTGAGCTTCACCGCGGGCTTCAGCGCCAGCGCCTGAATCTGCGCGACGTGCGGGCGCTTCGGGTACTTCGGCAGGAAGTTCTCGCGCTTCACTTCGCCCGCGTACCAGTCGAGCGCGAGCAGCGACCTGTTCGCCTTCACCGCGTCCTCGTCTTTGCCCGGCTGAACGAACTCTTCACCCAACGGCACGAGTTGGTAGTGGAACTCGAACGAGCCGTCCGGCTTCTTGAACAGACCGAGTACGCCGATGTTCTGACCCTTCTCGCCGACCTGGATGATGCGCGTGTCCGACTTCTCTGGGACGGTGGGCTGGAGCGGCGCGGGTGCGCCCTCTTCGGCCCGGCACAGGATCACCTGGAACTCCGGGAAGTCCGCGGCGACGAGCTTCGCGTCGGCGAGCGGCCCCTGGAAGATGAGCACGCGCACGGCCGGCTTCGCCGCGTGCTTCTTGAGCGCGTCGCGGGCGTCGGTGATACCCTGCTTGGCGTTCGGGAAGTCGATCCGGTCGTCCCACTTGGCCGTCTTGTTCTCCTCCGCAAGCGCCTTGCCCACGACGCCGGCGACGCCGACCACGACCTTGCCGACCTCGCCCACCTCGACGGCCTCGACCATCGGCCGCTTGCCCGCGCCCGGGGGCGGGAAGTGTTGGTCGCGCGGGATCAGTTGCTTCCCGTTCACACCGACGACGTTCGCGGCCAGGGTGAACGGCCGCTGCTCCTTCTGGAGCGCGTACTGCGCGATCAGCTTCATCAGGTCGGCGCTGATCTCGGTCTTGCCGACACCGACCGCGAGGTAGCCCATGTCGCGCAGCGCGTTCATGGTCGCGACGTACTTGAGCCAGCTCTGGTCTTCAACCGCGGCCTTCTCCGGGTACAGGTCGCCCAGATCGACGCCGGCGACCGGCCAGCCCTTCGCTTTCAGCGTGTTGACGAAGTACGCGCGGCGCTCGAGGCCGCCCATCTGCGGGCGGCTGCACCCGCACGGCTGGACGAACCCGTAGGTCTGGCCGCTGAAGAAGATGACCGCGTCCGGCTTCTGGTTCTTCGGCCACGAATCGAACAGCGGCTTGCCGCCGACGAGGGTTTCCTTCGACGTTCCCGCTGGCGGGTCCACGGCGTTCGTGTTCGCCCCGGGGACGGCGGCGCTCACGACGGCCGCAACCGCGACGACGAGAGCGGCGAACCCGGCGAGTCGGCGAGACGGGGTAGCGGTCACGAACGGTCCTCCTGAGCGCCGGGCGGAATCAGTTCCGTATCGGGTTGTTCGACCGTTCGACGCGCCCGCGTGGAGCGCGTGGTCGGCGGTCGTGTGCGGGCGGGGGTCGGCGCGCCCGGTTGCGCGGGCTGGGTAAAGGGGTGCACCGGGCGGAGGACGCGCGACCTGCACAACCGGCAGAGTCAGAACGTTGCGGAACTGCGCACCGGAATGCGGACCCGCTGCCCGGTCCCGCCCTTCACTTCGAGCACGATGTCGCCCTTCGCGTTGCCGAACTGCTTCCCCTTCGGCACGGTGATGGTTAGCTCGTAGTAGCCCTGGCCGCCGCGGTCCGGCTGCTTCACCAGTTCGTAGATGTAGAAGCTCGGCGAAGACTCCTCGCGCACCACGGCCAGTTCGATGCCGGTCTTCTCGGTGATGAGTGTGACCTTGTGCGTGGTGCCGTCGCCGCCCTTGAACGAGCCGAGCGCGATGTCGGTGCGGTCGTCGTCGAGGCGCACGTCGCCCTTTACTTGGCCGGTGATCTTGAGTTGCTGAACGACGCCGCCCGCGCTGACGGAGATGGTGCGGTCGATGGCCCCGATCTCCAGTCGCTTGTCGCCGACTTTGGGCCGCACCACGACCGTGATCCAGTACGCGGCGCGGACCTTCGCCGGGCGCTTGCGCTCGTCGGCCAGGCGCGCGGAGGCGTCAACGAGTTCGGCCTCCGGCACGCGCTCGATCTTGGTCACTTCGAAGAAGCCGCCCGTGTCGAGGGTGCCGGTCGGACCGAGCACCGCGCAGGCGGGCTTGTTCAGGTCGGTGAACTCCGACCCCGGCCCGCGCGTGGACGAGAAAGCGAGGAACTGGTGCGTCTGGTCGCCGGAGAGCTGGTCCAGTTTCCCCACATCGATGGTCGAGCGCGACAGCTCGCAGCCCGGCGCGATCTCGTAGGCGATCACGAACTCGTTGCCGCCGGAGCGCTGGGTGCCGTCCACCTGGGTGGCGAACCCGGCGCGGAGCGGCTTGACCTGCGTGCCCTGATTCGCCGCGAGATCGGACCCCTTGCCGCCCACGGTGAACGTCAGTTCCAGAATGCCCCACTGGGGCGACCAGCCGTCGGCGTTGGCCGCGCCCGGCACACTGTACTTGGGTTTGGGGCTGACGTCGAACTTGGATTCGGTCCATTCGAGCGCCGGGCGGCCGGCGCTGCGGAGCGCCCCGGGGTCGCCGAAGATGCTCGCGGCCGGTTCGATCATGCCGAGGCTGAATCCGCTGAACGCCCCGGTCGGCAGCGCGGCGAGAGCCGAGTGTTGGAGCAGGTGCTTGGCCGCTTCCGGTGGGATCGCGGCCAGCCGCCCGCCGCTGCACGACGAGCAACTGACGCCCTTCAGCTCCAGCGTCACCGATTCCTTGTTGCGGTTCTCGAACCAGAACGGCGCGCGGCGCACATCGCTCGACGGCTCGTACACGCCCTGCGCGATGCGGTCTTGCAAGCTCCACGTCCAGGTGCGCCGGCCCGGCGCGTCCGGTGGGTCGGTCGGCACGATCGCGGACGGGGCCAGAAGGGGGAAGTCGCGGTTCGAGCCGGTCATGTCGGGCAGGTCCCACGTGCGCGCACTGGTGAAGAACCGCAGTGGCGGTTCTGCGCTGCCGCCCGGTCCGCCGCCTTTGTCGTTCCCCTTGACCTCCTCGTCCTGTCCTTTCGGCGCGGTCTGCGAGAGGAACACGACACCGAACACGACGCCGAACAGCGCGAGTAACGGCACTGCCAGTTTCAGGAGCGAAGGCACACCGCCATGCGCCGGCGGGGCGGGCGCGGGGCGGCTGGTGGTATCGGCCGGCTTCGGGCCGTCGTTCGGGGGCGGCGGGGTCTGGTCTGCAACGCTCATGGCCGCGCGGCTCCAAAGCACATTAGGGCGTCGCTGGATTCTACGCTCCGCGGCGCGTGTGGGTTCGTCCCCTGCCACGCGCTCCTCTACGAGTCGCGGCTACACGACGGTCACTTCTTCTTCTTCGCCAGGGGCTTGCCGTCTTTGTCGATCGCGCCGACGGCAACCAGCAACAGCGCCTTCGGATCGAGGTGCTTCTTCGCCATCGCCTGCACGTCGGCCGGGGTCACGGCCTCCACATCCTTGCGGAACTTTTCGAGGTAGTCGAACCCGACCCCGTACCGCTCGGCGGCGAGCAACTCGCCGGCTACGCCCGACGAGGTCGTGAACTTGAACGGCAGGCTGCCCAGCAGGTACTTCTTCGCGTCGTCCACTTCCTGCTTCGTCGGCTCCTCGTCGCGGATGCGGTTGATCTCCTTCATGAAGCCGAATTTCACGTCGAGGAACTTGTCGGGGAACGTGCCGACGAAGCCGGTGAACGTGCCCGGCTCCTTGCCGGCGCTGTTTGCGATGCTGGCGTTCACGGTGTAGGCGAGGCCCAACCGGTCGCGCAGGTTGGACGACAGCCGATCCGTGAAGCCCGGCCCTACGCCCAGCACGTTGTCCATCACCAGGAGCTTGTAGTAGTCCGGGTGGTCGCGCTTGATGCCCAGGTGCCCGATGTAGACGTGAACCTGCGCCGCGTTCGGCTCGCTGACGATCTTCTCGCCGCCCGCCGGCTTCGGCGGGGCCTTTACCGCGGGCTTGCCCAGGTCGGACTTCTTCCAGGCTTTCGTGAGAGCTTCGATCTTCTCCACCATCTCGTCGGTCTTGAAGTCACCCACGACCGCGACCGTGGCGAAGTTGGGCGCGAACGCCAGCTTGTGGAACGCCTTCACGTCGGCCGCGGTCAGCTTCTCGACGATCTCCTTCTTGCCCAGCGACGGCCGCCCGCTGGGGTGATCGCCGTAGATGGTGGAGTAGAACAGTCGCCCGGCCTTCGTGCGCGGTTGGGTCTCGGCGTCCGCGATGCCCGAAAGGTGCTGCTCGCGCATGCGCTCGAGCGCCTCGTCGGGGAAGCTCGGCGTCTGGAGGCACTCGAACAAGAGGCCCAGGCCCAGGTCGGTGTCGGGCTTGAGCACCTTCAGCGAGCCACCGCTGGACGAGAGCGACAGGCTGCCGCCCACGTCCTCGATCAGCGCGGAAATCTCCTTGCCCTTGCGCTTCGCGGTCCCCTCTTCGAGCAGGTTGCCCATCAGGGTTGCGACGCCGAGTTTATCGACCGGTTCGCGCAGGCGCACGTCAGCAATGTCGAGTGCCGCGACCACGACCGGCAGTCGATGGTCTTCGAGCGTGATGACCGTGAGGCCGTTGGGGAGTACCGTCTTCTTGGCCGCAGTTAGACTAAAAGCATTGGGTGCGTCGGCGCGATTCGCGCGCGCCGCATGCGGCTTTGCAACGGACCTGCCCCCACCCTTCTTCTCGTCCTTTGCTTCCTTCGGAATGCTCCACACAATCGCCGCGGTCTTGCGCGCGAGATACTGCTTCGCTACGCGCTGGATGTCGTCCTTCGACACCTTGAGTACGCGGTCGAGATAGCTTTGGAGGAACTTGCCGACGTCTTCGCCGCCGGGGTAGGTGCTGGTGCGGGAGATGGCGTCGGCGAGGTTGTGGACGCTCTCGCGAGAGAAGATGAACCCGGCCAGAATCTTCCGCCGCGCACGGGCGAGTTCCGCGTCCGTGATCGGTTCCTTTGCGAGCTTCTCCAGTTCCGCGAACACCAGCTCTTCCGCCTTCTTGCGATCCTTCCCCTGGAGTAGTTCGACGTTCACCGCGAACCAACCGGGGTAGCGGCCGGCGTAGTTGGCCGCGCTCACCTCAGACGCGATCCGCTCGTCCTCGACCAACTTGCGGTACAGCCGCGCCGTCTTGCCCGACGAGAGCACGTCCGAGACCACGTCGAGGATCGCGTCCTCGTCGCTGCCGACGACGACCGTGTTGAAACCCATCATCATCCGCGGCACGTCGAACTTGGACTCGAGCTCCTTGCGGGCCGGCTCCTTCCGTTCGGGGTAGAACGTGGCCTTCTTGCGCGGCGGCAGCTCGCCCTTCTTGATCGGCCCGAACAGCTCCTTGATCTTCTTCAGCGCCTCGTTCGCGTCGAACCCGCCGACGACGACCAGCGCCGCGTTGTTCGGATGGTACCACTTGTCGTAGTAGCGGGTGATCGTCTCCGCGGTCGCGCCGCGAACGTGCTCCTCCTGCCCGATGACCGGGTGCGAGTACGGTGACTCCTTCGGCCACAGCAGCGGCAGGATCGCCTTGTACTCCAAGTCCCAGGGGTTGTCTTCGCCGCCCTTCAGTTCGGCGACGACCGCGCCCTTTTCCTGCTCGAACTCGTGCTTGGCGTCGATCTTGGTGTTGCGCATCCGGTCGGCTTCGATCTCCAGCGCGATCTGCCACCGGTCCGCGGCGAAGTCGAAGTGGTAGACGGTCATGTCTTCGGACGTGTAGGCGTTGTTGCGCCCGCCGTTGCGCTGGGTGGCGCGGTCGATGTCGCCGGGGACGAGCTTCGCGGTGCCCTTGAACAGCAGGTGTTCGAGGTAGTGCGACAGGCCGGTCTGGTCCTTGTCCTCGTCGCACGCGCCGACGCGGTAGGCGACCATCGTGGTGACGACCGGCGCGCCCTTCACCGGGAGCAGGTACACGCGCAGCCCGTTTTCGAGCGTGACCGGAATGAGGTCTTTGAACAGCCCTTGCGCGGTCTTCACCAGTTCCGCGTCGGCGTCGGGTTTCGCGTCGGCCGCGAGCGGCTTCGCGGGTTCGGCCCGAACCGTGTTTGGGACAAAGGGCACAACCGCCGCGAGTGCGACGAGCGAAGCGAGGCCGAGCGCGATCCGCGACATGGCAGTCTTTCCTGGCGGGTGACAAGCTCTCCCGCCAGTGTATCGCGCCGTTGTGGTCCGGTCA